>Ga0316193_10002108_pt1 | contig 13818 bp, 12 predicted proteins | sample MerIslsedime2_MG_FD_207735 | JGI IMG/M metagenome (GOLD analysis project Ga0316193, IMG submission 207735) | Coastal sediment microbial communities from Maine, United States - Merrow Island sediment 2 | ecosystem: Environmental > Aquatic > Marine > Coastal > Sediment | place: USA: Maine...
GTTGCCGGTAGGTTTCTGCCCAGGGCAAAACCGCTTTGCAACACGACATAGTGTTCATTGAGATACATGGAGCAGGTTGTCACAACCCCTTCGCCCGGTGCAACGGTCACCGAAGGCATTGCATTGCGAACCTGGTAGCGGTTGAGAAGTTCACGACCGTCCTCACGGAGCAAAATTCGGCCCAAGGTCTCTCTGTCCAATGGCTCTCTAAACCGGCAAACGACTTTGTGTGGGGCAATCACAATACTGCCGTCGCTGGAGATGGTGGTTGACTCCGGCAGCTTCAGCTCGGCGCGTTCGATGGCTGCCAGAACTTCATCCGAACTTAACAGGGCCTCGGGATCACAGAATACCAGCCGTCCCACCGGCAGTCCCAGGGTAAAAAAATCTTTAAACTCGTCCAAACCGGGGTAACCCGGAATAACGGCCGAAGCTACCAGGGTCAGGGTTATCATATTCCCTTGCAAACTGTCGGCATCGGGTGGATCACACTTGATCTGTATGCCCAATCGAGCGATTCTGGAACGTTCACTGAAAACGATGTGCTCCGGTCGATGCTTGAATTCATCGACCAAATCCTCATTGAGGCCGAAGATAGTCTGGAATCTAATCGAACGGTGGTTCATATCTATAATTCTGGAAATGACCCCATCTTCCGATTGTAAAAGGCCTCGAAACAAATGGTTGTTTTTGGATGATCTTGCCATAACTTCCTTGTTCATACGTTTCCCCGGATAAACTAAAGCGGGGGCTATATTTAACCTATTGGGTTTTAGTCACAATCGTCATAAACAGACCTTCAATATTATCATTGTTTTTTTGATTACAAATGGAATCGGCTGGAATTCTGCGGCTTAAGTATAATGACCGGGGAAGGGGTTGCTGCGACCTTTATTCAGAAACTGGTCTAAATAAAATATGATTCACATGAATTATTCCGGATTATAGTCAACGAAAAGCTCTCGGGGGATCGCACAAAAAGGTAAGCACCAAAACCATGTTAGACACCCGTATAGTCCAGTAGATTCTCGATGATTTCGATCAGCGATTTATCAGCGGTGATCTCCTCCGTTAAATGGTTTAATTTCATCTCCTTGGCTGTTATATCGTCAAGCACCCATCCAAATCCCAATTTATCGAAGAATATGATCGTCTCCTTGCTCATTAACCGATTAGCCTCCGTTAACAATCGCTACTCCTTTCATTCAATTGATGCATCCATCTGTGTTTTTATGATCTACTAATTGTGTATCGTCATTACAGGCGCTTTTCTTTAGCGAATTAGTTCCGTCTTTGCATTTTCAATTGACACCGGCTACAACCTCTTCTAATATTGCAAAAAATGATTATTTCCATAGACCATCAACTTGCCGAAGCGCCGCAGAGTGGCCGGCCGCGGGGATTGTTTATCATGGATCTCGACGGCACGCTGCTGCGTTCGGACCGAACAATTTCGAGCATCGATCTCGATGCCCTCGGACAGCTCGGAAAACTGGGTATCATACGCACCATCGCCACCGGCCGGTCCTTGTATTCCTTCAAAACGATTGAAATAGAGGATCTTCCGATTGACTTCGTAATTTTTTCAATGGGTGCAGGAGTCCAGCATCATGCAAGCGATAAGATTGTCCGCAAAGTTAGTTTGGAACGTCATGAAGTCAAACGAGCCTGCAATATCCTTAAATCTCAGCGACTCGACTTTATGATTCACCAGACCATACCCGACAATCACATGTTTAGCCATTTTCGATCAAACCCGGGGAACGCTGATTTTGAAAGGCGCTTGCAGCTATACCGCCAATTTGCGGTTCCTTTAAATGAAGCGGCCGATGGTTTCGGCCCTGCAACCCAGCTGCTGGCGGTAGTGCCGGCCAAAGACAGCCGTGCCGTTCTTGAAAAAGTCCGCAGCGAATTGCCAGACTATAGTGTCATCCGGACAACATCACCATTGGATGGCAAAGCCACCTGGATCGAAATTTTTCCCAGTGCGGTTTCCAAAAGTCGAACCTCAGCTTGGTTGGCGGAGGAACTGAAAATCGACAAACGCGACATCGTGTCGGTGGGAAATGACTATAACGATCTGGATTTACTTGAATGGACCGCCAGCAGCTATGTGGTCGACAACGCTCCGGCGGATCTCAAAAACCGCTTTGTCGGCGTCGCCTCCCACAACGATGGTGGTGTGGCGGAAGCGGCTGGTCGCTGGCTGGCAGAACAAAGAAATACTTCGATTTAGGAGAGGTTATCCCAAAGCTTCTCAAGAAACGTCACTTTAACCGTACCATCAAAGCTAGTCCGTAAAGCCGTAATGAAACATCTCGTACTCCGTCTTTCCACCGAGCAATGCATCTATTTTGGCCTGAATCGCCTGCCTTTCACTGCTGAGCAGCCACTTTTCCCAGTCATCTGCCGACTGCCAGGTGCTGATAACTAAAAAGGTATCGGGCCGATCAGAACTTTTTAGGGTTTCCCCGGAAATATAACCAGGTTGGGTTGTGGCCAAGGCTCTCATCTGCTTGACAAGCGGTATCATCTCTTTGGCCTTGTCCCCAGGAACTGTTCGCGTGATTAATATTTTCGCTGCCATTCGAACCTCCTTTGGCACTGCGCGCACTCAATTTATCACCGGATGCTTTCGAAGCCATCGCAAACCGACAATATCTGCGCGAGATGCTTGATAAAGACAGTCCTGCAAATCAATACAGCATAAAATAACCTATCAACGCATCAAGGTCAATGTCTAAAAAGCGACTTCCTTCACCGATTCTTCGAATATGGACAGACACGTATCAACCTCCGTGGAGGTAACGCTCAATGATGGGGAAAATCGGATGCTGTTTTCACCACAACCCAGCAAGAGCAGCCCTTTCTCGAAACTCTTTTTGATGATGCGACTGCGCCACTTGGTGGCCGGTTCCTTGGTCTCTCGATCCTTCACCAGTTCCACGGCCACCATCAGCCCCCTGCCGCGTACGTCTCCCATGCATTCAAAGTTCTTTTGCAGCGCAATGAGGCCCTTCATCAGCCGTTCCCCTTGTTTGGTAGCGTTTTTCATCAAATTTTTCTCGAGCAGTTCAATGGTCGCCAGGGCTGCCCGGCAGGAAAGGGGATTGCCCCCAAACGTGGATGCATGCGAGCCGGCCTCCCAATTCATGATTTTAGCGGGAGCGATGGTGGCACCGAGAGGTAACCCGGAGGCAATCCCTTTGGCCAGCGACATAATATCCGCCGTAACCCCGAAATGCTCCATCGCAAACATCTTTCCAGTGCGCCCCATGCCGGACTGAACTTCATCGGCGACATACAGAATGCCGTACTTCTTTGCTATCTTGTAGAATTCCTTATGGAATTCCGGCGGCGGCACAATGTAGCCGCCCTCCCCCTGAATGGGCTCTACAAAAATCGCTGCAACTTCCTCGGCAGGCACGGTCGTTCGAAAAAGCGTGTCCTCAACCCAGTGTACACAGTGCAGGTTGCATTGGGGATAGGTTAGATTGTACGGGCATCGGTAACAGTATCCATAAGGGATATGGGTAATGCCCGGCACTAACGGATTATAATGCTTTTTCTGGATGGTTTTGCTCGCAGTGAGAGAAAGCGCCCCCATCGTGCGCCCATGAAAAGCGCCGAAAAAGGCAATGTTCAATTCTCGTTTGGTGTGCCAGCGCGCCAGCTTAAAGGCCGCTTCCACCGCCTCGGCACCGGAGTTGCCGAAATAAACCCTTTTGGTGCCTCTTCCGGGAGCCAAGGCCGCCAGTTTTTCGGCCAGGATGATCTGGGGTGTATAATAAAAATCCGTGCCGGACATATGCAGCAACTGTTTCGCCTGCATTTGAATCGCCTTGACTACCTGAGGATGGCAGTGACCGGTTGCGTTAACGGCAATACCGGCCGTAAAATCGAGAAAGATGTTATCGTCGACATCATGAACCCAGAGCCCTTTGGCCTTATCGACAACTAGAGGGTAAACCCGCGTGTAAGAGGGGGAGACAAAGGACTTGTCAAGCTTGATCAACTTTTTTGCCCGTGGGCCCGGTAGGGAAGTTCGAATTTGCGGCGATTTCATTGGAAGATCCTTTCTCAATTATATTTGATTCAGCATCAATTTTGTTTTCCAGAGTTCCTATTATACAGGCAAACCCTGTTTTTACCAGCTTTCTTTGCTTGGTAGAGTGCGCTGTCCGCCTGCAAAATCAATCCCTCTACTGAATCGGCATCGTAAGGATAGATCGCAAGCCCTGCACTGATGCTTAGCTTTTTCAACGATGAGGATTTTAGGTGGGAAAAAGTATGCCCATGGACGATTTGTCGTATCCTTTCGGCGCTCTTTTCTGCTTCATTGATAGCCGTATTCGGTAAAACGACAGCAAACTCTTCCCCTCCATAACGAGCAGCCAGGTCTATATCACGGACGTTTGCCCTGATTAACTCACCGAGTTCCATCAATATTCCGTCTCCTGCCAAATGTCCCAGACGATCATTGTATTGCTTGAAGTCATCAATATCGATCATCAACAATGCCACTGGAGTTTTTTGGCGCAACGATCTTTTGACTTCAAAGTCAAGGAAATGTTTGAAATAGGCCTGGTTGTAGAGTCCTGTCAGCTTGTCCGTGATGGCAGAATGCACGGCGATTTCATAATTGGCATGCAGGCTGTCAAGATAAGCTTTTTTCTTTATCAGGGCTTTGACCCGCACGCCGAGTTCATGCCGATTGATCGGCTTTACCAGATAATCATCAGCCCCCAGTTCGAGTCCCTTGATCTTGCTTTCCAAATCTCCCAGACTGGTGATCGCAACAATCTGAATATTTCGAGTGCGGTCCTTTTCTTTCAGGCGGCGGCATACCTCAAAGCCATTTATACCCGGTAAAAGAATGTCTAACATTATTAGATCTATTTTTTCTTGCTTTACACAGGATAACGTCTCTTCCCCGTCCTTGACCAACTTGATTTGGTAGGGCTCTCCGTGCAGGTAACTCTGGATTAGTTTGGCATCTTTTTCGTCATCCTCAACGAGAAGAATCGACGGCAAATCTACCGTCTTTTGAATAGATGTTTCTGCGCTCATTGGCGCTGTAAAGATTTTCTCGGAATGGGAAGGCGTTTTCAATTGATCCTGGTATTTTTTGAGGCGAAGCAAAGATTTTACGCGTGCCAAAAGCTCCGGTGTACTAACCGGTTTATTGAGAAACTCGTCGGCACCGGCCTCCAGACCTTTGATCTTATTATCCGTACCATCCAGGGCCGTAACCAGTATCACGGGAATATCACGGCTATCGGGATCATCTTTCAGTCTTCGCGTTACCTCATATCCATTCATATCGGGCATCATAATGTCCAGCAAGATCAGATCAGGCGCCGCTGCCGCTATTTTTCCCAAAGCTTCCTCGCCACTGTAGGCCGTGATCGTTTCGTACTTCTCGGCAGAAAGTTTAGCTTCAAGTAATTTAACGTTCAGCGGTTCATCGTCCACAATCAGGATTCGGTGTTTAGTGCTCATATTTCATCCCTCTTAATTGATTAAACCCTTCGATAGGCGACTTAAGGGCTCAGCAACTATTATCGTCGATTTTTGTAGAAACTTTAAAACCTTAAATGATAATCGCAACACCCGGGACGATAAGAAAGTTTATTGACAGTAATGTTGTCCACCCGATAGATTGGGTATAGAACTTTCTCGGTATAAATCAGCGACCACCAGTAGAGCTAGTGGTATGAGGAAAGCCCCTCGAAGGGGTCGATGCCTTGCTCTGCTGGTGAGCGCTGATTTTAACTCCATTCATGAGCCGCCGGCATAGTTCAGAATTAAAACAATTTGCCGTGATCACCCGGTAACGGTAGAACCTTTTCAATTCTCACCGGCCGGTGGCTTATGAAGGGAGTTAAAGGAGTCCACTATGGCCATAAAGATAAACAACAGGACCACACTTCATCAAGGACGGGTATACAACCTGGTAACTGAAAATGTGACGTTAGACAACGAGGTCACGACAGATGTGGAATTTATCCAGCATCCGGGCGCAACAGCAATCATACCAATGATCGACCCCGCCCATATCATCTTGCTCAACCAGTATCGTCACGCCCTGCGAAAGTATATCTGGGAAATTCCCGCCGGAACCCTTGATCCCGGGGAATCCGTGATGAGCTGTGCGAGAAGGGAACTCATCGAGGAAACCGGTTTCTCGGCCGAACAATGGCACAGCTTGGGGGAGATAACGCCGGTACCCGGCTATTCTGACGAACGCATTCATATCTTTCTGGCCACAGACCTGCAATCGGCTGAAAGACACCTCGATGAAGACGAAATAATTCAAGTGCATCGAGTCGCATGCGAAGAGGCGCTTGAAATGCTTCGGCGGGGAGATATCCAGGACGCCAAATCTATTGCCGGGCTCTTTCTGGCATTTGAGTGGTTAAAAAAAAATGAAAAAACCTAATCTTTCATCACCATTCCATCCGATTGGCATCCTTTTCATCGGACTTTTGATCGCTCAAGTGATTGCAACCATCCAGGTGTATCTTTCAAACCTTAAGCTGTATGCCACTGTTTCAGCTGTAGTCGCGGCCGGATATCTCGCGATACCCAATCAGCAGGTTATGGGCAGCCTGCAAAATTTCGCACCGGCATTTTTCGGTGGCTTTTTTTTTACCTTCACCATCGGAGCCGGTATCACCCTTGGAACCATGGCGGCAACCTGGGTATGGGACCGGGTTTTTCGCCGCCATAGATATATCCTGTTTTTTTTTCTATCTGTCTGGGTCGGGGGCCTGCTTTTTGTCAACATCCACGGAATCAGCCTGATCCCCACCCTGTATTTTCTGATTATTCCCCCGGTTATTTTCAAGCTAACGGTAAAACGGCAATCCAATGCGGAGATCCGATGGAGCCGAATGCAGCAGCTGGTGCATGTCATTCCCATACCATTGCTGGCTCTGCTGTGGTTTACCCAATTTGACGAAGCGATGTTTTTGGATCTGAGGGACAACCTGCTCTTATCCAATCATTGGGGACGAAAGTTTAGCGATTTCTATTATTCTTACACCCTCTACCCCGCAGAAGCATTTAAATCTCTGGATCAAAAAAATATTAAAACCTGCGCACTTGAAGATATTCATACCCGATCAACTTATCAGAAACTCAAAAACAGGCTGATGGCCAGGGGTTATCTGCTGTTGCCGAATACCGCTACCGTCGATTTTAAGATCATTCGAAAGAAAAATAACCTTGATTTCCGATCCGGTCAGCGCCTGATTTTTCAGATCCCGCTCACTCAATTTTTATCGGACTCCCAAAATATACTGCAAAGATTCTCGCAACAAATAGATCGCCATGCCTCATTTCGGCAAATTACCTTTCTATCGTTGCTGTTTGGATTTCCAGTATTAATCTACATGGTTCTTCACGCTGTCTTGTATTACCTGTTATTATTATTCCTTGAACGAAAAACGGCGGCCCTGACGGCATCGATCATGTGTTTGTTCGTCGGCATTATCGTGTTGGTCTATTTCCAATCAAACCGAAGTGATATCATCGATATTAAAGATATATCCCAAGCCTTGAAATCTGATAATTGGCAAACCCGGGTGGCGGCCTTAAAAACAATTCAACAACAGAAATTGAAGATTGCCGATTACAAGGCATATCCGCAATTGCTCAAAAGCCGGATACCCCAGGAGCGCTATTGGCTGGTAAAAACCCTGGCGTACAGCCGAGGACCCGGTACCTACAAGGATTTGTTGACATTTTTAAATGATAAAAATACCAATGTCCGTTGCATGGCACTCTATGCCCTGGGGTTACGGAAAAACTCAAGGGCCATTAACCCGATTTTAGAGAGAATAAAACAATCCGATAACTGGTATAGCCAAACATATGCCTATAATGCCTTGAGGTCCCTGGGATGGAAGCAAACAAAATCACCTTGAAAACCTTGGTGATATCAATCGCTGTGGTCTTTGCCATGGAAACTGTTTTCAGACTGACGCTCGCCGGTCAAACGGTATCACCGTTGCCGGCGCTTGGCATCATTCGCTGTATGGAAGCCGTTCTACTGGTTTTTATTGCCGGCCGGTTTGAAAAAGATCCAAACGCAATCGGATTGTCCCAATCAAAACTGTATCCGGGATTAAAAAGAGGCTTGGTGTGGTCCGCTGGTTTTGGAATTGCCGCAGGTATTTTGTTTTCGGTATTGTTGGCTGCAGGCATAAATCCGCTGAAACTTGTCCACACGCCTTTGCCGTCGGCACCCCGGCAAATTATCCTATTCTATCTTGTGGGTGGTGTCATCGGGCCTGTCTGGGAAGAGATATTTTTCAGAGGTATCATCTTCGGGTTTTTTAGACGGTGGGGTCTCTATACGGCCATCCTGATCAGCACCGCGCTCTTTGTCTTGCCTCATTACGACGGAAGCCACCTTCCGCTCACCCAGATTGTCGGCGGAATCGTTTTTGCAGCCGCCTATGAGAAGGAAAAGAGCCTGGTGGTGCCCATCACCATTCACTGTCTGGGTAACATCGCCATATTCAGTCTGACATATCTTTTCTGAAATCCAATTTTCTGCTTCTGCCTTACTCCACATTTTTTAATTCAATCAATATCTTTAACAATCCAAAATTATTTCAAAAGTCGAAATCCCTTTATTTTTTTCTTGACACCCACATGTATCTATACTTAAAATGGGGAGTAAAGTGGATAAATGTGGATAATATTGGTTAAATAATGTTTCGAGGCAGCTCATTTCATAAAATTGATGCCAAAGGACGCATCATCATTCCGACCAGATTCCGCGAGGTTATCAAAGCGAATGGTGACGACGGGGTTACTATCTCCCGAATGGACAGCTGTTTGGTGGCCTTTCCGTTTAATAAATGGCACGAAATCGAAACCAAAATACTCTCCATGGCCGAAAAAAGCGCAAAAATGCGTCGATTCCGCCGGGTGTTTATCGGCGGGGCCTTTGAATGTAGCTGTGACAAACAAGATCGTATTCTCATTCCGCCCAGTCTAAGACAATATGCCGCGCTTGACAAGGAAATTGTCCTGGTCGGCGTGCTAGATCATTTTGAAATCTGGTCACGCGATAACTGGGAAAATGAAAATAAGGTCCAGGAAGAAGACATGAAGGAGGAGGAGGTCAGAAACGAAATCGCCGGGTTAGGAATTTGATTTTATGTCTTACCGACATATCCCCGCCATGCCGAAGGAAGTGGAATATTACCTCAATTGTCGGCCCGGAAAAATATGCGTCGACGGGACCCTCGGCGGTTGCGGCCACGCAAGGAAAATTTGTGAAAATATTTTGCCGAACGGATTATTGATCGGTATCGATCAGGATATGGATGCCATTACCCATGCTGAAAAAATCCTGGCATCCTATACATCAAATATCCGCCTGTTTAATGACAATTTCATTCATCTTCCTGATATTCTGTCACAATTAAATATTGCCGCGGTCGACGGGATTCTATTAGATCTCGGTATTTCACTCCACCAGATTGAAAACAGCGGCCGGGGATTCAGTTTCAGAGCAGATGAACCGCTGGATATGCGCATGAACAAGCAATCAGGGCAAACTGCGGAACGTCTCGTCAACAAGCTGGCCCGGGAAGATCTGCGAAACCTCTTTAGAGACTACGGCGAGGAACGCTGGGCAAAACAAATCGCATATAAAATTGTAACCGCCAGAAAGCAGCAACAAATTCGGACCAGCAAACAGCTGGCGCAAATTGTCATCGATGCGATCCCCGGACATGCTTTGTCCAAACAAAAGATCCACCCGGCCACCCGGGTATTTATGGCACTGCGAATTGCGGTCAATCGGGAACTCGAGAGACTGAATACCTTCATGGAACAAGCCGCGGATCTTCTGAATCCCGGCGGCCGCCTGTGTGTGCTCTCCTTCCACTCACTGGAAGATCGTATCGTAAAACAGCGTTTGAAAGCTCTCGAAAAGGGATGTACATGTCCACCGCGGCTGCCCTTATGCACTTGCGGCCAAAAAGCGCAAGTCAGAATCCTGACAAAGAAAGTCGTGCGCCCTTCTAAAGAAGAAGTTAGCGCCAATCCCATGGCGAGAAGCACTCGGTTGCGAGCGGCGGAAAAGCTTTAGAAAAAAACATCTCTGCGGTGAAATCAACTTGATGTCTATGAGAAAAAAAAAGACACGCAAACAGCGCAACCCAAAAGTCACCGTAATCTTTTTTTGTTTGATGTTCGTTTTTATTGCAGAGCTTTTTTTTTACACCTGGTGCAGGGTACAAAGCGTTCGCATTAAATATGAAATTACCAGGCAAACGGCTCGGATAGGGCAACTGTCTGCCATGCAGGACAACTTAGAAATTGAAATTGCCCGTCTGAAATCACCTTCGCGCATTGCGAAAATAGCCAAAACGCAGCTTGGTCTCGTTACGCCGACTTCGAAGCAGATGTTCTTAATGCCCTATAGAAATTGAATAATGAATATCAAAAATAAATATTTCAGGTTTCGGATACTGCTTGTGGGCGCTTTATTTCTGGTTTCCTTTGCGCTAATCGCTGCCAAGGCAATTCATCTGCAGATTTATCGCAGCCCGTGGTTATCTCAAAAGGCATCCGGCCAATACCAACACTCGTTAACCACATCCGGCAAACGCGGCATCATTTATGATCGCAACCTTCGACAAATGGCCGTCAGCATTCACGTGACATCTATTGCGACCTATCCGTCCCGCCTAAAAGAGACTAACGTAACTGCCAAAGTGCTGGCCAATATCTTAAAATTAGACGCTGCTAAAATCAAAGGCAAACTGGCGGCAAACAAACCGTTTGTTTGGATCAAACGCCAAACGACCGCCAAGGAAACCCGGGCGGTCAAAGATCTTCAGATTGCGGGGATCGATTTCGTCACGGAGTACAACCGCTTTTATCCCCATACGACCCTGGCTGCCCAGGCACTGGGATTTACCGGGTTGGACGGGGCTGGTCTTGAAGGCATCGAATTTTATTATAATCAGCACCTTAAAGGGGCCAATAAAAATTTTACGGTATTCAAGGACGCTCTGGGTAACAAATTCAGTGCCGATTCTAGTCAGCCGGCAAACAGCAGCGGCCATGATCTGATTCTGACCATCGACGGCAACATCCAGTATATAACCGAAAAAGCCCTTAAGGAAGCAGTCGATCGATATTCGGCGCTCTCGGCCCTTGCAATTGTTATGCAGCCTCGCACCGGGGCGATTTTATCCATTGCTCATTATCCGCTGATCAACCCGAACACCTACACCCAATTCGATAAATCCCTCTGGCGCAACCGGGCCGTCACCGATTCATTTGAGCCGGGCTCAACCATGAAAATCTTCAGCGCAGCCGCCGCTCTGGAAAATGGTCAAACAACGGCTGGTAGCCTTTTTTATTGTGAAAACGGTGCCTACCGAATCGGGAAAAACGTTGTCCACGACATTCACAAACGCGGGTGGTTGTCGTTACAACAAATTGTAAAGTTTTCAAGCAACATCGGGGCTGTAAAAGTCGGTGAAAAGGTGGGCGCCAAGGCCCTTTATCTCACATTACGCAATTTTGGATTCGGCCGTAAAACGGGCGTTGACTTCCCCGCTGAGACATCCGGCCGCCTGTCCAATTATTCACATTGGTCGAAGATGGACATCGGTGCCATTTCCTTTGGCCATGGGGTTTCCGTCTCGGCGATTCAAATGGTTTCGGCGGTATCAGCAATTGCAAATGACGGTATTCTCATGAAGCCTTACATTGTGAAGCAAATTGTCGATCAAAACAACGAGCCCGTAAAGCGATTCAAACCACAAAAAATCAGACGAGCCGTTTCCGCAAACACTGCAAAAATAGTCAAAAATATTATGAAAACAGTCATCACAGAAGGCGGCACCGGTGTGAATGCTGCCCTCGACGGATATTCCGTTTGCGGTAAGACGGGTACCAGCCGGAAACTTGATGAAACCGGCCAATACTCGCACAACAGCCATACGGCATCGTTTATCGGATTTACACCTGCTGAAAAACCGGAAATTGCAATTCTGGTGGTTGTCGATGAACCCAAAGAAAAATATTATGGCGGTATCGTTGCAGCCCCGGTATTTAAACAAATTGCTCAGCAAACCCTGAACTATTTAAACGTGCCGCCGGACAGCGACACCACAAAATTAAGAGTGTTCCTGGGCAGAGAGGCTAACGGGTGAAGCTTACCGCCCTGCTTAAAGCGATTGGCACATTTAGGATATGCACTATAGGTGTAGAGCGCAGAGCGCAAAATGCAAAGAGTAATGAAAGTGAACGACATGCGCCATGCGCCATGCGCTATGCGGACTTGCCGGATTCGGACATTGGATCAATTCACTACAGGGCCCAGGAGGTTCAACCGGGCGGTATGTTTGTCGCCATCATAGGGCAAAATGCCGACGGTCATGATTTTATGCATCAGGCTCTTAAAAGAGGAGCTGCAGCAATTATCACTCAAAAAGAACCTCCTCAGCCCTTCCTAAATGAAATCCGTGCCGCATCCCCAAAAATCCGGCCGATCATCATCCGGGTGCCCGATACGCGCCAAGCGCTGGCCGATCTGGCAACCTGTTTTTTCGGCCATCCGTCCCGGGACATGATCCTGGTCGGCATTACCGGTACCAATGGCAAGACTACCGTCGCCTATTTAATCGAAAGCATTCTGCTCCAGGCCCGTTTTAAGGTCGGTGTGATTGGAACCATAAATTATCGCTATGGCAACAAAACATATGCAAACCCTATGACGACGCCGGAATCTCTTGACCTGCAGAGGATTCTAGCGGAGATGCGACGAGCCGGCGTCACCCATGTGGTTACGGAAGCCTCGTCCCACGCCATGGATCTATACCGTATCAAAAACTGCTGGTTTGACGTGGCTGCCTTTACAAATTTGAGCCAGGACCATCTCGACTTTCATGGCGATATGCAATCGTATTGGTCCAGCAAAAAAAAATTGTTCACCGAGTATCTCAGCGGAGGGCCGAAGAAAGATAGTGCCTCGTCTGTCATAAATTGCAACGATGTCAGGGGCAGAGAATTGGCAGATTCGCTGCCGATGCCGGTGGTCAAAACAGGATCGGCTCGCGACTGCGAAATAAGGTCCGAAAACATCCAATCTAATTTAAATGGCACCAATGGGAAGGTTGCCGGCCCAGGGGGGAGTTTTAGTTTCAAAACTCCCCTCGTGGGGGCCCACAATGTAGAAAATATTCTCAACGCCGTCGGTGTCGCAACGGCCCTTGAGATTACGTCCGATACAATTAAAGCCGGGATTGAAGCATTATCTGTCATCCCCGGTCGACTGGAGTCCATAGAAAACAGCACCGGACGATTTGTATATGTGGACTATGCACACACACCGGATGCTCTGGAAAATGTTGCATCGGCGTTAAGGGAAATGGCCCCGGCCCGTATTATCTGTGTTTTTGGATGTGGTGGCGATCGGGACACAGAAAAGCGTCCCTTGATGGGGGAAATCGTCGCCCGGCTTTGCGATCTGGCAATCGTCACCTCCGACAATCCCCGCACGGAAAATCCGACGACGATTATCGATCAAATCTTACCCGGGGTCAGGCAAATCAAGGGTCTCGAATATTCAACAATGGATCTGATGACAGGGTTTAAGGCCAAGGGATACGCCGTCGAGCCCGATCGTCGCCGCGCCATTGAGCTGGCAATTCTCACATCTCGGCCTGGGGACGCCGTACTGATAGCCGGCAAAGGCCATGAAACCTATCAGATTCTGGGCACTGCCGTCATTGCATTTGATGATCGGGAGGAAGCCGCAAAGGTACTCCAGACAAT
>Ga0316193_10002110_pt1 | contig 13817 bp, 11 predicted proteins | sample MerIslsedime2_MG_FD_207735 | JGI IMG/M metagenome (GOLD analysis project Ga0316193, IMG submission 207735) | Coastal sediment microbial communities from Maine, United States - Merrow Island sediment 2 | ecosystem: Environmental > Aquatic > Marine > Coastal > Sediment | place: USA: Maine...
TTTTGTTTACCAGAATTGATAGGATTGGAGCCTGCCATTAATATAACGCCAGAGTCATCAGGCCCTGCTGCCAATATTCGGCTAATTTAAATGAGACACGCACACAAAGAATGATCATCAGGCCTCACATGAACAGGTATACACACGGCTTGTTGATACTTGCCTTGAGCGTCTGCAGCGGCGCACACGCCAACGGCAACAACTGGATTGACGCCATGTCCTTCACCTACGGTAAGGACAATGACAACAATGAAACCACGTTGTACCGCTTGGGCCTGCAAAATAAATGGGAACGTACCTGGCTGAATGACGGCGCCTGGTATGTCGGTGGCTACTGGGATGCCGAGCTGGCCTACCTGGAATCTGACCACAACAACAGCTACAACGACGAGCTGTATGCCCTCGGGCTGACGCCGGTATTCAGAATGCAACGCGATACCAACCTTTCCAGCGGAATATCACCGTATGCGGAAGTCGGTGTTGGCCCGCACCTGATTTCGGAAACACGCCTCGGCAAGCAACAATATTCAACCGCCTTCCAGTACGGCGGCCTGATGGGCTTCGGGGTAGGCTTTGGCGACAAGGGGCAATACGAAATTTCCTACCGCTATCAGCATCTGTCAAATGCCGACATCAAAACACCCAACAATGGCATGAACCTGCACCTGCTACGGCTCGGTTACTCTTTCGACTAGCAGACCCCGAGCGTCAACCGCTCAGCCACCGCGTACATTCAGATAGGCACGCTCGGATATGTCGTGCCACGCGACTACCTGTTGCTGAAACTGGCGATAGGACTGGTACACCCGCCCTGCCAGCTCATTCTCACGGGCAAGTTCCTCCACCACTTCATTCGTGATAGCCCGCAACCTGTCGAGTACCGCGCGCGGGAACTCGCGTAACTCAACATTGTGCTCATTCACCAGTGTCTTTAGCGCCTCGTTGTTGCGGGCAGTAAATTCCGACAGCATATCAAGGTTTACCGCTTTGCAGGCGGTCATCACAATGCTCTGCAGGTCCGCTGGCAAGGTCTCGAAGGCCGCCTGATTTATCATGCACTCCATGCTGGTACCCGGCTCGTGCCAGCCAGGGTAGTAGTAATATTTGGCCACCCGGTAAAGCGCCTTGGCCATATCGTTCCAGGGACCGACCCATTCAGTGGCATCAATCACCCCGGATTCCATAGAGGTAAAAATCTCTGTCCCCGGCATCCCCACCGGGGTACCACCGGCACGTTTCAGTATCTCTCCACCGAGCCCGGGAATGCGCATCTTCAGGCCCTGCAGATCTTCTACATCATTGATTTCCTTGTTAAACCAGCCACCCATCTGCACGCCGGAATTACCGGCTACGACCGGTATCAAGCCGTGCGGCGCATACACCTCACGCCACAACTCCATGCCACCGCCGTAATACAACCAGGCATTCATTTCCTGGGCCGTCATACCAAAGGGTACCGTGGAAAAAAACTGTGCCTCGGGGATCTTGCCCTTCCAGTAATAGGCCGAGGTGTGCCCCATCTCTGCTGTACCGCTGGAGACCGCATCAAAAATTTCCAGGGGAGGGACCAGCTCGTTGGCGCCGTACACCTTGATAGTGAGTCGGCCGGCGCTCATTTCACCCACCAGTTTCGCCAGCAGGTTGGCGGCCGTGCCCAGCCCGGGGAAATTCTTTTGCCAGGTGGTCACCATTTTCCAGTTAAAGCTTTGCTGGCTGCCGGCAGCCGCGCTACCTGTCTGACTATCCTGCTTGCCGCAGCCGCTTAACACACCACCGGTGAGCAAGGCGCCGGCGCCAGCTGATCCGAGAAATTGTCGTCTTTTCATAACCGCACCCGTCGAAAAACAATGCGCTGATTGTACTGTGTTCTGCGGCGGCATGTCAGACGAGTCTTTCTGCAGCCAACCTTGATATTACGCAGGGTTATGACATAGTATTCAGCCAATGCTTGCGGTATATCAGCTATAGCACTCTATCAACATGATAATTACGGACTCAGTTAGCTTGTCAGCGTTCACGGCAAGGCGCGCCTCGCAGGCAATGGCCGCACCCTTGTCAAGAGGTGCAACGCCGTACGTGGGCGTTGACAAGCTAACCCGAAGGGCGACTTTGTGGTGTCCCACAGCGGTGTTGCAGTACTCGGCAAGGGAATAGCCATTGCATTCACACTGCGCCTTGCTGCGAAACACCACAGAGTCGCTGAAACCGTAATTATCATGTTGATAGAGTACTGACTAATTCTAAAAATATTACAGCTACCGCCCGACTGACAGGAATGAGCCGATATGCCTGATGGAAGTCCCGGGACCGTATCATGTTGAGTGACCTGAAAACCATTCGAACACGCTTCCTTACGCTGATCATTGTTGGCCTGTTGCTGGCACCGCTGGCCGGCCTGGTTAGTGGTCTGTTGTTTGGTCCCATCTCGGCCGACGAGTTACGCAATTCCCGCACGCTGATCATTCTGACCGTCTTCATCGGCATCACGGCGGCCTGGGCATATACCTATTTTTCCAGATATTTCACTCCTTTAAGTTACTCGCAGCGGCAGGATAACTTCACCGGCGACTTGCCGGATACCCAGCAGCGCCTGCTGGCACGCTTCGGCCGCGACTACTGGAGTTTTTTCCTGTTGTACGCACTGGCAACACCGGCCTTGTTCTTTCTGGCCGTCGAAAAATCCATCGCCGGCAACCTTGGCCCGTTTCTGCAACTGACGCTGCTGCAACTATCCGTGGTCACCCTGGTGGGGCTGCCTACCTACCAGTTGGCCCTCGACCAGATCGGCAAACTGGCCGGACACCTCAGCCTGCGCACGATCCAGGTTAGCCTGAAATCCAAGATCATGCTGCTGGGCGGCTTTGTACCGCTGCTGTCCTATACCGTACTAATGAATTACTACTGGCAGCAGACCGGCAACCTGACACCCGGGCACATGGCCATCTGGTTAACACTGGTGTGCTTCACCGGCATCATCACGCTGTTGTCGGTACGCAGCGTGGCACAGGCGCTGGAACCGGTGCAGGAAGTCATCATGCGCAGCGGCGCAATTCTGCATGCCGAGCTTGCCCGGCTGAAGCCACAATCAACCGATGAAATTGGCCTGATGACGCAAACACTCAGCAAGCTGTTCCGGCGTCTTGGCGAGCAGGAATCACAGATGCGCGGCGTGATCGATGCAGCCCTGACCGGCATCATCGTGGTTAATAAAGACGGCCTGATCGATACCTTTAACCCGGCAGCAGAAAAAATGTTTGGTTATCTTGCCGTGGAGATGCAGCAACGACCGCTCAAGTGGTTGCTGCCATCCATAACCCTGCCCGGCATCAACCCGCAGCGGGGCGGAACTGAAGTTGAAACCCGCGGCTGCCACCGTGACGGCACACCGTTGCAGCTGTCGGCATCTGTCAGCAGCATGCAGATTGGTGGCAAACCCTACTTTACCTGCATGCTCACCGACATCAGCCAGCGCAAGGCAATGGAAACACAATTGCGTGATGCAGAAGGGCGTTACCGGGAACTGGTGGAAACAGCGCAGGACATGATCTGGACAATGAATGCCGAAGGGCGGTTTACCTACCTGAACCGCGCCTGCACCAGCATTTACGGCTTCACCCCGGCCGAGATGCTGACACACCAACTGCACGAATACCGCTCACCCGACCATCCACCGGTGGATCGCGATGCCATTGCAAAATTACTGCACGGCGAGGCAAGCGTGCAGTTCGAATCCGTGCACATCGACAGCGACAGCAAGCCGCACTTTCTCAGCTTCAGCGCCCAGTCACACAAAAATAGCAGGGGCGTTATCACTCACATCAGTGGTACCACCCGGGACATCACCGAGCAGAAAGCCTTCCAGCACCAGCTTTCCTATCATGCCGAGCACGACCCGCTGACCGGTATGTTCAACCGCCACTACTTTCAGGAAGAGCTGGAACGCACCGTGGCACGCGTAGGGCGCAGCGGCTCTGACTGTGCGTTGTTCTACATCGACCTCGACCAGTTCAAGTACATCAATGACACGCTCGGGCATGCCGCGGGCGACCGGCTGCTGGTTGATATTGCCGCGCTATTGACGGCACACGTGCGCGACGGTGACCTGCTGGCACGCTTTGGCGGTGACGAATTCACCCTGCTGCTCTACAACATCAACAAGCAGGATGTACTGCGCGCGGCCGAGAATTTCCGTGCCTTGTGTGATGACTACCGTTTTGCTGCCGAAGACAAGAGCTTCAACATTACCTGCAGCATCGGCGTGGTCATGATTGACGAGGACGTCGCCTCGGCGGAAGAAGTGCTGTCACATGCCGACCTTGCCTGCCACATGGCCAAGCAGCATGGACGCAACCGCGCCACCCTGTATGACCCGGCAGACCTGGACAAGGCCGACATGGCCGCCGACATGAACTGGGCTGCACAGGTGCGTGAAATGCTCGAGCATGATCGTTTTCAGCTGGTATATCAGCCGATCGTGTCGACACGGGACGGCAGCGTCCGCGACTACGAAGTGCTGGTACGCATGGTGTGTGATGACGGCAAAATCATCCTGCCCGGCGGTTTTATGCCGGCTGCCGAGCGCTTTGGCCTGATACACAGCGTCGACCGCTGGATAGTGAAGCGCGCCATCATGCAGCTCGGCAGACTGCATCAGTCAGGCAACCGTGCCAGCTTCTCCATCAATCTCTCGGGTCACGCCTTTGAAGATGAAGCGCTGCTGCCACTGATTCGCGAATGGCTGGATGAAACCGGCCTCGACCCGGCCCGGGTGACATTCGAAATAACCGAAACAGCCGCCATCGAAAACCTTGCCGCTGCTGAAGATTTTATTACTAACCTGAAGGACATCGGCTGTCAGTTTGCACTGGATGATTTTGGCTCCGGCTTTTCATCCTTCGCCTACCTGAAACATTTGCCGGTCGACAAACTCAAGATCGACGGGGCGTTTGTAAAAGGCATGGCACACAGTTCAGTTGACCAGGCCATGGTGGAGTCCATGAACCAGGTTGCACATGCACTTGGCAAGGTGACGGTTGCAGAATGCGTTGAGAATGAGGAAACACTGCAACTGCTGACGGAAATGGGCATCGACCTGGTACAGGGTAATTACCTCGGCCATCCAGGCGAGGTACCTACGGCTTCGGAACCCGCCGTAGTTATCGCACAAGCAGATCACAGCCGCACTATTTGATAACCCTGCAAGTAATGCAGCGGTTTTGCATATATGGCATATACCAGCATCTGGAAATCGCGGACACGGTCCGCTCCTGCAGGTGCATCTTAATAGCGTAGGAGCGGACCGTGTCCGCGATGATCAGGCGCCAACGCTTTCCAGGTTAGCGTAGGCCAGCACCAGCCATTTGCTGCCGGCGGTAGAGAAATTTACCTGCACCCGGGCACTACTGCCCTGTCCCTCACAACTGGTCACCACGCCATCGCCAAATTTCCGGTGGTGCACATGCTGTCCAAGTCGCAGACCACCAACAGACGCTGATGCATTCACTGCCGGGGCATGAGAATAAGCGGATCGCGGCGCGCTGATCCCCGGCCGTGGCCGGATTTCATCAATCAGCGCCTTCGGAATTTCATCGATAAAGCGTGACGGCAGGCAATAGGTCTCGGTACCAAACACGCGGCGGCGCTCCGCGCAGCACAGCACCAGCTGCTGACGCGCCCGTGTGATGCCGACATAGCAAAGCCGGCGTTCCTCTTCCAGCTTGCCGGCCTCTTCAACCGAACGCTGGTGCGGGAACAGCCCGTCTTCCATACCACACAGAAACACCAGTGGAAACTCCAGCCCCTTGGCAGAGTGCAGCGTCATCAACTGTACGCAGTCCTCCCAGGCATCTGCCTGCCCTTCACCGGCTTCCAGGGATGCATGCGAAAGAAACTCCTGCAGGGGCGGCATATCGCTGTCCGGATCCGGCTCGTATTCACGTGCCGCATTGACCAGCTCCTGCAGGTTTTCCACGCGAGCCTGCCCCTTTTCGCCTTTGTCCCGCGCGAAATGATCCAGCAAGCCGCTGGGATGCATGACATGTTCAATCTGTTCACCCAGCGGCAACGTCTCCAGCCCGGCAGCCATTTCATCAATCAGCTGCAGGAATGCCAGCAGTGCGTTACAGGCACGCGCGGCTACACGTTGCTCGTTGATCACCGTGGCTGCTGCCGCCCACAGCGAACTGCCCGCATGCCGCGCCTGCTGCCTGACAATATCGAGCGTGCGGCCACCGATGCCACGCGTCGGGTGATTCACCACGCGGTCAAAGGACGCATCGTCATTGCGGTTGCAACACAGCCGCAGGTAGGCAAGCGCGTCCTTGATCTCGGCACGCTCGAAGAAGCGCAGGCCGCCATACACACGGTAGGGAATAGCGCATTGCATGAGGCGTTCCTCAAACACACGTGACTGTGCATTTGAGCGATACAGGATCGCGACATCATTGCGCACGTTGCCCTTGTCTACGTAGTCTTCTATACGATCAACGACGAAGCGCGCCTCATCCTGCTCGTTATAGGCGGTATACAACTGAATAAGCTCACCGTCGTGACCGTCTGTCCACAACTGCTTGCCCATGCGTCCATCGTTATTGCTGATAACGGCATTGGCTGCGCTCAGGATATTGCCGGTAGAGCGATAATTCTGCTCCAGTCGCACCACTTGCGTATCGCGAAAGTCCTGCTGGTAGCTGAGGATGTTTTCCACCCGGGCGCCACGCCAGCCATAGATCGACTGGTCGTCATCGCCAACCACCGTGATATTGCCGGCATCGCCGGCCAGCATCCGCAACCAGGCATACTGCACTGCATTGGTATCCTGGAATTCGTCTACCAGGATATGGTGAAAACGCTGTCGGTAGTGGTCCAGCAGGGCCGGGTATTTGAGCCACAATTCGTGCGAGCGCAACAGCAATTCGGCAAAATCGATCAGCCCGGCACGCTGGCACAAGGCCTCGTAGGCGCTGTAAATCTCCAGTTGCTTCTGCAGGTAGGGATCATTGCGATGTTCAATATGCTGCGGCCTCCTGCCCTCATCCTTGCAGCCGTTGATAAACCACTGCATCTGCTTGGGCGGCCACTTGGCCTCGTCCAGTTCCAGCGACTGCATGGCGCGTTTCACCAGTCGCAGCTGGTCCTGTGAATCCAGTATCTGAAAACCCTGTGGCAAGCCGGCTTCCTGCCAGTGGCTGCGCAACAAGCGATGCGCCAGGCCATGGAAGGTACCGACCCACATGCCGGAAACCGGTGCCTTGATCATTTCCTCGATACGGTTGCGCATCTCACCGGCAGCCTTGTTGGTAAAGGTCACCGCGAGAATGGCATACGGTGACAAACCTTCCGCATCAATCAACCAGGCAATACGGTGTACCAGAACTCGTGTCTTGCCACTGCCGGCTCCGGCGAGTACCAGTAACGGCTCAGTGGGAGCACACACAGCCTCGCGCTGAGCCTCGTTCAGGGAACCAATTATTCGTGAGACATCCATGGTGGGCGATACTAGCAAATCAGGGCGGCGGCGTCTGAACACAACCGCTTGCAGCAATTATCAGCGGACTGCTTGCGCTCGCCGGGTGAGTCTGTTAATTAGGGTAGCGAAATTGAAAAATCCGCAGATGTCCACAAGGAAATGCGCATGCTGACCGAGCCCGTGGTCCTGTTACTGATAGCAGCCGTGATTGTCGCCTTTATTGGCGCACTCTGGCCGGGCAACAAGCCGCGGCACACTAATAAAAAATCAAAAAACCTGGCACGACTGCGCAGCAGTGGCCAGTACTGGGGGGTCAGCATACGCAATGGTAACTGTTCTGCCTCGAAGCGCCTGTGCGGCCGTGGATTCAGGTTGTCCGAGGCACCTTCACTACCTATACCGGGTTGCCGCTCGCTGCGTTGTGGCTGTAGTTATACCGGCTTGCGAGAACGGCGCAAAAAGGAACGGCGCAGCAACCAGGACCGGCGCACGGAACTCAGGCTTGGCAGCGCGCAACCGGAGCGCCGGCGCCAGCGTGACCGACGCGGTTCCTTTCACAGTTAGTATTACGCTGGTTTATACTCCATAAAAGCAAGCTGACTTGCTACTGATGAGGTATTCATGAACGCCATTATTGTGCTGCTGGTCATTCTCATCCTGGTCGCCGCCGTCGTCTGGTTATTACGCGGCAGCAAGTCCCCGAGGCGACGCCGGCGCGAGCCCAAACCTGCCAGTGCTGACGGCAAAGCCGTGACCAGAAAGCCATCAAGACCGGGCGGACTGGACAAGCTGGAAAGCAATCCTATGTTCTGGGGCGTGGAAATTGGCCAGGCAGGTTGTGAGGCAGCACAGGCACTACTGGGTCAGCAATACACTTTTTCTGAAGCGCCTCAGCTGCCACTGCCAGACTGCAGCTCAGCGATGTGTAGCTGTCAGTTCAAGGGCCTCAAGGACCACCGCAGCCAGCACCGTCGCAAGAGCGGCGAACGCCGTGATGAAATACGCTTTGAAAGCAAAGTCGCTGGCAAAGACAAGGGCGCCGACCGCCGCAACCGCAAAGAGCGGCGGCGCGGTACCGACTGGAAAGATCACACGTACTAGAGGGCCTGGATTTCAGGCAACTGCAGCGGCAACACCTGACTCTATCTCAGCCAGCAGTTTTTTGTTCTTCGGCGAATTCAGGTTAACTGTTTTTGGCCGCGAACCACCAAGGTAAGCTTCCAGTGTAACCAGCGGGACCTTGACCATATCGACCAGCGGGTGCATGTTACACTTTTCACAGGCGATCAACCTTGGAGGTGCACCGGCGGGTGCCTTGCCGACAGGGCGTTCACGCAGGCTCTTGCAGGTAGAAACGCTCAGGTAAGCCTGCTGGGGAATGCAAAAAAACATAGAATCCGTATCCAATTACTCTACTCCTTTCACTGCCTGCCCTGATCGGCAAGCATGTGTTGCGGTAAAAACACGAAATTATACCAGAAAATTCGCTTGGAATGCGGCTATTTACTTATATTCAACAGCTTATCTCGCACATATCACGCTTAAAATCGGCTAATTTGCATTTTTGAACCCCGTTTAATACATCCAGGCAAATACCGGCAGAAGCGTTCTTGATGAAGCAATGGTATTGAATCGCCGGCAACGGCGGCTGGGTATCCACGACAGCTGCCCGAGCCCGGCAGTCAGTCACTGATCGGACCCGCGGCTGACCGGAATATTATTATCTCGGGAAAAAAACAGCACCGGTGCCGCGACGGCACCGTCAATGTTTAATCATCAGCTTTTTTAGGGGTGGCCGTGGTTATTCGACAGTCACCGACTTGGCAAGGTTGCGTGGCTGATCTATATCCGTGCCCTTGAGTACCGCTACGTGGTAGGCCAGTAACTGTAACGGTACCGTAAATATAATCGGCGCAATAGCGTCCTCGGTTGGCGCCACCGGCAGTGCCGTCACCCCCTGAGAGCTGATCATGCCGACATCGGCATCAGCGAATACCACCAGCTCACCGCCGCGCGCGCTCACTTCCTGCATATTGGATTTGAGCTTTTCCAGCATCTCGTTATTGGGCGCAACCACCACCACCGGCATGTTCTTGTCCACCAGCGCCAGCGGACCATGTTTCAGTTCACCGGCCGGATAGGCCTCGGCATGGATATAGGAAATTTCCTTTAGCTTCAGCGCTCCTTCCATCGCCACCGGGAACTGGGCACCTCGACCAAGAAACAGCGCATTCCGCTTGTCGGCAAAATGCGCCTTGGCCAGCGTCCTGATCTGCTCGTTCAGCGTCAGCGCATGTTCGATCTTGCCGGGCACGCTGCGCAGTTCGTTGACCAGGCGGGCTTCCGTTTCCGCGAGCATGGCATGGCGACGTCCCAGCACGATGGTCAGTAACAGCATGGCGACCAGCTGGGTGGTAAATGCCTTGGTCGAGGCCACGCCGATTTCCGGACCGGCATGTGTCATCAGCACCAGGTCCGAGGCGCGTACCAGCGAACTTTCCGGGACGTTGCAGATGGACAACGAGTGACCGTAGCCGAGCCGCTTGGCCTCTTGCAGGCCAGCCAGAGTATCAGCGGTCTCACCCGACTGGGACAGTGTTACGATCAGTGAATTATTGCGCACTACCGGGTGGCGATAGCGAAACTCGCTGGCAACTTCCACGCTGCAGGGAATACCCGCCAGTGACTCCAGCCAGTGACGCCCGACCATACCGGCATGGTAGCTGGTGCCACACGCAATGATGTGTACCCCGCTGACATGGTCAAAGATCTCGCCGGCACCCGCGCCAAAGGCCTCTTCCAGCACCCGGTTGCTGCCGATGCGCCCCTCAAGGGTGTCGGCAACCGCCCGTGGCTGCTCGAAAATCTCCTTCAGCATGTAGTGGGCATATTCACCCTTGTGAGTCGCATCCAGTGTTACCTTCGAGGTTTTCACCGGACGCTCCACGACACTGCCATTGAGATCATGGATGGTCATGCCGTCATGGCGGATATCAGCCAGGTCACCGTCCTCAAGAAACACGAATTGCTGTGTTTCAGAAACCAGTGCCGCCACATCCGAAGCGATTAATCTTTCATCCTCTGCAATGCCAATCACCAACGGACTGCCGCGGCGTGCGGCAATCAGCCGGCCGGGCTCATCCTTGCTGATGACACCCAGCGCAAACGCGCCTTCCAGATCTTTCACCGTGGAACTGACTGCCGCCAGCAAGTCCTGACCCAGGTCGAGATAATGATGAATCTGATGCACTATCACCTCGGTGTCGGTCTGCGAGGTGAAGCGGTAGCCGGCCCGCAGCTGGCTGGCACGCAGCTCATCATGGTTCTCAATAATGCCGTTATGCACCAGCGCGACCCGTTCATGGCACACGTGCGGATGCGCGTTCTGCTCGCTGGGCACACCGTGTGTCGCCCAGCGCGTGTGAGCGATACCGGTAACACCACTAACAGGTGTTTCATTCAGCGCCCTGGCCAGTTCCGCGACCTTGCCAACCTTGCGCACCCGTTCCAGCAAATTGTGCTCGCTCTGCACCGCCACGCCAGCAGAATCATAGCCGCGGTATTCCAGCCGTTTCAGGCCGTCAACCAGGATGGGGATAACATTGCGTCGTGCAACAGCGCCAACAATTCCACACATGGCTATTCCTTGGTTTTCTTTACCGGACGTTTCCAGCCGGTACGTGTTTGTTGCGGGGCACGACTCAGGGTCAACTCGTTTGCCTGTACGTCATGCGTGATGGTGGATCCTGCGCCGATGGTGGCGCCCTGCCCGATTTCAACCGGTGCCACCAGCTGGGTATCCGAGCCTATAAACACATGGTCACCGATAATCGTGCGGTGCTTGTTGGCGCCATCATAGTTGCAGGTGATGGTACCGGCGCCAATATTCACGTCGGCCCCCATGGTGGTATCACCAATATAACTGAGGTGATTGATCTTGGAACCTGTGCCGACATCCGATTTCTTGATTTCGACAAAATTTCCGATATGCGTATTGCTCGACAGGCGCGTCTCCGGTCGCAGCCTGGCAAACGGACCGATGCGGCTGCCACTACCAATCTCGGCGTCATCGATCACGCAGTTAGCCAGGATAGTGACGTCATCGCCGACAGTGGCATTGCACAGCACCACGTTGGGTCCAATGCTGACGCGGTTACCCAGCACAATAGTGCCCTGCAGTACCGCGTTAACATCGATCAACACATCCTCGCCGGCTGTCAGTGTGCCGCGCAGATCGAAGCGCGCCGGATCAATCAGCGTCACACCGGCCTGCAGGCAGTGCTCCGCCTGGCGCGCCTGAAAACAACGCTCCTGCACTGCCAGCTGTTTGCGGTCATTAATGCCGAGCACCTCGGTAATATCTTCGGCCATCACGCCACGTACGCTGGTGCCCTCGGTAACGGCACGTGCAATCACGTCGGTCAGATAAAACTCGCCCTGCGCATTATTGTTATCCAGCGCCTCCACCCAGCCACGCAGGCGGGCGGCAGGAGCAGCAATAAACCCGGTGTTGATCTCGTTCAGGCTCCGCTCTGATGCACTGGCATCCTTTTCCTCGACAATGCCGCAAATACTGCCATCCGCATGGTGCAGAATGCGACCGTAACCGGTGGGGTCGTCGAGCTCTGCTGTCAACAGTGCTGCCATACCCTGCTCTGCCAGGCTGCACAACGGCGCCAGCGTGGCACGCGATACCAGCGGCACATCACCGTACATCACCAGTACTGTATTGCCATCCGCAATCGACGGCATTGCCTGTGCGACCGCGTGACCGGTCCCAAGCTGCTCGCTCTGCAGCGTCCAACCGATATCAGCGTCCGGAAAATCGCGCCGCACCTGCTCTGCGCCATGCCCAATAACAACATTGATATCAGCAGGTTGTAGCTCTCTGGCGGTGTCGATAACGTGCGCCAGCAGTGGCCGGCCAGCCAGCGGATGCAGCACCTTGGGGCGCGCGGAACGCATGCGTGTGCCCTGGCCCGCGGCGAGAATGATAATGCTCAGTTTCATACGAGATAATTAACCAATATTAATACCCGAAGTTATCGGCAAAAACACGTGATTCTGGAATGCAGGAACATAGCACGATACGGGAGGAGGCTCAGCGTAGCGGAGCCGGTGTACTAATGGCAAGCAGGCGGGTTGCCCTCGCAGGCCGTGCAAGCTAGTGCAGTACGGGCATGGCCATGGCATCAACGCCATTTGCCTTTTCTTCGGGCGTTGCATCGCGGATGTCCTTAACGCTGATGCGAAAAATGATGGTCTTGCCGGCCATCGGGTGATTCCCGTCGACCGTCAATTTCCCGTCTTCGATGCGGGTAACAACGAATTTTTTCGAGTCGCCCTGATCGTTCATCATCTCGACCTCGGCACCGATACGGCGGAACTCGTCCGGTACATTCTCGATAGCGTCGGTGTAGGTAAGTTCGGGATCACGTACACCAAAGCCCTCTTCCGCTGTCAGGCTCACCTCGACGATATCGCCAACCACGGCACCGTCCAGCGCCTGCTCGACCTTCTCAAACAAGTCATGCTTGCCGCCGTGGACGTAACTGATGGGAATATCGGACTGTTCGAGCAGCGTGCCCTGGTTATCGACAATCGTGTAAACAAAGGAAACTACCTTGTCCTGCTCGACAAACTGGTCCGTCATTATCTACGGTCGCGCAGCTTCTTGATGGCAGCAAGCTGTGCCATCGACTGCACCAGCTCCGCCTGTGCCTTGGCATAGTCAATGTCAGCCGACTTGTCGGAAAGCATCTTCTCGGCACGTTCCCTGGCTTCCAGCGCCTGCGCTTCATCCAGGTCAACCGCGCGAATGGCAGTATCCGAAAGGATGGTGACCACGTGTGGCTGGATTTCCAGCATGCCGCCGGAGACAAAGAATGACAGTTCTTCGCCTTCCTGAGTTTGCACGCGAACCTCACCGGGTTGCAGGCGTGCCAACAGGGGCGCATGGCGCGGCGCAATGCCCACCTCACCCATCTCGGCAGGGGCGAAGACCATCGTGGCTGTACCCGAGAAAATCTCGTCTTCAGCGCTGACGATGTCAACGTGTAGTGTCATGGCCATCAGTTCAGTCCGTTACAGGCTCTTCGCCTTCTCCGTTGCTTCATCAATGCTGCCGATCATGTAGAACGCCTGTTCCGGCAGGTCATCATATTCACCATTGATGATTCCCTTGAAACCGGCAATGGTGTCTTTCAGTGGCACATACTTGCCAGCGGTACCGGTAAAGGTCTCGGCCACGAAGAACGGCTGTGACAGGAAGCGCTGGATCTTGCGCGCCCGGGTCACCACCAGCTTGTCTTCGTCCGACAATTCATCCATACCCAGGATGGCGATAATG
>Ga0316193_10002112_pt1 | contig 13810 bp, 11 predicted proteins | sample MerIslsedime2_MG_FD_207735 | JGI IMG/M metagenome (GOLD analysis project Ga0316193, IMG submission 207735) | Coastal sediment microbial communities from Maine, United States - Merrow Island sediment 2 | ecosystem: Environmental > Aquatic > Marine > Coastal > Sediment | place: USA: Maine...
CGATCAGCTTGTCGCGATTGGTCCCGCCGGGGACAACCGCCACCACCGGAAAGCCCTCCTGGAGAAGGGCGATCGGACCGTGCTTCATCTCGCCCGCAGGATAGCCCTCGGCGTGGAGGTAGGAGATCTCCTTGAGCTTGAGGGCCCCTTCGAGGGCAATCGGGTAGAGGATGCCGCGACCCAGGTAGAGGGAGTCGGTCGCATCGGCCAGCATCTCGGTGCCGAGGTCGAAGAGCTCGTCGTCGATGGACAACGCCCGCTCGACCGCCTGCGGCAGCCGCTGCAGTTCGGCAACCAACTCAACATCGGTGGCGTCAGCGAGTCCTCGGGCCGAGCGTAGACCGAGAGCGATCAGGACCATCGCCACGAGCTGGGTGGTGAACGCCTTGGTCGAGGCGACACCGATCTCCGGTCCGGCCTGGGTCAGGATCTGCGACGGGGCCATGCGCCAGGCTGACGATCCACGGACGTTGCACACCGTCGCCAGCAGGGCACCGGCCTCCCGGGCCATATCCATCGCCGCCAGAGTGTCGGCGGTCTCGCCGGACTGGGTGACCCCGATGACCAGCACGTCGTCGCCGACCAGCGGTGTGCGATATCTGTATTCGGATGCGTAGTCGACCTCGGTCGGCAGACCGGTCAGCTCCTCGAGAACGAACTTGCCGACCAGACACGCGTGCCAGGAGGTCCCGCAAGCCACCAGATGCACGCGGCGCAGCCGCGCCAGTTCCTCGTCCGAGAAGCCGAGCCCATCAAGATTGACGCCGCCACGTTCCTGATTGAGGTACGCGCGTACCGTGTTCCGGATCGCGTCAGGTTGCTCGAAAATCTCCTTGAGCATGAAGTGTCGGTAGCCGCCCTTTTCCGCCCGCGCCGCGTCCCAATCGAGGGTGTCGACTGTTCGTTCGATCTCTCCACCCGAGGCGTCGAGTAAACGCAGGGCATCCCGCCGAACCTCAGCGATATCGCCATTCTCGAGGTAAACCACCCGACGGGTTCGATGGAGGAGGGCTGTGACATCGGAGGCCACCAGATTCTCACCTTCACCGAGGCCGACCACCAACGGCGGGCCGTTGCGGAATGCCACAACGACCTCGGGTTCGTCCAGATGAACCGCCACTACCGCGTACTGACCCTCGAGGCGAGGCAGTACGGCGAGGACGCGTTCGGCGAGCGGGCCCTCCTCGCGGCCGAGCAGCTGGGCGATGAGCTCGGTGTCGGTATCGGACTGCAGCTCGACTCCCGCATCGAGCAGCTCGCTTCGAAGGCTGCGGTAGTTCTCGAGGATGCCGTTGTGGACCACGGCCACCTGTCCGCCGCTGTCGGTCTGCGGGTGGGCGTTGGCTTCGGTCGGGGCGCCATGGGTCGCCCAGCGCGTGTGGCCGATGCCGACCGTGCCGTGCAGCGGCTCGTGATACGCCTTCTGCTCCAGGTTGCCGAGCTTGCCGGCGGCACGGAGGATCGCAATCTCGTTCGGGCCCATGACCGCGATACCGGCCGAGTCGTAGCCGCGGTACTCGAGGCGGCGCAAACCATCAAGGAGGACCGGAACGACCTCGTCGGAGCCGACGTAACCGATGATCCCGCACATGCTCAGACCTCCACTCGCCCCTTTAAGGGCCGGTCCTGGCCTCGTCCAAGGCGCCCAAGAGCTGATCGAACGAATTCGCGAATGCGTCAACGCCCTCGACCCGAAGCTGGGTTGTGGTGGCGTCGATATCGATCCCCACTTCTGCGAGCTCGGCGAAAACGCGGTCGGCCCCGTCGACGTCTTCGAGCAGGCTGGTGCGTGGCTCGCCGTGATCTCGGAAGGATTCGAGGGTGGCCACCGGCAGGGTGTTGACGGTGTCGGGGCCGATCAGCTCTTCGACATAGATCACATCCCGGTAGTCCGGGTTCTTGGTGCTTGTGCTGGCCCACAGTGGCCGTTGCACCATCGCCCCGCGAGCGGACAGCGGCGCAAAGGTTTCGGGTCCGAAGAGCTCTCCAAATCGCCGATAGGCGAGCTTGGCGTTGGCAATCGCCGCCCGGCCGCGCAATGCGAGGGCCTCCGGCGTACCGATTGCTTCGAGTTGTGCATCGATCTTCGTGTCGACCCGGCTGACAAAGAACGATGCGACCGATGCGACCCCGGCAGGGTTCGAATTCACTTCGAGGCCGCGCAGATAGGCTGTCGCCACCGCCTCATAATCGGCGAGCGAAAACATCAGGGTCGCATTGACGTTGATGCCTTCGCCGATGAGGTTTTCGATCGCGGGTATGCCCTCGGGCGTGGCCGGCACCTTGATCATCAGATTCGGCCGGTCCACCGCTCGCCACAAACGCCTCGCCTCAGCCACCGTGCCCTCGGTGTCGCGGGCGAGGTGGGGCGACACCTCGAGGCTGACATAGCCGTCGCCACCCCGACTCTCTTCCCACACCGAATGGAGAATGTCCGCGGCGTTCTGGATGTCTTCGATCGCAAGCGCCTCATAGAGTTGTTCCGTCGTCATTTCGGGGTCGGCAGCGAGCAGGCCGGCGACCGCCTCGCCGTACGGGCCGCCGCCCTCGATCGCCTTTTGAAAAATGGACGGGTTCGAGGTCACGCCGCGCACACCGTCCTCTGCTACGAGGCGCGTCAGCCCGCCTCCGGTCAGGAGGTCGCGCTCGATGAAATCCAACCACACCGCTTGCCGTTGTTCCTGCCAAAGTCGTTTCAATCGGTTCATTCCGTCTCCGTTTCCGATCCCGATCCCGATCCCGATCCCGATCCCGATCCCGATCCCGACAAGTATCTTTCGCAGAGCTGAGTTCCGCTCATTTCTCTCCCACCAACTCTACAGCCTTCTTCACCACTGCCTCGACCGTCAGCCCGAATCGCTCCACTACCTCCGCACCCGGCGCCGACGCGCCGAAACGGTCGATGCCGATCATGGCCCCCGTGTCGCCGACGATATCTCGCCATCCCAGAGTCACCCCGGCTTCCACCGCGAGACGCGGGACCGCCGGCGGCAATACTCTTTGTCTGTACTCTTCAGATTGTTCGGCAAAGAGTTCCCAGGACGGCATCGAAACGACCCGCGCTTCGATTCCGCGGCCGGCAAGCTCAGCGGCCGCGTCGATCGCCAGCGTGACCTCGCCTCCGGTGGCAATCACGACCACCGCCGGCGTCCCACTCTCTGCGTCGGACAGGATGTAGGCACCACGAGGGACACCTTCAGGGCCGATCTCACGCGCTCGTTTCAGCACCGGCAGCCCCTGCCGGCTGAGCAGCAGGGCCGTCGGCTCGGTCGTGCGCTCGAGGGCCACCGTCCATGCGGCAGCAGTCTCGTTGGCATCGGCCGGTCTGAGCACCACGAGGCCAGGGATCGCCCGAAGGGCCAGCAGGTGCTCGACCGGTTGATGGGTGGGGCCATCCTCGCCCACCCATACCGAGTCGTGAGTGAAAACATAAATCACCGGCTGCTCCATGAGCGCCGCCAACCGGATCGCGGGCCGCATGTAATCGGAGAACACCAGGAACGTGCCGCCGAACGGCCGCATACTGCCGTGCAATGCCATGCCGTTGAGCACGGCGCCCATTGCGTGTTCGCGAATCCCGAAATGAAGATTGCGGTGACCGAGCGAAGTCGCTTGCACATCTCCGCCGTCGGCGATGAGGGTTTTGTTCGAGGGTGCGAGGTCGGCCGAACCTCCGACCAGCTCAGGGAGCTGCCCAGCGACGGCGTTGAGGACGGTGCCAGATGCACCACGGGTTGCGATCTTCGCGTCGTCCTCGAAGATGGGCAGCGAGGAGGTCCACCCTTCGGGCAACCTTCGATCGAGGCGCCGCTGCCACTCCGCCGCGAGTTCGGGTTCAGCCGCCGCCCATGCCTCAGCCACCGCCATCCAGGCCCGTCGAGCCTCGGCCCCGCGCTGAACGGCCGCTCGACAATGCTCTCGAACCTCCGGAGGCACGAGAAAGGTCTCCTCTTCCGGCCAACCATAGGCGGCCTTGGTGGCCCGCACCTCGTCGGCGCCGAGCGGTGCGCCGTGCGCTCCCGGTGTGTCCTGCTTGGAGGGCGCGCCAAAGGCGATATGCGATCGCACTCGAACAAGGGTCGGTCGGCCGTCGCCGGCGGCTGCCTGGTCGAAGGCTTCAGCGAGGGCTTCGAGATCATTGGCGTCTTCGACCTCCAGGACCCGCCAGCCGTGGGCAACGAATCGCGCTGGAATGTTGTCGGAAACCGCGATTTCTGTGCTGCCCTCGATGGTGATGCGATTGTCGTCCCAGATCCACACCAGCTTGCCCAGCTTGAGGTGGCTGGCGAGCGACGCCGCTTCTGAGCTCACCCCCTCCATGAGATCTCCGTCCGAACAAAGAACCCAGGTGCGGTGATCGATCACGGTGTGGTCTGGTCGATTGAAGGTCGCCGCCAGGTGGGCCTCGGCCAGGGCCATCCCTACCGAGGTGGCCACTCCCTGCCCAAGCGGTCCGGTCGTCATTTCGGCCCCGGGCACAACCTCGATTTCTGGATGGCCGGGAGTCTTCGACCCCCACTGGCGGAAGTTCTTGATGTCATCCAGTTCGAGGTCGTAGCCCATCAGGTGGAGCACGCTGTAAAGCAGCATGGAAGCATGGCCGCACGACAGCACGAATCGGTCGCGATCTGGCCAAGTCGGATTCTCCGGATCATGCTTGAGGAATCTCGAGTAGAGGACATAGGCCACTGGCGCAAGACCCATTGGTGCGCCCGGATGTCCGGAGTTCGCTTGCTCGACGGCGTCCATGGAAAGGGTACGAATGGTGGTAACGGCGAGCTGATCAATGTCGTCGAAGTGATGGGTCACGATGCCTCCTCGAGGTACGATTCTCCGCTTCGCCCGCAGCCTATCATTGCCGCGAAAAGGATGCCGGTTGGCAGTGGGGGGCTCTCGAGCAGTGTCTGAAATCAGCGGCTGCGGAGTTCGTAGAGGACCTGCTTGGCCACCGCCTTGAGGGTCTCGAAGACCCCGATCCCTTTAGTGGCAACGGCCTCGAAAGTCGGCTCGCCCTTAAAGTTGAGGAGGCGGTACATGTCATCAACGAGCATTGCGCTCGGAAGATCACGCTTGTTGAACTGCAGCACGTAAGGCACCGTCTTGAGCTCGAAGCCGTTCTCGCTCAGGTTGTCCTCGAGGTTGCGAAGCGACTCGACGTTGGCGTCCATCCGCGCCTCCTGCGAGTCAGCCACGAATACGACCCCGTCGACCCCTTTCAGGATCAATTTTCGGCTGGCGTCGTAAAACACCTGGCCGGGGACGGTGTAGAGATGAAACCGTGTTTTGAATCCCCGCACAGCACCGAGATCGAGCGGCAGGAAATCGAAGAACAGGGTTCGATCGGTCTCGGTGGCGAGTGAAATCAGCTTGCCCTTCTGCTGCGGGCTGGATTTCTCATAGATGTACTGGAGATTGGTCGTCTTTCCACACAGACCGGGGCCGTAGAACACGATCTTGACGTTGATCTCACGCGCGGCGTAGTTTATGAAGCTCATTCGGAGAACAGCGCGTCAATGTCGTCGTCGGTAATTTCTGCAAAGGGCGAAACCGTCTCCCGGGCGCCGACCTCCTGGGCCTTGGACTCCATGTCAACGAGCACGCGCTCGATGTCGGCGGACGCCTTGCGCACCCGCAAACGGACCAAGCCGAGCGACGAACGCTCATCGAAGATCACGACGAGGATCAACCGCTTGCCGACGATCGAAATGTGAATGTTGTCCTTGCGACCCTCGTGGAAGAGGATCGAGAACTCTTTCTCGCCGATCAGCTTGGCGAGGCCGTCGGTGGCGGCAACATTGCCCGCGGTGAGGGATGCGAGTGAGGTCGTATCAACGAGATTGACCTCACCAGCGCCTGCGATCTGCTGGCCGTTCTTGTCGACCAGAAATACGATCTTGGCGCTCGCGTCCATCCGCAACGTATTGAGGAGCTTCTTGATGCGCTCGAACTCCTCCTCATATAAGACAAGAGACGTGTTCAATATCTCACACTCCCAGTAGCCTCAATTCTGACATAACCGGCCTCTTCTAGCAAGCCAGGCGGTCCTCACACCGGTCGTGGCCGAGCTCTCCAAGTTCGAAATTTTTCAATGATATACGGCGGGCCACAGGAGCTCGGGCGTGGCAATTACCGTCTAGACTTTGCGCCGAAGCTGGAGCGCCTGGGCGAGGGTCACACGATCGACTGCAGCCACCTCGCCGCCGACTGGTATGCCCGACGCAGGACGGCTCACGGTGATCCCAAGCGGCTGCAGGCGCCTGGCGATGTAGAGGGCGGTGGTCTCGCCTTCGACCGTCGGATCGGTCGCGAGGATCACCTCCTGGATCTCGCCGGACCTGCACCGCACCTCGAGGCGGTCGATGGTGAGCTCGTCGGGCCCGACTCCGTGGAGCGGTGACAGGTGTCCAAGGAGAGCGTGGTAGAGGCCGCGGTATTCACCTGTCGCCTCCACAGCCCAGGCGGTGGTTGGCTCCTCCACTACCAGGATGATCGCATGATCACGGCTCGGGTCGGAGCACACCGGGCACGGATCGTTCTCGGTGAGCAGGCAGCACTTCGAACACAGCTCGACCGACGAGTGGAGGCCGGCGAGGACAGCCGCGAATGCCTCGAGCTCGCCACGGTCGATGGTTAGAAGATGCTCAGCCAACCGTTGGGCGGTACGTGGTCCGACCCCCGGCAGACGTTGCAAATGTTCGAGCAACCCACGTACTATCGGCGGCCGCAAATCCATCATCGCCTCCGTGGGATCGCGATCACGAACCTTCGCCGTTCGAACGCACCGCGACCACTTCGCCCCCGAGGACCCGGGTGGCGAGGATCACACCGGGGTCGGAGCTTGCCTCCTCTTCCAGCGACGGATCTTTTTCGGTGACCTCGGTCGCCCGCTCTTCCCCTTGGGCTTTGGCCGCAGACGCGCCGCCGGGTCCAGGGGTGGTGTCCGGCGAAGACTTCGCAGGTCCGGCACTTGATGGCGAACCGGAAGGGCCGGGGCCGGATTCGATCGATCCGGTGCCCTCCAACCACTCCTCGACCCGCTGCACCGACGGCCAGCGGGCGAGCCGCAACGCCGCCACCTCGAGTGCCAGCTCTCGATTGGCCGCACCGCGCACCAGGGCCTCCTGCTCCAGCCACAGACCGAGCATACGGCCCAGGGGGTCGGCTCCGCGGGACTCCGCGACACCCATGAGAAGATCACGGTGGGCCTCGGACATCGTCGGCGCCAGAGCCGGATCAACAGCCAGATAGAGGGCGGCGCGCAGGGCGCGGCCAATCTCACGGTAGAGCACCGAGGCATCCTGGCCGTGAGCGAGCTGGTCGCGCACCAGCGCCAGGCCCTCGGCGACGAGGCCGGCTGCCAGCGCTTCGACCAGCTGTACCGTGACCTCCATCGGCGGGACACCGAGCACCAATGCCACGGCTTCGTCGTCGACGTCATCGGAGGCGAAGGCGCGCAGCTGATCGAGCAAAGACAGCGCATCGCGGACGCTGCCCTCGGCGGCGGAAGCGATGGAGGCCGCAGCCGATGGTGTGAGGGTGAACTTCTCTCTGGAAGCGATCTCCTCGAGTCGGCCGCGGATGAGCTCGGATCCAACCGGTCGGAACTCGAGCTGCTGACACCTGGACTGGATAGTGTCCGGCACTTTGAGGCGTTCGGTTGTGGCGAAAATCCAGAGGATGTAGGAGGGGGGCTCCTCGAGGCTTTTGAGCAGCGCGTTGAATGCCTCGCGGGTCAGCATGTGGACCTCGTCGACGATCAGGACCCGGTAGCGGTCCCTGGTTGGACGAAACCGGAGAAGCTCTCGAAGCTCCCTGACATCATCGATGCCCCGGTTCGAGGCGCCGTCAATCTCTATGACGTCGATGCTCGAGCCTTCCGCCACCTCACGACAGGAATCGCACTTACCGCACGGCTCGGCGGTGGGGCCTTCGGCGCAGTTGACCGCCTTGGCCAGCAGGCGGGCGGCCGTCGTCTTGCCGACCCCCCGAAGGCCCGAGAAGAGATAGGCCTGGCCAAAGGTCCCGGAGGTCAGCGCGTTGCACAGGGTCTGGACGACCGCATCCTGCCCGAAGAGCTCGGAAAATCGCTGCGGCCGCCACGTGCGCGCGAGAACCTGGTAGGTCATCCGGGTATCTTACTCGATCCGTGCCCGTACCCGTACCCGACGGTCCGGCAAACAGCGATAGAGAGGATCGGGAGATCAGGAACCACTTCTCGTCAACAAATCACACCAATCCCCCGTATTAACAGAATGTTGACGTCTCGCCGCTGCGGGAAGGCAGACCGCGGAAATCTGTTATGGTACATATTGGTTCCCCTCACTGAGAGCACCAAGGAGGTCTCGGAATGCATCGTTCAATCATTACCTTCGTCTTCGTCGCGCTGTTTGCGGCATCGTCGGTACTCGCCATCAGCCCGAGCGATGACCTGCTGATCGCTGGAGCGGCACGCACCAATCGGTGGACGGCCGATCTCTACATCAACAACCCGGGCGCGACCGGCGCAACGGTGCAGGTCTGGTGGCTCAACCGCGATCCGGCCAACACCAACCCGGACCCCGCGTCGTATTCGGTCGGCGCCGAGGAGACCTTGATTCTCGACGACGTGCTCCTCGATGTATTCGGCTTGAACAGGGCTGAAGGAGCGTTCCGCATCACGACGACCGGCGGCGCGGTGACCGCCAACCTGATCGTCTACACGGGAGCCGGCAGCGACGATGGCACCTACGGCTCCGGCTTCGAGGGAATCCCGGCATCGTCCGCCACCTCGAGTGGGGAGTCCACGACCCTAGCGGGAATGGTTTTGACCGACGACTTCTACACCAACCTCTTCGCCCTTGCCGGTGCGAGCGGTGTGACCATGGACGTCGACCTCCTCGACCCCGATGGCACCCTCCTCGATACCGCGCAGGTCATGCTCACCGCCTATGCCCCGTGGTTCTCGTCGGTCGAGAATTTGTGGGACGAAGCGTCGTTCGAGAATGGAACGGCACTGGTCCGGGTCAGCGCGGGCTCGATGGTGATGCTCGGCTCCAAGGTCGATCGCACCAGCAAAGACCCGACCACCGTCGAGCAGGCCTTCGGCGCCGGCGGCGGATCGGCTGACGGAACCTATCAATTCGCAGTTTACGACGATCTCGGTTTCGCTTCGGGTGGCAATCTCGAGATCATCGACGCGGTGGTCGACGTGATCAACGGCACCTTTGTGAACTACGACAAGGTGGATGGCGGGGGGATACCCGAGTGTCCCGTAATCTTCCAGTGGGGATTCGACCTCGCGCCGACCGCGGTCGAGGACTTCGCAACCGGAGTCGATTACGCCGAGGTGTATCCGGCAGGGGACGACTTCGACGGCGGCACGATCACTTACACGATCGTCTTCACGATCGATGACAACCTCGGTTTCTCCGGCACCCTGGACGCCGTGGGTTCGGATTTCTCAGGCCTCGACCTGGGATGCAACGGCACCTTCCCGCAAATGGACCTCTACGGCGGAAAAAGCAACTGATATTCAGTACATCAGAACTGCGGGCCGCCTCAAGGGGCGGCCCGTTTTTTTCGGTCCTCACCGGCGGCCAGTAGCCGCGCTCAGTCTCCCTCCAGCTGTCGAAGCGCACGCAGAAAGGCATCGCCATCCGCAGCCTCCGCGAGAGGCTCGAGGGCCGCGCTGCGGCGCGCGAGACGAGCGAGACGGGCGAGACCAGCGAGGTGGTCCGCGGCTGTGTTGGCGTCTCCCAACAAACAAAAAACGAGCCGTACCGGTTGCCCGTCGAGGGCCGGGTACTGGAGGCCGTCGGAGTGGGTGGACGCGGCCATCGCCAGACGCCCGAGGCCCGGTATCTGGGCATGTGGCACAGCGACCCCGCCGCCGATGCCGGTAGAAAGAATCGCTTCTCGCTCGAGGAGGCGCGCTACCACCTGCTCGCCCGATTCGACGAGCTTGGCCTTCTCGAAGAGCTCACCGAAAAGGTGAAAAAGCTCCGCCCGCTCCCCGACATCGGGTGAGATCAGCACCATCGCGGGATCCAGCTGTTGTGAAAGATGCACGACTCAACCCACCTCGTTCCTCACTGCGGGAGAGTAGCGTGTTATCGGCTTGGCGTCACCTACCCCACGGGCCACTCAGCCACTGGCCTCGTTCAGGCGACGATTGACGATGCCGTCGTTTTCAGAACTTGTCGGCGAACTCGCTGACGCCCGGGATCAGGAAACGCTGACCTTTGATCCCCTTGACGATGCACAGCACGTGAACGATCAGGATTGCAAGCATGAAGATCGGTATCAAGAGGGTGAAGATGCATCCCAAACCGCCGCTGATGGCGCCGAGGATCATGACAACGACCTGTAGGCCGATCATCACCACGACTTCGACGACGGTCAGGACCAGGCCGTGCTTGGCATGCCACTGCACCTCGCGGTCCTCCTTCTCCACCAGCAGCGGAATCAGGGCCAGGAGCCACAGGTAGGAGAGAACGGTCATCACGTTGCGATTCTCAGACACCACCTCCTTGGCGGCCGGCTCTTGGGGCGGTGGCTCAGCCGGGGGAGGGGGCGGCGGCGGTGCGCTGTCCTGTGGGTTTTGCGGAGTATCTTCCATGCATCATCTCCCTTCGCGAAGAGTTGTTGGTATCTACGCGCTCACTTTCTGTACCGCCGATTCTACCCGAGACCGCCCATCTTCATACAATTACCCCCGAACGAACGTCCGTTTCCGTTGTCAGATTCAGAAGCGAAGGTCGTGGGATGTGGTGAGATGCGTCGTTTTCGAAGTGTGAGCGAGGGAGTCGTACCTGCCGTACGTCGCACCGAGAGAGCACGAGAAAACGGCGCAGATTACCGCGCACCGCGAGCGGCAGCCTGAATCTGACAGCGGAAGCGGGCGGAGGAGGGGTTGGTAGCCCGTACGGGTTCGACCACGGAGGGGGCGGGTGGGTGGAGAAGTGACGAAGACTGTACTGATGGCTGACTGGAAGGAAGCATGGTAGCCCGTACGGGATTCGAACCCGTGTTACCGGCGTGAGAGGCCGGCGTCCTAGACCCCTAGACGAACGGGCCACGCGAGGGGGGAAATTAGCACACCATCCTGCAAGGTGCAAGCCTGTCTCATCTGCTATACTCGTCGGCCATTCCACTCTGCGGAGGACTCCCATGAGCATCAAGGTAGCGATCAACGGTTTCGGACGCATCGGACGGCTGCTGGCCCGTCACCTCAAGGCCCGCGACGGCTTCGATCTGATTGCCATCAACGACCTCACTTCGCCCGACATGCTGGGCTATCTCTTCGGCCATGACTCGGTGCACGGGCCCTACAAGGGCACGGTCGAGGTCGATGGCTCCGACATCGTTATCGACGGCGACCGCATGCGGGTCTTTGCCGAGCGTGAACCCGGCAAGCTGCCGTGGAAGGACCTCGGTGTCGACTACGTCTTCGAGGCGACCGGGCGCTTCCGCAGCCGTGAAGCGGCCTCGGCACATCTCGAGGCGGGTGCCAAGCGCGTGGTCATCACCGCCCCCGGCCAGGATGTGGACGAGACCTTTGTCATGGGTGTCAACTCGGATCTCTATGACCCCGCCAAACACCAGGTGATTTCCAACGCATCATGCACCACCAACTGTCTGGCGCCGGTCGCCAAGGTGCTGCACGAGACGGTCGGTATCGAGCACGGCTGGCTCACCACCACCCATGCCTACACCCTCGACCAGAGCCTCCTCGACACACAGCACCCCAAGGACATGCGTCGAGCCCGCGCCGCCGCGATCAACATCATCCCCTCCTCGACCGGCGCCGCCAAGGCGATCGGTCTCGTGTATCCGAAACTCGCCGGCAAGCTGCACGGCGCCGCGATGCGGGTGCCGGTGGCCGACGGCTCTGTCTGCGACCTGACCTTTGTGGCGAGTCGCGAGTCCTCGGTCGACGAGCTCAAGGAAGCCTTCGTCAAGGCGGCGAATGGCGCCCTCAAGGGCATCCTCAAGGCTACCGAAGAACCGCTGGTGTCGACCGACATCATCGGTGAGACCCACTCGTCAGTGGTTGACCTGGCCCTCATCGCCCAGGTCGCACCAACGTTTTTCCGGGTCGTGAGCTGGTATGACAACGAGAACGCATACGCCCTGCGCTGCGTCGATCTTCTCGAGTACATGGTCGGCAAGGAGTAGGGGTGAGCCTCCCTTCGCTGGCCGAGCTCGAGAACGTAGACGGTGCGCGGGTGCTGGCGCGTCTCGACCTCAACGTCCCGGTTCGGGACGGCGTGGTCCTGGACGACACCCGCATTGCCGCCGCGTTGCCGACTCTGCGCTGGCTGACCGAGCGGGCCGGGGTCGTGGCCGCGTGCTCCCATCTCGGCAAGGCCAAGGGGACGCCTGATCCGGCGTACTCGTTGGAACCGGTGGCGGCGGCATTGGAGTCGGCCCTCGGCCGGCCAGTGCTTTTTGTCCCGGATTGCCTGGACCCCTCGGCGGCTGACGCCATGGAGGGCTCCTTGCTGCTGCTGGAGAACCTCCGCTTCCATCCCGGCGAAAAGGCCAACAATTCCGACTTTGCGGCCCGTCTTGCCGATCCGTACAGCCACTATGTGAACGACGCCTTTGGCACCGCCCATCGGGCCCACGCCTCAGTCGAGGCCGCGGCCCGCAGCTATCCCCGGGGGCGCAAGGCCGCCGGTTTTCTCATGGAGAGTGAGGTGGCGGCCTTGGGCCGAGTCGTCGACGAGCCCGAACAGCCCTTCGTGGCGGTCGTCGGTGGCGCCAAAGTGTCGACCAAGACGGCTCCGCTCGAGGCCCTTGTCGGCCGGGTGAGCTCTCTCCTCATCGGCGGTGGTATGGCCAACACATTCTTCCTCGCACAGGGCCTCGAGGTGGGCCGGTCGTTGGTCGAAGAGGAAATGGTCGAGACGGCACGATCGGTGCTCGCCGCGGCAACTGAACGCGACATCGAGCTCATCCTGCCGGCCGACGTCGTGGTCGCAGACTCGATCGACGATCCGCAACAGGTGGAGGTCGTAGCCAGCAACGCGATCCCCGCCGAATTGATGGTTGTCGACATCGGACCCGAGGCGCGTGCCCGCTACGCCGAAGTCCTGTCGGCCGCCCGCACCGTATTCTGGAACGGACCGATGGGTGTTTTCGAGGTCGCGGACTATGCCGCCGGCACCCTGGCAGTGGCCGAGGCGCTTGCAGCAAGCCCCGCTTTCTCGGTGGTCGGCGGCGGTGAATCAGTGATGGCCGTGCGCCAGGCTGGCGTGATCGACAACATCGACCACGTTTCGACCGGCGGCGGCGCCTCGCTCCAATTCATCACCGGCGAAAACATGCCGGCCATCGCCGCGCTCGAAAGCTGAAGGAGTCATTATGCGCAGACCGCTCATCGCGGGCAACTGGAAGATGAACAAGACGGTGGCTGAGACCTCCGCTTACCTCGAGGACCTGATCGCCCAAGACCTGCCGTCTACGGTCGATGTGGTGTGCTGCCCGACTGCCGTCTCGTTGCCGGCCGCGTCCATGCTGGTGACCGGGTCGCTGATCGGTCTCGGCTCCCAGAACGTACACTGGGAGGCAAGCGGCGCCTTCACCGCCGAGTTGGCGGCACCGATGCTGACCGAGATCGGCGTTGGTTGGGTGATTGTCGGCCACTCGGAGCGCCGGACATTGTTCGCTGAGACCGACACGACCGCACTCGACCGTGCTCGCGCCGCCCAGGCGGCCGGCCTCGAGGTCATCTACTGCATCGGTGAGACTCTCGCCGAGCGCGATGCGGGGGAGACCTTTGCCGTACTCGAGAGGCAGACCGCACCCCTCGGCGCCCTCGATCCCG
>Ga0316193_10002113_pt1 | contig 13807 bp, 13 predicted proteins | sample MerIslsedime2_MG_FD_207735 | JGI IMG/M metagenome (GOLD analysis project Ga0316193, IMG submission 207735) | Coastal sediment microbial communities from Maine, United States - Merrow Island sediment 2 | ecosystem: Environmental > Aquatic > Marine > Coastal > Sediment | place: USA: Maine...
AACGCCTGAACCGCTTCCCGGGGATTGATATGGCTGGAAGCCATGAACCACCGGGGTTCATAGGCACCAAGATTGATGACAACCAAGTCGATGTCGAAATCCTGTCCGATTTCTGAAAATCCGTCGAAGTATCCTGAGTCTCCCATGATATAAATCGTGTGTCCGACGGATGTTTCGATCATATACCCTCCCCATAAAGACCGATTGGGGCCTCGAAAAGGGTTTCGCATGGTCCAATGATTGCTGGGCAGAAATGTTATCGATTGATTGCCGTTGCGATATGTGTCGTACCAGTCAAGCTGGGTTCGATTTTTCATTTCCAAATCCTGAAATACCCGGTGATGCCCCAAGGGGGTGATCACATGGGTGGCTTTGTCCAGAGTGGACAAAGAGGGCTTGTCCAGGTGGTCGTAATGACCGTGCGTGATCAAAACGTGATCAGGTTTTGGGATCTGTTTCGGGTTGAATATAAATGGTGAAAAATCCTCAATAAACCATGTCAGATCGGAAAACATCGGATCTACCATTAGATAACTGTCGACATCCTTGATGAGAATTCCGGCGTGCTTGAGAAAAGTGACACTGACGCCTTGATGTGCCTGTATCGGCGACCAGTTTATGACAATGGGATGAACGGGCTGGTCTTTAAGATAGGGACTGAACCGACTTGGGCTGAATTTCCATTTCAGAAGTTGCAGAAATCTTCTTTTCCGCAAAGGTCCGATGGGATTTATGAAAACACCGTTACCGTGATGCTCTTTTTTCAGCACAATATCCCTCAAACTTCGTCCGTTTAGGGGCTTATAGTGCAATTGATGATCTTTCATTTTTCCAATGGCTGCCAGCACAACAGCAGGGTGAAAAAAACGAATCAAAAACAGGGTCTGTACACCCATAAGTATTTTTTTTATAAAAGCTCTTCGTCTCATTTTTCATTGAAAGGGTTAAATCGATATTTTTATAATAGGCTATGTTTTTGAAATTCATCAATTTCAAAGGAGTTTCAGGTAATGTTTTCAAGATAGTAAGCATGATTCTCAAAAAGTAAAATCCAGTCCTTTCATCTTAAAAAAAAGAGATTTACGGAAAATCGGTCTCTATCGTTTTTTGAGAAGTTACTTCTTATTGTTTTAACAATTCGAAAATTCGGTTAAAATGCCCCCAGCTGACAATCCTTTATTTTGATCCCCAAGGCTTCGCAAGCCCAGCTGACAGTCATTTTGCTGACGCGCAACCGGGATGCGATGTCCCATGCGTGTTTACATGAAAGCCTTCCCTGAGAAAGCGCATCGGAAACGGCATCTTTTACATCCACTTTTATACTGTCCTGAGGTTTAACAATCTTTTTTTTGGGCTGATATCCAAACAACCCCAGTTGGCATTTTATCAATTTAAAATTCATCAGGTCAGCCGTCTTGCCCACCGTCTCCGGTGACATCTGTAACGTTTTTGCAATTTCAAATGCCACGGCACAGGGAATTTTTTCGTTTTTTGTCTGTTTCAATATTTCAGTTTTAATCGAGATGTCAGGTTTTTCATCGGGTCCGTGCTTTGTTGAAAACTTTTTACCTTTATGAAGACTCATTACACGCTCCTTTCGTGATGTTTTTGCTGCAAAAACGTGATAAATGTGACTGTTTTCGGATCAATCGATTTTGAAACCGATCCAAAATCTGCATTTTGCTTGAATTTCAGGGTGCTGTCTGTTAATTATATGTCTTATTAACTTTATAAAAATCATTGTCAAATTTATTTAATATCAGGTCGTCATGCCTTTTTCAATAAAACGAATAAAAACCCGCCAGATTAAGGTTGGAGATGTAAGTGTGGGCGGGACAGCACCGGTTGCCGTCCAATCCATGACCAATACCTTTACCCAGGATGTCAAGTCCACCGTCTCACAAATCCATCGCCTGGAAAAAGCCGGGTGTGAAATCGTCAGGGCGGCTGTGCCAGACCATGAAGATGCTGAAGCGATATCTTCAATTAAACAACAGATTTCGATACCGATTATTGCCGACATCCACTTCGACTATCGCCTGGCTATTGCTTCGGCGAAGTCCGGTGCCGACGGCCTGAGAATTAACCCGGGGAATATCGGTGGTGAAAAAAAAGTCAAGGCAGTTGTTGATTGCGCAAAGGACGTTAACATCCCCATTAGGATCGGGGTTAATTCAGGTTCTCTTGAAAAAGATATCCTAAAGAAATATAATGGGGCAAGCGCGGAAGCCATGGTTGAAAGTGCTATGCGGCATATTGGTTTATTAAAATCGTTTGACTTTAATAACATAAAGATTTCAATAAAGGCCTCTGATGTCCATCGTACCATAGAGGCATACAGGCTTCTTTCCTCAAAGACAGATCTGCCCCTTCATGTGGGAGTAACAGAGGCAGGAGGACTCTATCCCGGAGTCGTCAAGTCGTCTCTTGGCATCGGAATGCTCCTTGCAGAAGGTATCGGGGATACGATTCGTGTTTCTTTGACCCGGGACCCGGTGGAAGAGGTCAGGGTTGGATACGAAATCCTCAAAGCGCTGGACATCCGCCAATACGGGCCGGACATTATATCCTGCCCCACTTGCGGTCGCTGTAAAATTAACCTGTTTAAAATTCTCGAACAGGTTGAAAACGCTTTATTGTTAAAGCCGCTGCCCATCAAACTTGCCATTATGGGCTGTATAGTGAACGGACCGGGAGAGGCCAAAGAGGCCGACATCGGTGTTGCCGGCGGCGACGGCACAGGAATTCTTTTTAAAAAAGGAAAAATTCTAAAAAAATTTCCTGAAGACAAAATTGTCGAGGTTTTGCTGGCTGAGGTTGACAAACTTGAACGAACACTACCTTGAGGACAAAGTCTCTTGAATGGTTTGAGGCTTTTGAGCATTTGAGTTTCGAATAATTAAACAAGGAATTATTAAATGGGAAAACAGAACAAGACTGCAATAACACCAACACGAGCTGAAGATTATCCCCAATGGTATCAGGAGGTGGTCAAAGCATCGGATATGGCGGAACGATCACCGGTGAGAGGGTGTATGGTCATAAAACCATGGGGATATTCTCTCTGGGAAAACATCGTTAGGGTAATGGATGACATGTTTAAAGAAACAGGGGTTAAAAATGCATATTTCCCGCTTTTTATCCCCCTGTCTTTTCTCGAAAAAGAGGCCGAACATGTAGAAGGATTTGCAAAAGAATGTGCCGTTGTGACCCACCACCGGCTGGAAAAAGGAGTCGACGGCGGCCTTGAACCCGCAGGCGAACTCAATGAACCCTTGATTGTACGCCCCACTTCTGAAACGATCATTGGAGATTCGTTTTCAAAATGGGTTGGGAGTTATCGGGATCTCCCCATACTTATCAATCAATGGGCAAATGTCGTGAGATGGGAAATGAGAACGCGCCTTTTTTTGCGAACCAGTGAATTTTTATGGCAAGAAGGCCACACGGCCCATGCAACCAAAGAAGAAGCCATCGAGCGGACGAAATTGATGCTCGATGTTTATGCCAGGATGGCTGAAGAATACCTGGCTATGCCGGTTATTAAAGGAAGAAAATCGGCTTCCGAAAGATTTCCCGGAGCGGTCGATACTCTGTCCATGGAAGCGATGATGCAAGACAGAAAAGGTCTTCAGGCCGGCACATCACATTTTTTGGGACAAAATTTTGCAAAGGCTTCTGATATCAAGTTTCAGACCGCCCAAGAGACTGAAGAATATGCGTGGACCACTTCATGGGGCTCATCCACCCGGCTTATCGGCGGACTCATCATGTCCCACGGTGATGATGACGGTATCATTCTCCCTCCAAAGGTTGCGTCTTCACATATCGTCTTGATGCCCATCATCCGAAAGCCTGAAGACAGATCAAAAGTGATGGAATTTGTTGAAAGCTTGAAAAAAGAGCTGTATGATAAAACCTACCATCATCGTCGACTTAGGGTAGAGATTGACAGTCGCGAGATCGGTGGCGCCAGGGGATGGGAATGGATAAAAAAAGGGATACCGATTCGGGTGGAAATCGGACCTAGAGATATTGCCGAAAATTCCGTATACGTTGCACGTAGAGACAAAAACCACAAAGATAAAGCGTCCCTAAAAAAAGATCATTTTGTTGGAGAAATAACACATATTCTGGATGAAATTCAGGACACATTATTTGAACGTGCCTTGTCCTTTAGAAAAAAATACACCTTTTCAATCGATGATAAGAATGAATTCTATGATTTCTTCACCCCCAAAAATCAGGAAAAGCCTGAAATTCACGGCGGGTTTGCACATTCCCCCTGGTGCGGGGAAGATGTTTGCGAGACGAAGATTAAAGACGATCTTGCTGTTACGATTCGATGTATTCCCTTTGATAACCCATTAGAGAAAGGCAAGTGTATATGCTGCGGCAACCCCAGCACCGGTCGAGTCGTCTTTGCTAAGGCATATTGATTTATATTATGATCCGTATTAACGATATCATCGACAAAATTACCGAGTATTACCCGGATGTGGATCTTGATATTATTGATCGTGCATATATTTACTCTGCCAGGGTCCACGATGGACAGGTTCGCCTTTCCGGTGAGCCCTATTTGTCCCATCCCCTTGAAGTGGCCGGCATCCTTACCGAAATGAAACTCGATGTTGTCAGTGTTGTCGCCGGCTTGTTGCACGATGTTGTTGAAGATACACACGCCACCATAGAAGAAATCAATGAGATGTTCGGCAAAGATATCGGCCATATTGTATCGGGTGTAACCAAACTGAGTGTCCTCCCTTTTAGCAGCGGTTCCCAGGCACGCCAGGCTGAAAGCATCAGAAAAATGATCCTGGCAATGGCGGATGATATCCGGGTCATATTGATCAAATTGGCAGATCGACTTCACAATATGAGGACGTTGAAGTTTCACTCGCCGAAAAAAAAGGCAAAAATTGCTAGGGAAACTCTCGATATATACGCCCCAATTGCCGGCCGTCTCGGTATTTACTGGATCAAAAAGGAACTTGAAGACGCATCGTTTATGTATATCCAACCTGATGAATATTCCAAGATAGAACAGTACGTAAATAAAGATAAAGAAGAAGGCGAAAAATATATTGAAACGGTCAGAGACCTCATCAAAAAAAAGATGGATGAGCACAACCTTGAATGCGAAGTTCTCGGAAGGTATAAATACTTTTTCAGTATATATAAGAAAATGTTGTCCCAGAACCTTGAATTTGAAGATGTCTACGATATCATTGCGTTTAGAATAATTCTGGATACAGTGCCCCATTGCTATGAAGCACTCGGAGTGATTCATTCTCTATGGAAACCGGTCGCTAAAAAGTTCAAGGATTATATTGGGGTTCCCAAGCCCAATATGTACCAGTCCCTCCACACAACCGTCATCGGCCCTTTTGGAGAACGTATTGAGATTCAGATTCGAACATGGGAAATGGATAAAGTTGCCAAATCAGGTATCGCTGCCCACTGGAGCTACAAGGAAGATCTTCACCTTGATGAGAAGACAACCAAAACGTTTTCCTGGATACAGAACCTTGTGGAAAACCAGGAAAATTTTAAAAATCCAGATGAATTTTTGGAAAATGTCCGTATTGATCTCTTTCCAGATGAAGTGTATGTTTTTACTCCCCGAGGAGAGATAAAGACAGTGCCAAGTGGCGCTACTCCTGTGGATTTTGCATACTTAATTCATACAGAGGTCGGGAATCAGTGTGTCGGGTCCAAAGTGAACGGTCGTATCGTTCCCTTGCAATATGAATTGAAAACAGGTGACACCGTTGAAATATCCACATCAAAAAAGAGCCATCCCAGTAAAGACTGGCTCAATTTTGTCAAAACTGTCAAAGCACGTTCCAGGATCAGACAATGGATCAAAACCCAGGAAAAAGAACGAAGCTTTACCCTCGGTCGGGAGATGTGCGAAAAGGCATTTCGAAAATACCGCCTAAATTTTAATACACTCTTGAAATCGGAAGAGATGGAGAAGGTGGTGGAGCATTTTGGTTTTAAGCATATGGATGATCTGATTGCAAGCGTTGGTTACGGAAAAATCACGCCTTTGCAGATTATTCGAAAGGTTGAGCCGAAACCCGAAGAAAAAGAAGATTCCGAATCCTTTCTTGATAAAATCATTAGCCGCGTTAAAAAGAAAAAGCCGAAGATGGGTGTGACTGTAAAAGGTGTCGACGATATTTTAATCAAGTTTGGAAAATGCTGTCAGCCGGTTCCAGGAGATTCTATTACAGGTTATATTACAAGAGGTTATGGGGTCACCGTCCATCGCACAAGTTGTGTTAATGCTATGAAAATGAGCCCTGAACGACAAATAGATGTGGAATGGAGTGTGGATATAGCTGATACATATCCTGTAAAGATTTTGATTCGTTCTTATGACAGGGTTGGATTGCTGGCGGATATTACTGCAAATATCAGCAAAAATGGCGCCAATATTTTAAGTGCGAACACAGAAACGCGGGAGAGCAAAATCGTCGACAGTTCATTCACCATCGCCGTCGAAAACACCGACCATCTAAACAGGGTTCTCTCGGCCATTAGAAAGATTAAACATATTCAGGAAGTCAGAAGAATTGACAGATGATCCGTATTTGTTTTGGTTTTTTAAAGCCTTTTTGAGATACCTTTGAAAAATCCCCCGTTTTGCCCAATTTCTGCGTCCCCGATGATCGGGATTTATCAACAGGCTCAAATTTTAATCCTCAAAATACTCAATGTATTCATATGGTTAAGGTTTTCGCCTTCCTTGAACTTGAACAAAAATGAACATTTTTAAAAGGTATCTTTGAGACCCTTTTCGATTTAGGGTGCTTTAACAATATGTCCCGATTTAATACAGCTGGTACAAACCATAATCCTTTTAACCCTTCCTTTGTGTAATGCTCTTACTCTTTGAAGGTTTGGATTAAAGCGACGTTTCGTTAAATTATGAGCGTGACTTATATTGTGGCCAACGAGGGGCTTTTTCCCGCATATCTCACACATTTTGGACATGATTATTTCTCCTTTTCAAAAACAAGAACTAGCTTTACTATAATATTACAGTATATATGTAAAGTATTTTTATCTAATTTATCTGATCTTTTGTCAGAAATTCTTCACAAAGGCTGGCATATTGGAGCGCCTGTTGGTGAAATCCGACATCAGGAAAGTTGGATAGTACCGATTGGAAGCGGCTTAGGGCTGCTTTATAATGCTTCTTCTTATAATAAAAGAATCCAACATAAAATTCGTGTCCGGCAAGACTTTTTATACATTCTTTAATGTGCTCTTCAGCTCTGTGGGCATATACATCTTCAGGAAACTGTTTTTGAAGACGATTGAAAGTATCGAGTGCGTTTTTTGCAGGGGTTTGATCCCTGTCGATGGTATCGATCCGCTCGTAATAACAGAGCCCGATTTGAAAAATGGCATAGGGGATGGCTTCGTTGCGGGGATGAAGGTTTTCAAATGCTTCATATGCTGCCACAGCTTCTTCATAATTTTTTATATGGTAATACGCATCCGCAATTTTCAGTTCAGCAAGAATAACATACTTGCTGAAAGGGTACCAGTCTCTAAGTTTTTCAAAGGATTCTATGGAATCCTGGTAATCCTCGTCGTTGAATTGATCCATTCCATTGCTGACCAGTTCCAGGGCAGTCTCTTCTTCTTTTGACTCAAACCATGCACAACCGGAAAACACAAACAATAGAATAAGGATTAAAGCAATGATTCGTTTCATTTTTTCAGGTTTTCGATATATTGCCCGGCAGAGAATGCTGCGATGGCACCGTCACCCACGGCGGTTGCGATCTGGCGTAGCGGCGTATTTCTAGCATCTCCGGCTGTAAAAACCCCCGGGACCGAGGTCTCCATATTTATATCCGCAACAACAAACCCCTTTTCATCGAGTTTGACACCATCTGCAAGAAATTTGGTGTTTGGGATCTCACCCACCCAAATAAAGCACCCATCCACTAAGAGCTTCTTTCTTTCACCGGATTGGACATTTTCCACATCAACGCTTTCAACATTGGTTAACCCGTTGATGCCGGTCAACACAGAGTCCCACAGAATTTCTATTTTATCATTGTTGAATGCACGTTTCTGGAGAATCGCTTCTGCACGCAGACGATCTCTTCGATGGATAAGATAGACTTTTTTTACAAATTTAGTCAGATATAAACTCTCCTTTACGGCGGTATCGCCCCCGCCCACAGCGGCAACGACGCGATCTTTATAAAACGGAGCATCACAGGTGGCACAAGATGAGACACCTTTGCCGTAAAACGTGTCTTCACCGGGAATTCCAAGTTTCTTTGGAGAAGCGCCGGCAGAAATAATGATCGTATGTGTTGTAAGGAAGCCATCTTTTAAAATGATTTTTTTAATAGGCTTAGACAGGTCAAGGGAAACGGCTTCTTTGCTTTCGATCATCAGGCCGAATCTTTTCGCCTGGTCCGTGAATCGCTGTACAAGATCCTGACCGCTGATTCCTTCCGGAAATCCTGGATAATTTTCGATCCAGTCTGAGATAATGATCTGTCCGCCGGTCATCAATTTTTCCAATAAAACGGCCTTTAATTCGGAGCGTGCTGCATAAAGACCGGCGGCTAGCCCTGCCGGACCACCGCCGATGATGACAAGCTCGTAATCGACATTTTTCATTTGCAAGGTTTCTCTGCTAGGCTTGAGATATCATTTCTTCAAGCCTTGATTTGGCAACGATACCAATAACCTTGTCCTGGATTTCTCCATCTTTAAAGAAAATAAGGGTAGGAATGGATTTTATGCCGTATTTCGTGGGGGTTGTCGGATTTTCATCAACATTACATTTTGTAAACTTAACCTTGTCGCCGAAATCTCCAGCAAGTTCTTCGACGATGGGTGCAATTGCCCTGCACGGCCCACACCAGGGTGCCCAAAAATCGACCAATACAGGTTTATCTGACTGTAATACTTCGGATTCAAAGTTGCTGTCGCCTACTTCAAGAATATCCTTTGCCATAAAATTGTTTCCTTTCCGTATTTTTTTAAATTTCAGCAGTTGGCTGAAATATAGTGACATGAATGGGGCTTGTCAACCTTTTCGGATGAACGTTGCAAATCTTTGAAATGATGTTCCCCACCCGTCCTTTTTTACTGGTGGCACGATGACGGCAATGGAACGTGGATTCAGAAGTGATTCAAGATTGGATGGGTCCGTCGTGAATAAAAAGAAGATAATATTTTTTATAACTCTACGATAAATTTCTCCGTTTCTTCATTCCAAGTGGTGATGATGTAGTATGCCAACATAATAACGACCACTAAAATCAAGCTCCATTTATATGTCAAAAAGTTCGGGAGAAAGACTTTGTGGCCCATAAATGACTTGAGACCTGCTGAGCTTTTAATCCAAGCTTTGAACAGCGACGTCGATAATGCAAAAGAGATAACGGCCAGCATCAGCTTGATATGACCTTCTCCGGCCCGCCAAACCGAACCGCTTCCGCAGCCGCCTGCCACAACCATGCCGAACCCGAAGATGACGCCGCCCACCAGTCCTCCGAACCAGAACGCCTGGGAAACGTAAACATTTTCTCCACGCAGGCCTGACCATTTCAGCGCAGCGAAACCGAGAACACTGATAGTAATACTAATGGCGATTGCCCGTGACACTTCGCTTTCACCGGTCATAAAAGGTTCGCGAAACCCCCTGACAAAACAAAAGCGGGTCCTTTGAATAATAAATCCAAATGCGATGCCGCATAGCAGGAGCCCGCCGACCCGCGTGTAGGCTTCCTTGTTGTATATCCATGCGCAAACGATGGCGGCAAGAAAAACGATGGCCCCTAAATAGGGCTCTATTTTCAACCAGGCAACCCCTTTTTCTTCTTTTAAAACCGCACCACTTCCTGCAATTCCTGAAGGAAGGTGTTCCAGTTCCCAGTATAGATACCGAAGCCCTAAATAGGCTCCGGCCAACAATCCGATCATCATGGCAATACCACTGGCCGACAAGGCGCTGACCGCTGTAAAAAAACCTCCTACATTACACCCGCCGGCCATTGCCGCACCGATTCCCATCAGCGTTCCCCCCACAACCCCTTTCAAGAGTTCCAGAGGAGGCGCTTTGCGAATGGCGAACTGTTTGGATAAAAGTGCCGATCCAAACGCGCCCCAAAGTAATCCCAGGGTAAGAATGGAGTTTGTGGAAATCAGCGGTGAAACCGGTTTGTACTGATAAACTCCGACAACACTGAAAAACCAGTCACCCCAGTTTCTCAGCCCGCCGGCAACCCCCCAGGGTCTACCCCAGGCGAAAGTAATAATGCTCATAATGCCGATGAGTAGGCCACCGAGCCACATGGGCCAGTTTTCATCGAAAATTTTTTGATACCCGCTGCTCAGGATTTCGGTTAAAATACGTCTCTGTTTTTCATCATTCATGGTAATAAAACCTCACAAAAACACTAACAACCCTCATCATCTACAATTTTAAATCCACTTTCTTCTTGTTGCCTGACACTTGTTTCCGGTGACACCGGCGGTGCTGCCGGAGATAAACCGCCGCCGGCTTCCTGTCTGCTGGAAACGTCCGGTAAAACCAAATTTGCATTCTTTTCCACCTTTTCAGCCAAACCAAAGATTACTGCCTGATCATAATATCGCCAGGCTTTAAGGGATGTGGGATCAGCTTTTACAGCTTTTCTGAAATACTCCTTGGCATCCAAGTATTTCCCTCTGGCATAGGCCTCATTACCAAATCTTAGCATTCGGGCACAAAGTTTCTTGTCCGGTGGGCAATTTACCGGCTCTTGGGCCGTTATATAGGTTGAGGCTGCAAAAATTATGGTTAGCAAAAAAACAACCGCGATTAAAATAGACCATTTTGAATTCACGACATACTCCTTTGAAAATAAGTTACTTTTTTTAAATTCAATCCGCCTGAAGCGGATAAATCCTTCCAGAGGCGGATTGATCTATTAAAAGATATTTCACTTAAGTAAAACAGGTTGTTTTCTATCAAAATGCAACAATGTGGTCAAGCCGATTCCAAAAATGATAATTTCAGCGGAGGGCAAAGTTTTAGATTGATTCCAGGAAATGTTCGGAATTGACTGGTGCAGTAATTTGCCTGTAAGTTGGATCGTAAAAAAATCACCTTGATTGTTGGCGGGAGATTTGTGCGGTAGTTTTTAAACAATACTCCCGCCGGGGGATTGAGCATAGCAGGAGTCATCAGCCCTGACGTGCGGTTATTAGGTGAATTCCATCACCGTTTTATACCTGAAGCTCCTATGAAGCCGATTTATTTCAAGAGAATAAACAGTTTCCTCAATGATTATTAAAGATTTGGATGCCGTCTGCAGGTCCAACGGTGCCGCCTTTAAGAACCTTTACAAAGATTCCCTCTCTGGGCATCACACAATCTCCCACCTGTTTGTATATGGCACAGCGGTCATGGCATTCCTTGCCGATCTGGGTGACTTCCACCAGTGCGTCTTTTCCCAGTTTCAAGCGGGTGCCCACGGGCAGCTCCCAAAGTTTGATGCCTTCGGTGGTAATATTTTCTGCAAAATCGCCTGGATTGACGTCAAGACCCTTCTCCCGAATCTTGGAAATGCTTTCAATGGCCAGAAGACTGACTTGACGATGCCAATCACCGGCATGGGCGTCGTTTTCCAGACCGTAGTCTTCGATAAGGCTGCCCAGAAGAATATTTGTTTTTTTAACGCCTTTTTTGAGGCTTAAGGAAACAGCAACGATTCGACCATCGCTGGTTTGTTCAAAGTCTGTCATATTATTTTTTCCATCTTTTAGAGTGAATTTCCCATTAGGTTCCTTTTCCGAACGCACAATGCGGGTAGGTGCATTCCGGGCACTCTTGGCAAAGTCCGCCATGGCCCAGAAACGCCAGTTCTTTTTTGCCGATTTTTTCTCCTGACAGGATCCGCGGCAGAACCAAGTCTAAGATGGTAACCTGATGATGCAAGCCGCAGGCCGGCACGCCGATCAGCGGCACTTTCCCAATATAGGCCACCAGGAACATGGCGCCCGGAAGCGCTGCAGCGCCGTAATGCATCTCATCAGCACCTGACAGTCGAATTCCATTGCGGGTAACGTCGTCTGGGTCCACGCTCATACCGCCGCTCAAAAGAATCAGATCACAGCCTTGCTCAATTTGCGCACGGATTTCCTGACAAATAATTTCAGTATCGTCCGGTGCAAAACTGATGCGGTCTACCTCACAGCCCAAACCGGTGAGTTTTCGGGTTAGAATGGGTGCAAAACGATCTTCGATGAGACCGTGATACACTTCATTTCCCGTGATGATCAAGCCGGCCTTTTCCTTCCGCAGGGGGCGTATGGAAACCACACCGCCGTTTTGCCCGGCAATGGCGGCGGCCCGTTCGATGGGAGCCCGTTTCATGACCAAGGGGATGGCCCGGGTGGCGGCCACCAATTCACCCGCTTTCACCATCGTATGGTTATGCAAAGTGGCGCACATGACTTCCTCGATCATGTTAAATGCTGCCAGTGCGGCTGTATCGACGGTCAGCAATCCGTCTCTTTCGGCCTTCAGTCCAATTTTTCCTTCGCTTGGTTCATTTTTCCAGCCTACGCCTTTACCGGCCAGGGCTTTGGCCATAATGGTTGCGGCTTCGTTTTCGTGAATTTCGTCTGCTTCCAGATCAATGAGATAAAGGTGGTTTTTTCCCAATTTTTGCAGACGGCACAAATCTTCATCGCACACGGTGTGCCCTTTGTGAAATGCAGCACCTTTGAATTCACCGGGGCGGATTTCGGTGATGTCGTGGGCCAGTTTCGTGCCCACCGCGTCTTTTAATTTGATGGTTTTTATCACTTCTTATCTCCTTATTTATTATGTGGCTTTGGCCGAATAAATCGAAAATATTTTTTTGCCACAAAGGCACGAAGGCACAAAGCATACACCACTTATTTTACCATTAACCCAATATTGCATTATCACAGAACCCAATGTTCCATCATTCCAATTGGGACGAAGCCCCTAACTTGGCCTCGTTATCGACAACCGTCTGATGTTCTTTTTGAGCGGGTGTCCAGTTCATGTTCGGCCAGGTTATTTCCTCTGCTTCGGAGAAATAGGCCCCTTGAGCACAAGGCTTGCAGAGAATATGACCGTTTTGAACCACTTCCCGGTTGTCTCGAACCACCTGGCCGCATCGACTGCAGGAAACCTTTTTGCGGGTGGGGCCCGGCAAGTCGTATTCGCTCATATCCACCCGAACTTTTTGAACCCGAAACAGGACGCTGTCCGGCATCCGTTTGTAGGCTTCAAGCTGCTGGGAATACTTTTCCGCTATTTCAGGCGCATAAACCGTCGCCAAATCCCGGGCTTCCTCTGTGGAGATTACCCGAAACGCCGTGTTGGTTTCCAAATTTATAAAAGTAGCGGCCATGATTCCATAGTCCATAAACTTCAACGATCTACGTCCCAGCTTGACGCCGGTGACATGGGCCACGGCATCGCCGGTACAGCGATCCATCTCTACAAAAACAATGATTTTCTTGATCTGGTCGATACGGGTCGGCTCATCCAGGCCGATGAGACGGCATCCCAGCATGGCCATGCGCACACCCACCAACTGTCCCGGACACAAATGCCCGTGAGCCGCCGCGGAATCTTTCAGCAGTGTGTCAAAATCTTTCATATTTATATCCGTTATTTAGTTTCTTAATTGTAAATTTTGTGCTTTTTGTCGCAAAATTTTTTTTCTCGCCACAATGACACCAAGACACTAAGAATGAAAACAAAGCCCTTCGTGTCTTTGTGCCTTGGTGGCAA
>Ga0316193_10002114_pt1 | contig 13806 bp, 11 predicted proteins | sample MerIslsedime2_MG_FD_207735 | JGI IMG/M metagenome (GOLD analysis project Ga0316193, IMG submission 207735) | Coastal sediment microbial communities from Maine, United States - Merrow Island sediment 2 | ecosystem: Environmental > Aquatic > Marine > Coastal > Sediment | place: USA: Maine...
TCCGGATAGGCGTCGAAACCGGCGGTGAACGTGCGGACGAGGGCTCGAAGCTTGAGATCAAAGCTGTCGCTTCCGCCCATCTTCGCATCGAGCATGTGCACGCATTCGCGATAGCATGCAACAAAGAGCTCGAGCGCAAGCGCATCCTTGCTCTCGAAATGTTTGTACAGCGCCGGATTCGTATAACCCGCCGCGGCGGCGATGTCACGAATCGTCGTCTCTCGGAGCCCCTTGCGGGAGAACAGGCGCAGGGCCTCGACCATGATCTCCCGCTTGGCCGGCGCGTCGGTCTCGGATACAAAAAAAGCCTGGCTCATGACTCGAAGTTAGCATATGCTAACCTCGCTGTCAACTCAACTGCGGTGCCACGGAGAATCCCCACAATCCTTGCGATCCACCAACACCCTCTTCGATCGTGTGGGGATGGGATAGATCACACCCCAACCGATCCTGACGTCACGCCGGGTTGGCAGGGGCGGGGTTGAATGTTCCAGTAGGCTCAAAGACACCCGTCATCCCATTGGGATTCTTCCCGTCGCCCCGAGTGTTCTAGCTTTCAAGCGGGCCCTCGAACGCATGGAGGCGAGTTTGATCAAGGACAACGACAGCACGTGTGTCGACGGCGACCATCTGGTGGGGTCTCGAGAGAGCAAACTCGAACCATTGACGATCATCATCTACGGCGCCACCGGAGATCTCACCTGGCGCAAGCTGATCCCGGCGCTCTATGAGCTGTATTCGTTGAGCAGCCTGCCAGCTCCCTTTCGAATTGTCGGAACGGGCCGATCGGAGCTTGGCGACCAACAGTGGCGTGACCGGCTGCGCGAAGGTATGGAGCTCATCGGCGACCACGATCTTTCACGCTGGCATGACTTTGCAGCTGCCCTGAGCTACATCCAGGCGCATCCCGACGCACCCGAGCAGTTCGACAACCTGGCCCGCACCGTGCGCGAAACCAACGGCGACGCCGGCACCGGTGCCAACCTCCTTCACTACTTCGCTCTACCACCCTCGATGTACGAACCGGTGGCGGACGCGATCGCGCGCTGCGGCTTGGCGCACGAGTACCACGGGGGCGTCGGCTGGTCCCGGCTGGTCGTGGAGAAGCCCTTCGGCCGCGATCTTCGGAGCGCCCAACGCCTCAACCGGAAGCTGCTTTCCGACTTCGCCGAGCATCAGATCTTCCGGATCGACCACTATCTGGCCAAGGAGACGGTGCAGAACGTGCTCGCCTTCCGCCTGGCCAACACGATCTTCGAGCCCCTGTGGAACCGCAACCACATCGACCATGTCCGAATCATCGCCGCCGAGACCCTCGGTGTCGAGCAGCGTGCCGGCTACTACGAAGAGGCCGGCGTGCTCCGCGACATGCTCCAGAACCACATGATGCAGCTGCTGGCGGTCACCGCCATCGAACCGCCCGCCCGTTGGCAGTCCGAGCGGGTTCGGGATGAACGGGCCAAGCTCTTCCGCAGCCTGCAGCCCCTTCCGGCGGAGGTGGACGTCTTCGACTTCATCACCCTGGGTCAGTATGGAGCGGGTGAGGTGGACGGGCGTCGGGTGCCGGCCTACCGGGACGAACCCGGGGTGGCCCGAGACTCGCTGACGCCCACCTACGCGCGCATGAAGGTCTTCATCGACAACTGGCGGTGGCAGGGCGTCCCCTTCTACCTGACCTCGGGCAAGCGGCTCGACCGCAAGGTCTCCGAGGCCGTGATCCAGTTCAAGGAGGTGCCCAACTCCATGTTCCGCGGCATCGCAGGCGATTCGATGGCGGCCAACCGCCTGACCCTGGGATTTCAGCCCGAGGAGATCATCTCGGTCGACTTCCTCACCAAGGCGCCTGGGCCGCGGCTGCATCTTCGTCCGGCCTCACTGAGCTTCGACTACTCGGCCGGAGACGAGGCGTCGCGGATCGACGCCTACGCCAAGGTCCTGCTCGACTGTATGGCGGGCGATCACATGCTGTTCTGGCGCCAGGACGGCATCGAGGAGAGCTGGCGCTTCCTCGAGCCCGTTCTCTCACGCTGCGAAACCTGCGCCGAGCGCTCCGAAAATCTGCACTTCTATCCGGCGGGTAGCTCCGGCCCGCGGCGCGCCCTCGACATGATGCCCTTGGGAGGGTCGTGAAACCCGTGAACCACCCCCGCCCACAGTTCCTCCACTTCGCCGACGTGGAGGCTGCCGGCAACGCAGCAGCGCACGAGATCGCCCGGACGTTGATCGACGCAGTTGAGGCGCGCTCCACCGCAACGCTCGTCCTTGCCGGCGGCTCGACGCCCCGATCGATCCATGCGCGCCTCGCCGATCACGAGTCGTCGCCGCCGGTGCCCTGGCATCTCGTTCATCTGTTCTGGGGAGACGAGCGCTGCGTTCCGCCGGACGACGAGGCCGGCAACTACGCCATGGCGCGGTCGTCGCTGCTCGACCGAATCGAAATCCCACCCGGGAATGTCCACCGCATCCGCGGCGAGCTTCGACCATCCGACGCGGCCGCCCGCTACGACGCCGACCTGCGACGGCACTTCGGCGACGGCCGTCCACCTGCCTTCGACTGCGTCATGCTCGGCATGGGCGCCGACGGACACACCGCCTCGTTGTTTCCGGGCGATCCGCTGAGCGACGAGACCGAGCGTTGGGTCGGCACGAGCGACGGGCTCAATGCCTCGCCGCCGGTGCCGCGGGTCAGCCTCACCCTGCCGATCCTCAACGCTGCGCGAAAGGTCGTCTTTGTCGTCTCGGGAGCGGCCAAGCGCCGCGTTGTCAGCGAGATCGAAGAACAAGCCGAGGGCTTCCGGCGCTACCCGGCCGCCCGGGTCCGCTGTCCGGGCTCGACGCTGTGGTTTGTCGCAGCGGACAGCTGACTGGTTTCCGGGAACGGAAAAGGAAGGAGCTCTCTTATATCCCTCTGATCCACTCAAACGTCCTGTCTCGAGGAAATAGGCATGAAAAGGCGCCCTGGAAGTTCTTCCCGTCGCGCTGTCTTTTACGGTTCCACCCTCTGAGTATTGCAAAAATTACCATAAGTTCTCAGAATACTCCCAAAGGAGAACCACAATGCCAGGGCGCCCGAAACGAAAGGTCACCTACTCTCTTCCCGAGGAACTGGTCGAGTCCATCGCCAGCGTCGTCCGCGACGGTGCTGCCCCCTCCTACAGCGCTTTCGTCGAGAATGCACTCGCCGAAGGGGTCCGCAACGCGCGGGAAGATGCGCTCGCCCGTGCATTCAGCGACGCGGCCGCCGACCCCGATTTTCTCGACGATGTCGAAGAGACCTCACGTGTGTTCCATCACATCGATGCCGAGTCCGACGGAGCCGGCGAGTGAGCACCCCCGGCTTTCAGTGGTCCGTCTACACCGTCGACTTCGACCCGGTTGTGGGATCGGAACAGGCCGGCCGACGGCCCGTTCTCATCGTCTCCCGAGAGACCGCCAACGTGGCGTTGCCGGTCGTCACGGTGATCCCGTTGACCGGTCGGAAGCGGGGTCGTCGGATCTACCCGAACGAGACGCTCCTGGCGAAGGGTGCGGCCGGGCTCGCTCGCGACTCCATCGCCATGGCCCACCAGCTCCGTACCCTATCAAAGCTCCGCCTGCGCACACACCTCGGAAGAGTCGACAACCCGGTCGTGCGGCAGGCTGTCCGTGCAGCCATCCGAACCCAGCTTGATCTGGACTGATCACCGGCCGGCAGACCGCAACCCCTACTCGCTGACCTGGACACCCTTCCAGAAGGCGATGTGGTCCTTGATCTGAGCGGCCGCGGCCTTGGGATCCGGGTAGTACCAGGCCGCATCCCGGTTGGTCTGTCCGCCCGCGATCACGTGGTAGTAGTGGGCGGTTCCCTTCCACGGGCAGACCGATGTGGTGTCGCTCGGCTCCAGGTGATCCCGGCTCACCGCATCCGGGGGAAAGTACACGTTGCCCTCGACGGACTCGAAGGTGTCGGACTCGGCGATGACTACGTCGTTCCATGTTGCTTGCGGCATGCTGACCCTCCCGATCGTTATCCTGGCCAACTGTCCCAGACGGTGGTTTCTTCCCCGCGGGCGATGGGCCCGGCCGGCCGAGCCCGCACTCGGCGATCGCCGCACGGACTCATCGACGGGACGAGACGATGCGATCGCGCAACCTTTTCGCCGCCATCTCAACCGAGAATCCGTCGACATCGACATCCCGGTTGGCCGATCGCATCAGGTGGTTGGAGATCGAGTTGACGAGTGGTTTCAGCGTCGCCTCGAGCTTGCCGTCGCGGGCCGCCTCGGGCGACAGCAGCAGCACCGCATCGTATGGCGGGAAGGCCTGCTTCGGGTCGCTCAGCACCTCGAGATCGAAGGCGTCGATCCTGCCGTCGGTCGAGTAGGCGGTGATCAGATCAACCGCTCCGTCACGGACCGCGCCGTACATGAATGTCGAGTCCATCCCGCGAGTTCGCACACCGTCGAGACCGTAGATCTCGCGCACCCTTGTCCACTCGAGGCGCCCGAAGAACTCCGGGTCGCCGGCGATGGTGAGCCGTGGTGCGATCGGCCCGAGATCGGCGATGCTCCTGATCCCGAGATCGGCGGCTCGATCACGACGCATGGCCAGGGCGTAGGCATTTTCGAACCCGAGCGGACCAACGGTGATCACCCCGTGCTCCCTCTCGAGCCATCCCGCCACCTCGATCAGCATCTCGGTGCGGCCGATGGGTCGGGGCCGTTTCATGATCGCGGCCCAGATCGTCCCCGAGTAGTCCACCGAGACGTGGACCGTGTTCGATCGCAGCGCGTCGAAGAGGATGGTGGAGCCCATGTTGGGCCGTGTACCGACCACCGCACCCGCGGCCTCGAGCTCGAGACCGAGCAGCTCGGCGAGGATGTACTGCTCGGTGAATCCCTTGGAGCCGATCACCAGCTCTCGACCCGCCAACGGGCGCCCGGAGGATGCGATCTCCCGATTGACCCGAGACTCCGATACCAACGTGGGGCCCGCGTCCGGAATCCACCTTGCGGCCGCCGGCAGCAGACCGCCGACGATGATCGCGATCAGCCCAACACCCGCGGCCCAGGCCAACCGGGGGCTGCGGCGCCGCGTGGCGCGCTCGATCAGCAGGACCAACCGGTCGAGCACCACGGCCAACGCGGCGGCGAAGAAACACCCGAAGACGACCGCCAGCCAGTTCCGCGTCTGGAGCCCGAGGAAGATGTAGTTCCCGAGGCTCGGCGCACCGACCGGGGTCGACAGGGTGGCCATTCCGACAACCCACACGGTCGCGGTGCGGATGCCGGCAATGATCACGGGCGCCGCGAGCGGGAGCTCGACCAGACGCAACGACTGCCGGTCGGTCATCCCGACGCCGCGAGCGGCCTCGGTCATGGTCGGGTCGATCTCGAGGATCCCGGTGACGGTGCCGCCAAGCACCGGCAGCACGCTGTACAGGGTCAGGGCGATGAACGCGGGAACAAACCCGATCATCCCCCCGAGCAACGGCACCATCAGCGCGAGCAGCGCCATGCTCGGCACGGTCTGGATCAGCCCGGCGACGGCCAGGGCGGCACCGCGCAGCCGAGGCCGGCGGGTGGCGGCGATCCCCACCGGGAGGCTGATGGCGATGCCGATGACGAGCGCCGACACCGAAAGCAGGAGATGGCCGGCGAGCAGATCGGGCAGCTCTGCGAAGCGATCGGCGAGGTTGCTCATCCGGGCTCGCTCCCGTCATCGCCGACCATCGCCGCCAACTGCTCGGCCTGACGCGCCGGCCAGGCCATCAGGCGGGCCACATGGGGATCCTCGGCATGGCGCATCAGGTCGGACGGGACGCCCTCACCAACGATCAGCCCTTCGCGCATGACGATGATCCGATCGGCCATGAGCAACGCCTCGGTCATGTCGTGGGTGACCAGGACGGCGGTGAACCTGAGTTCCTTCTGAAGATCCGCAAACTCGCTCCGCAGCCCATCACGGGTGATGGGGTCGAGGGCGCCGAACGGCTCGTCGAGCAGCATCAGTGACGGCCCCGCGGCCAGGGCCCGGGCGAACCCGACCCGCTGCTGCTGACCGCCGGAGAGCTCGGCCGGCATCCTCGTAGCGACCTCGGTCGGATCGAGTCTGACGAGCTCGAGCAGCTCGGCCACCCGGCGGGCGATCCGCTCGTGCTCCCACCCGAGGAGTCGAGGGACCACCCCGACGTTGTCGGCGATGCTGAGATGCGGGAAGAGACCGATGCCCTGGAAGACATAGCCGATCGATCTCCGGAGCTCGACCCGGTCTCGACCGGCGGTATCCTCGCCCTCGATCTTCACCCTCCCACGTGTCGGTTCCACGAGCCGGTTGATGGTCTTCAGCGTGGTCGTCTTGCCGCAGCCCGATTCGCCGACGAGCGCCACCAGCTCGCCCTGCTCCACGGCAAGACTGACATCGTCGACGGCAAAGGTCCGACCGCCGTCGTAGGACACGCCGATGTGAAGAAGCTCGAGGGTCATGCCTGGAGAGTGTAACTCGGTGGCCGATCGGGCAAACCAGAGATCGGAACCGTCACACAGCCGAGAACTCGAACGGGGGTAACGATGGCAGGAGAATCCACAGCGGCTTGGAGCGAGCTCGGCGCGATCCCGACGGATCGCCTCACCGAAACCAGGCTCCAACTTCATTGGGCCGCCCAACCGGTCATGGCCGTTGTCGAACTCCCGGCCGACTCACGAGAGCCCGCGGTTTCGTCGTTTCTCCGCTCGGCGGTCGACGCGGCGACAAAGCTGGTCCCAGACGCCGGCTAGAGATCCCGGACGCAGCGGAACTTGGCGAACATGAACGGGTAGTGGCGCTGGAACCAGTTGCGGAAGCTGCGCCGGATGAGCTGGGTCGGTGTCGCCCACGAAGCGCCGAGCATGACCTGGTGGAGACCGTCGAAGAAGTCGGCCGAGTACCCGGGATAGCTCGGGATCGTGACTTCGAACCCGGGAAACGGCGCGAAGACCGAGTCGGTCCACTCCCACCCGTTGCCCACCAGCTCGGCAACGCCCCAGGCCGAGTCACCGTCGGGGAAGCACCCCACCGGTGTCGGCGCCCAGTGGCGGAAATCGAAGTTGCCGTGGCTCGGTGACGGCGCCCCGTCGCCCCACGGATAGCGCCGATTCTCACCGCTCGGAGTTGTGTAGGCGGCGCGGTGAATCTCGGCTTCGATGGGCAGCCGCGCGCCTCGCCAACGACAAAAGGCGCGGGCCTCGGCGTGGCTTGCATAGACCGGCCAGTCGCCGACAATCCCGAGATCCAAACGATCGAAGAGAGTGTCGTAGGTCAGCGAGCCGTTGTCGCGTGACCAGAAGACCGGGAGCTCGAGGCCGATCCGTTCCCGCCACCGCCAGTCGTCGTCGCCCCACAGCTCGACGCGGGTGTAGCCGCCATCCGCCACGAACTCGCGAAACTCGGCGTTCCGCACCGGCGTGCGGTCCATGGCAAAGTCATCGACGCTGACCTCGAGCTGCGGAAACTCGTTGTCCCAGCCGAAGTCGCCGGCAGAGGAATCGGCGCCCAGGACCACCCCTCCCCCACCGATTTCGACCACCGCCGGTGACGCTGCACCGTCAAGACGGTACGGCGCCATATCCTGCGGCCGCCGCTTTCGGTCGAACGGCAACTGCTGAAACAGATACTGCAGCGTCTCCTGGTGCATCAGCTCGTGCTCGATGGCCACCTCGAAGATCCGGCCGCGTTCGGCCGGCGGATCGCCACCGGCGCGATCCGCGACCTCATCGATGGCCGTCAGCAGCTCGTGCCGGACGCGATCGCGATAGTCGATGATCTCGTTGATCCGCGGCCACTCGACGGCGGACTCGTGGTGGTCCACGCCCATGGGGTCGATCCCACGTTCAAAGAGCGAATCGAATTCGGGCCGGAAGGAGGGCCGATCGAGCACGCCGCGACAGACCTGGTTCCAGGCGAAGGCCGGCAGATGCCCGAAATAGAAGATCAGTGGGTGGCGGAGCGCAACGGGCTGATCGAGAAGCGCCTCGGGTTCGAGTAGGTCGATGATCTCATCGGATCTCGACCAGCAGGCCTCCAGACGCCGCCGGATGGACCCGGTCACGATGACTTCGGTTCGCCGACCGATCGAACCAACGCGGAGGCGAAGAGCTCTTCGGGGTCGGTGAACCAGTCCGAGAGCTCGAGACCGGTTCCTTCGAGCGCCGAGACAAAGGAACCGCGGGTGAACTTGCGGCTGATCTCGGTTCGGATGTCATCGCCGGTGTCGAATCGCAGCCGCCGGGTGCCACCCAGCGACACGCTGGTCGGGCGAAGCGCGCGGAGCCGCATCTCGATCCACTCCTGTTCGGCATCATAAAGGGCCACGTGTTCGAAGGCATCAATCTCGAAATCGGTCTCGAAGCGGCGGTTGAGTACCTTGAGCGCATTGAGGTTGAACTCGGCGGTGATCCCGGCGCTGTCGTTGTAGGCCGCCTCGAGCCGCTCGCGGTCCTTGACCAGATCGAGCCCGACCAGGAAGGCGTCGTCCGGGCCGAGGACCGCGCGGACCCGCCTCAGAAAACCATCCATCTGACGGGGGTAGAGATTGCCGATGGTTCCGGCGAGAAAGATGAAGAGTCGTCGCCGGTCGCCGCCACCCACCGAACCCAGGTCGTGGAGGAAGTCACCGACCACCCCCCGGACCTCCATCTCGCGGTAGCGAGCGGCCAGGGTCTCGGCGGAGGCGCGGAGAAAGGTCTCGTTGATGTCCAGCAGCACACACCCTTCGAGGTGTTCGCAACGGCGCATGGCGTCGAGCAGGAGTCGGATTTTCCGCCCCGCTCCCGAACCGAGCTCGACCAGCTCCCGGGCGCCCGTGGCCCCGACCACCTCGTCGGCGATGACGGCCAGCAGAGCCTCCTCGGTCCTCGTCTGGTAGTACTCGGGAACAAAGGTGATCTCTTCGAAGAGGTGGGACCCGGCATCGTCGTAGAGGTATTTGGAGTCGACCCTCGGCAGTGTCCGCAGCAGATTCTTGCGCACCTCGGCCCGCTCGTCGTCGAGACTCACCGAGCCGGGTCCTCCGTGCTCGATCCGCACAGGCTGTTCGATTTCGTCGCCGGCCGTCTGTCTCATTCTCATCTGGCTCCCCGAACCTGGTGGCTTCTTCGAGGATAGGCAACACGCGAGAAGAGCCAAATATTCTGCGTTAGCTCGGGCCGCATCCGCGATGGCGAGAGCCCGACTTCCAAGGGTTGGATCGCCTTTGTGGCGCCCACCTCCCGTGGGTGTCGGTGCCGACATCAATACTTTCGACGCCGACGAGACGTCGGCGCTACAAATCACCCCTGACCTCGACCGCGCCGTGGCCATCCGGCTTCACAACAGTGGACCTACACCGGGCGCTCCCGATGGCATGGCTACCAGGGTGGGGGCTCCCCGTTGGCGTGACGGAACGACCCCGATGTCTCCAAGGTCAACTCATCGATTCGCGCGATGAGCCCGGCCGGAGGCCTGGCGGTGCTCAGGCTGACATGAGCATGGGTGGGTGCCGCCACGGGGAATCGTATAATTGAGGTGGAGGACAGGATGCGCTGTGGTCAATATGCCGTGCAACAGGTGATGGTTGGGCTCTACCGCGTGGGGATCGTGGGCCTGCGAAAGGCGTGCGCGGCGGTTGCCGCCGCCGGTCACAGCGATCGGGAGAAGATCGTGGATGCCCTCCTCGACGAACTCGCACCCGAAAACTACATCACCGAAAACGAGCGCGAAGCGTATCGTATCGCCCTATGGCGTGAGTACCTTCGCGCAACGGGCCGCGAATTCAGCGAATTCTTTTCTCACTTCGGGGTCACGGTGCGTGGCGCGCACGGCGAGGATCGCGACCGGTTGATCGAGCTCTGCCGGTCCGTGCTCGCAGATTTCGAGCTGCAGCCCGATATTGAACTCGAACCGGCGGGGGATGACGGACCCAACCCTCAGCTTGTCATCGGTGACGCCGTCATTGCGCGTGGCCTACCGTCGAGAAGGGTGCTGAAGGCGACCATCCGCCGTCGCATCTCGGATTGGTGACCAGGTTGATGATGAGTACGAGGCGCGGGTCGCCTCGCCGTTGAGCCGCGGAGTCGACACTCAAGAAGGAATATTGCGAGGCGTGCCAGGTTCGCACATCTCGGACTATTTTCCACGGCGAACTTGGAGGGTGGGCCTCGGCCCACCTTCAGGGACCTCGACCGGCTCTCGACCTTCCACGCCAGTTCGACACCGCCAACTGCAGCCCTGGACTTGCGTTCGTCGCCACACGTTGCCCGAACGATTCTGAAGGTGGGCTCAAGCCCACCCTACCTCGAGCGCGGTCCAGCCCATGGTGATCCCGGTCGGGTTGGAACTCGGTGGTCCTGAGCCGGGCGGTCGCAGGATCGGGGGTTCCGTGACGCGAGAGGTGAAGACACGAAAGTGTCACCCCCCTTGGAAATTCTTCAGATCAACGGGCGGAGCGCGAAACAGACGTTCCGGCTCGCATTCTGCCGCCGCAGTTGTAGACAGTGCTCGCCGGTGGCCTGCAGCATCCTCTTCAGGGATTCCAGGCTGAGGGCGGCGGCCGGACGGTCGTCGAGGGCGAGGAGCACATCGCCTCGCTCGACACCGGCCTCGGCGGCCGGGAAACTCTCGACCACGTGGACCACGGTGAAGGTGGTGGGGTCGTCCTCGGAGATCCGGAAGATCAGACCGGCGGCGTCGGAGTCGAAGGGCCGATCGAACCCGGAGCCCGGTTCGAGGTGGATCCGACCGGAACCGTAGTCAAAACAGACCGCGAACCGGGACAGTAGATCGGCGCCGATGATCCCGTCGAAGACCGTGCTCGCCTCGATGCCCGACTCACCGGTGCAGAGCTGGACCACGGGCCCGGTGAGGGCGTGGGGCCCGAGGGTGAGTGAGCCGAGCCGGCCGAGGGTGCCGAAGGCCGGCCCGCCGATGCCGTGGCCGATCATGGTCTCGATCACCGGGCCGCTCCGCTCGAGAATCCGGTGGCGACGAACGAAGGGGGTGTTCAGAAAACTCTGCCGGACACCGGTGTCAATGAGAAACCGCCCCTCTCCTGCCGGTCCCCCATCCCGCGCGGTGATCCGGGCCGTGACGAAGAGCGTGTTGTCCTTCACCTCGATGGGCAAGGATGTTCCACGCCCCGCTTCGTCAAAGGCATCCGGTCGGATGAAATCGACCCGTTTCCGGTCGTAGTCGATGCAGGTCACCACCTGTCGGAGAAAGTTCCCTCCGAGGATCCCGTCCATGGGCCGGCCCCAGAATGGCTCGAGCCCGTCGAGAGGCATGGCGACCACCTCGAGGCCTCCGGCGGTGATCCCACCGACGGAGAGGACTGCGCTGTCAAGGCGGCGAACATCCAGCCGTCCAGGGTCGGCGCCACGGACCGTCAACGCCGAACCGGTGGTGAGTCCGATCGCCGTCGCCCGGGTCAGGTTCACAACCGAGAGTTCCGGTGCGCCGGTGTCCAGGGCGAAGTCGAGGGTCTCGCCGCCGTCGACCGCGACCGGAAGATAGACGACGTTGTTGAAGACCTCCGCCGCGATCTCGACCGACGGCCGGCCGCCGGGAAAGACCACGCCCGGTGGTTCGGTCGAATCCTCGGCCATGCAGGTGAGGGCCGCAAGAAGGCTGACGGCGACGCCGACGACGATTCGAAGCGGTGGAATTCGGTTGGTGGTGCGCACGCCGGTTGCCTCGATCATTCTCCTCTCTGCATCATTGGTACGGATCGGGGCGGTGGGGGTTCGACTTTGGCCGACCGGTCGCTGCCGTGGTCCACATCGATGGTACGTGAGCTCCGGACCTGGCACTTGAGTCACCCTTCCCCACCGGCTGTGTCGGCGTACACTGGGATTGGACCAGCCAAACTACCAAAGCGGAAGGGGCGAGAGGTGCTTGGTTCAGATCAACGACCGAGAAGGAGTGGCACCAACTCCGACCGGCACCTTGAGGGTTTCGCTGTCGACGATGCAGCTCGATGGAGGGCGGCGCTCTCGAGAACCAACCATCAGCTCCGGCCGTCCGGGCGGCTACGGCGGTTGGGACCTCTGGCGGTCCGATTTCGGGTACCCCGTCGGGGCCGGCGCGGCCGCCGTCTCGGACATGGGGCCCGTCCGGCTCTCCGCCCTCACTGCCATCGCGAAACAGCCCGAGATCGGGGCCGCCACCGGGACGGCACCGTCGGCCGCGGTTGCTGCTCGAGCGGCGACTCGTAGCCCCTGGCCGCTCCGCCTGCAAGCTCTGCGTTGTTGGTTCTTTCCTCTCTGACCGACCCTGGGAGCCTGTGGTGCATAGATTCGGCGGCGCCTTTCGGGTGTCGATTGGCCCGTTCTGCTGAACGGTGGCACCGATTTTGTCACGGAACCACCGACGACCATTCGGCGGTGCTGCCCGACTCGAAGCCGTCAATGAAAATCCCCATCACCAGGCCGACATCGTCGATGCCGATGCGAGCTGAAGGCGACGTCCCGTTGTCGTCCACGACGATCTCCAGAGTGCTCGGCAGCCCGCGCTCCTCCTCGGTCAGTGCCACGGTTCGGCACTGCCAACCGGAGGCGGCCGCCGGGTCCTCCTCGTACAGGATCCGGCTGCCGGCTCCCTGGTGGAGGGTGAGGGTCAGGAGATCTCCGGCGCCCGCCGCCTCGATCTTGCGGCAGAAACGAATGCCGAAGGCGTCCCCGGGCGCGAGGAAGCGGTTGTGCCGCCGCCACTGCCCGGCGTCGAGACTGAGGTAGCTGTCTCCGTCGTCGGCGAGCTGGCCGGAGCCGCCGCCGCCGTGGAACTGCCAGCCCGAGACGGCGGAAGCGCTCGGCTGTTTCTCGAGGTCACCGTTGACCAGCCCCTCGGACAGATTGAAGTCGAAGAGCACCTGCTGCATGGCTCCCGGATCGGCGGGGCAACGGACCGCCGAACCACCGACGCGAGAGACGTTGTAGCCGTCGATGGTGCGCGCCAGCGGCCACGTCCTCGCCGCGGTGTCACAGGTGGTGATCGCCGGGTCGAACCAATCGGCGCCCGGAGGATCGCCGGTCACCGGGTGAGTGGCTGCTGCGGTGTCGATGGTGAAGTGGTACCAGGCGTGGACGTCGGAGTGGCAGAAGGCGTCGAGACCGCTCGCATCGAAGTCCGACCCGCCGGGCACGAGCTTGCCGTCCGGATCGAAGAGACACGGCCAGCCGTCCCGGTCGCGCCAGTAGTTGTCATGGTAGCCGAGACCGAGCCACGAGCACACCCCGGAAGGCTCGGCCGGCGGCGATCCACATCGATAGTCCGGATGAAGCTCGTTGACGTCGAGATCGTCCCACAGCCCCTCGGGTTCGGGTCGGTCTTCGCTCAGACCGAAGGCGCCGGTGTCGTGCGGATCGAGACTGGTCACTTGCTCCGGCGCCGGCAACCCGGCGGCGAGGAGCCGCTCCGCGGCCTCGCTCGACACCACCGCCCCCCGGCTGTGGCCGATGAGGTGGACATGGTCGAGGCTCGCGAGGGGTGGGTCCGACCCGGCCCACCGGACGAGACCGTCGACCAGTGCCTCCGCCGCCGCCTCGGAGAAGCCCGTGCCGGACTCGGCGCTGTCTGCCGCCCAGTCGAAGACGATGACGGTCTCGCCGCCGGCGGCCTGCGGACCGCAGGCCGGGTGGCCGCAGTCATCGAGGTCTCCCGACGCCGGGTCGTAGGAGAAGATTCTCCCCTCCCCGGCGCGAACCCTGACGGCTTCCGCCAGATGAAAGGGCCAATCGGGCATGGTTCCCGACAGCTGGAACCCATGGATGATGACGGTGGTCCCGGTGACCGCCTCGCCAAGCTCTTCCGGGTCGGCCG
>Ga0316193_10002115_pt1 | contig 13801 bp, 12 predicted proteins | sample MerIslsedime2_MG_FD_207735 | JGI IMG/M metagenome (GOLD analysis project Ga0316193, IMG submission 207735) | Coastal sediment microbial communities from Maine, United States - Merrow Island sediment 2 | ecosystem: Environmental > Aquatic > Marine > Coastal > Sediment | place: USA: Maine...
GCGCGACCCTGATCCCAACCCTTGCTGTGCCGGTGTCACTGATTGGTACCTTTGCCGTCTTTCCTCTACTGGGCTTCTCGATCAACACCCTGTCACTGCTGGGCCTGGTGCTGGCGATCGGAATTGTGGTCGACGATGCCATCGTGGTGGTGGAGGCGGTGTCACAGAAGATGGAGCAGGGCATGATGCCCAGGGAAGCCACCGCCGCGGCCATGCGCGAGGTCTCCGGACCGATCGTAGCAACCTCGCTGTCATTGATTGCGGTGTTCGTGCCGGTCGCTGCCATGGGTGGCATTACCGGGCTGCTCTACCAGCAGTTCGCGATCACCATCGCCATCTCGGTTGCCCTGTCTTCCATCAACGCCCTGACCCTAAGTCCGGCGTTGGCCGCCATGCTGCTGAAACCGCCCGGCGAGCAAAAAAGCCTGTTCCAGAAATTCTTTGATGTATTCAATCGCTGGTTCGAAAAGGCGACAGATAAATTTATGGTGCTGACGGCCTTCTTCACAAACAAGATCGTGCGTGCGGGTTTGTTGCTGGCGGTCATCGTGGCGGGTGTGGTTGTCCTGTTCCAGGTGCTGCCGGGTGGTTTTGTACCGGAAGAGGACCAGGGCTACATCATGGCCGCGATGATGATGCCGGATGGTGCCTCCCTGCAGCGCACCAACGCAACCCTCAAGGAAATCGAGACAATCATCGCGGGAGTCGATGCCATACAGAATGCCACTGCAATTGCCGGCTATAGTATCGTTACCAGCACGATCCAGCCGAATGCCGGTATGGTATTCATCCAGCTGAAGGACTGGGACGAACGCCCGGACAAGCAGGACCATGCCGCCGAAATCGTTCGGCGCCTGAATGACGAATTCTCGCGCCGCATCACCGGTGGCATTGCCTTTGCCTTTGGCCCACCGGCCATCCCGGGCCTCGGCACCGGTTCCGGTTTCTCCATGATGTTGCAGGACCGTGGCGGCAATTCGCCGGAATACCTGTACAAGGAGGCCAACGAATTTATCAATGCGGCAAAACAACGTCCGGAAATCGCGAACGTGTTTACCATGTTCCGGCCCAACTCGCCGCAGATCTTTCTCGATGTCGACAATGCTCAGGTGCTCAAGCTTGGTGTGCCGCTGGCGGACGTGAACACGTCCATCGGTGCCTTTCTCGGCGGCGCCTACGTCAACGATTTCAACCGATTCGGCCGGCTCTACAAGGTGTACGTACAGGCAGAGCCGGAATACCGCCAGAGCGTCGACGGGATTGCGATGTTCCATGTCCGTAACCGGGACGATGACATGGTGCCGCTGGCATCCCTGGTCAGTACCAGTAGTACCCAGGGGCCGGAGTTTACCAACCGCTTCAACCTGTTCCGCTCGGCGGAGATCACCGGGCAGGCGGCGAAGGGCTACAGCTCGGCACAGGCGATCGATGCCCTTGAGGAGGTGGCGCAGGAGGTGCTGCCGAATGACATGGGCTACGCGTGGTTCAACATGTCCTACCAGGAAAAGTCCGCACAGGGCACGGGTTCTATCGTCTTTGTCATGGCGCTGGTGTTCGTGTTCCTGATCCTCTCGGCACAATACGAAAGCTGGTCGCTACCGCTTTCGGTGATGCTGGGCACGCCCATCGCGGTGTTCGGTGCCGTTGGCGGACTGTTTATTGCACGCCTGTTCAGCGAAAGTTATGTCAATAACGTGTTTGCCCAGATCGGACTCGTCATGCTGATCGGCCTGGCAGCCAAGAATGCCATCCTGATCGTCGAGTTTGCCAAGGTCGAGTCGGACAAGGGCCGTGATGCGATCGATGCCGCCATGGAAGCAGCCAGGCAGCGCTTCCGGCCCATCCTGATGACGGCATTTTCCTTCATCCTCGGGGTACTGCCGTTGCTGGTCGCCACTGGCGCCGGCGCCGAGGCGCGCAAGGTCATGGGCATGACCGTGTTCAGTGGCATGCTGGTCGCCACCATTGTTGGCGTGCTGATCGTGCCCGCCCTGTACGTGATCGTGGACCGCTACATCAGCAAGTCCGGGCCGGCGACAGCCAGCGTGCCGGCAAGCGCCCCGGAGGAACCGTGATGCTTGTGCGCGTTATTGTCGCTACCATACTTCTGCTGCTGTCTGGTTGTACCCTGACACCCGACTACGAGCCACCAGCGCTCGATGTGCCCGAGAAGTTTGTACAGACGGCAGATGCCGGCACCTCCATTGCCAATCTGGAGTGGTGGAACCTGTTCCGGGATGCGCAGCTGCAAGCGCTGATACGCACGGCGCTGGCAGAAAACAAGGATCTGGGCGTTGCCCTGCAACGCATTCTCGATGCGCGTTCAGCACTGACATTTACCCGGGCCGACCAGTTCCCGTTTATCGACGCTAGCGGTGCTGTCTCGCGCGAGCGTCCCAGCAGGATTGTGTTCCCCGGTTCCGATATCCGTAACCATTATTCCCTGTCCGCCAACCTGTCCTTCGAAGTGGACCTCTGGGGGAAACTGCGGCGGGCAACCGAGGCGGCGCAGGCTGATCTGCTGGCCACTGAGGCAGCTTATCGCAACGTGACTATCAGTCTGGTAGCGACTGTAGCCAGTACCTACTTTCTGTTGCGGGACCTGGATGACCGCCTGCAGGTTGCCAGGGACACGGTGAAAAGCCGGCATGACAGCCTGGAGATTATCCAGGCACGCTTCGACAAGGGCACTGTGCCGGAACTGGATGTTAACCAGGCACAGATCGAATTGGCAATTGCCGAGGCGGCGGTGTTTGCCTTTGAGCGCGAGTCCGTGCAGACCGAGAATGCACTGCGCATCCTGCTGGGCAGGAACCCGGGAACGGTAGAACGGGGCTTGACCCTGACGCAACAGCTGCTGCCGTCCGATATTCCCGTGGGGCTACCATCGGAACTTTTACAACGCCGGCCGGACCTGGTGGCCAGGGAGGAGCAACTCAAGGCGGAGACGGCCCGCATCGGTGTCGCCGAGGCGTTGCGCTACCCGTCCATCGGCCTGACCGGTAGCTACGGACTGGCGAGTGACGCCCTCTCTGACCTGAATTCCAGTGATGCGCGGGCCTGGGGCATCGGCGGTGACCTGTTTGCGCCGATCTTCAATTCAGGCAAGCTCAAGGCACAGGCGGCAGGGCAGCGGGCACGTACCGAGCAGGCCCTGCTGAATTATGAAGCCGCCCTGCAGCAGGCCTTGCGCGAGGTCGATGATGCCCTGGTGGCGATCAGGACCTACCACGCGGAACATGCTGCGCGGCACCGCCAGGTGACCGCAGCACGCAATGCCGCGCGGCTGTCCCGGGCGCGTTATGATGGCGGGGTGGTCGATTACCTCGAGGTGCTGGATTCCGAACGCAGCCTGTTCAATTCCGAGCTCGACCAGTCGGTGATTCTGCGCGAGTATCTCAATGCCATCGTGAAACTTTACAAGGCGCTCGGTGGTGGCTGGGCACCCGTTGCGAGCGAAGAGCAGGGTACATGACAGGACAGACCTACCGGTTCGGTGATTTCCAGCGGCAGTTGACCACCGGTCGCAACGAAGTCAGTCTGAATGAATTGCTTGACCTGCCGCAACGCGACGGCGAGGGCCGACTGGTCCCGTGTCCGCCGCCGCGCATCAGCCTGAGTGCGGGCGAGATACTGCGGCTGCTACAGCCTTATGTCTCGGTGCGTTTCCTCGAGCAGGTCCGCGCGGTGGTGCCACTGGCCCTGTACCTGGCATTGTTCCAGATCCTGTTTCTGCGGCAGATGGTAGCGGATTCATGGATTATCACCGGCGGACTCTTTGCCGTGATCGTCGGTCTGATGTGCTTCATGGAGGGCCTCAAGCTCGGCCTGATGCCGTTCGGCACGATTATTGGCAGTAATCTGCCACGCAAGTCGAGCTTGCCCCTGGTGTTGTTCGTTACCCTGCTGCTGGGTATCGGCGTGACCTTCGCCGAACCAGCCATCGGTGCGCTAAAGGCCGCAGGGCAAAACGTGTCCGTGGAACGGGCGCCCTACCTGTATGCCATCCTGAACTTTCGGGCAGATCAGCTGGTACTGGTGGTCGGTGCCAGTGTCGGCCTCGCCGCGGTCGTCGGTACGCTGCGGTTCCTGTATGGCTGGAGTCTGAAACCACTCATCTACCTGTCGCTGTTTCCGGTACTGTCTCTGACCGTGTATGGTGCCTTTGACCCGGAACTGCAGAAAGTCCTTGGACTTGCCTGGGATTGCGGCGCAGTCACGACCGGCCCGGTGACAGTGCCGCTGGTACTGTCGCTCGGTATTGGCATTGCGGCCGCCGCCGGCAAGGGCGATTCGGGCCTGTCGGGTTTCGGTATCGTGACCCTGGCATCGTTGTTCCCGATCATCGGTGTGTTGTTACTCGGCCTGTATGTGTCGTATACCGTGTCGCCGCAGGATATCATCGCCGCGGCTTCACACGCGGCAGCAGCGGCGCAGGCCGCGGTTGTGCCCTGGTACGAACGGAGTCCCGGTGTGGAGATCGTGCTGGGTGTGCGTGCCATCCTGCCGCTGGTGCTGTTCCTGTTCCTCGTGCTCAAGCTGGTGCTGCGGGAGAAGCTCGAGAACCAGGGGGAGATTATCTACGGTATAGCCCTGGCCATCATCGGCATGTGCATCTTCAATCTTGGCCTGACCTACGGCCTGTCGAAACTGGGCAGCAGTGCCGGTGGTTTGGTGCCGACTGCATTTATGGACATCCCGGGTATGCCGCAATCGCCGATCTATGTCTATATGGTCGGCCTGATCCTGGCACTGTTGTTTGCCTGGGCGTTGGGGTTCGGTGCAACGCTGGCTGAACCCGCACTGAATGCACTGGGGATCACCACGGAAAAGCTGACCAACGGTGTCCTGAAAAAGAAGACCCTGATCAACGCGGTCTCGCTGGGTGTGGGATTCGGTATTGCCATTGGCCTGGCTAAACTGATATTTGATTTGCCGCTGGTATGGCTGATCCTGCCCGGTTATCTGCTGGCACTGGTGCTGACGTTTTTTTCCAGCGAGGTGTTTGTCAACGTGGCCTGGGACAGTGCCGGCGTGACTACCGGGCCAATTACCGTGCCGCTGGTACTCGCCATGGGCCTGGGTTTCGGCAATGCCACCCATGCGGTTGAGGGTTTCGGCATACTCAGCATGGCATCCATAGGTCCAATTATCACGGTCATGATCACTGGCCTGTGGGCCCGGTACAAGGCAAGTCAACAGCGCAGGGCGGCGCTCGAAGAGACATCAGCACCGTCAAGACAGGAGGCACAGTCCATACTATGAGTGAGACAGAGATTACCTACCTGACGGACGTATCCATGCTGACCTGTGTCGTGCAGCCAGGGCACAGCGAGGCAATTCTCAAGGCGGCGCGCGATGTTGGTGCCACTGCCGGGGCAATCAGCCATACGGCGAGAGGTGTCGGTGTGCGTGAGCGTCTCGGGGTGTGGGGGGTTGCCGTGGAGGCGGAACGGGACGTCATCAGTATTCTGGTTTCGTCCGAACAGCGCGATCTGGTGTATGACACCCTGTACCGGGCGGCTGGCCTGGATGTGCCGGGGAGGGGGTTCATCTATATCACACCGCTGGAAAAGGTGTCTGCCTATATCCCCGAAAGCATTAAGGCGCGGCTGGACAAGGGAACAGGTGTGGCTTCATGACGCAGCCACAAATACCGGACCCGTCAATACCGCGTGAAGACTGCAAGCTGATCAGCTGCGTGTTGCCCGATGATGGCAGTGACAAAAAGCTGCTGCAGGCGCTGTTGCATGAAAAACAGATAACCCGTACGAAGAGTGTCAGTTGCCTGGGGCTGGCCGTACTGGCGGAAGCCCGAACAAAATATGGCGAGCTTCCCGAACCAGCCATGGTCAGGCTGGTGGAGGTGATCGTGCCGGCCGCGTTGGCCGACGAGCTGTACGACTACATTTATCACAAGGCGAATATCGCCCGTGCCGGTGGCGGCACGCTCTTGCTAGGCCCCCTGATGGCGGCATCACCGCATGCCTTGCCTGATGACGTGCCGGATGAAAAGGCCTGACCACTTGTTGGGCACCGAGGAAACAAGGAATAAACAGTAGCCGTACTCGGTGATTTTGACAAGGATGCCGCAGGCCGTGGCCTCCATGAGGTTCAGGTTGCGCGGCGAATCGCCAAGCACGCCGGTGATCTTGAGGGACAAGGGCGCCGTCTCCATCACTTCCAGTGGAATGTGGACGCTCTCTGGTACGATCAAGGCATCGTAAGGGTTGGCCTGCAGCAAGCTGATCAAATTACCCGTTGTCAGATGAACAACGTCGGTCTTGATACCGGCGTCGTTGAGCAACGGCTGTGCATGGTTTTCGCGCTTTGCATCCAGCAGTACGCGATGCTTGCTCATTGTGCTGTCTCTACGGTTTTGGGCCCGGCGGTTGCCGCTAGCGGAATATGTGGGCGGCGAACTGAAATGATGGAGTGCAATCATTGTTCGACGGTTGTAATCCGGTGGGAGCAAAATGGCCTTCGGCTTGTGCTCGCTTTATTATTCATGCTGCCAACGATTTTTTCAGTACTTATAACGGAGAATAAGCCAAGAGTAGTTTCTCATTCAGTATAATTGCGGGACTTTTGCGGGCTTCGGTTGCGCATTCTCCTGCATTGTCAGGAAAAACGGGCTGCAAATATTCCTGGCTGCCGGGGTGCAACATATGACAGACAGAAAACTCATGACCTATCTGATTGCCGTCCCGTCGGTAGTGATTACACTCACCGGTATAAAGGCGGCAGCGTCAATCATAGTGCCGTTGCTACTGGCATTTATTCTGGCAACCATCGCTGGTTCGTTTCTGCTTTACATGCAGGGCCGTGGCTTGCCGAGGTGGCTCTCCATGCTGGTCGTGCTGCTGGCTGTTATTCTGCTGTTGATTGGCATGGGGGTGTTTGTCAGCAGTGCGGCGCTGGAATTCAGTAACAGGATTCCGTATTACGAAACACAGTTTCTGGAAATAGTGAATCGGATGCTGGATACATTGAGTGAGTACGGGGTCGCACTTGAAAAGTCGGAGTTGTTGCATCCCTGGAGCCCGATGATAGTCATGGGCTATCTCGGTGGATTCGTGCAGAGCCTCCAACTGGTATTGGCGGAGAGTTTTATGATCCTGATACTGGTAATATTTTTACTGTTCAATCAGGAGCTCTTTTTCTGGAAAATGCATGCACTGTTTGACGAACGTCATTCCCGGCAGTTGTTCGGGATGTTTTCACAACAGGTCAATCGCTATGTCCTGATTAAATCGACCATCTCGGCACTGACAGGTGCATCTGTGGCTGCAGGACTGTACCTGATGGGTATAGAGCATGCACTGTTATGGGGTGTGATGGCATTTATGTTTAACTTTGTACCGAACATCGGGTCCATTATCGCGGCGCTTCCCCCGATGCTTATCGCACTGGCAGACCACGGCATCGCCATGTCGCTATGGGTTGGGCTGTTCTTCCTGCTTATAAATGTTGTCTTCGGTGTGATGGTTGAACCGCGCATCACCGGTAAGGGACTGGGCCTGTCCAGTGTAGTGGTGTTGCTCTCCCTGATCTTCTGGGGCTGGATTCTGGGCCCGGTGGGTATGCTGCTTTCCATCCCGCTTACCATTATGGCAAAAGTAGCCTGTGATCTGAATCCGCAAACTCAGTGGATATCCATACTGTTAGGTGACAACCCGGACAACCCGGCCGGAATGGCGGATTAATCAGCTTCCCAGATGCTTACAATCGTAGTCCGTCGAGTAAATAAAATAATCCTTTTTCCTCCGGAATTTTTACTGAATTGGCATGACGAATAATATCTCAGTCGCCCTGGCAGATTCCAGAGAGCGGCAAGATTCGCCGGCAGGTGCCTGAATCGTTAAAGACTAACGGTGTATGGTGTGTTAGTATCCCCGCCGATCGGGCCGCCACGGCCACGTCGTGCGATGCGCTTGTGGATAAACATGAACGTATCGTCAGCGCGGCGCAACAGGTCAGGTTTTCTGCAAGGGCAACTGGATGCCGAAAAGGTCCGGCTGATGTCCGGCAATGCTATGCAAGGGGTGGTTTTTTCCGGTGATCAGCATCAGGCGACGACAGAATATTTTTTTAGTTACTTACTCTAAGGTACACAGCATGCAAAGGTATTTAGGTTTCTTTCTTGCGGCGATATGGCTGTCGACGGGATGGGCATCTGCCGATGCCTACGATTACCCGATCGCTAACAAATTTCTCGCCACCGTCGTCGGGACACCTCCGGAGTACCGTGCCGACTTACCGAAAAAGATCCCGCTGAAAACGCGCAGCATCGAAATTTTCGAAGACCGTGAGGTCCCGGAGGCCCTCTGGTATGACAAAAAGCTGCGCTATGCCGAGGCCTTGCAGAAAGGTCCCGCACCGCTGGTTTTTCTGATCGCCGGAACGGGCGCCGCCTACAATGGGGGAAAGAATACCAATATGGCACGGGCCTTCTACCAGGCCGGGTTCCACGTGGTTTCCATTTCCTCGCCGACCTACATGAACTTTATTGTCGCGGCCAACTCGACAGGGGTGCCCGGTCATGCCATCCAGGATGCCGAGGATATCTACCGGGTGATGGAACGGATCTGGGATAGGCTGAAGGACAAGATCGAGGTCACCGACTTCTACGTCACCGGCTACAGCCTGGGCGGGTTCAACACCGCCTTCGTCACCTTGCTGGACGAAACGAAACAGACCTTCAATTTCAGGAAGGCCCTGCTGATCAATCCGCCAGTCAGTCTGTACAACTCTATTTCCCTGCTGGACCGGATGCTGGAGAATATCCCGGGCGGGGTTGACAATTTTCCGCAGTTCTACAACCGCCTGGTGGAGCAGGTGACCCGGGCGTACAAGAAAACCGACACCGTCGATATCGGTGAGGAATTCCTGTACCAGGCCTTCGAGGCGGTTAACCCGGACACTGAAGAACTGGCGGCCCTCATCGGGGTTTCCTTCCGTATTTCCTCGGCGAACATGGCCTACACCTCGGACCTGATGACCAATTTCGGCTATATCAAGCCGAAAAATGTCATCATGACCAAGAATTCCTCACCGGGAAATTACGAAAAGGTCGCCCACCGCCTTGGCTTCACCGACTTTTACCACGTGTACTTTTACCCCTACCAACACGAAAAGAACCCCGCCCTGACGCGCAACGAACTGATCGCTGATATGAGCCTGTACAGCATCGAGGATTACCTGCGCAGTGCAGAGAAAATCGAGGTCATGCATAACCAGGATGACATTATCCTGGCACCGGGTGAAATCGATTTCTTCCCGCGAGTCTTCGGAGACCGTGCCACGATTTATCCCCGGGGAGGGCATTGCGGCAATATGGATTTTCGGGACAACGTGACCCACATGGTCGACGTATTCAGCAAGTAGGACAGGTGCACAAATGAAAACAGCATACAAACAACTTCAACGGCACCTCTTGCTGCTGGTTACCGTACTGGCTCTCGGGGCCTGCAGTACTGCTCCCGTGATGCAGAGTGACGAGGTTATCGAGCCCAGCTTCCCCGCGGACCGTGTTCTCGATAATGATGTTGCTTATCTCTCGGACGAAATCTCGGACCCGTGGGAAGGTTTTAACCGTTCCATGTACCGGTTCAACTACCGCTTCGACAAATATCTCTTCCTGCCCGTCGTCAACGGTTACAAGTTCATTACACCGGATTTCCTGGAGCAGGGCATACACAACTTCTTCCTGAATCTCGAGGATATCACCACCTTCTTCAACAGCATCCTGCAGTTGAACGCGACCAAGACGGTGCAAACCACCGGCCGCTTCCTCGTCAATACTACCGTTGGCCTGCTGGGCTTTATCGATGTCGCCAGCAGGCTCGATATGCCCAAGCACGACGAGGATTTTGGCCAGACGCTGGGCCACTGGGGTGCCGGTAACGGGCCGTACCTGGTACTGCCGTTCCTGGGACCCTCCAATGTCCGTGATGGCATTGGTCTGGGTGTGGACTGGGTTGTCTACACGGAGGTCATTAACCAACTGGACATGAAGGACAGTGAGGAATGGGCGCTGTCTATCATGAAGGCAATCGATACCCGTGCCAATGTTGCGTTCCGTTACTACGAGACCGGTACGCCGTTTGAATACGACTGGGTCAAGTTGCTGTATACCACCAAGCGAAAAATGGACATCGAGAAATAAATTATGGCCACTATGAAAAAAATTCAGGGCGTGCAGATGAGGGCCTGGCGTTTCTTCTTTCTCGCACTGGCAATAGCGGGTGCCCAACTGCTGACGCAAGCTGTGCATGCTGCGGAACCGATCAGGGTGGGTGTGACCGCCTCGCTTACCGGGGCCTATGCTGCACCGGGCACTGACCTGCTGGAAGGGCTCAAGATGTGGGCCTATGATGTCAATGCCCGCGGCGCATTGCTGGGCCGCGAGGTTGAAATCGTATCCTACGACGATCAGTCAGACCCGGACACCAGCGCCAGGCTCTATGAGAAGCTGATCAGTAGTGACGGGGTGGACCTGCTGATCGGTCCGTATTCCTCCAACGTCACGATGGCCGCCAGTAGTGTTGCTGAAAGCCACGGTTTCCCCATGGTCTCCCCAAGTGCGTCGGCCGAAGACATCTGGTCGCGTGGTTACCGGAATATTTTCCAGGTTGACACCCCGGCTAACCGCTATATGGACCTGCTGATCGAATCAGCCAGTGATGCGGGCCTCACAACGATTGCGCTGGCTTATGGCGGCAGCGACTTTCCCCGTGGGGTGGCGCGCGGCGTCCGCACCAAGGCCGCTGCAACGGGCATGAAGCTCGTCTTCGATCAAGAGTACCGGGAGGACAGCACAGACTTTACCGACCTGGTCCGGCGCATGAAGGCAAGCAGGCCCGATCTGGTGATTGGCGGCACTTATCTGGACGATTCGATTGACCTGGTACGCGAGGCCAAGCGCCAGAATTTTTCTCCCAAGGCCATTGCCTTTACGGTCGGACCGGCGCTGGCAGAGTTCGGTGATACCCTGGGCCCTGATGCCGACGGCATTCTCGGGGTGGTGGCATGGATGCGCGGTGGTAGTGTCCCCATGGCCTACGATTTCTCATTCCGCTACAAGGAAAAAACCGGGCGCAACGCCGGTGTACATGCGGCCTATGGTTATGCGGCGGGGCAGGTGCTGGAGGCCGCAGTGCGGCTGGCCAATTCCCTGGACAGGGATGCGGTTCGCGCGCAGCTGCGGGAGATGAAATTTGGCTCCCTGCTGGGACGTTACCGAGTTGACGACAGCGGCATACAGGTGGCAAAGGAAACCTTTGTGATGCAATGGCAGGATGGCCACCGGCTGCTGGTGCTGCCCAGGGAGCTTCGCGACAACCCGATTATCTACCCGCTGAAGCCCTGGTCGGAGCGTTAATTGCGGAGTTCACCAGGCGTGTAAACTCCGTGAATTCCAGGACGCGAAAACCACTCCCAGGCTCGATATTTTTGCTGCCGGTCTTCTTTTCGAATGTGAGCGCCGATACCACGTCCGAAGCTGCAGATCGGCTGCGCCCGATTGATCCTTCCAGCCAGCGGGATTTGATCGAGAGTATTCGATGCAAGCTTAAGCTGCTTGCGGAACAACATGTTGTGAGTGATTTCCGTGAAATAACCCGACTGGTGCCAGGTTCCTGTTCGCCAGCCAACCAAAAATCACGGGCAAGGCACCGGGTCTTGTCTGCCGTACCATTGCTACACACCTGAGCCGGAAAGTCGGTTATACAAAAAACGACTGCCACACATATGTTGCCCGAATTCCAGCAACGAGCTGATGAACTCATAGACGCCGGCCGCCTGCTCTACAGTATGGGCATGGTACCCGCCACCAGTGGCAATTTTTCCGCCAGACTGCCCGATAACAATATGTTGATTACCGTTTCCGGGCGAAATAAAGGACGTCTGGAGCAAGGGGACCTGATGCTGGCAGATGCCGCGGGCAAGAGCCTGGATGGCAACAAGCCATCCGCTGAAACCCTGCTGCACGTACAGATTTACAACCGCTTTGCAGACGCGCGCTGTATATTGCACCCGCACTCTGTGAACGCTACCCTGTTATCGATTGGGGCAGATGGCGATATTGAGCTGCGGGATTATGAAATACTCAAGGCGTTTCCCGGCATCGACACACACGAATGCACAGTGACCGTTCCTGTCTTTGCCAATGACCAGGATATCGGTCGTTTATCAGCTGCCGTAGAAACACGGATGCAGGACAGTGAAGAAGTTTTCCATGGTTATCTTATTCGCGGCCATGGCTTTTATACCTGGGGTAACAGCGTTGCTGATGCCTTGAGACATGTAGAGGCCCTCGAGTTTCTGTTTGACTGTGAAATGAGACGCAAAGGGGTTACACGCTAATGACAACTCTCGCTACCTACCCTGACAGCGGTGGTGAAGCCATTGAAGTCACCAGGGATTTTCAGACCATTTCGAATGTCATGCGCAATATCGGCGTCCTCCTGGAACGCTGGCCCACCAGGGATATCGCGGAAGATGCGGATTCCGGGCTTGTACAGGCGGCATATGCTGACGAAATTGCCAAACTGAATCGGCAGTACGGCTTTCAGTCGGTTGACGTTGTTGCCCTGAAACCGGACAATCCACAAGCTGCTGAATACCGGGCCAGGTTTCTGGCAGAACACACTCACAGTGATTTCGAAGTGCGCTTTTTTGTCGATGGCGATGGCCTGTTTTACCTGCATGTCGGTGACAATGTGTACGCCATCATGTGTGAAAAGGGTGACCTGATCAGCGTACCTGCAAACACCACCCACTGGTTTGACATGGGGGCTAAGCCCGACTTCAAGTGCATTCGCTTCTTTGTTGTCCCGGACGGCTGGGTGGCTGAATTCACCGGTAACGACATTGCATCCAGGCATGTCAGCTACGAGGACTACCTGGCTGAACATAGCCGATGATTAGGGCCATACTCACTGATATCGAGGGCACCACCACTTCGATTTCATTTGTGTTCGATGTTTTATTTCCCTATGCACGCAACCATATCGCCGGGTTTGTCCGCGCCAACCTGGACAATCCGGCAGTTCAAAAAGAACTGCACGCGATCAATCAGGAAGTCGGCCAGCACCTTTCGGTAGAACAGGCCATACAGCAGTTAACAGACTGGATCGACCGGGATCGCAAGATTACCCCGCTGAAAACGTTACAAGGAATGATCTGGAAACAGGGATATGCCGACAAGCGGTTTACGGGCCATGTCTATCCGGATGCTGTCCAGCATCTGCGTCAATGGTGTAATGACGGTATCCAGTTGTATGTCTATTCCTCCGGCTCCACACCGGCACAAAAACTGCTCTTTGGCTATTCCGACTTTGGTGATTTAACGCCTCTATTCAAGGGTTACTTCGATACCAGGATCGGCATGAAACAAAACAGTACCAGTTACCAGAAAATTGCAGCCGGGATTGGCGAGGATGCCAGACAAGTCCTGTTTTTGTCAGACAGCGTAGCGGAGCTGGACGCAGCACGTGAAGCAGGCATGCAAACGGCCTGGTTGGTGCGTGACGGACAGGACACTACCGAATCCCGACATCCAGTCTGCCATGATTTTTCGGAGATACGTGCTTGACCCGGATCTCTCACCGGGCACAGCGCACGACTGCAGGGATGCGATTCGCGACAACCCGATCATCTACCCGCTGAAACCCTGGTCGGAGCGCTAATTGCGGAGTTCACTGCTGGCGATTTCCCGCGACCATTTCAGGTTGCCGTCGGCGTCCACGACAGACATCGTCAGCAGCCGTGCATCACCAGGGCCGGAGAAATCGAGCTG
>Ga0316193_10002116_pt1 | contig 13801 bp, 13 predicted proteins | sample MerIslsedime2_MG_FD_207735 | JGI IMG/M metagenome (GOLD analysis project Ga0316193, IMG submission 207735) | Coastal sediment microbial communities from Maine, United States - Merrow Island sediment 2 | ecosystem: Environmental > Aquatic > Marine > Coastal > Sediment | place: USA: Maine...
CCGACCATTCGCCCGGTTGGGCCGCCCACGGTGCGACCTCCCGAGGAACGGCCAACCGCTGTGCAAAGGGCCACGACCTGCTGACGGAACGTGGGTTCTGCGTGTACCGCGACGATCACGGCCACTGGCACATCGTCGACCCAGACGGCAACGACGTCGTCCGACTCAACTGGCGCGCCAGTCCGCGACGAGGAAGCCGCCGAGCCCGTCTGGATCGAGCAGCGCCTCCGCTTCGCTGATCCGGCTGCGCATCTTCATCGCCTCGAGCCCTGGCCTGGCCGCATGTTCAGCCCACACTTGCTTGCCCCGCTCGACCAGTTCATCGATCCCCCACAACTGCAGGAACTGAGCCTGGGCGCGGACGGCATCGGGCTCGGGAAGCTGGTCGATCGGCACGTCGATGGTGATGTCCTGCGCGCCGGGCTCCAACAGGTAGTGGTCGCCGCGTTCGTTGCCCCGGTAGGTGCGCAGCCAGTCACGCCACGGTCGGCCGGCCAACATCGCCGTGAGCGGCGTGCCGTAGTCGATCGCCACGACCGAGCCGGACTTCAGGAGCGATCGCGCCTCCTCGACGAACGCTGCCGCCCTGTTGATCAGCGGCGCCCGCGCCCCGAAGGTTGCAGCTGCCGGAAGACAATCCTGCAACGGATCGAACGGGGCCGACAGCACCTCGACGAGCCGCCCGTCGGAGCTCAGCTCCACGAACGACTCACGCCACCTGTCGTCGAAGACGGCGAGCCGGAACGGCAGGTTGTCGAGCAACTCGTTCGCGAGGATCACACCGTCGAGCGGTCCGCTCGGCATGGCGGCGACCGACTCGACACCGTCGGGGTGGCGCGCACGCTGGGCCGCCGAGATCTCGACGGCCACGTACCGGAGCGACTCACCGCACGCGGGCCGAGCGGCGAGCACCGAACGGGCGAGCGTGCCGGGCCCGGTGCCGGCGTCGACGACGGTGAACACCTGTGGCCGACCGATCCGTTCCCATTCGGCGTCGAGATATCGGGCGATGACCGCTCCGAACAATGGCCCGACCTCCGGAGACGTGATGAAGTCCCCCCTCCGACCCGCCGACCCACCATCGGGTCGCATGTAGAACCCATCGTCGCCATAGAGCGCCAGCTCCATGAACCGCTCGAACGGAATCGCTCCCTCGGTCTCGATCTCGGCGCGGATCTCCGCGGTCACCAGAACCCGACTCCGTCACACGACCCGACGTCCATCAGCGAGGAATCATCAGGAATTTCCCGTCTCAGCCGAAGGCGCCCGTGAGGGCGTCGATGGCTCCGGCTCGGGCGATGAGGTTCGGCAGGACGCCGAGCACGATCGTGCCGATGCAGGTGATGGCGATCGCGGCCACGACCGGCGACGGCGGGTTGACCGGGCTGACGTCCCCGTCCGGTGCCTCGTCCATCCACACGACGCGCAGCACCCGCATGTAGTACGCCGCGGCGATCACGGTGTTGACCGCGGCGATCGCGGCGAGCACGTAGGCCGCTGTCGTACCGGCGTCGAGGACGGCCTTGAACGCGTTGAACTTCGCGAACCATCCGCCGAGCGGCGGGATGCCGGCCAGCGATGCGAAGAAGATCGTCATGGCGACTGCAAGGCCCGGCGCATAGGAGAACAGACCACCGAACGAGGAGATCTCGCCGCTCCGAGTCTTGCGAGTCACCGCGATGATGACGGCGAAGGCCCCGAGGTTCATGAACGCATAGATCACGAGGTAGACGACGACGGCGTTGAGCGCCGAGGCGCCGACGCCGGGCTCTCCGGCGAACGCGAGCGGCATCAAGATGAAGCCACCCTGGGCGACCGACGAGTACGCCAGCATGCGGACGATGTTCGTCTGGCGCAGGGCGAGCAGGTTGCCGATCGACATGGTCAACGCCGACATCACCCAGATCAGTGGTTCGTACACGCTGTCGGCACCGGGGAAGGCGATGAACACCACCGACATGAGGGCCACGAAGCCCGCGGCCTTGGTGGCGACCGAGAAGAACGCCGTGACCGGGGTGGGGGCACCCTCGTAGGTGTCCGGCGCCCATTGATGGAAGGGGACCGCGGAGATCTTGAAGGCGAAGCCGCACACCACGAACACCACGCCGACGACCTCGATGCCGGTGAGTTCACCATCGAGCAACGCGGCGCCGATGTCGGTGAGCAGGGTCGAACCGGTCATGCCGAACAGCAGGCTCATGCCGTAGAGCAGCACGGCCGAAGCGAATACCCCGAGCAGGTAGTACTTGATGCCCGCTTCATTCGACTTCTCGTTGCGCTTGTTCCAGGCCGCCATCATGTAGGCCGGAATCGACAGGAGCTCGAGCGCCACGAAAATGCTCACGAGGTCGCGCGCCGACGCCATCATCATCATCCCGAGCACGCTGCACAGCAGCAGCACGTAGAACTCGCCCTGGTAGTAGCCGCCCTCTTCGAGTTCGGTCTGACTCATCAGCACGACGACATACGCCGCGAGGAGGAACAACGCCTTGAGCAGCAGCGCATAGTCGTCGATGACGTAGCGGCCGTCGAACAGCGACACCGGACCGTCCTCGGTCACGGCCAGGATGACAACGGCCACGAAGCCACCCAGCAGCACGAAACCGGTGATCGTGGCGATCGCCCACTGTTTCGCCGCGCTCAGCTGCAGGTCGAGCAACAAGATGACGTTGATGCCGATCGCCAGCACGATCTCGGGCGCGAGCGCGCCCCAGTCGATCGACGGCGACACCCAGTCGCCGGCTTGAGCAAGGACCGTAGCGAGCATCAGCCCAGCGTCTCTCCGAGGCGCGCCACCAGCTCGGTGACCGCCGGATTGATGACCTTGAACAACAGCTGCGGGTACACGCCGAGCACCACGATGCCGAGCAGGAACGGCGTCCAGGCGATCCACTCGATCGGCGTGACGTCGTAGATCTCGTCGTGGTGGTCGTCGTCCTCGTTGGCAGCCGAGCTCAGCGAATGAGCAACGCCGCCGTGACCGGATCCGTGCGAGGTGAACTCATCGCTCGGCTCACCGAACGCGGTGCGCTGATAGAGCCAGAGGAGGTAGCCGGCGGCAAGGACCGTGCCGACCGCGGAGATCACCATCAGCGTGCGGAACAGCGCCGTGCTCAGACCGAAGCCGGGGTTGTAGGCGGAGAGGATCGCCGGGAACTCACCCCAGAAGCCGGCGAGGCCGGGGAGGCCGAGCGACGCCATTGCGGCGAAGCCCATGATCCAACCGAGGCGAGGCGCCTGGATCAGCATGCCCGAGAGGCGCTTGATCTCGAGGGTGTGGTAGCGGTGTTTCACCGATCCGGCAACAAAGAAGAGCATGCCCGTGATCAACCCGTGGGCGACCATGCCGAAGATCGCTGCATTGATACCGAACGTGGTCAGCGTCGAGATGCCGAGCATCACGAACCCCATGTGCGCCACCGACGAGAACGCAATCAGCCGCTTCATGTCGGTCTGGGCGAGACAGCCGAGCGCGCCATAGATGATGCCGGTCACGGCGAGGATGCCGATCACCGGGGCCCATTCGACGGCACCTTGGGGCAGCATCGGGATCGCGATCCGAACGAATCCGTACGTGCCGAGCTTCAGCAGGATGGCGGCCAGGATGACCGAGCCCTGCGTGGGCGCCTGTGTGTGCGCATCAGGCAGCCAGGTGTGGAACGGGAACATCGGCACCTTGACGGCAAACCCCAGGAACATGCCCGCGAAGATCCAGATCTGCACGTTCTTGTCGATGCTCGCTCCAGCCTCGATCAGGTACTGGAAGCCGAAACTCTCCGCCCCGGTCTGGAAGTACAGGGCAATGAACGCGACCAACATGAATGCCGATCCGAACATCGTGTAGAGGAAGAACTTGAGCGAGGCGTACTTGCGCTGCTCGCCGCCCCACACACCGATCATGAAGTACATCGGCAGCAGGACGAGTTCGAAGAAGACGAAGAACAAGATCAGGTCCTGCGCCATGAACGTGCCCGCCATGCCGACCTGCAGGATCAGCATCAGGATGTAGAACGCCTTGGGGTTCCCGGCGTCGGGCATGTTGTCCCAGGTGTAGATCATCACCAGGAACGTCACGGCCATCGAGAGGATGTACAGCGGCAGGCTGATCCCGTCGATGCCGATCGTGTAGTTGGCGTCGATCACCGGGATCCACTCGGCGTCGACGAAGAACTGGAGGCGTCCGGCCTCGCTGTAGTCGAAGGCGAACAGCGTGGCGATGCCGATCGCCAACGTCGCTCCGGCGGTGGCGATGCCGATGATCTTGTGGGTCGCCTCCTCGCTGCGCGGGATGAACATCATCACGAGCACGCCGAGGAGCGGCAGGAAGGTGCCGACGGTCAGCAGCCAGTTCTGATCGGTGAGTGGTTCCATGGTTCGAGTTGCTTTCAGCTCACGTTGACGAGGACGAGGACGATGGCACCGACAGCGGCGGCGCCGAACAGCAGCGCGCCGTACTGACTGACCTTGCCGGACTGGGTGGGTTGGAGACCGCGACCGGACTCCGAGGCGATCCGGCCGGATCCGTCGACGGCACCGTCGACGACCTTCTGATCGATGTTGTCGTAGACCCATTCGCCGGTCTTTCGCGCACCGATGCCGACATCGTTCACGGCCGCATCGAGGACGTGCTGGTTGAACCAGTACGTTGCCTTCGAGATCGGGTGGGCAATGGCTCTGACGATGACGTTCTCGTAGAGGTAGTCCAGGTAGTACTTGTTCTTCAGGAACAGGAACCCGCCGCGCATCACCTTGGACCGGTCGGTCAGGCCGACCAGGTGCTTGTTCCTCCGGCCGTAATACGAAACGTTGAAGGCGATCGCCACGGCATATGCCGCAGCAACGACGCCGAGCGACAGCAGGATCTTGGTGAACTTCGGCTCGGCGTGGCTGACCGCCGGGAAGAAGCACGCGGTGCCGGGTTCGGGGGCCGTGAACCCGCAACCCGATTTCTCGCCACCCTCTTCGCCACCCTCTTCTGCGCTCGGCGTGGTTGACGGACGACCGTCGATGATCGTGATCGATTCACCGGGACCGGCCGCGATGACCTCCTCGAACGGCACCGGTGTGGCGCGCGGCTCGACGTACTTCTTCATCGACTCGATGCCTTCACCGAAGCGCGAGGCGAGCGGCGTCGGGTTGGCAAGCCCGGCGAAGAGCGCGAAGAACGCCAGCACCACGATCGGGATGAGCAGCAACGGTCCGGACTCGTGTGGACCATCATCATGATGGTCGGACCCGTCGTCCGCTCCATGTCCTCCGTGCGACTCGTCGCCGGCGCTTCCCTCGTCGCCCACGCCATGGCCCGTATTGGCTGCGCTGCTCAGCGAGCGAGGCTCGGGAGCGCCGACCGAGATGTGCTCCATCTCATGCTCTTCTGCGTGCTCGTCGTCCTCGTGATACTCCCCGGCCGAGGCGCCGCGGGGCTCACCGAAGAACGTGAGATAGGTCGCCCGGGTCATGTACATCGCGGTGAGTGCCGCACCGCCGAGTCCGACCCACAGGAGGAAGTCGTAGCCGTTGCTGCCGACGTTGTCGATGATCTCGTCCTTCGACCAGAATCCGGCGAAGGGGAACACACCGGTCAGAGCGAGCGTCGACACGATCCATGCGGCGAACGTGATCGGCATCTTCTTGCGCAGCCCGCCCATGTCCTTCTTCATGTCGAAGGAGTGGTGCGAAGCGGAGTGACTGATCGATCCGGCGCACAGGAAGAGACAGCACTTGAAGAAGGCGTGGGTGAAGATGTGGAACACCGCGGGAAGCCAAGCGCCCGTGCCGAGCCCGAGCATCATGTAGCCGAGCTGTGACACCGTCGAATACGCGAGCACCTTCTTGATGTCGTCCTGCACGAATGCGAGGAGCGCCGCGATGATGATCGTGATGCCACCGATGATCGCGATCATCGAGAGCCCGCCGCCGTCGATGTTGAAGCCCTGCCAGAACACGGGGTACACCTGAGCGACGAGGAACACCCCGGCCACGACCATCGTCGAGCTGTGGAGCAGCGACGACACCGGCGTTGGTCCGGCCATGGCGTCGGGAAGCCAGGTGTGCAACGGGAACTGGCCGGACTTGCCGATCGCGGCGATGAACAACGCGACGGCGCCCCACAGCAGGAACTGGGTGTTCGCCTCGCCGGAGAGGGCCCATGCCTGGATGGCACCGATGTTGAAGCCGTTGCTGTCGAGGTTGTCGACCGCCCATGCATTGGCACCGAAGAACAGGATCGCCGTGCCGACCAGCAGGCCAACGTCGCCCACGCGCACCGTGAGGAACGCCTTGAGGCCGGCCCGGCTGTTGGCCTCCTCTTCCCACCAGTGCCCGATCAGCAGGAACGAGCAGAGTCCCATGATCTCCCAGCCGAGGATGAGCTGCACCATGTTCTCGGCCATCAACATGACGAGCATCCCGGCGGAGAACAGGGTGATCGACGCGAAGAAGTGCGTATACCGGCGGTCACCGCGCACGTAGTCGAGACTGAAGATCTGGACGAAGAACGAGATGAAGGCAACGAGCCAGAGCAGCAAGACCGCGAGGCCGTTGACGCTCGAGCCGATCCCGAACTCGAGGTTGGCGTTGGACCACCACACCCATGACGTCACGACGGGTTCGATGAACGGCTCGGCTTCGCCTTCCGTCGCGCGCGGGATCGACCGAGTGATCGAGTTGATGATCCCGAAGGCTTCCTCGCCTCCTTCGCCGGCCGAGTTGGTCCGCTGCACCCACTGAATGGCGGCGCCGGTTGCCAGTACGAGCGACGCGAACATCGAGAGGAGACCGATCTCGGAGCCCTTCATCGGCAGGTGCTTGCCGAACCCGATGATGAGCGCGAACCCGATACCGGGGATCAGCGCGATGAGCCAGGCGTTCTCGAGGAACCAACCCGAGCTCAGTTCGGCGGCTTCTGCAGCAAGCATGTCAGCCCTTCATCTCGGAGAGTTCGTCGAGGGCGATCGACTTGCGGTTGCGGTAGATCATCAGCACCATCGCCAGGCCGACGCCGACTTCGGCGGCTGCGATGGCGATCACGTAGAGGGCGAAGACCTGGCCGTCGACGGCCCCGGTCATGAGGGCGAACGCGATGAGGTTCAGGTTGACCGCGTTCAGGATCAACTCGATCGACATCAGCACCATGACGGCGTTGCGCCGTGCGATGACGCCATAGACGCCGATACAGAACAGCGCCGCAGCGAGCAGGAGGAAGTTGACAGCCAACATCAGTCTTTGCGAGCCAGGACGATGGCGCCGATGGCGGCGGCGAGCAGGACGAAGGCCAGTGCGAAGAACGGGATGATGTAGATCGACAGGAACTGGTCGCTGAGCAGCACGGTCGGCGTCGGGCCACGATCGGGGAGCACGTCGTCACCGAACTGGTCGATGATCACCCAGGCCAAGAGACCGAACAGGACCACCGCCACCGGAATCCCGAGCGCCCAGCCGGTGTTGTTGAGCCCGGGCTCCTTGCCGATCTGGGCGCGGGTCAGCATGATGCCGAACAGGAACAGCACCATCACGGCCCCGATGTACACGAGCACCTGGGAGACCGCCACGAACTCAGCGGCAGCGAGGATGTACTGAGCCGCAACGCCGGCGAGCACGACGACCAGCCACAGGGCCGCGTGCACCACGTTCTTCGACGACACGACACTGAGCGCAGCGAAGATCATCAGGGCCGCGATGATGCCGAAGCCAACGTTCTGAGCGACGCTGATGTCGTCGGCAGCGAGGATGAGCGCATTCACTTCTTCTGCGCTCCCGCTTCGAGGGCCGGTGCTTCGGGGACGGTCTCCATCCACTCGCCGAGCTTCTCCTTGTCGTGGAGGAGATCGGCGATCTTTGGTTCGGAGTACTCGTACTCAGGGCTCCAGAAGAGCGCATCGAACGGGCACACCTCGACACAGATGCCGCAGTACATGCACAAGGCGTAGTCGATGTCGAAGCGGTCGAGATGGTTGACCTGGCGGGGCTTGCCGCCGGCGCGGCGGGGCGGCGCGAGCTGCTTGTGGCCCTCGATGTAGATGCACCAGTCAGGACAGGACCGGGCGCACAGCATGCACGCAGTGCAGTTGTCCTCGTGCAGTGCGATCACGCCGCGAGCGCGAATCGGCGGCGCTTCCTTCTCGTGCGGGTACTGGACCGTGTTGGCACCATCGACGACGGTGTCCTTGAGGATTCCGAACGTGACGCCGAGACCTTTGAAGAGACCGGGGACCTTGGGCTTGTCGGGCATCAGAGCGCCACCTTGAAGATCGCCGTGACGGCGGTGTTGAGCAGAGCGAGCGGGATCAGGACCTTCCAGGCGAAGGTCTGCAGCTGATCCTCACGGAAGCGAGGCATCGAGAACCGGACCCACATGATGATGAAGGTCAGGACCAACATCTTGGTGAACATGATCAGTGGGCCGACCAGGTTCATCCAGTCCGGCACCTGGTCGATGTTGTCCCAACCGAACCAGCTGAACGGGATGCCCCAACCGCCGAGGAACAGCACCGAAGCGATGAAGGCGAACACACCAGCGGTCGCGAACTCGGCGATGAAGAAGATCAGGAACCGGAATCCGGAGTACTCGGTCATGTAACCCGAGACGAGTTCGGACTCGGCGATCGGCATGTCGAACGGCGCCTGGGTCAGTTCGGCCTGCACGGCGATCATGAAGATCAGGAAGCCGATGAACTGGGTGATGATGAACGGATTGCCGAACCAGCTGATGCCGAAGATCTCACCGGTGTTCTGGACGACGGTGATCTCCTGCATGTTCATCGAGCCGGCCTGGATCACCACGCCGAGCACCGCGAGCACCATCGGCAGCTCGTAGGCGATGAGCTGACCAGCAGCGCGGAGGCCACCGAGGAGGGAGTACTTGTTCGCACTCGCCCAACCGGCGATCAGGATGCCGAGCACGCTCACCGAAGCGACGGCGAGACCGAGGAACACGCCGACCGAGAAGTTCGTGAAGTAGGCGTCGGGTCCGAACGGCACGATGACGACCAGGAGGAACGTCGACAGCAGGACGATCAGGGGGGCCATCTTGAAGATGCGAAGGTCGGCGGCCTCCGGAGCGAGGTCCTCCTTCTGCATCCACTTGCCGACCTCGGCAACGAGTTGGAGCGAGCCGTACGGGCCGGCTTCCATCGGCCCGAGGCGGCTCTGCATGAACGACATCATCTTGAACAGGAACAGGTAGACGATCGTGCCGGCGGGCAGCAGCACGGCGACGAGGCCACCGAGCACGCGGAGCAACGACTGCCCCCAGTAGGGGATCTCGATAGCGAGCTGGATCATCGATCGATGTCACCCAGGATGAAGTACAGGCTGGCGAGAATCGTGATGATGTCGGGAACGTAGACGCCGGTGAGCGCCCACGGCACGATCGAGATGTTGTTGAAGCTCGCCGAGCGGATCTTGACACGGAAGGGTCCGAGGTCGCCCTTGGACACCACGTAATAGCCCATCTCACCGAGCGGATTCTCGGTCGACACCCAGGCTTCGCCTTCGGGCACCTTGATGATGCGCGGCACCTTGGTCATGATCGGGCCGGCGGGAACTTGGTCGAGCAACTGCTCGACGATCTTGCACGATTCGCGGGTCTCCTGCAGGCGGATCCAGCACCGGGCGAAGCTGTCGCCGTCGGGGTGGGTCCAGACCTTCCAGTCGGCCTTGTCCCACGCCATCGCGATGTCCTGGTCGCGGCGCAGGTCGTAGTCCACGCCGCTGGCGCGCAGGTTGGCACCGGAAAGGCCGTAGTCCTTGGCGACGTCGGCGGGGATGATCCCGATGCCGCGCATGCGGCTCTGGAAGATCTCGTTGCCGAACAGCAGGTCTTCGATGATGTCGCAGAATTCGCGGAGCTTGACCATCACCTGCTTCGTCTCGGCGATCCACCCCGCTGGCAGATCGTCCTTCAGGCCGCCGATGCGGTCGAAGTTCGGGTGGAAGCGGCCGCCGGTCGCGCCCTCGATCAGGTTCAGCACGTATTCACGGTCGCGGAATGCGAGGAACACCGGGGTGATCGCGCCCATCTGCACGCCGAGGTCGCCCAGGAACAGCGACACATTGGCGATGCGCGACAGTTCGAACAGAATCGTGCGGATGACCTGCGCTCGGGGCGGCGCCTCGATCTCCATCAACTTCTCGGCGGCGAGGATGAACGGCACCTCGTTGGCGAAGCTGCCGAGCCAGTCGATTCGGTTCACCAGCGTGGTGACCTGCGGGAACGTGCGGACCTCGGTCAGCTTCTCGTACCCGCGGTGCATGTAGCCGCACGACGGCTCGGCCCAGACGACCTGCTCGCCGTCGAGGCGGCAGATGATGCGCAGCGTGCCGTGCGTCGCGGGGTGCTGCGGGCCGATGTTGAGGGTCATGCCCTCGGTCTCGAGCTCGACGTTGAGACGCGCGTCAGCGGCCTGACTGGCGATGTAGCTGAGCTGCTGGCGATCGCTGAGCACCGTCACGATTCGCCTCCGGCGGGCTCGTCGCTTGCACTTCCCTCGCCGGCTGTGTCCTGGGCGGGCATCGGCTCGACGTCGACGATGCCGGGCCATGGCTTGATCATGCGAGCGAGCAGCGGGAAGTCCTTGCGGAGCGGATAGCCCTCGAAATCGGTCGGCAGGTACATGTTGCGGAGGTCCGGATGGCCGTTGAAGCCGATCCCGAACATCTCGTGGCACTCACGCTCGTGCCAGTTGGCGCCGGCGAAGACCGATGACCACGAATCGACGACGGGTCGATCGTCGGGGACGTCCGCCTTGACCGTGACCCCGACGTGGCGGTCGAGGTCGACGAGCCGGGCGAACACCTGGAACCGGGTCTCGCCACCGGTGACACCCTGCCGGATCTCGGTGTCGGGTTCCTGCGGTTCGGCCGTCGGGTCCTCCTCGCCCTTGCCGTAGGGCGACGGCATCCAGTCGAGGCCGGACAGGAAGCTGAAGAACGTGAAGCCGGCGGCCTTGAGCGCAACGGCGGTGTCGCGCCACGACTCGGTGCTCACCCGGACCCAGAGATCGTCGTTGGGGGCGATATGCGTGTCGATGACGGCGTCGCCGATACGTCGGCGCAGGTCGTCGATGATCCCCTCGCGCAGTCCGTCCCCCGGGAGGGCCAGCGCGTCCTCGGCGGTCGTGTCGGTCGAATCACTCAATCGGGCCACCGCCCACGACGATCGGCTCACGATCTGGCGCCGGGTTGGCCGGCTCGCTGATCGGTGCGGCCGCAACGCGCTCGCGCTCGCGGGTGGCCTGCAGCGAAGTGAACCCCTCGTCGCCACGCCACTTGGCCGCCATGTCTTCGTTCTTGATGCGCTGCTGCAGCAGGACGATGCCTTCGAGCAACGCTTCGGGGCGGGGCGGGCAACCAGGCACGTAGACGTCGATCGGGATGATCTGGTCGACGCCCTTGGTGACGCTGTAGCTGTCCCAGTAGGGGCCGCCACAGTTCGCGCACGACCCCATCGAGATGGCGTACTTCGGTTCGGGCATCTGTTCCCAGAGCCGGCGGACCGCCGGAGCCATCTTGTCGGTCACCGTGCCCGAGATGCAGACGAAGTCCGCTTGACGCGGGCTGGCGGGCAGCGGGATGACGCCGAGACGCATCACGTCGTAGCGAGGAGAGCCGAATGCGGCACCCATCTCGATCGCGCAACACGCGAGGCCCCACTGGTACACCCAGAGCGAATACGAGCGGCTCATGTTGAACAGCTTGGTGAGCGAGGCCGGCATGCGACCCTTGTCGACGAGACCCATGTCAGCTACGACCTCCAACCATCAGAGCCGCCATCACACCCACCGTCACACCCACCGCAGCAACCCACGCTTCCACGCGTAGACCAAGCCATCGAGCAGCAGCACAATGAAGATCAGCATGGCGACGAGGCCGAAGGTGCCGTACCGCTCGACATTGGCCGCCCAGGGGAACAGGAACACCGCTTCGACGTCGAAGATGACGAAGAGGAGTGCGAACACGTAGTACCGGATCTGGCTCTGCGACCAGCCGATCCCGACGGGATCGACGCCTGATTCGTAGGCGATTCCCTTGTCGTAGTTGGGCTTGGACGGCCGCACCAGGGCAGCGAGACCGAGCAGGATGCCACCGATCGCCAGTGCGGCCAAGCCGAACCAGACAACGGTCAAGTAATCGCGTAGGAACACCGACATCGGACCGAGAAGCTATCAGGGGCCGGGAAATCCCACCCAAATGAGGAACTCCCTGTGACCACCGACCGACATGTGCACGGTGCACCCCGTCCGGTGCGCACCGTGCACATCACGGATGCTGCGTCAGAGATCCCCGGTCTCGGGTGCGTCCGGCTCACCCAGGACCATCCACATCAAGCCGGCGACGACGGCACCGATGGCCGGGAAGACGATGAACGCCCACACCTGGCCGAGCGCCCAGTCACCCTGGAACACCGCGGTGGCCAGCGAGCGGGCCGGGTTGACCGAGGTGTTCGACACCGGAATCGAGATCATGTGCACGAGCGCCAGGCCGAGGCCTGCAGCAATGGGACCGAACCCGGTCGGTACACCCTTGAGACTCGTGGTGCCGAGCACGATCAACACGAAGATCGCGGTCACCACGATCTCGATGATCGCGACGGACAGCAACTCGAATCCTGCAGGTGAATGGTCGCCGTACCCGTTCGATGCGAAGCCGGCGTCCTGTGCCGCAGCGAAGTACCCATCGGTGCCGCTCAGGATCAGTGCCAGGATGCCGGCACCGACGATGCCGCCGACGAACTGGGCGATGAAATACGGAATCGACTTGACCGGCTCGAGCTTCTTCGCCATGACCATGCCGATCGTGACGGCCGGATTGATGTGGCAGCCAGAGATGCGGCCGATGAGATAGGCCATGCACAGCAGGCTGAAGCCGAATGCCAGCGCGACCCCGAGGATGCCGACGCTCAATCCTTCGTTGAATCCGCCGGTCGCGAAGATGGCCGTTCCCGGACCTCCGATCACCAACACGGCGGTCCCGAACGCCTCGGCGATCGGAATTCGTACGTTGTCGTCCATTCAGAAGTGTCCTCTCTGTCATCCAAGTCGGTCTCGGAGTGTCCTCACCCCTCGCGGAGCGTAGATCGGCCACTTCCCGCATTCGTGGATGACGTCGCTACGTTCGACAGGTGCCCAACCGCCGCGTGCTGTTCGTCCTGATCCTCGCGATCACCGGGACCGGCATCATGGGCAACACGCTCCTGGCGCCGGCGGTCCCCGACATCCTGGATGACTTCGGCGTCGGCGACGTCGGGGCTGGGCTCCTGATCGCAGCGACCTCCTTCCCCGGCATCTTCCTCGCACCGGTGATCGGGATCCTTTCGGATCGTCTCGGCCGACGGCGCGTGCTGGTGCCCTGCCTCGCGACCTTCGGAGGATTCGGCATCGCTGCGGCGCTGGCGCCGACGTTCGGATTCCTGATCGTGGCCCGACTCGGCATGGGGATCGGGGCCGCCGGATTGATCAACCTCTCCGTCGTGCTCATCGGTGACTACTGGGACGGCAACGATCGGACCCGGCTCATCGGGCGCAACGCGGCGTTCCTCACGCTGTGCCTGGCACTGTTTCCGCCGATCGGGGGAATCCTGACCGATGTCGCCAGCTGGCGGGTCGCGCTGGCGCCGTACGGGCTCGGCCTCGTCGTCGCCGTGGCGGCCTGGCGCATCTTGCCGGCGGGCCGGCCGGACGCGAGCGTCTCCATCTCGGAGCAACTCGCTGGAATCCGCGAAGTGATCCGCCGACCCGAAGTCATCGTCGTCCTCATCGCGGGCGCTCTCTCGTTCGTCATGATCTTCGGAGTGTTCCTCTCG
>Ga0316193_10002117_pt1 | contig 13799 bp, 13 predicted proteins | sample MerIslsedime2_MG_FD_207735 | JGI IMG/M metagenome (GOLD analysis project Ga0316193, IMG submission 207735) | Coastal sediment microbial communities from Maine, United States - Merrow Island sediment 2 | ecosystem: Environmental > Aquatic > Marine > Coastal > Sediment | place: USA: Maine...
CCATTGCATGGACATGATCGCCGGCGAAGCCGAACGCGAATTAATTGCAAAAGAAATAGCCGGGGACGAAAAAGTCTGGTGGATGACACCGGGCTGGATCAAATTTCGTCACAATGTCTTCAAGGGATGGGACAAAGGTCTGGCCAATGAAAATTTTCCCCGGCATACGGGTGGCGCGATTGTATTGGACGGCATTGGCTATGTGGATCGATACATGGCTGAGCAACCCGAGGAGTTCTTAGAGTATTCGGACTGGATGGGAATCCCCATACAGGGTTATCCGGTGACGCTGGACCGTTTAAAATCGCTTTTGATTGAGCAAGTAGGCATGAAAAGCGGAAAAAAAACTACTCTGCATAAGCGGTGATATATAGCAAAAATGAAGACGCTGAAATGACGGGAGTATATAAGTGAACGGACTAAATGACGAATACCTATCGAGTGAAGAAGCGGCGATTAAGGAACAACTGGAAGGCCTTAGAGCCAGAGTCTTCCGGCTTCACGACGATATCCCCTGCCTGAAGCAGTGTACCCGTTTGAGTGATCTTTTGCAGAAAATGTATGAAATACGGCTGGGACTCAATCAATTAGAACAAGACCTCTTACGAACTCACCTTAAATGCTGTATCTCTCCGAATATAAAAGTTCCGGGGAAGGTCGTGCTGGCACTTTCCAGGCTGAGTGAGAAACGTCACGGTGTGATCATTGTGATGGAGAATGAAGACAACCTGGATGAGCTTCTTCAAGGGGGAGTTATTATTGATGCTGCTGTCAGCACACCGCTTTTAGAAAATATCTTTTATCCCGGAAGTCCGCTTCATGATGGAGCCGTGATTATCCGGAATTCCAACATCCGCAAAGCAGGCGTCATACTTCCCTTAGCACCGCATACTTCAGAACTGGAAGCCCTCGGTTTTGGGTCCCGGCACCGTGCAGCCCTCGGGCTCAGCCAGGTAAGTGACGCCCTGATCATAGCGGTGTCCGAAGAGAAGGGCTGGATCTCGATGGCACTTCAAGGCCAATTATATCCGAATCTAGGTACATTTGCGCTACTCGAAAAGCTCGGGGATCGCATGGAAGATGGCACCCTGCGGGAATAGGCCTTCAGGGTCGATTTATTTCATCCAGGCCTAACGTCTTTTCTATATAATAAACGCTGCCAATTAAATCTACTCGACGAAGATCTTTTCCGCTGGCGCGCTGATCACCTCTCCGATGATTGCAGAGGCCGCCACACCCGCATCCATGAGCTTGCTAACCAGCGCATCGGCTTGTTCTCTTTTTACGCAAATCATAAATCCCCCGGAGGTCTGCGGGTCAAACAGGATATCCTGGATAAGGGGATCCACCCCCGGCGAAAATTCGATCATGCCCAGGCGAAACTCTTTGTTTTTAAAAGTCCCGCCGGGCATCATCCCCATCTTAGCGTACTCAATTGCTTCCGGAAAAATAGGGATTTGACTTGAATCCAGACGAAGGGCCATCCCGGAGTCCTCCACCATTTCGGCCAGATGGCCAAGCAACCCAAAACCGGTGATATCGGTGCAGGCCTGCACGGAAAATTGCATCATTACTTCAGCCGCGGTGCGGTTCAATGCAGCCATCATGCGGGAAATGTTTTTGGTGATGGCTTCAGAAGCAATGCCTCGTTTTATGGCCGTGTTGATGACACCGGTACCCAGGGGCTTCGTCAGCACGAGACGGTCGCCGGACTTTAAATTTTTCTTCGTCACAACTTTTTGCGGGTGTATGAAACCGGTTACCGAAAGACCGTACTTCATTTCGCTGTCCTCAACGCTGTGACCGCCTAACAACACGACATCGGCCTCTTCTAGTTTGTCCAGGCCAACCTGGATGATTTTCTGCAGGATAGAGATATCCATTTGCTTGAGCGGAAATCCCACCAGATTCATCGCCGTTTTTGGCACACCGCCCATGGCATAAATATCGCTCAAGGCGCTGGCCGCCGCAATTTGACCGAACCAGTAAGGATCGTCAACAATCGGCGTAAAGAAATCTACTGTCTGAATGATAGCCAGCTCTTCTGAAACTTGATACACCCCGGCATCATCCGCTGTTTCCATACCAACGAGGACGTGGCATTGGTGGGAATTTTCAGTTCGCAAAGTGCCCGCACCAGGTCCCCCGGCGGCAGTTTGGAAGCTCAGCCGGCACCGGCGACAGTCGTCGTTAATCGGATTTGATCGGTTTTTATCATTTCAACATTCCTTCCGAGGGGTATGCCCTACCCTCCGGCCTGGAAGCCTACGGGCTGGAAGCGGGGCAAGAGGCCAATTGGGGCGAAGCCCCTAACTTGGATTATCGTTATTTGGGTTAATTCACTATACAGAAAATTGGCCGGGATTTAAGATCCAATTCGAGCACAAGAATTTAGCATTTAATCGCATATTTGAATTATTATGGTCATATGACCAAAATATTTATTGACATCATATAAAACAATAGATATATTATGGGCAAATGCTCATAACGGGAGGAATGACCCATGCCGCGCCCCAAAAAGCCGAGATTTGTATCAGGATATCCAATACTAACAGCCTTTATTCCCGAGGGCGTTCCGGTAACCGGTGAGGTTTCTCTATCCGTTGAGGAGCTCGAAGCCGTCAGGTTGAGCGATTTTGAAGGTCTGGATCAGGAAGCCGCCGCCAATTTAATGGAAGTATCTCGTCAAACCTACGGTAGAATTCTGGCCCGGGCTCGCCATTGTATATCCGAAGCGCTAATAACCGGCAAAGCACTGAGAATTGAAGGCGGTGACTATGAATTCCGAGGCATGGGCAGGCGTCGCCGCCGGGGCGGCGGCAGGGGTCAAAGCCGTGGATCAGGCAGAGGTGCCGGCCGGGGGCTGGACAGAGGCCGAGGTAGACAGTCATAACAAAACAACCGAGCAACCATTTTACCAATTAACGATACCGAAAGGAGGTGAACAATATGCCGCAGGGAGATAGAACAGGCCCCCAGGGCCAAGGCCCGAAAACTGGGCGGGGCCAGGGAAAATGCAGCCCTAAAGGCGGGACCCCAGCACCACAGGGACAAAGTGGTACGGGAGCCGGCCGGGGTCAAGGCCGTGGATCAGACAGAGGCACCGGCCGGGGTCAGGGCAGAGGCCGAGGCTCCGGACAGGGTCAGGGCCAAGGCAGAGGTGCGGGACAGGGCCAGGGTAGGCGGTCCTAACCAATCAATTTACCCCGTTCAATTTTTCGAAGAAAACGAGCGAAGCGAATTTAACTGGAGCCATTCAACTAATCAACGACAATAGAAGGAGGTGATATCATGCCAGGATTTGATCGAACAGGACCCATGGGAGCCGGTTCTATGACCGGTGGCGCCCGAGGGCGCTGCAATCCCGCAACAGCTGGAACAATTCCTGCTTTTGCCGGCGGTTACGGCTATGGCCGCGGTCTGGGACTTAGGCGCGGTTTCAGAGGCGGATACGGCTCCGGTCAGGGCCGGGGACGCGGGGTTGGCAGAGGTTACGGGTGGTATCCACCCGCTGCCGGACCGGCCTATTCAATGGACCCAGCCGGTGAGATGGACATGCTAAAGGCAGAAGCCGATTACCTGCAAAAATCATTGGAAGCGATCAACAAACGTATTGAGGATCTGGAAACCAAACCGGAGGAATCATCTTAATTGAGCCGCAGCAATGGGAGGCTGCATAATACTCAATGAATTAAGGGGTGGTCATTGGACTGCCCCTTAATTGTGAATTTTGTGCATTTTGAGGTAAAACATTTTCGCCACCAAGACACAAAGATAAATTTTAGCAAACTGTTTTTCTTTGTGCCTTTGTGGCCATTTTTGCGGTTTATCCGGATTCGGGCTTTAATAAGGTATTCAAATGAAAATAGCCGTCTCATCCGAAGATTTGAATCTCGAGGCCCGGGTGGCACAGCGGTTTGGAATCTCGCCCTACCTGATAATCGTCGACCCTGAAACCATGGAATTCGAAGCTGTACCCAATCCCGGAGCTGCCGGCCAACGCGCGGCGGGTGTGCAGACTGTTGTACTTGCCATCAGCAAAGAGGTTGGCGCAGTTTTGACCGGCTACTTAAGCCCCACTGCGATGAAGTATCTTACCAATAACGGGATTGAAGTTATCACCGGGGTTAAGGGGGCAGTGTCCGAAGCCGTGGCGCTATACAGGAATCAGATTCACCCCGCAACCATCCATCGCAAGGTCAAACCCGAGCGTACCCGGACCATATTGATACGTGCTTTTAATAGTACAGGCAAACAGTTTGCAAACCTCCTGCCCATATTTGTCGGCGTGGTCCTGCTCGTTGGGCTCTTCAATACCTTCATCTCAAAAGAACTACTGTCATTAATTTTTCCTGGAAACGCCCTGCTGGACACACTCTGTGGCGCCGGTTTTGGCAGTATTCTGGCAAGCAATCCCATCAACTCTTATGTCATCGGCGGCGAACTGCTGAAACAGGGCGTGAGTCTTTTTGCGGTGACGGCTTTCCTGACTGCATGGGTGACAATCGGTCTGGTACAGTTGCCGGCTGAGATAGCAGCCCTGGGCAAAAAATTTGCCCTTATCAGAAATGCTCTGTCCTTTGCGCTGTGCATGGCCATATCTTTTCTGACAGTAGCAACCTATTACGCTATTTTAGGATGATATCCATGAAGGCTAAAAAAGATGAGATTTCTACTCAAAAAAGATCTTGGTTCAGGAATCTAATTTTTCCAGGGTGTGTGCTGGTGATCTACGGAATGGTTTTGGTCATCAGTCCTGCCGAGGCAGCCATGGCATTTGGCAGCAGTGCCGGCATATTGTTCAACCTTATGCTACCGTTAAGCCTGGTTTTCACCATCATGGTGCTTATGAATTTGTTTTTAAAACCGGTCCATATCGTCAGGTTCCTCGGGCCGGAGTCCGGCAGCAAAGGTATCGTACTATCAGCAGTTGCCGGCATTATCTCGATGGGGCCTATTTACGCCTGGTACCCGCTGCTCAGGGAACTGCGCGAAAAAGGAGCGAAGAATTCATTGATTGCAGTTTTTTTAGCCAACCGGGCGGTTAAGCCGTTTCTATTGCCGATTATGATTGCTTATCTCGGTGGGGTGTACGTCGTTGTGCTGACCCTGTTTACCATCGCGGGTTCCCTGGCAGTTGGCTACCTGGTCAACATCCTGATAAAAGACTGAACAACGGAAAAACATAGATATGTGCTCTTACGGCTTTTGCAGGGGAATTTCCCATTTCTTCATATACTTCCATACCGCCGTGCGGCTGACACCAAGTCGGCGGGCAACCGCCGCTTTGTTCCAATCATTTGTCTCCAGCAGTTCAATCAGTTCTTCTTCAGACAGATCCCTGCCGATTCTGACTTTTCTTGCGGCAGCGCCTGCAATTGCTCCCGGCGAGAATCCATCTGCGGGCTGCCTGATTTCAAGCGGCAGATCCGATATTTCAATCTGATCCCGGTTGCATAGGACAAAGGCATGTTCAATGGCATTTTCAAGCTCGCGAACATTTCCCGGCCAGGAGTGGTCCAGAAAAACACGCATGGCATACTGGGAAATCCCCGTGATGCTTTTACCGGTTTTATGGTTTTGCCGATCGATGAAATGTCTCGTCAAAAGCGGGATGTCATCTTTCCGTGTTTTGAGAGGCGGCAAGACAATGGGAAAGACTTTCAGCCGGTAATACAAATCATCTCGAAAATGTCCCTCCTGGACGCGGCGGTAAAGATCCCGATTGGTGGCCGCCATGATCCGTATATTGACCTTGCGGGTTTTGGAATCCCCCACGCGCTCGATTTCACGCTCCTGCAGCACCCGCAAAAGCTTTACCTGAATATAGGGACTGATCTCGCCGATTTCATCAAGGAATACAGTCCCGCCGTCGGCTTCTTCAAATCTTCCAGTTCGATTTTGGATGGCACCGGTGAAGGCACCTTTGACATGTCCGAAAAGTTCGCTTTCCAGCAGCGATTCGGTCAGGGCCGAACAATTGACCGCTATCAGCGGGTAGGTTGTCCGCGCGCTGCGCTGATGGATCGCTCCGGCAACCAATTCCTTGCCGGTTCCGCTTTCGCCCATGATTAATATCGTCGCATCGCTGGCGGCGGCGGCATTGATGGCCGCAAACACCTTCTGCATTTCGTGGCTTTTGCCGATCAGGTTATCCAAACGGTGTTTTTCACCCAGGCGGATCAAGGCCTCCTCGGCTTCATGGCGGGCCCTGGAAATTTCACTGAGATCGGTGACGGTTTCAACCACCCCGATAATCTGTTGATCGGGATCCCTTACCACCCGGGCGTTTTTGATTACCGGCACATTGTGACCGGCTTTATGCATTAATAAACATTCATTGGCCTCGGATATCCCCTCTTTAAAAATCTGACAGCTGCGAATGCCCGACGGACATTTTTTACCGAAACACCGGCTGCATCTTAAAATCTGACACGAACTGCCCATGGCCTCCTCGGCCGTATACCCGCTGATACGTTCCATCGATCGATTCCAGGAAGTGACCCGACCGTTATTATCAAGGGTAAAAACACCATCGGCCATGGTGTCGATAATCTGTTCAATAAAATGAATATTCCAAATTTCGTGGGTTTTTACGTTCACGACCATCTCCGCTTGGTTTCGGTTAAACCGTTAACCGGCGTTACCCGCTGTTACGTTTGGATAGTACCCATGCTTTATTGGCATGTCAACCAGAACACGGCTTGACTGGATGACAGTAACCGTTACCGTTACTAAAAGTAACGTTATCTTATTCCATCCCCGAACCCACAAAGTAGCCCCACACATGGCCCCCTTCAGTCGCGTAATTTTTTTTTAGTGCAATTATAATAGGTTAGATAAAGAAACGTTTTTTCAACTATCAGAGGTGTCTTTTGGCATACAAATTGAAATTTTAAATTACAAAAAGCCAAGGGATGATACTGTTGTTCAATGCCAGGATCATCGAATCTGCGCAATGATACCGGACTGGATGACAACTAACCATCAAATAAAAGGAGGGTCTTATGAAAGCCAGAAACTGTTGTAAAACCATGCAGGCAGAGTTAACGGCCTGGAAGGCCAATGTTTATGACATCGTTCGCAAGATGGAAGAGCTGCCCGGCGGTGAAAAAGAGCGAATTCGTCCCAATATCGAGGACTTGCATATGTTGATCTCGGAGATGGATGATCGGATCGAATATGTCCGGGACAACTGCACCCCCGAAACCGGAATCGACGATATCAGAACCGAAAGGGATGAATTCGATAAACATCTGGCAACCCTGCGTGTCAAAACGGATGAGGCCATGCGGGGGCTGGGCGGTGGCGATTTCGGTGGTTGAAGATGGGTATCCTTGCCCTACTATCGATGGCAACAGGCAGCGGCGGAAACGCCGCTGTGTGTTATGGTGCGGAATAATTGGAGAAATGGATCGTCATGTCTGAAAATATTCAGGAAGTCAACGAAACCAATTTTGAAAATGTGGTTCTATATTCCGATAAACCGGTGCTGGTGGATTGCTGGGCCCCCTGGTGTATGCCCTGCCGGGCCCAGCAGCCTATTCTGGAGAAAGTGGCCGGCGAATTACAGGGCAAGGCGCTGATAACGTCCCTGAATACCGAGGAGAATCGCGACGAGGCCTATCGGCTGAACATACACAGTATCCCTACGCTGGTCATATTTAAAGACGGGGAGGAGCGGCAGCGCTTTATCGGGCTTCAAAAAGCAGCCGCTTTAACCAGGGCGCTGGAGGAAGCGTTACTCTAGTTGACGTCTAAGAGTTACGGAAAACCGAAATCAAATAACCAGGGATGGTTAAACAGGTTTTTGAACTGGAAGCATTATAAAGTGTCTTGCCGATTTCGATCCGATGCCTTGAGTGTAGTGTCCCGCCGCGGCTGGTCTGCGGACAGTTTCATTCACCGAGCAGCTTCTTTTTGCGGTAACGGAAGGTGTGGTGGTTGATGTTCAAAAGCTTGGCGGCCTTGCTCTCATTGCCTTTGGCAATTTTAAGTGCTGCTTCAATATAGTGCTTTTCAAATGTTTGAAGCTGCACATCAAGATCAAGACCTTCGGAAGGCAGTGGGGGGAAGCCGGCCATATCACCAACCAGAACCTTATGTTCATCCTGGGTGTGTGATTCTATCCCCAGGTCCCCGGGTAAAAGCTCAGGTCCCTTTCCGATCAGAACTGCCCTTTCCACAAGATTTTTTAACTCCCGTACATGACCCGTCCAGTTATGAGTCAGCAAGACTGCCTCGGCCTGTGAAGAAATTCCTGTAAATTTTTTACCGAACTTTTGGCTGAATTCCTGCAGATAATGCTTACTCAGGGGGATTATATCTTCAGGTCGTTCATTTAAGGAGGGGGCCTGCACTTTTACCACGCCTAGCCTGAAATACAGGTCCTTTCTAAACTGGCCGTCCGCTATCATCCGGTCCATGTCTTTATTGGTGGCGGAAATTACACGGGTGCTGATATGGTGCTTCTTGGTGCCACCCACCCGGTAAAATTCTCCCAGTTCTAAAAACCGTAACAGTTTGGCCTGGGCTTCCAGGCTGAGGTCCCCGACTTCATCCAGAAAGAGAGTTCCGTTGGCGGCCTCTTCAATCAGGCCCTTCTTGCCGGTAGCATCGGCACCGCTAAAGGCCCCCTTTTCATATCCGAAAAGCTCGCTTTCAATCAGGTCCTTGGGAATAGCGGCGCAATTTACAGTGGCAAACGGAGCTTTGAAATTAGGACTGTTATAATGGATAGCACTGGCTAGCAATTCCTTGCCGGTGCCGGTCTCACCGATGATAATGATCGGCGTATCCGGACTTTTAGCTACCGTTTTGATGAATTCCATCACATCCTGGATGGCATTGCTCTCACCAATAAAGCATGGGAGATGCTCCTTTAAATGCTTTTCCTGAAGCGCCTGAACTTCCTTTCGTAATCTGATTGTATCTATGGCGTTACGAATGGTTACCTCCAAACCATCCATATAGATAGGTTTGACCACATAATCGTAAGCGCCAGATTTCATGGCTGCAATTACTGTATCAATGTCCTCATAGGCGGTAATCATGATAATTAAAACATCGGGTTGTAATTCCTTAATCCTGCGAAGCGCTTCGATACCGTCCATGCCTGGTAAGCCGACGTCAAGCAAAACAAGGTCGGGAGGTTCTTTTTCCAGGACGGTGAGTGCGGATTCGGCATTAGCAAAATCTTTAACCCGGTAAATATCTTCGAGGGCCATGGTCACCCCTTCCCGGATGGTTTGTTCGTCATCTACGATGTAGACCGTATATGAAATTTTTGACATCGCTTTATTTCCTTGTTAGCGGGTATTAGGTACCTATTACCTAGTTTCGTATCGGAATTTCAACCCGAAATTCAGCACCGCCCAAATCACTGTCCCCGACGGTTAGAAATCCACCATGATCCGTCACAATTCTATGACTCAGACTCAGGCCGATGCCAGTGCCATCCGACTTGGTGGTAAAATAGGGATCGAATATTTTGTCTTTGACATCCGGCGCAATACCCGGCCCGGAATCGGAAATCGTTAGGATAACACGTTTGCCCTCCACCGATGAGGTTACGACGATTTTCTTACCCGCCTCCATCTGTTTCATGGCTTCAGCGGCATTATTCAGTATGTTCAAGGCCATCGCCTCTATTAAAGCGGCGTCAGCTTTGCAGGGTGGCAGATTATCTGCCAACATCCTTTCAAGTTCAACCCCGCTTTTGCGCAGGGTCACGGCGCTGAGGTTAAGGGCCTCCGTAATCGGTCGATTCAGGTCAATTAACGCCAGCCTGGGTTCACCTGGTTTGGCAAAATCCATGACTCTGCGGATTACGGATTCAATTTTATGGGAAGCCGACTGGATCTGCCCTAAAATTTGTTTAACTTTTTCTTCACTTCCCTCCTTGTGATGAAGCTTGTTTAGGGTGTTTAGATATATATTAATCCCTGAAAGCGGATTTCGTATTTCATGGGCAATTCCGGCTGCCACGCGACCCAGTGAAGCCATTTTATCCTGAAGGGCTAAAAGTTTTTCCAGTTCCTTGGCTTGGGTCATATCAATCATACTGACCAAAACTGCTTCTTTGCCTCGATATTCGGTCAACATAGCCCGGCAGTAAACCCATTTCATTTCCCTGGCATTTTTGCTCAAGCCCTGGGGGAAAAATCGAAATTCCGTCTCCAGGGTTTGAATTTCGGCTTTGTCCATGCGCTGACTTAATCGTTTAACCTTTTTAACATCATCCGGATGGATTTTTTCATAATCAGCCAGTAAATACGAACGCGGTATAGGACCGAGAAGTCTCTCCTGTTCCTGGTTTTGATAAACCACCTGACTATCTTGAACAATAGATATTCCGGTGAGTGCATTTTCAACCAAGTCGCGAAATCTCTTCTCACTTTCTTCCAGTGCTTTTTGGGCCAGCTTAACCTGGGTAACATCTTGATAAACTGAAACGATTTCTCCAGAGGAAAGCTTATAGACATAACTTTCTCGCCAGCTGGGGGGAGTTCGATGATTTTGATAAACTCCTCCGGAGAAATACTCAGAGCTACCGGTCTTCCAAACTCTTTGAAGGACATCCAAAAGACCACTATCCTTTATACCGGGGAAAACATTCGTAACACGGCGGCCGATTACCTTTTCTCTTTCGATATTATCGATTTTCTCACCACTGCTGTTAAAATCCTTGACCTCAAAATCCTCTCCTCCGGCAACCGCTTCATAAACGGCTGTGCCGCTATGCATATTTTCCATCAGTTCCCGAAATTTCTCTTCGCTCTTTAGCACCTCCTCCTGAGTCCATCTACGCTCGATAATTCTTCCCACGCGCTCGGCAATGGCATCGAGCAGCGCCCTTTCTTCCGGCAGGAAGGCGCCTTCATCGCGCTCAGTTCTCTCTTCGAGTAAACCAACCACCAGTTTGCCGCTTGGAACTCCGTGGACCAAGATATCGCTTGTCTGTTGCCAGATGGTTTCTTTATAACTGCTCGTCTTAACCTCTTCCCCCTTTAAATTAATTTTGGCGCAGGTGATTTCCGGATATCGCCACGCAGGTGGAATAAGATCGATGATCCCCTGAATTAATCCATCTATGGTAAGGGTTTGTTTCTCAACCAGACGGGAAATTTCAAAAAGACAATTTAGCTCTTTGACGCGTTCATCAAGTGCTTTTTCCGCTTTTTTGCGCTCGTTTACCTGCCTGTCGAGCTCATCGCGCGAAGCGGTGATGGTCTTTAATTTCGCAGTCATTTGGTCGAATGCCCTTCCAAGCTGACCGATTTCATCTATTGCATCGGTTCCGATTTTAAAATCCAAGTTGCCTCTACCGATTTCCTCAGTGCTTTTTTGAAGAATTTGAATTGGATCGGATATGGATTTTGCAGCTACGACTGCTAAAAATATACTTAATAGGATAACGGCAACTCCAAGCACGAGTACAAAATCCCTCAGGGTTGTAGCCGGTTCATACGCTTCAGAGACGTCTATTTTGGCTACTATCCCCCAGTCCAGCAAAGGCATATGCCGCCAGGCGGCGATCACTTTTTGGCCGCGATAATCTATTGTAATTCCATGTCCGGCCTTTCCTTTCAATGCCTCTTGAATGGGTGTGGCCTGGCTTTGTCCAAAAACAGCTTTTCTTTTTAAAGCGGCATCCGGATCATATCGCATAGGATTGAGAAATAGGGCTGCGTCACCCTCTTTTCTGGCAATTACGGTTTCCCCGGTTTCACCCATCCCGGTCAAATTCTGAACAAGCTTAAAAATGGGTGCCATATCAAATTCTAAAGCTATCACGCCCACAAACTTGCCATCAAAATTGTGGACCGGAGCGGTAATATATACCGAATATCTGCCGGCCTGGCTTCGGCTTCTAAAAACGTCCGATAAATAAACTCCCTTTTTACCTTCTTTAAATGCTTCTGGCCAGAGTCCCGGCAGGATATGAACTATATCCTCTAAATCTGAATATCTATTTAAAACATAAACTATGCGGCCTTGCGGATTTGCCAACATAACATTCGCATAATCATAAACCGGAAAGTAGATCTTAAAGGCCCTGTCCAGCTCCTCACGAATGGTTTCATAGGCAGGGCTGGAAAAGTCAACCTCAGGACCGGAAAGTATGGCGGTATATTTTTTGATGGTCGGCCGTTGTTGAGCGATTTGTACATGATGTTTTTGATCGCGGAAAAAGTCCTCGATCATTTTCGCTTTTTGATCTGTAATGCTCTGCAAGGCTTCCATTCGCAGGTTCTCCAGCGCCGTCCTGGCACTGAAATACCCCAGCGTACCGACAAAAATCATGGGGCAGATGGCCACAGCTAAAAATATTAAGATCAACTTTTTTCTTAAGGTCATGGCAACTTTTCTCGAAAGTTCAATAACTTGGCCATTGAACCTATTTAACTCAATTAGGGCAAAATAGATTGAAACCTGCTCGCTGACCACGAGTTTAAATGTCAATCTATGATATATCAATACAATTCTGGAAATTAGAAATTTCGAAATTTTGCGAAATAAATTTCGAAATTTTGCGAAATTAAAGATCAGATTCCCTGGTCACGGAATCAATTTAAAGGACAACTAATTGAAATAACATATTTTTTCTTATCATCCATCTTCTGGCATACTCAATGCTTTAATTCTTCTTATGAAAAAAGCGTACCATTTTCGCTGTCAACTTATTTAGAAATTTAAAAGACCCTAAAATAAACCCTGTTTTAAAGTTCAAAAACGAAAATTAAATTGAAAACATACCTTGATTGTATACCTTGCTTTTTTAGACAGGCATTGGCAGCAGCCCGAATTTCGTCTGAGGATGAAACGGTTCATCGGCAGGTTTTGAATGCAGTAGCGCTCATGATCCCTGATCTCGCACTGAATGCCACTCCACCTGAAATTGCCCAACAGGTGTATCGGATTGTATACAAAATTACCGGTAACAACGATCCTTATCTAGACGCAAAAAAAATCGCAAATAAGGCAACTTTGTCTCTCTACACTCGTATGCAGGACATTGTGGATTATTCAAATGATACCTTAGAAACAGCCTGCAAGTTGGCTATTGCCGGCAATGCCATCGATTTAGGTGCCCAAACTGAACATGGCAGCATTTATTCTATAATTGAGGATAGTGTAGGATATCCCCTAAATCAGGAACATTACCGCAAATTTAAAGAGTGTGTCGGACAGTCTTCATCAATCTTATATCTTGCAGACAATGCGGGAGAAATTGTCTTCGATCGTATACTCATCGAACACCTTCTTCAGATTAGGAAATCGAAAATCGTATTTGTTGTCAGGGAAAAGCCAATCGTAAACGATGCCACACTGGATGATGCGCTCCAAGTCGGTTTAAATAAAGTAGCAACAATTATATCCAATGGATCTGAGGCTCCGGCGACAATCCTTTCGCAATGTTCTTCCGAAATGCTGAGCTATTACCAGTCTGCCGACCTCATCATATCAAAAGGACAAGGGAATTACGAATCTTTGAGTGGCAGACCTGAAAATATCTTTTTCCTGTTTAAGGTAAAGTGTCCTGTTATTGCCAGAGATTCCGGATATGACATCGACAGTCCTGTTATAATTTCTTCGACGGCCCTAGAAAATGTAAAAAATGAAAATATGTTTTTAGGCTTACATAGGAAATAATTTTACCTGACATGCCCCCCCCCGTTAATCCCCGTCCGGAACCTGATCCCCTGCAGGGATTTTTTCACCCGGCGCCCAGGTGTCAAAAAAGTTGGGTGTGATTTTTTCACCTACGTGAACCCGGTTGTTCACCCACACGA
>Ga0316193_10002118_pt1 | contig 13798 bp, 10 predicted proteins | sample MerIslsedime2_MG_FD_207735 | JGI IMG/M metagenome (GOLD analysis project Ga0316193, IMG submission 207735) | Coastal sediment microbial communities from Maine, United States - Merrow Island sediment 2 | ecosystem: Environmental > Aquatic > Marine > Coastal > Sediment | place: USA: Maine...
GTCGACGTCTAGCTCTTCCACCGCCTGCCGCCAGGCGTCGTATCCAAAAACCTCCTCACGGGGCTCCGCCCACACCTGTCCTGCAGCTGCAAGTAGTATGGCGATGATGGCGAGAGAAATGATGTTCGGGCGACTCATACAACGAGTTTACGCGGATCCGGCGAATTGGTTACGCACTGGGTGCCATTGGATAGTGCACAATGGCCGTCAGAATATCGCTGAGGGAGGCCCTCATGCTCCGTAAGACTTTCATCGTTCTGATTCTCACCCTCTCCGTTGCCGCTGCAAGCTCGGCCGGCGAGTCGTTCGAGGACATTTTTGAAGACGCCACCCTGAGAATCGACTATCACCACACCGGCAACGGCGAAGAAGAGATCGTAGCGATCGATCGCCTCTACCGTCAGGGCCCGTGGGCTGGGCCCCTGGCCCAGCTGATCGACGGTTTTTCCTACGGCGCCTACCGTGTCCAGGCCCTCGATCCCGAAAGCGGCGCCCTGCTTTTCTCCAGGGGTTTTGACAGCTATTTCCGCGAGTACCGCACGACCTCGGCCGCGGCCGCCGGAACGATGAGGACCTATCACGAATCCGTGCTTCTCCCGTTTCCGAAGCAGCCCCTGCGGGTGACATTGATGGCTCTCAAACGCGACGGGACTTCGACCCAGCTCTTGGACACGATCATCGACCCGACATCGGTCGAAATTGCGACCGAGCCGCCGGCCGCAGATGCGCTGGTGGTCGAGACCCACATCGGCGGTCCCCCTCACAGGGTTCTCGACATTGCAATCCTCGGTGAGGGCTACACCCTGGAGGAGTTCGAAACATTCAAAACCGATCTGGATCGCGCAACCGAGGTTTTGCTCGGCCACGCTCCGTTCGAAACCCGCCACAGTCAGATCAGTATTCGTGGCGTTATGGTCCCATCCCCTGAGAGCGGGTGCGACGAGCCCACCCGCGGCGCCTTTCGTTCAACCTCCCTCGGCGCCACTTTCAACTCTCTTGGCACCGAACGTTACATGCTGACCGAGGACAATCGCGCTGTGCGGGATATCGCCGCCAACGTCCCCTATGACTCACTGGTCATCATGGTCAACCACGATCGCTACGGAGGCGGCGGGATCTACAACCTCTTCTGCACCTTCACCGCCCATTCCGACTGGGCCGACTACCTCCTGCTGCACGAATTCGGCCATTCCTTCGCCGGCCTCGCCGATGAGTACTACAGCTCATCGGTGGCCTACAACGATTTCTACCCAAGGGGATACGAGCCCGAGGAGGCCAATATCACCGCCCTGCTCGATCCGGACGATCTCAAATGGGGCGACCTCGTGGATCCGGAAACCGAGCTCCCGACGCCGTGGGGAAAAGAGGTCTACGATCAGGAGGATACGGCCTACCAGGAAGAACGAAAGCTGCTCAACGAAGCTATCGCCAAAGCGTCCACGTCCGGCGCTCCCGCCGAGAAGGTCGCGGAGCTCGAGGACAACGAGGCACGTCACGCCGCCATCCATGCTCAATGGGCGCAGGAGTATCTCGCCAGGAGCCGTTGGGCCGGGACGATTGGCGCTTTCGAGGGCGCCGGCTATTCGTCAACCGGACTCTACCGACCGGCGCTGAACTGTCTGATGTTCTCACGAAGGGTGCAGCCCTTCTGCAAAGTCTGTGAACGGGCTGTTGAAGCGATGATTCTCAGCTACGTCGAATAGTCTGCCTCGAAATCGCCACGGTTTCGGGATAACCGCGCCACGAGGGAGTTGCACACTCGAAGACGATTGCCGATCATGGAGTCGTACTCATGATGGATCCTGAGACCTTTGCCGTAACTCTCGAGCTGAGCCCGAGATCGCGCTTCGACGTCATCGATGTGCGACCCGTGATAGAGAACCTTTACAACGGGGTGCTCGAACGATTTCGGCGCGTACTCTACTTTTCACACCACACCACCGCGGGCTTCCTTGACCAACGCGTTGCCCACCGATTGCACGACCGGCGGGAAGGGCTCGACGGCTTTGTTCGGAGCTTTCAACAGCTCTTTCCCCGAGGTGCCGGTTACAGCCACGACGCGATGGAGCTTCGCACCGAGCTGACGGACGAGGAACGTCTCAAAGAGCCTCCAAACGCCGATGCCCACCTCACGTTCATGAGCTCGGGGCTGCAGAGTTGCGTCACTTATTTCAACCGCCCCGGCCTTCCGGTCTTCTTGTTGGACCTCGACGGCGTCTACCGCGGAACCGCCCGACGGCGCCAGGCCACAGTCGTGGCATATGACCGCGAGGTGGTGGTGGCCGAGGTGGAGGCGGAGGTGCCGGTCAGCCGCCACGCCATCGACTCGGTCAACCTGCGGGACGAGAATGTCGGCCTCGACCACCAGATCAACGAGCTCTTGCGAACGCACGGAGTCGAGAGCGGCCGTCTCGACATCGTTCTCGGTGCTCACGAGCGAACCGCCGGGCTTACGGTCAACGAGTACGAAACCCTTTTGATGCGCCACGACCTCGCTGACATTCTCCGCGACCCCGTTCGTTTCATGGCCCGTCAGGGGCGCCGCATGCTCCGAAACCCTCGCGCCGTCCCGACCAAGAGTCTCGGCTATGCCCGTTACGACGTGGTGCGCATCATCAACCGCCTCATGGACGCCACCGGTCTCTCGGACTCCGCGTTCGAGGCGCTCTTGTCGCGCCTCATGGCGCTGCCGGCGGAAAGGCGGCTACGTTTCAAACGCAGCCTGAGCATGCCGGTTGGAACCGATGAAACGGGCCGTCCACGACTCGTGTCAGGTCGATATCAGACGCCGATCATGATCCAATGGGCGGCGGCCCCCGGCCAGTCTCGCAGGATCAGACTCCGCCTCACAAGGTTCGCAAATGATTGAAATTGCCATTCCACGCGTCCACGTCATCGGTATGGGAGAGGTCGGGCGGCGACTCGCAGGCGCTCTCCACCGCGCCGGGATCGCGGCCCTCCCGGTCACTCGGACTCAGGGCTGGGACGAGGCTCGCGAGGATCGGCGGGGCATCTGCATTGTTTGCGTCCGCGAGGAGGCGCTCGCCGAGGTGCTCGACACCCTCTCCGAAGTCTCCTCTGAACGACTGGTCCTGGTCCAAAATGGATGGATCCGGCCCCTTCTCCACGACCTCCCCAACGCTACCCGCGGCCTGATCTGGTTTACATCCAAGGGCGAGTTCTTCCAGATCCTGCGCCCGAATCTGTTCTCCGGCCCTGTGGCCGACGATCTGTCCCTCGCGCTCGCCGCCGGCGGTCTGCCGAGCGAAGCGGTTGAGGCAGGAGTCTACGACCGTCTCGATGCGGACAAGATGGGCTTCAACTGTCTGGTCGGCCTGCCGCTGGCGGTCCACGGGTTGAGCTTGGGAGATTATCTCGAATCGTACCCGGAGGAGGCGCGAGCTGTCTTCGACGAAGCCGTGGGCGCGTGCTCTGCGGCGGTCGACGCCGAGATCGACGTGAGGGGATGGGACGCCTTTCTGGAAACCGCCCGGCACCTCGGCTGGGTCAGGGTCTCAAAGGCGAAGGCCCTCGACTTTCGCAACCAGGCGGTGGTGGCCCTCGCCGCCGAGTTCGACCGCCCAGCGCCGGTGAACACCGAGATGCTGCGGAAGTACGGCGAGATGTGTGCTACAACTCCTGACCTGGAAAAAGAGCAGTGACCAAGGAAACCATCTATCGCGTCAGCTTCATCTGCCAGGGCGAGGTCTACGAGGTCTACGCCCGAAACGTCTCACAGGGTGGGCTGTTCGGATTTATCGAGATCGAGGAGCTGGTCTTCGGCGAGCGCTCGAAACTGCTGATCGATTCATCCGAGGAACGACTCAAGAGCGAATTCGAGGGAGTGCGGCGAACCTACGTGCCCCTGCACTCGGTTCTCCGGGTCGACGAGGTGGAAAAGGCCGGCCGCGGACGCATCACCTCCGGCGAGGGCAAGGTCGCGTCCTTTCCCATGGCCATCATGCCACCAGGAAAAAAGGGCGACGGTTAGTCGCTGAGCTTCCCCCATGAAACACGCGATCGACTCAAACGTACACACAAGAGGGCTGAGGTGATGCAGATGGTCAAAAAAACACTCAAACGATGGTGGACTGAATGGCTTCGTTCGGTACTGCTGATCGTGCTCGTCATCACCTCTTTCCGCTCTGCGGTGGCGGATTGGAATGATGTTCCCACTGGTTCGATGAAGCCGACCATCTTCGAAGGCGACCGCATCGTCGTCAACAAACTCGCATATGACTTGAAGATCCCATTCACAACCCTGCGGGTTGTATCGTGGGCCGATCCCACTCGAGGTGACATCGTCGTTCTTTACTCGCCAGTCGACGGCAAACGGCTTGTCAAACGCGTGGTCGGTGTTCCGGGAGATACGTTGTCGATGATCGAAGACCGCCTGATCGTCAACAACGTGGCAGTTTCCTACTCTCCCCCACCTCCTGACCTGGTGGCTGGCCCGACTCCCGGCGGATCGGGAAAAATGATTGCTTCAGAAAACCTCGGCGATCGTTCACACGCGGTCATGATTCCCCACGGCGCACATTGCCGACCCAACTTCGCCCCGGTCAACGTGCCCGAAGACTCCTACTTCCTGATGGGCGACAATCGCGACGAGAGCTTCGACTCCCGCTTTTTCGGACCAGTAGGGCGAGGCCAGATCGTCGGCCGCGCCACCGTCGTAGCGGCCTCAGTCGATCCCGAGCGCCACTACCGACCGCGATGGGACCGGTTCTTTCACCCGCTGAGATAGTCTCCAAATACGGCAGATGTCGGCGGTGGGAGCGTTCACCCGACGATAGAAGGCGCAGTTAAGGGTGAAGAGTTAAGAGTGAAGCCCACCCAACTCCCTGGGGGATTTCTTTACTCTTCACTCTTTGCCCTTTACTTGCCTCGGAAGTGGTTTCAACCTGAGTAGATGCCTTCAATGATGTCTGCAAAGTGCGCATTGACTACCGGGCGCTTCACCTTGAGGGTCGGGGTCAGAAAGCCGCCCTCGACGGTGAGGGTTTCCGGGAGGAGGCGGAACTCCCGGATTTGTTCGAAACGCGCGAGCTCGGCGTTGACGACGTCCACGGCTTCCTGGAACAACTTTGATACCTCAGGCTGTTGAAGAAGTTCTTTGATCGTGTCGAAGGGCACATCGTGCTCCATAGCCCAGCGCTTCAGCTCCCCGAAGTCCGGAGAAATCAAAGCGGAAATGAAGTTCCGACGGTCACCGATGAGTACCACGACATCGACCATCTGCGATTGTTTGAGGCGGCTCTCGATGGGCTGTGGCGCCACGTTCTTGCCACCCGAGGTGACGATGAGGTCTTTTTTCCGATCGATGATCCGGAGGTATCCTTCATCATCCATCTCGCCGATATCCCCGGTGAGCAGGAATCCCTCCTGGTCGAACGCCTCGGCGGTCTGATCGGGTTTGTTCCAGTAGCCCATCATCACGCTCGGACCTTTGACGAGCACCTCACCATCCTCGGCCAGCTTGACCTCGAGGTTTTCGAGCGCCCGTCCCACCCACCCACGCCGAATTTCCCCGGGCTCGATACTGCCGATGACTGCGACCGGCGCGGTCTCGGTAAGGCCATAGGCGTCCACCATCGGAACGCCGAGTGCATGGAAGAAGTCGGCCACAAAATTCGGCAATTCGGCAGCTCCGGTGATGCAGAGCCGCACCCGACCGCCGAGGCTGCCGCGGATCTTGGACAGCACCAGCCTATCCGCGAGACCGTGCTTGAGCTTCAGGCCGAATCCAGATGCTCTGCCGGCAATTCGAAAGTCATTCGCCTCACCCCCTACCCCGAGCGCCCAGTGGAACAGCTTTCGCTTGACCGGCGACGATGCCTCGACCCGTTCGACGACCTTTTGATAGACCTTTTCGTAAACCCGCGGCGCGGCAAAGAAGATGGTCGGGGCGATGCGTGCAAAAAGACCACCGACGTGCTCCACCGTGCAGTACGCCTTCGACATAGAGTGCTGCATATAGCAGTAACCGGCTAGGCGCTCAGCCGTATGGCACAACGGGAGAAACTCGAGGGCAAGATCGGAGGGTTCTCCAGACAGCCGACGATTGGTGAAGGTGGCGTTCTGAACCAGGTTGTGGTGGCTCAGCATGACGCCCTTCGGTTCGCCGGTTGTGCCGGAGGTGTAGATGATCGTTGCCAGTTTCTGTTCGTCAACCGTTGCAGCGCGGTCCCAGAAGCGCCCTTCCGCACAACCGTCATCGCCAACCGCGAGTTCTCCAAAATCGAGAACGCCGTCAACTCGATCCCCTTCGATCTGAATGAGGTGGCGCAGGCTCGGACATTTGTCGCGGACCTCGAGCAACATTGCCATCTGGACCGGGTTCTCCGCGACCGCCACAGCGGCACCCGAATCGTTGACCTGGTAGGCAAGCTGGGCTGAGGTGAGCGTCTGGTACACAGGCACATCGACCGCCCCATGATTCAGGACAGCGAGGTCAACCATGTGCCACTCGGGGCGGTTGTCGGAGAGCAACAGAACGCGGTCACCGGCCGTGACACCGAGCTCAGCCAGACCATCAGCCAGCCCACAGGTGCTGGCGAAAAAATCTTCGGTGGAGAGCACCCGCCGACCCGCGGGGGTCCAGTGGGCATAGTGATCGGCGCGCGGCGCGTCGACCTCGTGACGGTAGATATCGAGGACGGTACGGTCGGTCATCAATGTGTCTCCGTTGTGTTTGCTCGAAGGTTACCACGTCGCAAATGCAGACGGTAAAGGCGTGGGGCTTGCGGCCTGAGGCTTGGCCGCGTGGGTTGTCTCAAGCCCCAGGTCTCAAGCCTCAAGCCCTCCCGGACGGGGACGGGTCTAATCGAGATGGGCGCGATCGGAGTCGCCCATCTCGACGCCGCCATCGGGGAAGTACTCGGACCACCGGCGGGTGACGAGCTCGGCGGTATCGGGATCGCAGAAGAGCTCGTCCGGATAGGGCGGTTTGATGCGCGCATCGATGACGATTGGAGGTGTGTACGAAAGGTGGTGACGTTTGACATCGGTGTGGGCCGCATGGATGTCAGCTGCCGGTTCGAAGCGGGTGAAGGTGGTCCAGAGGAAGTTGATCGGGCTCGCGGCGGCTCGCGCCGGCTCGTCAGTGAGCACCACCAAGGGCCACTCGGCCAAGGCCGGATGGGCGGCGAGACGCGACGGGGCTTTGGGCTCCTCGTTGAAGCTCGGACCACTCACCACCAGGCACCCACCACAGAAGGGCCGCACTTCCCCTACCCCCGCCGGCAGTTCGGTCGTTGAGAACTCCCTCGGCAGCGTCCTGACCGGCTCGCCGAGGCCGAGCAAGACCCCCTTCGAGCCTAGGTTCACCTCGGGGCCCGTGTAATCGAGAGTGTCCATCGAGACGTTCGAGAAGACGTAGAGATCGGTCTCCGGCCGCGTCCGTTCCAGGACATGTTCGAGGGTCCGCGGAAAGTCCCTGAGATCGACCGTACGATCGGTGACGAGGAGGAACTTGGTGAGGCTGAGCTGCCCCTCTCCGAGGATCCGAAAGGCCGATGCCATCGCTTCGCGGCGATAACGTTGGCGGACCACCGCCGCGGCGAGAGAGTGGTAACCGGTCTCGCCGTAGGACCACAGGGATTCGACGGCGGGCATCACCAGCGGGAAGAGTGGCGAGAGCAGATCCTGCAAGAGATCGCCGATGAAGAAGTCCTCCTGGCGCGGTTTTCCGACCACGGTCGCCGGATAGATCGCGTCACGGCGATGGGCTAGATGTTCGACCCTGAAGATCGGGTAGTCGTGGCGCAACGAGTAATAGCCGTAGTGATCGCCGAACGGTCCCTCGGACTGCCGCACTGTTGGCGGCACGACACCGCTGAGGGCGAACTCGGCATCGGCTAAAAGTGAATGAGGACCGGGTCCCGCACACCGGCGGATGCGACGACCGGCGAGCAGCGACGCCAGGACGAGCTCGGGAACATTTTCGGGCAGAGGGGCCACCGCGGCAAGGACCAGCGCTGGCGGTCCGCCGACAAACACCGTCACCGGAAGCGCCTCGTCCAGCGCTTCGGCGCGCGCATGGTGAAAGCCGCCGCCTTTGCCGATCTGCCAGTGCATGCCTGTGGTTCGCGCGTCGTGGACCTGCATCCGGTAGATCCCGAGATTGTGGCCGGCGCCGTCGGGGTCCTCGGTGTAGACGAGGGGCAGGGTTACGAACGGGCCGCCGTCCTCGGGCCACGAGGTGATGACCGGTAGCCGGCCGAGATCGACGTCACAGGTCTCGACCTCACACACCGGTCCAGATCGGGCCGATTTCGTACCAAGCCTGAGACCCGCAGCCACCAGGTCCCGCGCCGACCACAACGAACCGAAGTCAGGTGGTAACGATTGCTGGACAAACTCGACAGCTCGACGCACGAGTTGCGCCGGGCGCCGGCCGAAGGCCATCTCGGCGCGGCGAGCAGTGCCGAAGAGGTTGGTCGCGAGCGGGAAATCACCGCCCTTGACCCGGGTGAATAGAAGGGCTGGTCCACCGGCCGCGATGACCCTCCGGTGGATCTCCGCCACCTCGAGGTGAGGATCAACCGCTGCATCGACAACCGCAATGTCACCGTCGCGGCGGAGCTGCGAGATAAACGCCCTCAGGTCGGGAAAACGGATATCGTTCACGAAAGGAACATAACATCTCCCGCAAATCTACAGTTTCAATCGTTTTAGAGGTACAATGAAAAGAACGAGGGCGCACGCCATGTTGTTCACACATGCAACATGCGTCGAGGAAGGTGACACCCTGCAGGATCAGGGGCGGTATCTGCAGCAATGAGCAGCTTCGAATCGTCAACGATCGAGCTGGGCCAGGAGAGATCTCCCCAGTTTGAGCGTTTGCTGACGAGCATCTCCCATCACTTTCTGCGTCTCGAAGCCATGAACCTCGAGGTCGGTATCGTTGGGGCCCTCCGGAGCATCTGCGAAGCCACCGGCGCCGACCGCGCAGCCCTGCTCGAGATCTCAAAAAATGGGACGGAAAAAATCGCGTCCGCCCATACGTACTCCGACGACGACGTCTCGTGGACACCCGACGGCCTCAAGGGTCAATCGGTTCAGCAGATGAGCTGGCTTGCCGACCGTCTCATGCGACACGAGATCATTCATATTTCATCGTCGGAGGAAATCCCTGCCTCTGCGGGCCCCGAACGCGAATTTTTCGATGGGCAATTGCTGCAATCGGTGGTGTGCGTCCCGCTCTTCTCGGATGGAGAACTGCAGGCTATCACCTGTTTCGCAGCGCAAGAACACAAACAGAACTGGCGACCCGCCCATCTCGGGTTCTTCCACGGCGCCACCGAGATTCTCGGGTCGGCGATCTATCGCCTGCGCACCGAGCTCGAGCTCGCAGCTAGTCGTGAACGACTTGAGCTCGCCCACCGCGCGGGCCACAGCACGGCCTGGGAGTGGCAGCCGGACGATGATTCGCTGACCTTTTCGGGCATCACCGAGGTCTTTGGCATCCCGGCCCACCTGCTGCCGCGGACCGGAAAAGAGCTGCTGGAATTTATCCCCCCCGGGGACCACCAGGAGATCTCGCGAACCTTCGCCAAGGTCTTTTCTTCCGGCGAAGCGTATGAGATCGAGCACCGATTTGATGTCCCGGGACGGGGCATCGTGTGGGCGATGGTTCGCGGCCAGGTCCAGAAGGACTCGGATGGACGGGTCGAGAAAGTGGTCGGCGTGTCCGCGGACATCACCAAACGCAAGTACGCCGAGCAAGAACTGCAACGTGCCAAGGAACACGCCCAGGTCACCCTCTCTTCGATCAGCGATGGCGTCGTCCGCACCGACTCGGGCGGCCGTATCGACTTCCTCAACCCTTCGGCCGAAAGGCTTTTGGGCGTCAGGCTCCAGCAGGTCCAGGGACAGATGCTGTCGAGGTTCTACCGGAGCATCACCGCCGACACCAGGACTCCGAGACCCAACGTCGTCGAAGAGTGTCTGGGTTCACGACACGTCATGGAACCAGCCGAAGCCTCGCTTCTGGTTCTTGAAGACGGTTCAGAGCTCGCGGTCCGTGAGAGTGCCGCTCCCATCATCGCCGAGAACGGTGATCTTGCCGGGGCCGTCCTGGTCTTTACCAATGTCTCGCAGCTGCGATCTCTGCAACAGCGTATGGAGCACCTGGCAAGCCACGACCCGCTGACCGGTCTGATCAACCGTCGCGAGTTCGAATTGCGGTTGGCGGACGCGATCAGCGATGCGGCGAACAGTTTTCGTCAGCACATCCTGTGCTATCTGGATCTCGACGAATTCAAGCTGGTCAACGACACTTGCGGCCACGGCGCTGGAGACGAACTTCTGCGGCAACTCACCTCGGTCCTGAGTGCGGTGATTCCGAAAGGCAACACCCTGGCCAGGCTCGGTGGCGATGAGTTCGGGTTGCTGTTCATGAACTGCAACCCGGACGAAGCCACCGCACATGCCCAATCAATGCTCGACGCGGTGCGCCAGTACCGTTTTCAGTGGGAAGGGCAGATTTTCGAGGTTGCGGCGAGCATCGGGATCGTCCCGATCGTCGGCGGTAACGGCAATCTCGCAGAACTTCTCAGCGCCGCGGATTCCGCCTGCTATGTGGCCAAGGACAGAGGCCGTAACCAGATCCACGTGACTCGGATTGACGACTCCGCCGTGCGAGTCCGCCACACCGAAATGCGTTGGGTGGAAAGAATCAATCGCGCCCTCCACGAAAACCGTTTCCGACTTTTCAGACAACCCATTCGTCCTCTCCAACAGAAAGACGGTCCCGAGTACCACGAGTTGTTGCTGCGGTTGGTGGATGTCGAAGGCAGAATCGTCGCACCCAGCCAGTTCATCACCGCCGCGGAGCGGTATCGGATGATGCCGGTCATCGATCTCTGGGTCGTAGGAGCGGCGCTGAATTCTATCGGTACCATCGCAAACTCAGCTGACGCGATGACGGCGGCATTCACAATCAACCTCTCGGGACAGAGCTTCGGAAACGCCGAGCTCAAGGCACTCATCCTCGAGCAACTCGATCAGCTCCAGATCCCGCCCCGGCGGGTGATGTTCGAAATCACCGAGACGGCGGCGATCTCGAACCTTTCGCAGGCCCTCGAATTCATGACAGATCTCCGAAAACGAGGTTGCCGCTTCATTCTCGACGATTTCGGCAGCGGCCTGTCTTCCTTCCGATACTTGAAGAGCCTCGACATCGAGTTCCTCAAGATCGATGGCGAGCTCGTCCGGGAGATCGCCACCGACCCGATCCAGCGAGAGATGGTGGCTGCGATCCACCGGATCGGGGAATCGATGGGGATCCAGACCATCGGCGAGTGGGTGGAAAACTCAGAGATCGAACAAACCCTGATCGAGATCGGCGTCGACTATGCGCAGGGCTGGGGCGTCGGCCGGCCGGAACCGTTTTTGGAGTAACCCCCCCTCTCGAATAGAAAATATTGCCGCATCGCGGCATTTCGAATTCTTCGCAGTCGACAACCCCGCCAGGAATGCAAGGTCGTAAGTCTGCCTCTCTCGGATTCATCGATCTCCAATACTCTGAGTACCTTGGACTCTCGACAATGGGCACTGCACCACCTCGACCGCTTGACACCGTTGCCGCACTGCGGTATACAAAAGTGGACGCCGCAAGGCGGCATTCCGCGGCTGGAATTGCCCGCGGCGCTGGAGAATAACCATGATCAGACTCATCAAAAGATATGGGAGCCGCAAGCTCTACGACACCGAGGAAAGTCGATACGTGTCACTCGATGAGCTGGCGGGGTGGATCCGAACGGGTCAACAGATTCGGGTCGTTGACAACAAGACTGCCGACGACGTCACATCGCAGACCCTGACGCAAATCATCTCCGAAGAGGGCCGCAAAGGCACAGCACTGCTTCCAAACGAACTTCTCCACGAGCTGATCCGGATCGGCGAACAGGCGGTCTCATCGGGCGTCGAACAACTGCAGACGCGGATGGATCGACTCGTCCAGGCCTCTATCGATCGCATCGGCCCGGTTCGACGCGCACGCGAGGAAATGGGGCGTCTCCGGGAACGCCTCGAAGATCTCGAGAGCTCACTCGCGGCCATCGATACCGGCGGACAGGACTCGAAAGGTCCTTCTTCCGACTCAGAGGACTCATCCTGAACGGACGCGAATGATCGCCTCCCACACCTCGACAGCAAAGATCGGGCTCGCTCTCGCTGGGGGTGGACCCGAGGGTGCGATTTACGAGATCGGCGCCATTCGCGCCCTCGATGAGTCGATTGAGGGACTCGACCTGAATGACCTCCACATCTACGTTGGGGTCAGCGCAGGAGCGTTCATCTCGTCCTGTCTCGCCAACAACCTGTCAACGGCCCAAATGTGCCGAGCCATTGTCAAACCAGAGCCTGGCGAGCATCCATTCGTACCAGGGAACTTCCTCACGCCTGCTGTCGGGGAAATTGTCCGCAGTGGCCTCAAGGTTCCGCGTTTGCTCGCGGAGGCGTTCTGGAAAATGCTCTCCCACCCTGCCGAGTCGAGCCTCTTCGAGCCCATGACCCGCCTTGCCAGGGCGCTGCCAGTCGGCATATTCAAAAACGATCCGATCCGCGCGTACCTCGCAAAGATCTTCAGCATGCACGGCCGTACGGACAGCTTCCGCGAACTCGGGCGAAAGCTGATACTGGTGGCGACCGACCTCGACTCGGGGCAGCCGGTTCGTTTTGGCGAGCCAGGCCTGGACCACGTGCCGATCTCGAAGGCAGTCCAGGCATCCACCGCTCTCCCCGGTCTCTACCCTCCGGCGCTCATCGATGGTCGGTACTACGTCGATGGAGTCCTCCTGAAAACGATCCACGCGTCGGTGGCGCTCGAGGAAGGAGTCGACCTCCTGCTCTGCGTCAACCCGATTGTGCCCGTCGACACCTTCCGCTCCGTCGAACTCGGAGTCATGCGCCGTGGTCAGCTCGTTGACCGCGGATTGCCGACGGTGCTTGCTCAGACTTTCCGTACCCTCGTCCACTCTCGAATGGGAACCGGCCTGGCAGCCTATGAGACTCGTTATGCCGACCGGGATGTGCTCGTCTTTGAACCTCGGCGCGACGACTACACCATGTTTTTCACCAACGTTTTTTCGTTTACCAAACGAAAAAAAGTGGTCGAACACGCCTATCAGAGCACCCGCCGAAAGCTGTTGCGTAATCGCAATCGCATCGAGCCCATCCTCGAACGTCACGGACTCCGCCTTCGAATCGAGGATCTCGAAGAAGAGCGGGACCTCTGGGAATCTGTTGACCTCCACGGCCGGCGACGATCGACGTGGTACGTCAAGGAGCGCCTCGACAAGACTCTGGCGAAGATCGAAGCCCTCGTCGCCGAACAGTCGTCGTAGCCATCGTCCTTTCTGTTTCACCACCAAGACACCAAGAACACCAAGTCCACCCACCCGCCCCTGTTCGCCCGCAGATCACGCAGATGACGCAGATCATCGAGCCTAACGGGATCGAATCGGCGCTCACGCCAGCGGCGTCAAGCATTCCAACAAAAAATGCCCACAGATCACACAGATAAACACAGATGGGATAACACCGGTTTGCCTGATCTGGCGAGATCCCGGCCGTCCAATGACGGCCGGGATCCACTCTTCTCTTCTTCATTCAATAAATAAGATGGCCACGCCCCCTCTCCCGAATATGGAAGAGAAGAGAGGCAGAACTGACGTGCCAACGGCGCGTCGGCCGGTGAGAAGACTGGCAGCGACGAACGCTCGCGTTCGGAGCTGACGGGCTTCTCACCGGCGGCAGGCGATCCCTGATCGCCAGTCGTTCTGCCAGAAAT
>Ga0316193_10002119_pt1 | contig 13798 bp, 24 predicted proteins | sample MerIslsedime2_MG_FD_207735 | JGI IMG/M metagenome (GOLD analysis project Ga0316193, IMG submission 207735) | Coastal sediment microbial communities from Maine, United States - Merrow Island sediment 2 | ecosystem: Environmental > Aquatic > Marine > Coastal > Sediment | place: USA: Maine...
AAGGCTATGGAAGAAATAAATAATTTATAAGGAGTAAGATTATGAATATGGTAATAGATGCTGATAATCAAGAATGTCTTGAAACATTTAATGCAAAAAATCACAAAGAAAAAGAAAAAATTAAAATTAAGTATGAAAATATGAATCAATGGGATGATATTACATTTGATTGTAATGATGATTTAATACTTTGGGAGAATGAATAATGTCATATACACCTTATAATTATAATTACATCATAGTTTTCCCAGATAATAAAATTCAAATTTCATCAATAAAGATGCCTAAAAAGCATTATGAAAAAGGTACTCACATGTTTGAAATTAAAGCAAAAGAACCGATTGATATTTTAAGAAAATTTATTTATGATTTAAATTGTAATATTAACATAATGTGGAATTATATTCATGATATTAAAAAAATATGGTAATAAAGAAAACACAATGCTAACCAACGACTACAAGCAAACCTTTAATGACTGGTACACTCTATTTAAAGAACCAGTTATCACAGGAATGAAACATAAATACATTGGAGGAGAATCATGGCAACCAAAGATCAAATTAAACTCTTTAATGAAAAATACGCAAAAGACTTTGACCAGGCACTAAAAGAAAAATATGAAGCTGAAGCACAGAATAACCGTTCTTTAAAAAAGGACAAAATAACTAAGATACTCAATGAGTGGCAAAACGAATGCGATACGAGATTATAGATAAACACGGAAAACAAGCCCATGTTTATCATGAAAAAACTTTATCAGCCGCCAAGCATTATGTCGATACTCATAGAAAATGTTTTATCTGGGACAATGTATTAAAAATAATAATATATCCTAACAAGGAAAAACAAAATGATAGCAATATTTAACAACGATGGATGGGATAATATTTTAATAGATGATAATCACATTTCAAATAATATAAAAAGAGGGAAGATTTTTGAATATCCCCGAACTCAAGCAGCTTATCAAGTAACTGTAGTTAGTGAAAAATATAATTTCTGTATCTGTAAAATTTTAAATTGTAAAGATTGCACTTTTTATAATCAATTGGGAAATGAATCATGGAGTTGCAAACAAAAAATATTCCGATTCAATTATGGCGTAGGTTGTAATTTTTATAAGGATGAATAAAATGAGCGAAATTAAACAATATATTATTATTGGAAAATTTCCTGATAATATTTGGCACTTTATAAAACCGCATCAAATAGCAGAATATACAATATGTAAATCCGAACAGCCATGTTTTATATTTAACACAATATCTGAAGCAGAAGAATTCCTATTGAAATTACCAATAGGTGAAAATTTTGGAATTTTAGAAATAAATATGGAGATCGAATAAAATGAAAAAGCTAATTTTAAAAATCAAATTATTTTTTAAATATTTAGGAAAAGAAAAAACTGGTTCTGTTGATTTATCATGGCCATCAAAAAGAGCCGCTCATGGAGGAGAGATAAAAATAAAATGAAAAAGCTAATACTTATAATTGTTTTTTTGTGCGTGGGGGTTGAGGGGTTTGGATGGAAACCAGATAAATGGACTATGCAGGATAATATTTTACAGGGAAGTTTAATAACATTAAATTATATAGACACATTACAAACTTTTTATTTTTTAAGTAAAGGTAAAAAAGAATCAAATCCTATATTGGGCATTAAACCTTCAAGAAAAAGAATATATCTATATGATTTTATTACAATGAGCCTACATGCAAGTATTGCTTATGCTTTACCAAAAAAATATAATTTACGAACTATATGGCAATCAATTTATATAGGAGTTGTATCAAAGACTATATATTCAAATTGTTTAATTAGAAGTGGTTTCCATATTAAGTTTTAAATTACCATGAAATACTTATACTACCAAGAGTACTTCCAGAACCATCAGTCATAGTTAGAGCAGAAATACTCCCAGTATCTGCTCTAATAACATATACATCTATAGTAGTAGCTCCTGTTCTTATTGCTCTAACAACTATATAAGGAACACTATCGTATATACCTCCTGTTAGTATTATTTCATCATTTGTATTTGGAATAGATGGAGATAATGCATCAAATACCTCATTTCTTGTCGGAGCAGAAGCGTCTTCAAGACTCCCCGTTGGCCATCGCCCTTTTCCACTTAAAAAATATCCAGAAGTAGAATGAATATTATATTGAGCATAAATATCCTCAGCAACTCCTAGACCTCCTGATAATATTGCACATCCTGTGGAATAAGAACTTGAAACCGTCGAATCAGTAACCTTAATCGGAAGCGTATAATTCCCGGTAACTGCCAAATTGCTTGCAGCATATAGACTAGCGCCAGCATGTATATCAGCACCTGCGTATATATCCTCAGCAACCCCCAGCCCTCCATTGCCGCCTGATCCTATTATTACTGCGCCTGTGGTACTGGATGAGGAGTTTGTGATATTAGGAATTGTTACTGAGCCTGCGGAAGTGCCTGCTGTGTTTATTATGCCGTTTGTGCCATTATGTTGGAAATAAATAAATTCAGCATTATCGCTTGAAGAAATATTAAGTTGTGCAGTAACACCAGGTGAATATATTGTAACATAAGGAGTTGCTGAACCAGGATAAAACAATAGTTGTCCAGTACTTTCTCCAGATGTTAATGTTAAATTGCTTCCATCTGCAACATTTACTGTCCAATAACTATTAGCATCATAAGCCACTCTCACCTGTGGTGTTGTGGTTGACTGGACGTGGAGAGGGTTGGAAGGTGAAACGCCTATGCCAATATTAGTAGAAAAAGGATAAGACAGATCAATAAATCCAGTATTGTTTAATCTTAAATATTCAGCATTATTCGTACTTAGTATTAAATCTGTGTTTTCTCTGTTGAGTAGTATTGCATTTTCAGACGCATCCAAACCTACGCTAAAACCATCTGATAAAGTTGCACCTGTAGTTGTATTAGTAAAATGAAGTAAATTCCCATCGGAACTACCTTCATGCAAATGTATTTGTGCCAAAGGTGTTTCTATATTATAGCCGAAATATTCACCGAAGTTAATACCATTTCCTGATTCACTTATAACATCATTAACCTGTAATTCATGACTACTTGAAAAAAACTGATTAAAGTATTCAATCCAAAGATAATTAAATCGATGTAACCAGTTGAAATAATTTCTTGCAGGTTTTTCTAAATAGTTCCATCCATAGTTTTTCTTTGCCGTTGGCGGTTCAACTACATTATTAGTTGATGTAACCGGATCAACCTGGTCAAGTATCGCAAATTCTGGTATTGCACTCGGTTTTGATGTGTAAGCCATTATAACGCCTCGCTAAATTCTCCGCCTTCGTTCGGGAATGCCGTATCGCTTAACCCTAATCCATCAGGATCAAGATTAAATACAAACGGATACAGACTTGAAGAATAAGTTATATTCATTCCCACACCTCCGGCTTTTGTATTTTCTAATATCTGTGCTGAATCTCCTATGAGATCAAGCATATTTGTAAACAATTGAAATCTTGCCGGGAACACCTCGTATAGACTTACATCTTTTGTAATGTCTTCTTGTTTAATGATGTTACATACATCTATTATATTCGGTATAGTCCCCCGGCTTACATTCTGCCCTATCGCAAGCAATAAAGAAATTCTATAGTTTTCGTCGGATTCACCGCCTGTCCTTTCCTGTTTTACTATGGTTCCTATCTGATCTAAATTAGCCCCTGATTGATCTTCTATAACATAAAGAGTATACGCTAATGCAACTTGTGTTAATAGTTCATCAAGCTGTTCTGAAAAGATTGTCCATAATTTACCGAAATTAGTATCAGTTTCCCGGTTTAAAATAGACTGCGGTATATATTGTAAATAATCTATAGTACTCATGAGACATTCACCGTTATATAACTAGTATCGCATCTAGCCGATTCATTTGTATCAATTGCCAACTTCGTCCCCACTGTCGGAGTCGTAGGATAATAAGCTATCCATATATCAGGAGTATCTTCAATTCCCGTTATATCGTCAAATTCGGCGATGATCTTCCATACTCTCACATCAATACCAATACCTAAACCTTCGTATTCAGTAGCTACATCCCCGATAGTATCCACTCCACCGATTGCCGTAACTACTGCCGTTTTAACAGCTGTTTCATTACTAGATACCCATTCCGCATTTGATGTTATATTTACTATTACGTTTATATAAATCGTTGTAGGCTCACCCCATTTCATCAAGTGGACATCCCCGTTGTCATCCGTAACATAAGCCTGGTTTGATCCATAACTAGCAATTCCAGCAGGCTTGGAATTAAATATAGCCTCTGCGATTTCCTGGTCTAATGCTGACCCACCAACAACACAATAAACCGAATGAGGCGGAAGCCCGTCTCCGTCTGTAACGTCAGTATCATTCTCGTAAACTCTTGCGCTAATAACATCGTCCACACTATACAAAGCGTTTAAAATTGCAGGTATCGAAGAACCCCCCGCAATTGTTCTATCCTCATAGCGTTGCCTAAATTCATAATCTGTTTCAATTTCCAAGCCCCCGCTTGATGGTTCGGGATTATTAACATCTGTTATGCCCGATACAGGATTAACAATTTCTACAATCGAATTAGCAGGAACTACCCCTGCTGTTCCCGCAACAACCGCCCTGGCTGATATATTAGTTCCCGTAGTCTGCGCAGTCCCTGAACCTATAGTCTCGAATTGAATACCCTGTGGAGTCTGGATTAAAAATCCAAGAGGAACTTCAAACGCCGTACCGCTTATATTCATGTCTACTAACGATTTTATCGCTGATCGTCTTGACAGTCCTCCTAATGCTGCAACTCTGTCTAAATTAACCCCCTCTGCCGTGGGAATAAACATTGAATGATATAAATCCTCGAAGTCTTCCCACGTGTCTTCCAATGCCTTTGAGGTAAGTTGATTAAACAACCCCACTGCCCCAAATTCCGATAAATCAACATCGTCCCCGAATAATTCTTTTGCCTTAGTATTTTGTTCATCTAATATATCGTCATAAGTTTTAAGGACAAACCCGCTATTTGTTATACCCCAGCTCATACCGTCCCCTCTATTAGACCTTCGCTTGATTCTGCCGCAAACTCACAAGTCATTGTGCGGGTGGCATTATCGTATTGAATGTCTATTTCGTTTATTTTAATTATCCTGCTATCCGCAAGAATAGCATCCCTAAAGGCTTTTCTTGCCTTCTGTTGAAGAAGTTGCTTCTCCTGGAAAAGACTAAAATAATCAACTCCACTATCAACAGCTCCGAACCATTCACCCTTCCATAGTTTGAGCCTGTTTTGTATTATTTGTGTTAATGCGTTCAAATCTTCTAGTTCGGTCAATGTTTGATCTTCAAAAACCAAATCGCCATTTAATATCTTTAATGTCATCATGTTATAAATACATCCTGACTTAATGTTGTTGATAATTGCCCAGCTAAAACATTCGCTGCCGCTGCTATTGCTGTTATTGCTGCCGCATTCTGTGCCACGGAACCCCCAACCAAAGCCCCAAGGGATGTTAAAAAAGTATTTAAAGCGGTATTAAAAGTTTGTCCCTTTAATACCGGCTCAGGCACTCCGTTTAAAAGCCCCATCGCTAATCCTTGTTGTTGCATTGCTGTTGTTGCTGTGTAATTTTCTTTAACTATCGCTCCTAGTACACAAGCGTTTTGAATCTCAAATGTCTTGTCAGATTCTTTTCTTATATATTCTCTTAAAGCGTCCTCTATGTCAAAAGTAGAAAATCCGACCCATACTAAATCACCGTTTACGTAATTCGGTTTAATAAAATAATCACCCTGTTTATAAACCAACACAGGAATATCAGGAATCACGGGATAATCAGTTTCTTCTTCATAAGCGTTTTCATATCGTATTAGTGGCAGTACATCCGCCCTTAATGTTGTAGAGTCAAATTTTTCAATCTTACAAACTAGCCCGGTTTGTATTCTACGGGTTTTCTGATCTATTAAACTTTCTATCCATTCAGTGAATGTCATATCTCAACCGCCCTGTATTGGCATTCAGAAGTTCCGAAAGTTGAAAACAATTTTTTCACTCCCACTATTTTAACATTTGTTTTATCATATTTATTATCCTGAATCTGTACCATGTCGCCGACTTGTACATTATAAAAAAATACAGTATTAAATTTATATCCTTTTGTTTCCTTTTCGATATCCTTAATTAATCCTGTCGTTGGAGAAATGTAAGCTATTGAATTTATTTTTGCCGGGTCTTTAGGTTCTATGTATACTTTCCCGTTACGAAAATAATAATTTGAACTAGATGACTTTGTTAGATTTTTAATGACATCTTTAAAACTTCCCGCAGAAAATGATTTCATTTTTTTAATCTCTCCAAGTAAAACCTTGCCTTTTGCCTGTGCTATGTCTAAAACATTATCTAATATATCCTGGTTGGTCATGTTATTAAAAGACTTTCCTATTATTAAATTAGCCCATTTCCCGGCTATATCTCCAACAGTCAATTCAAGTATTCTATCCACTCCCTGTTTATAAATGTGATAATCACTGATCTCTCCAACACATACTGTACCGTAATCACTTTCAAATCCTGCGTCTATTTGTATCTCTACGTATTCAAAAGTCTTCCCTTTCGGTTTAGGCTCTACTGCTTTAACTGTGTCATTATTCGGATTATATAATTTCACCTTGGTCACTGAAGGTTTATTCAAATCCTGTGTTTGCTCAAATTCTATCGAAAAAGGAGGATACTTGAACAAAGCGTTTCCTATTCTTAAATTGCAAATTTTCCCGAATAGTGCTTTATCAGGCAACGACATACATTTTCACCTTGTCTAAATTTAAACTCGTTACTTCGGTTTCAACGATCTTATCAGTTACTACATCATTTATATAAAATGGAATAATAGGATCATCTATTACTAATCCATCAACAACAGCATGATATAACAAACCCCCGTAAATTAATCTTGTTGTATATAATAACGTATCGTCCAGATCATATATCTCGCAATAAATTTTATCATATCGTTCGTTTTTACGAAATATAAAATTATATCTTTCTTCACCTATCGTGAAAATTTTACTAACAGGCAACTCATCAGCGTCTAATGGTAAATAATCTAATTCTATCATCCAAATATACCCTTGAGTATCGAAGTATTTTTTTTATTCGTAGGCGTACCGGAATTACTCCCTGTCCCCTTTGGCGTATTGCCTTTTTTTGTAGGTGTATTAAGTTTTCCAGTCTCCCCAACCTCCACTGTTTCAGCAGTAGCTACATTTATTTCTTTTAAACTGATCTGAAGCCCTAATCCTTCACCAGTCTCCAAGGTTTTATTTTTAGTAATTGATGACAATTGTAAATTTTCCAAATCACCGTCTTGACCGTAATAAATTAACGTACTTTTAAGTTCCCGCCATAAGTCTAGAATTTCCAGCCTTTCTGATATGGTATAATTTACAAACGATAACGGGTTGAGAATATCCAGATCATTATCCGTAAGTATTGCGTTTATATTATAATCTTTCGACCTGGGATTTACATTATCAGTAATATCCGCACCTTCTTGTATAGCGTGAGAAGTAACCTCGGAAATAGCTGATTCTGTTAAGTTTTCAACAGCATTTAACATTATATCAACCCCGCCATCGCTTAAATATGCCCTGGTTCTTATTCCTAATGTATTTGTAACAAATTCTAACATTAAATCGGAACTCCTGTTTCAGTTGGAAAATAATTTCTAGACAAGTCATTTAATGCGTCTAATACGGTTTCTTTAATCTTCTCAGCTCCCTCTTTTGTGTTTTGAACGGTTATATTAATTTCACCCACAAGACTATCAATTGTAAACGTAGTCTTATTTACAGGTGTTTGCATATCTGTTAATATATCTATCGGTTTTACATTTAAAGATATATCCGATAATAAGTCATTCGGTGTAATAAATCCGGATTCTCTCGGTGAAAACAATTCGGCTCCTTTCTCTCCTACGAGATAAGGCTCTCCGGCTTTTACCGCTCCCCCCGTTGCTTTCTTTCTTAATGATTTATATTCACTTTCAAGATCATATATTTCTTGTTGTTCTTTGGGAGACAATCCTTCTCTATTTTTTTTCCTTTTTAATGATCCTATTCTTTGTACGACTCTTATTTCGGCTCTGCTCCCTACGACTCCGCCCTGTTTTGTAGCGGAAATCCTGGTCATTTCTTTTGACCATTTATTAAATCTTCCAATCAAAGGAATTTTATCAATTAAACTATCCATACTTTTATTTAAATTTTGAATAGATTCCGTTACCCTTTCAACCCAGTCATAAAAAGGTTTAAAAAATTCATATATAACAGACTCGCCTCCATGCAACCCAACCCATAAGTCTTCTAAAATTAAAGCCAACGCTGTTAATGCCGCTATAACTGGTAATATCGTTGCTAGTAAAGGAGCGGCCGCTATTACAAAACCGCCTATTGCGGATATTACAGCAATCAAAGAACCTAGTAACAATGTGCCGACAATAGGAATTAAAGCAATTAAAGCAATTTTTAATATTCTTATTCCTTTTTCACTCTTTGCGAATTCCACAAACCACCTAGTTGCCTCAATTAAATGTTTGAGCAAAGGCTTTAATGCAGACGTAATAATGCCGCCTATTTCCCTTAATGCCGCATTTCTTAATCCTTGAAAAGTAGACTGCAATCCAGCCCATGTTTCAGATTGCTTGACCATCATTTGATAAAATTTACCGCCTTCTCCTGTAGCTCTTGCGAATGCGGCCTGAACCATATCAAAAGAAACTAACCCTTTGCTCATCTCATCCTTGAGTTGCTTCATTGATTTCCCGGTAATTACGGAAAGCTCTTGTAATGGGTTGAATCCTGCGTTTATCATTTGCAGCAAATCCTGCCCCATCAATCGGCCTTGAGAACTAACCTGGCCGAATGCTAATGATAACCGCCCAAACTTCTCAGCATTGCCACCGGATACATCCCCTAACATCTGCAATGATGGAAGAACCTTGTCGGCTGCAATACCAAAGTTAAGTAACATCTTTGCGTTTTCATTTACTGCTTCAGGCGTGAATGGAGTAAGATTAGAAAATTCGTCAAGTTGCTTAACCATTGCCGCTGACTTCTCAGCACTGCCAAGCATAACCTCAAAACTTATTTTTGTTTGCTCAAATGCGGCGGAAAGATTTATTAAATTTCCAACTACGTCTATAGTCTTCTTAATAAAAACAGCCCCACCAACAGCCTGTAATGCATTCTGCATTCCTACGGCTTTGGCCTTCGAGCTGTCCATTTTGCGATCAACTTTATTTATAGCATTAGAAGCCTTGTCTTTGAATCGTATTTCACCGAATATTGATCTGACTATATTCATTTTTTCTTCTCATCAGTTATTTTTTTATCTAATGCTAAATTTGCTTCAATCAATAATTCCGGATCACCCTCAGCCGCTTCCGTAAAAGTTAAAACCCCGTAAACTATAGGTCTCCAAAAAAACCATTCTTTTTTAACTTTGTTCTTGTAGTAACTTTTGCCCTTCTTTCTTGGCTTGTCTTGTGTCCGGATATATATATCCGGCTTCCAACTGCCCTCTAAGAAAAGATGGCAAGAGTTCTTGCCATACCTCCAAATCATCTATATCGCAATTATCTATTGTAAGGTTTTCACCAACTTCAGGGAATACTACGTGTTCAAAACAATAGTCTAACATTGGAATAACCTCAAGATGATCCTTTGTAACACTATACATTGTTTCTTTAATTTTAAGCCATTCTCTGTTCCCCGGATGCTGTAATTTGTAAGCCTTCCCGTTAATTACGATTTTGTTTTTTGATACCATAACCCTCCTATGTTTCTAAGTGTGATTTAACCAACGACGCACAAGTAAGAACCCATTCGATATTACTTTCTTCGTCTCCAAATTCTTCATCTGGTTCTTCCGATATCCACGCCTGATCCGCTACTGCCATCATTTTACCGGAACTGTTGTTCTTAACTAGTATCGGGAATGACACCGGGTTATTTTTAAGTAAATCCAAACTCGTATTAAACGGAGAAGTCTGTTTTAACATAAATGTTATTTTCGTTGCCTTATTATTATTCTTCGTCCTGGCTACTTCTCCATGCGCGCCGACTTTGGTTTTATATATCTCCTTGTCAATTCTAGCAATAGTTATAAACGTACCTTCTCCATAACCCGAAGCCGTAAGTCCGGATACTACAAGCGATACCTCTTTTGGATCATAAGTCCCTAAAAAATCAGTTGCCATATTATGCCTCCTGTTAATTTGCCGGGAATTTCACCCGGCTTAATTTATACCTGAATATATCCAGTTACTGTCACCTTGTGAATTGCTCCCGCTGTCGTATATACAAACTTAACATTTGTTAATGTTCTATTCGCTCTATCATTAGCGGATATTTCCGATCTCAAAGGAACTGTAACTTGATACATATATACTTTATCATCAGATAACAACATGTCATCTTCAGATACCGCAGCCGCTATTATGCCATTATCGCCCGCGCGTTTAAGAACGTCTCTGACAACTCCCTCGACTTGTGCAATCCCGGTGTCATCCATCGGTATTTTATCGTTTCTTACGAATAGTCCAAGCAACCCGGTTCTAAGTTGATCTTCAACCCAGTCTTGCCCGATAATAATATCAATATATTCTCCGCTTGTTGTCACGCCTTCGTTAGTAAATATAACCCCTGCCTGCTCTTGAAGTGCGTTGCCATTATTAGTTCGTATTGTGTTTAACTGTGTGGAAGTGAACTCACTAGCGCTTTGACCGCTAAGACGTTTCCATTTCCATGTATTCGATCCCGGAGTCTTTGGAAGTTCTTTGCCTACCCATGCGCACTCAGGATAATCCGTAGGCGTATCGTGTATTAAGTATGCTTCTCTGTCTGCGGTATTGCCCGGTAAATCACTCGGATCTTCAGAACATCCGAAGAAAAACTTTTGATTACTATTTGCCCATGATCCCGCTGCTAACAAGTCTGCTGTTTCTCTGCTGTCTATAAGTACAGCGTAAAATTCGTCAAACGTAGTTACCAATGTCGTCAATTCAGCATCGTAATCTGTCGCATCCAATTTCCTTTTAACCGCAAAATCTACGGGTCTCGGACTTTGCGCAAGCATTTCCGAAGCCATTAAATAAGCATCGTCCGTACTTAAAAACCCCGCATCTGTCATGTCTGATAACTCAGTACACACCACAACGCCGCTTGCCGTACCGCCTGAATCTATAATTAACGGCCTAAAGTTCAATTGCTCTAAACCAATTGTCCCGGCTGATATATTTATGGTTATGTCATTAATATAAGCCATAATCTGCCTCCTAAGTTTCTGGTATTGTTATATCGGATTGTACAACCTCGTCAATCGTTGGCGTGATTACAACTGTCTCAACTGCTTCTATTGTTTCTTCTGGTGATCCCGTATAATCAAACCTCAAATCAAATCCGACCCTGTTTTCATAAAATGATTCCATATAAATGGTTCTATCTTCAATTGATGGACTTATAATTTGTACTGTAATTTCCTGTCCTTTACAAATTTCCCGTCCTTCTATTGATTTAAACCATTGTAAAGCTTCTGTTGCGTTTGTTCTTATTATTGATATTTCTTTATCAAAAAAATTAAAACTAATTACTTCTTCTGACTTCTCATAAGTTTTTATAATCGCATTATTTCCGCTAGCGCTTACTGATCTTATGTTTTGATGTGCACTTTCCTCTTGGCTACTTAATCCTTTATACGTACAATAAGGATACTCAGGTTTATGACCGGGATTATCCGCACGTATGACTTTAATTCCTATCACACTAGAAAGCTCTTTGATAATTTCTTTAATCTTGCTGACCGGAATCATCTATCTTTTTTCCCATGTACATTGAAAATCCGCCATCAAACATTCTATTACTAACTTGATCAATTAAATAATCCTCGCTTTCAAAACTAACAATAGATTTTAATGTCAATGTCGGTATCCCTATTTCATAAAACTTTTTATCCTGCGTTGTATATTGTCCCTCTGTCGCTTGCTGTAAGTCTTTAAACGTCAAAGGAAATATAGCCAATCTTTTTGAAACGCCCGTAGTGAATACTTGTTCAAGTTCTCCGTATTCATCGTAATCCTCAGATACAAAAACGTCCGCCGTAACATCTCTTAACCGTTTAGCAATAACACTAATCATACTACCTTATGACTTATCCCTTGACCTAATCGTCCTTTATCTACTAAGGTCTTATTCTTCCCATCTTTCCGTGTAACCGTAAAAGGATGATTACCCGGAGGAATATTAGATTTAATTTTGTTTTGAATAGCTCCAGTCATAAATACGCCAATCTTATTTGTTATCCTGCCGACTAGTTCATTTTTAAATATTCCCTCTGCTATATTCATTACTTTACTTATGTTCTTTTTATCATCAAAAGACTTTCGTAAAAACGACCTCTCTGGAATGATAATAAACTTAGTAGTTTTTTTAAGATGTAATCCTAGTATATGTAAATACTTACGCATCTTTTCGGTGACTTTTATCTTAATCCCGTATTCATTTGATCCCGCTACCATCGCTAATTCTTGATTACCCAACACGCCGATTCTTATTTTACGCTTAGTTAATTCCTTAACTTTACGTTTCAACTTTGGTATGTTATTCTTGTCTACAAGCATCTATCAAGCATCCCTTCAATCTGTATTCTTACCTTGTTAAACTCACGTTCCCAGTTGGTACTATTATAAAAATTAATCAAATCAGAATTGCCCCCGTAACTTACGGAAACATCAGCAACACTTTCAGAATCTATGTCAGTACGCCCTATATTCGCAACCGCCAACAAATGACAGGTTTTAAATCTTTGAAGCTCTGAGAATCTGACATTTGTAGTCGTTATTCCCAAAGCCTCAATATAGTTTTTAGCATCTGACAAATGTTGATTAAGAGTATCGTCTTCAATCGTCTCTAATGCCGGATGCATATTGCGTAATTCCGTTAGTGTTGCTTCAGCCATTACACGTCCTGTCCGATATATAACGCACTAGGATGTCTCACAATAATTCCGCCTGTCTTTAAAGTAACTGCTTGTTCCTGTGTGCCGACTATATCATAAACCGGATCACCAAGTTCTATGTCATGCAAAAGCGCAAGCTCTACAACTTCAGGATCATTATCCAGCATCATGAAATAATCGTAAGAATTTGCGTCCCCGTTATAAGTTGAAAGCATCTGTCTTGATATAACGATATTTTCAAAATACATTCCTTCGGAATTTAACCACATTAACAATGTCCTTGAATCACCTGTTTCACTAAAAGGTTTTCTCAATCTATTATAGTGACTCGGTGAAACAACAAGAGTTCTTGCCTTAAAAAGTCCTCTTTGCTCAATTGTATTCATTGCGGTTTCAAGGTCTGTTAAAATTTCCAATGCTGTTTTTTCTGACCAGTTATAACCACCGACTCCGGTAGCTACCCTCTCACTAGTTCCTAGATTAGTCCCGTAAAAAGAACTGTCAAATATTCCAAGAATATTATAATCTGTATCACCCACAAACGCAAGTGCAGCTTCTTTTTCAAAGATAAACCTTCTCGCTGACGCGGCTCTTAATGTATCAAGCTGAACACTAGGCCCCTTTCCGAGTGACCTTTTAGCCATAATTGCTTCCTGTTCCGCCTTGGTATAACGTATACCAGAAACAACAGTATAAGCCTTTTGTGTTACCCTTCCGCCTTTTTCACCGACAAAAGGAACATCTTGTGCGCTTCCGCCTTTAGAAAGAATCTTTG
>Ga0316193_10002120_pt1 | contig 13797 bp, 5 predicted proteins | sample MerIslsedime2_MG_FD_207735 | JGI IMG/M metagenome (GOLD analysis project Ga0316193, IMG submission 207735) | Coastal sediment microbial communities from Maine, United States - Merrow Island sediment 2 | ecosystem: Environmental > Aquatic > Marine > Coastal > Sediment | place: USA: Maine...
TGGATCAGAGAAATGTGCGGAGGGATTAGCTCCAGACGGTGAGCAATCTACCGAGGGAAGTGCGTGCCCTTTGTGCGTGTGGATGAACAGAATCTGTTCCGCAAAGGTTGATGACTTTGCGGTAACAGTCGACCGCAGTTTGTTCATCTTCACGACAATGATGTCGAAGATGACCTTTCATCAGCCACGCCTCGGTATGGTGTGGATCGACCTTCAGGATGCGATCGATAAATATCTCGGCAACTTCCCAACGTTCCTCGGAAATCGCACGTGCTGCATGCGACCTGTAGACGCGGATCTGCGAATCTTGGTCGCTGTCATTTGACCTGGATTCACGTCGGAAAATTGAAAAGGTTTTCATCTTTTCGAATCAAGAATGTCTCAGTTGATTGATGTTGTCAAGGGAATTGATCGAAATCTGGTTTTAAAATTATCTCTATTCGAGAGAAATTTTTCAAATTTTTATGGCCTACAGATTGTCGAAAAGATGATGATTCAGAATGACACTCAAGCGCGCGAATCATTTCCTTCTCATCATTTCACAGATGTTTCTGTGTTTATGGCAAGCCGAAAGGGCTCAAATTGTGCCACCTGAGATTGTCTTGAGACGAGCTTTCTCTCCGGCGAGCGGCGGCCGCCGGACCGCGCTATCATGGCGCCATGAGCCGACGATCCGAGGTGCCCCCCTTCGTCCATCTTCATCTCCACACGCATTACTCGCTGCTCGACTCTGCGATCCGGATTCCGGACCTTGGTGCACAGGTTTCCCGCCTCGGAATGTCCGCTGTGGCGGTGACCGATCACGGCAACCTCTTCGGTGCGTTTCAGTTCCACAGGGCCGCGATCGAGGCCGGTGTGCGACCGGTCATTGGATGTGAGGTTTACGTTGCTCCAGGCGATCATCGTGAGCGGTCGCCAGTTCCGGGACGGCGGCGGCCATACGACCATCTCGTCCTCCTGGCGGAGAATAACCAGGGCTTTTCAAACCTCGTCAAGCTCGTGAGTGCCGGCTATCTGGAGGGCTTCTATCACAAACCCCGCGTTTCGAAGGATCTTCTTGCTGCGCACAGTGATGGCCTGATCGCGTTGTCCGCCTGTCTTTCGGGGGAGGTATCACGCCTGCTGATGGCGCGGGAGCCTAAGAAGGCGACGGAAGCCGCCGAGACCTACCGCGAAATCTTTGGTGAGGACGATTTCTTCCTCGAGATCCAGGACCACGGCATGGCCGACGAGGAGTTCGTTCGCGAGGGCATGGTGGATGTCTCGGAGAACACCGGTATCCCGCTGGTCGCCACCAATGACTGCCATTTTCACGAGCGTGAGGACACCTTCGCGCACAAGGTGCTGATCGGGATCGGGCTTAACCGCGACCTCGAGGACCTGCAACGAAGCTACGCCTATAACGCCGAATTTTACGTCAAATCACCGGCCGAGATGTACGAGCTCTTCGCCGATTATCCGGGGGCCTGTGAGCGAACCAGTGAGATCGCTTCCCGATGCCACGTCCGTTTCGACACCGACTCACTTCACCTCCCGAAATTCAAAATTCCTGACGGCTCCAACCTCGAGGCCTTTCTTGCCGAAAAATCGCAAGAGGGTTTGGCCAGAAGGCTGCAGAAGAATGTCCCCAGGCGGCAGGATGACGAAGCGTATGCGGCGCGCCTCGACCAGGAGCTGGACATCATCCGGAAGATGGGTTTTCCGGGATATTTCCTTGTCGTCTGGGATTTTATCCGCCATGCCAGGGAGAAAGATATACCGGTCGGACCGGGTCGAGGATCAGCCGCTGGTTCCCTCGTTTCCTACGCCCTCGGCATCACCGATATCGATCCAATGGAATTCGATTTGCTCTTCGAGCGATTCCTCAACCCAGACCGAATATCGATGCCCGATATCGACATTGATTTTTGCCAGCGCCGCCGAGATGAGGTGATCGACTACGTACGGGACCTTTATGGCGAAGATTCGGTTTCCCAGATCGCGACGTTCAACATTCTCAAGGCAAAATCCGCGGTGCGTGATGTTGGTCGGGTGATGGGGATGCCTTTCGGCGACGTGGACCGGATTGCCAAGCTGATCCCGGACGAGCTCAACATCACCATCGACAAGGCGCTCAAGGACGCCCCACAGCTGCACGAGCTCGTAAAGGGCGACGAAGATGTGAGATTGCTGATCGAAACCGCATCTCGCCTCGAAGGGCTCGCCCGCCACTGCGGGGTGCACGCGGCCGGGGTCGTGATTGCTCCGGAGCCGCTCGTCAATCTGATTCCCCTGAACCGTTCGGCGCACGAAGAGGTGACGACTCAGTTCGACAAGGACGATGTCGAGGCCCTCGGTCTTCTGAAGATGGATTTTCTCGGGCTGCGGACGTTGACTGTGATCGACGACGCGGTGAAGTCCATCCGACGAACGGAAAACCCGGATCTCGATCTGGCAGACATCCCGTTCGACGATTCTGATGTCTACGCGCTGTTTTCGGCCGGCGATACCGACGGCGTGTTCCAGTTCGAGTCCTCGGGCATGAAAGAGGTGCTGCGCAAGGTGCAGCCGCAGAGCTTCCTCGACATCGCCGCCCTCAATGCCCTCTATCGTCCGGGTCCGATGCAGTTCATCGACGACTATGCGGATCGCAAGCAGGGCCGCAAGACGATCACCTACATCTTCCCCGCGCTCGAGGAAATCCTCGGTGAGACATACGGCATCATCGTTTACCAGGAGCAGGTGATGCGGATCGCGGTCGAGATCGCGGGCTTCTCCCTGGCCAAGGCGGACACCCTGCGCAAGGCGATGGGAAAAAAGAAGCAGGAGATCATCGACCGCGAGGGTGAGAATTTTATCGAGGGCGCGGTGTCCAACGGCCACCCCAGGGACAAGGCGCGTCAACTGTGGAACCAGATCGTGCCCTTCGCGAAGTACGGGTTCAACAAATCACACTCCGTAGCCTACGCCCACGTCGCCTACGTCACCGCCTACCTCAAGACCCATCACCTGGCCCATTTCATGGCCGCGATGTTGACCTCTGAGGTCAGCAACACCGACAAGCTCGGACAGTACCTCGTGCGGTGCAAACAGATGGACCTCGAAATTCTGCCACCGGACATCAACACCTCGATGCCGTTCTTCACGGTTGAGGGCAGCGGAATCCGCTTCGGGCTCGCGGCTATCAAGGGGGTAGGGCATTCGGCTGTGGCGCCGCTGCTCGAGGCTCGTGAGCGCGAGGGGGGATTTACCGCACTGGCGGAATGCCTGCGTTCACTGCCGGCGCGTTCGATGAACCAGAAGGTCCTGGAGTGCCTCGCCAAGGCGGGCTGCTTCGACGCCTTCGACATCACCCGCAAGGGCATTCTCGACAACCTCGAGAGACTGCTCGACATGACCAGCCGCGAGAGGGAGCAACGAGAGCTCGGCCAGGGCTTTCTCTTTGACGATATGCCCTCCGAAACCCTCGAGGAGGAGCTGCGCAAGGCGGGTCAGGCGGAGCAGTCTGAGCGGCTGTCGTGGGAGCGAGAGGTGCTCGGCTTCTATCTCACCGGCCATCCCCTGGCGGAATTCGATGAACAGCTCGACCGCTATGCAGATTGCCGCATCGTCGAGGTCGCCGAACGCTTCGCCGCCGGTGCGGAGCACGTCACTGTTGGCGGCCTGGTCACAGGCCTCAAGGCGATGCCGATCCGCAAGGAGGGCCGCAACCAGGGCCGTCAACTGGCTGTTTTCCAGCTCGAAGATGCTGCGGGCGTGGTCCGGGTGGTCGCGTTTCCGGATGTTTTCGAAGCCCACGAACGGCTGCTGGCCGACGGCAAGCCGGTGCTCGTGGTGGCGACGGTCAAGGGCGAAGGCGATCACGTCGAGCTGATGGCGGACGAGATTGTCTCCCTCGAGGGCATCGACTCGCGCCGCGCGGCAGCCCTCAGAGTGGTGCTCGACCTCGATCAACTGGATGAAGAGCGGCTCGAGGCGATTCGCGAGTATCTTCTCGAACACCCGGGCGAGATGCCCGTGCGGTTCGAGCTTTTGCGTCGGGGGAGGTTCAGAGCCCGCCTGGTGCCACCGCCGGCGCTGACCGTCGACCCCCAGGCCGCCACCAGGGACGGGCTCAAAGAGCTCCTGAACGGTGGCTGGTGCGAGTATGAGTTCGACTCCAAGGCCCGCAACGGCAACGGTAAATCCGTCCGCCCACCGTCACACGCTGCCAACGGCAACTCTGCCGAATTGGTGAATTAGCCGATCGGTTTTCAACGCAGAGAGGCAGAGGCGCAGAGACGCAGAGGATTTTTTTGAGTCCGAACACATCCCTCAGATCGATCCAAGAGCGTATGCCCGTAGCGCGCTGTGAATATGATTGGGTTCGAAAGTAGAACTTTGTATTGAGTCTCTGCTGGTCGAATACCGCGTGGGGCCCGAGGTTTCTGTTCTTCTCTGCGACTCTGCGTCTTCGCGCCTCTGCGTTCTATTCCGGGAATTCTCCGTCTGCGCTGAGCGTCCTGTAATCGCCACCTAACCAGCGGGCAATGTCCGTTTTGTACCACCGGGCGATTCGTCGGCCGGCGATCCCCGGCCTCGGACACTTTTCGCTGCCGCCGGTGGGTTGACACCCCAGAAGCAATATCTGCCGCCGCTCCGCGGCTGCTCATTTTTTTGGTTCGTTTTTCCTGGGGCTCACGCCCCAGGCTAAACATCTGTCGCGCCTCCGGCGCTCGCTTGAAAGCCTTCAACACATTCCTTGACCCAAGATGTGATGAGCCACGGAGCGGCGGCATATGCATAGCTTGGGGCGTGAGCCCCAGGTACCAGGGGTCAATAAAACAATAAGCCCCGGAGGGGCGACAGATAAACCGTCCGGGACATCAGCCGCAGTTGGTTTTCGGTTGAGACCCTCCGACGGCGATTCCGCCAAACTCGTGAATTGAGCGCACAGAACTTAACGCAAAGACGCCAAGACGCTAAGGCGCAAAGAAGAATACAAAGTCAGGATGGCCGTCTCTCACCGGAATTCGGGTGCAAACACGCAACGTAGGCGCAAACAAGCCGCGTGGGTGCCGGCATTGAGAAAAATCTCTGCGTCTCCGCGTCTCTGCGTTCTATTCCGGGAATTCTTCGTCAGCGCTGAGGGTCTTGTAGTCGCCGTTCAGCCAGCGCTTGATGTCGGTCTTGTACCACTTCGAAAAGCGGCGGCCGGAGGGGCCACCGGCGAGGGCGGTCAAGGCCCAGTCCTCGCCGAGATCGGTGATGAACCGCCACGAAGGCGTAAACGTCGTCTGACGATTGTGGGATTGGAATATACCGGCCTGGACGATCGTGGCGCGATTCCCGGGCAGCTCGATGGGCCCGTGGTCGAACCCGACCCACCGCGGCAGCCGTCCGTCGAAGAAGACATTCTTCATCATGATCTGTTGGCGGCGGCCCCAGGGACTTATCGCCTCGAGGTCGACCTCGGTCAGTACCTCTTCGAGGACCCGCTTGAACAGCTCGCTTTGGCCTTCCTCGCCGAACCACGAGGGATCGTCACCGAGCAGGACATCGTCGAAGAGGTGGTAGTAGTCGGCGACGATCGCTGTTGACGATACTGTCGAGTCCCACACCTCCTCCCCCAGAAGGCCCCCGCCGAAAACCTCTCTGAGAAGGGCGTGGTAAACGGTTTCAAAGAGAGTGGCGCCCCTCGATTCACAATCGTAACAACAGTCCCATCCCGCCAACAGGCGACCCGCAAAGCTCTCCGGAAGCAGCGGTCCGAGGACCGACATGAAGCGTTCGGCCTGAAGCGAGTAGAGATCATTTTGGATGCGACGCATGTCCTCCACGGTGCAGTCCTCGCGCTCGCTCAGAAGGGCTCGGATCCGGTCGACTCGGTACGAGCCCATCGGCAGATTGATGACCAACGGACCGTTCTCGGGGTTTAAATCGTTGTTGGCTGTCGCGAGGAAGCCCTCGGGCGGGTTGAGCAGCGAGTGCAACTGGTCGTACGGTACGACTCCGCGCCACCGCCACTGCTTCTCCCATGCGGGAACCGGGTGGAGACCCGAGTGCTTGCGGCTGGGAAGCAGACCCGATTGCTGATAGCCGATATTGCCGTTGCGGTCGGCCAGCAGCCAGTTGCACGAGATCATGACCTCGCGTACGACCTGCTGTGCTTCGCTCACCGTCGCCGCGGATGGCAGACGGGCGAGGGCATCGAGCGAGGCGGCGCTACCGAACCGGTGGGCCGACCAGGCTCGGCAGAGGTAGAAACCGTCCTCCAGGCGTGGTTCACGGGAGTCGCTCTCGAGGACGCCGAGATCGGTCTCTCGGATGGTGATCTCGATGGGGTTGCTCCCTTTGCGGGCGATGGTCTCGGTCCGGATTTTGAGGGGCACAAAGGAGTTCCCGCGCCGGGATCCACCGTCGTGGCACTGCTCGATGAAGTAGTCGACCATATCCATGAAGCCGTAGGTGAAGCCAAAGCTGAGATTGCGGGTGCGGCCCATGACGAGGCCGGGGACGCCGGGCATGGTGGCGCCGATCCGATAGTCGTCATCGGTGTGCATGACGGTCTCGTACCAGATGGCCGGCAGGCGGTTGCACTCGAGGTGGGGATCGTTGCACTGAAGCGGGTTGCCTGTGGCGGTACGCGAACCGGCCACGGCCCAGTTGTTGCTCGCCATCAGGGTCGGTGCCGGGCTGAGGAATCGCAGCGCTTCGGGCAACAGCGGCTGCACATGCCGCAGCTTGGAAATCAGGTCTATCGTCGCCTCGTCAAGGCCGTCGAGATGGGGAGCAGTGAGCTTGGCCAGACGTTCGGCGGGAACACCGGCGCGAATGGCTTGGATGAGGAACTTTTCGATGTCTTGCTGTGATTGAGCGAGACCGATGTAGGACATCAGCTTGACGGTGAGAATGGTGTCGGCGATTGTCCACCACTCGGGGTCGTAGCGCACCATCAAGAGCTCGATCGGACGCCGGTTTGTGCCGAGCCAGTAGTTCACGCCCTCGGCGTAGGCATCGCCGAGTGACCGACCCTCTCCTGTGGCGTTGACGGCCTCTACCTTCGCGTATCGGTACAGCCCCATTTCACGCATGAAGATGTCGATTTCCAGTGCATCATTGTCATTGACCAGGCACTCGCACAGCCGCCCCTGCCCGACCAGTCGCACCAGCATCATCTGCACCAGGCGATCCTGGGCGTGGGCGAAGCCCAATCCCCGCGCGAGGCCGAGATCGTCCTCGGCCCACAACTTCACGACGCCGTCTTTGGTGCGTGCAATTCCGATCCCGGATCCCGCGATCTCGATATCCCGCCGCTTGCCGGTAATTCTCATTCGCTCCCCCGTTGTTGACATTATTCACTAGTTTTCAGCGGTAACCGAGGATGCGATGGTCAAGACGGCTATACGGCCATACGGCTATACGGCTTCCCCCACCCACCTGGGCATTGCGGCTCTACGGCAAACCGATTGAGCCAGGCGTCGGCGAAGTCTCTGGTATCCGCCGTACAGCCGTGGGTGGGTTGGATGGGGGGATCCGAAAAGCCGCATAGCCCTGTGATCCGTTCGCCTCCAAGTTCCGCCAACCAATCAGGATAACCAGATGTCGCGGTATTCTTAATAGGGCATGGAATTCGACGCCGATCAAACGAAGCGCGAGATTGTCGAAGCGCTCAAGGCGGAGCGGTGGGAGGATGCACTCCCAAAGCTCGAGTTGTGGTGCGAGCAATTTCCGGATCACTCGCGCTCCTGGCTCAACCGTGGCTACTGTTTGGTGCGCCTCGATCGGTATACCGAGGCGGTGTCGGCCCTCGACCACTGTCTCGAGCTCGATCCCGGATCAACGACAGCACAGGGCTGGCGGAGAAGGGCTTTGGCGGCGCTCGATGCCGCGCACTCGGTTGCCGAGGCTCCAGCTGAAACCGTCGCCGCCGAAACGCCCTCGCAACCCGTGGGTGGCGCGACCCGCTTTGTGCCGGACGAAACCGCCGCACCGCCGACCTTTGCGACTCTCTCCGCGCCCGACCAGGGACGCGGCTGGCTCGCGGGCACGGTGGTCGATGGACGGTACGAAGTCCGAGAGGTGGCACGTGGCGGCATGGCCGTCGTGTCGATTGCTTTCGACCGCGAGCTCCAGCGCATGGTGGCGGTCAAAACCCCCCTGCCATCGGTGCTTGCAACCGAGGATGGGCGTGCGCGCTTCCAGCGCGAAGCCGAGTCGTGGATCGCCCTCGGCGTTCACCCCAATATCTGTTCTGCATACTACCTGCAGGAGATCGGCGGCATGCCCCGCCTCTTCATCGAGTATGTGGATGGCGGTGATCTCAGCCAGTGGTTGAGGCAGGAGGAGCGGCCGAGCCTCGAGCAGCGTTTCGATATCGCGATCCAGATCGCGAGTGGCCTCGATTACACCCACAGCTTCCTTTGGACCGACGATGAGGGTGTCGAGCACAAGGGCGTCGTCCACCGTGACATCAAACCGGCCAACGTGCTTTTGACTACCGACGGAATCGCCAGAGTCACCGACTTCGGCCTCGTGCGTGCGGAGGGTTTGGACGAGAAGGCTCAAGACGACGTGCGCGCGCAGGTTGAACCGACCCTGCCCCATACCGGGAGGCGTGAAGAGTCCTCGATAGCCAGCGGCAGCTGGCAGACGGTGACGGTGGACGGCGGACTCGTCGGCACACCGCCATATATGGCGCCTGAGCTGTGGAAACAGTCGCTCCGGGGGACGATCGCAACCGATATGTATGCCTACGGGTGCATGCTGTACGAGATCTTCTGCGGACGCCGTCCCTTCATGATGCCCACCGATTCGATGTCGCGAACCCGCGAGGCTCAGCTCAGCGGGTGGATGCGTCTGCACCTCCGTGAGGAGCCGCCCGATCCCATGGTCTTCGAGCCCGGCCTCGAAAAACGCCTTGCGGCCCTCATGCGGGCGTGCGTGACGAAGGAGGCGAAAGGGCGTCCGCAGTCTTTCGCTCTGCTGCGAGGGTGGTTGGTCGAAATGTACCGGGAGACGACCGGTCGTGCCTACCCGCGTCCCGAACCCCAACGCACTCAGCTCCTCGCGGACTCGCTCAACAACCGCGGGGTGTCGTTTGTCACTCTCGGCCTGGCCGAGCGCGCGGGTGCGAGCTTTCGTGATGCGCTCGATGCGGATCCTCGCCACCTCGAGGCGACCTTCAATTCCGGCCTGCTCGAGTGGCGTCGTGATGGCCTTACCGACGCGGAGCTGGAACGACGCCTGAGCGAGGCTGAGCGCACCCTTGGGGACCCCTCACGAGGTCGTTTGTTGCGGGCTCGCCTGCGTCTCCTCCTCGACGATCCTGAGGGAGCGGATGCTGCCCTCGAGTCCCGCGACGAAGAGGAGACATCGCACGCCGTACGTCGCGAGCGCGGTCTCGCCCTGCTCGCGCGGGCCCGGGCCGGCGGCGATACGGACGACCTCGAGCGGGCTCGTGAGCTCCTTTCAGCCTCTGTCGAGGCGAGTCCTTCTGACCTCGCGGTTGTGCTCGGGCTCGCCGAGATCTTCTCTCGCCACGGGAACCTGGAGGTCGAGAAGGAGGCAATGGCGCGTGCGAGATCCCTCGACCCCGAGCTCGGTGAGAGCATTCCCGAGGCGGTGGCAACTCATCTGCCCGGTCATTGGGTCGAACGGGCGTTGAGCCACCCGGCACCGGTGCAAAGCTTGCTTGCCCTGCCCAACGGCTGGCTTGTGGTCCGATCTGTCGCCGGCGATGCCTCGGTTTGGGAGGCGAGCGGAGACCGTCCGGCCCATCGCATCAATCTCGGAGGCCCGGCGCGACCGGGCCGATCGATGACGGCGATCGACGACGTTCTTGTCGTGTGTCTGGAGAACATGCCGCTGACCCTCTTCGATCTTGCCAACGGACAGCGGTTGAGGAACTTGCGGACCCACCCAGGAGTGGCGACTTGCGTCGATGCGGCGCCAAACGGGCAAATGGTCGCAAGCGGTGGATCCGACCGCAGCCTCAGGCTGTGGGACCTTGAAAGCGGAGAGTGCTTGCGGACCCTCCAAGGCCACACCGCGTTTGTCAGCGCCGTTGTCTGGCACCCCTCCGGATCGAGAATTGTCACGGCGAGCGCCGACGGCACGATCCGGGTGTGGGACCTCGATCAGGAGCGATGCGTCCAGGTCCTCGAGGGCCATCGAGGGCCGGTTCGCGACCTCGCGATCACCGAGGATGGGAAGATCGCACTGTCGGCTGGCCAGGATGGTTCGATCGGTGTCTGGGACATTGTCGAGGGCAGCCATATTCGATTTCTGCGGGGTCACAGTGGTGCGGTGACGTCCGTCGCCCTGGCCGGGGAAACGGTTGTCGGCGGTGCCGATGACGGCACTGTGCGGCTGTGGGGGCTGGACACCGGCGAGGCGATGCGGGTGATGAGGCTGGTAAATCCAATTCATGCAGTCGTGACCGACGGTGCATCACGCCTGAGCGCCGCCCACGGGTCAGCAGTGAGCCAGCTCGTCTTACCCCGCCGCTCGTCCTCGAGGCTGCCGTTGGCTTTGGCCGACACCGCGGCTTCGGGTGAGCTGGCCGGGCGCGAGCAGAGATTCCGCGAGCAGTTGGATCTTGCGCGTGAGCATATCGAGGCGGGACAGATGGAGGATGCCATCAAGCCGTTGCGGGTTGCGCGCGCGGTTACCGGCTACGAGCTCCACCAGGAGGCACTCGCGCTCTGGAACACGGTCTTGGCTTTCTTCCCCAAAAACGCACCCCGTTCGGTTGTCGAACTGCGGCGTATCGGCGGCGGTACGGTGGTGAACGCGTGCCGGCTGACGGTTGACGGCGCTTCGTCCCTGGCCGGTGGTGGCGATGGCTCGCTGCGGCTCTTCGAAACATCGACGGGCGTTGAGGAGCGAGTCCTCGCCGGCCATGGCAATGGCGTCACCTCGGTTGCAGCCAGCGACAACGGTCTCTGGCTCGCTTCTGCGGGTCGCGACTCTTGGGTGCGGGTGTGGGACACCGGTGACGGCGTCTGCCGGCACGAATTCGAGGGCCACGAAGGGATCGTCCAGGCAGTCGCATTTGACCCCGACGGCCATCTGATTGTATCGGCCGGCGACGATGGGACGGTGCGGTTGTGGCCACTCGAGGAAGGGTCGCTGCCGGAGTTGCTCGGGCGCAGCGAGGACGCGATGACCGCGCTCGCGGTCAGCGCAGACGGACGCTTCGTGGTTGGCGGCGGGTGGGACAGCCAGGTCACGGTTTGGAACCTGCCGCGTCGCGTTGAACTCCGGCGTATGGCCGGGCACGAAGGGGCGATCAACGCGGTCGCGGTCAGCCCCGATTGTCGGGTCTTCGCGTCGGCCGGGGAAGACGCATCGATCCGTCTGTGGAACCTCGAGGGCGGGCGTTGTTGGCGGGTTCTCACCGGCCATGAGGGCGGGGTCCATGCCGTAGCTTTCACCCCGGATGCCCGGTTTCTGCTGTCGGCGGGCAAGGACGCGACCCTCAGGCTCTGGAATGTCCGCACTGGCAGTGCCGAACTCGTGATTGAAGGCCATGCCGGGCCCGTATTCGACATCAGCATCAGTCGAGACGGCGGTGCGGCCCTGACCGCCGGGTCGGACGCGACACTGCGCCTTTGGTTCCTCGATTGGGAACCGGAGCCGCCGGAGCGTGGCCGGTGGGATGATCGTGCGAAGCCGTTCCTCGAGGTCTTCCTCCGGCGCCGAGAGCGCGAAACATTGAGTGAAGGGTCACCGAAGTGGAGCGAGAGGGACCTCGAACACCTGCTCGAGGATCTCAGCCGACGTGGGTTCGGTTGGCTCTCCCCCGAGATGGTTGAGCGTGAGCTCGAGAGCCTGGCGCGGAACCGAATCGAAAAACGCGGCGAGGAGCAGAAACGAACCCGAGAGCAGGCCAAGATACGACAACGCCAGGTGCGGGTGGCGCCGGCTAAAGAGATCATCGCGAGCCTGACCAAAAATATCGGCCTCAAGCTGGCCGGGGTGGCGGCGGCCGTGATTCTCGGCATGTTGTTGATCATGAGTCTCCGCACGCCGGACAGCGGCGAGGTGACGTTTAGCGAACAGCTTCATAGCGAGGTGTCCCTGCTCGTCCGTGAGCGCGGTATGCGGTTGCAGCGCGGCATGGTGCTGTCGTATCAGAACCGGCCGACGATCGGTGCGGCCAGCTGCGCCGACGGCGTCTTCAGCGATTTCCTCAATTTCGTACTCAACACTGAAAACGAGAATAAACCGCCACTCGATCCCGGGGTTCCGGCCGAGGACATGAACTTCAGGGACCGTTATGCGAGTTCGATCAACTGCGTCGGCACGCTCGGAGACCGGAGCGTGGTCGATGACGTGTTGCACCGGACCAAGAGCGATCTCCACCCCTATCGCCTCGAGGATTTGTTGTCGATTATGGTGCGCGTCGGTGGGGGTGGTGACCCCCAGGTTCTCGATGCGCTCGACGACCGCTCCGACACAACGCGACACTTTGCCGCGCTCAGCATCATTCACGGTGGCGATGCAAATGGAATTCAAACGCTCGTCGAGGGTCTCGACAGCGATGAAGGCCGGGTGGTCGAGGGTTCGAGCTATGTCCTGACCGAGCTCATCTCGATCGGCGCCATCGAGGAGGCCACGGCGTTCGACAAGGTCCGGGTCTTGTGCCGGAATATCGATCCCGAGGTACGGCGCAACGCGGTCCGTGCACTGGTCCACTTTGAACGCAAGGGAGCGGCGCGCGAGGTTTTGGATGAAGTCCTCGAGGACAGGGATCCCGAAGTCAGGGCAGCCGCAGAACGGACCCGCGATATCGTCCGCTCCGCCAAGGCGTTCGAGCTGTTCGGGTAGTCAAGCCTCTTCAGATCCCGGGTTTCTTCGCGCGTCTCGCTTCAGCGAGGTGGGTGCCACCCTTCACATTGTTTGATGAACCGCTCCTAAGTTGGGAGCGCCTCTTGGGCAAACAATGTGAAGAGTGGCACCGGTGTCGGCGAAGCGGCTATGCGAATACAATGACACGCAGCTCGCATGAAGGAGCCAATATGCACATCGTTCGCGTAGCGACAGAAGACGGACCGGTGTGGGGAGCAGTTGAAGATCACAAGGTCCGCCGATTGCCGGATGGGCCGTTCGGATCACTCGAAGTGGCGGAAGCGATTGGATCCCTGGATGATCTGCCTCTGCTCGCGCCGGCGACGCCGAGCAAGATCGTCTGTGTCGGACGCAACTACGCCGCCCACGCCGCCGAGCACGGGGCGGATGTGCCGACGGAGCCACTGCTCTTTCTCAAACCTCCATCCTCGGTCATCGCGCCCGGCGCTGAAATCGTGCTGCCGGAGCTGTCATCTCAGGTGGAGCACGAGTCCGAGCTGGCGCTGGTCATCGGCCGGCGCTGCAGTTCGGTGGCGGAAGATCGCGCGTGGAAGCAGATCCTTGGAATCACCTGCGGCAACGATGTCACCGCCCGCGACCTCCAGCGGGCCGACTCCCAGTGGACCCGCGGAAAGGGATTCGACACGTTTTGTCCGCTCGGGCCGTGGATCGTCACCGGCATCGGCGAAAAAGAGATCGGCAGGCTCGAGGTGAGCTGCACGGTCAACGGCGAGCTCCGGCAAAGGGCAAACACTGAGCAGATGGTCTTCTCGCCGGCCTTCCTCATCGCCTATATCACCCAGGTCATGACCCTCGAGCCCGGCGACGTCATCATGACCGGAACCCCCTCCGGCGTCGGCCCACTCCAGCCAGGTGACGAGGTCACGATTGAGGTCGAAGGGGTCGGAAAGCTGAGCAACCCAGTTGTGGCAATGACGTAATTCCACCCACCCATATTTGCCCGCAGATAACGCAGATTGACGC
>Ga0316193_10002122_pt1 | contig 13793 bp, 11 predicted proteins | sample MerIslsedime2_MG_FD_207735 | JGI IMG/M metagenome (GOLD analysis project Ga0316193, IMG submission 207735) | Coastal sediment microbial communities from Maine, United States - Merrow Island sediment 2 | ecosystem: Environmental > Aquatic > Marine > Coastal > Sediment | place: USA: Maine...
TGCCTTCGAATATGCCTGGGAGAAGCTGGGTGATAATCATGCTGATACCTGCCCTTTGAAAGTTGCACAGCCATTGAGCGACGAAGAAGCGATGGAATTGCAAGAGGCCGAAGCTGAAGCAGCAAAATAGTGCGTAGCCGCACGTATCAAAGGGTTCGACTTAACGCAAAGGCGCGGAGGCGCAAAGGACGCTAAGGTGATACTTGTGGTTTTAGTTGCCACTTAGCTGTCTCCGCTTATAAATTGAAAATTTATGCGAACACGTGGTAACAGGTTTGCTCGCAGTCACACCAGGCATGGCAATGACTTATCCCGGTCTACATACTTTAAGCTTCAGTAATCCGAGCGTATTGGTGTTAATTTGCGGACTTTATCCCGCATAGCAACACAACCGTGCCCCCTCTGCGTTCTTTGCGCCTCCGCGTCTTTGCGTTTAAACAACACCATCCTTTCGAAATACCAGATCCCACACGCCATGACCCAGGCGTCGGCCGCGGTGTTCAAACTTTGTTGACGGGCGGCCAGTGTTTTCCGCATAGTTTCCTTTACCGGCGGTGTTGCTGAATCCTTCTGCCTGTTCCATTTCCGCAAGCATGTGCTCGGCATAGTCCTGCCAGTCAGTTGCAAGATGAAACAGTCCGCCGGGCTTGAGCTTTTGACAAACCAGTCGTATGAACCCCGCTTTAACAATACGGCGTTTATGATGTCGTTTCTTGTGCCAGGGATCGGGAAAAAATAATTGCACGCAGTCGAGGCTATGGTCGGGTATCTGCTGCTGCAGTACTTCTACTGCATCGTGGTTTATGACGCGCAAATTGGTGATGCCTGCATCACCAGCAAGGTGTAACAAATGACCAACACCGGGTCGATGTACTTCGATGCCAACATAGCCATTATTAGGATTGGACACGGCCTGCTGGAATAATGAATCGCCATTTCCAAAGCCGACTTCAAGAATTATGGGAGCAGAGCGTTTGAACAGGGTATCGAGATCAATCAGTTCCGCTTTGAAATCAATCCCGTAAACAGGCCAGAGCTTCTCCAGTGCCTGCTGTTGTCCGCGGGTTAATCGACCCTGGCGCAATACGTAGCTTTTAATCGTGCGACGCGTTACTTCCATTGCAATGGTTCCTAACCCAGCATGGTCAAGAGCAAATCAGCAATTCACTGCGGAATCTGTCGTATTCAGCAGTTTGGCTAGAAAAACAGACCGTCTACGGGCGATGATGCAGAAGCAAAGCGTTTTTTCGGCATGCGACCGGCAAGGAATGCTTCACGTCCAGCCTCGGTGGCTTTTTTCATGGCCGAGGCCATCAGCACAGGATTTTTTGCCGCGGCGATCGCGGTATTCATCAGAATGCCATCGCAGCCCAGTTCCATCGCAATCGCTGCATCAGAAGCGGTACCCACGCCGGCATCGACCAGGATCGGTACATGGGCGTTTTCGATAATGGTCAGGATGTTATAGGGATTGCGAATGCCCAGGCCTGAGCCGATAGGCGCAGCCAGCGGCATAACGGCTGCACAGCCGATATCTTCAAGCCGTTTTGCGATCAGCGGATCATCATTGGTATAGACCATGACGTCAAAACCGTCTTTGACCAGGATCTCGGCCGCCTCCAGGGTTGCTGTTACATCCGGAAACAGGGTTTTTTCATCACCCAGCACTTCCAGCTTGACCAGTTTGTGACCGTCAAGCAGCTCTCGCGCCAGCCGGCAGGTGCGTACTGCGTCTTCAACGGTATAGCAGCCGGCCGTATTCGGCAGCAGGGTGTATTTATCGAGAGGTATGACATCCAGCAGGTTAGGCTCATCCGGGTTCTGTCCGATATTGGTCCGACGAATCGCAACGGTGATGATTTCCGCGCCACTGGCTTCAATCGCCAGGCGTGTTTCTTCATTGTCCTTATATTTGCCGGTTCCGACCAGCAGGCGAGACTGGTAGCTCGTGCCGGCGATGATCAGCGGGTTGTCGGTTTGAAAAGGAACGGATTCTGCAGCTGTAGCCATAATGTATTTACGTGTTAGGTATTGATATTAAACAGGTTTCTGGCGGATCACATCAACCGCCGCCAATAGCGTTAACGATTTCTATGGTGTCATTGTCACTGAGTTTGAAGCTGTCGTAATCACTGCGTGGCACGATGTCGCGATTGACCTCTACGGCAATGCGTTTGCCATCCAGTCCCAGCATGACCAGTAATTGTCCCAGGCTCGCATCTGATTGCAGTGATTGGCTTTCGCCGTTGACGATAATGTTCATAGGTGGGTAATTTTACACGATCTGACGCTAAATGCGGTGCAGAACAGAGGCGTGCGGGGTCCTGCTGCTGCCGACAAAGTGTCCATTGTTAAGGATGATATGACAGGAATTATCCTGTCTATGTGCTATAAATTATTCAATTGAACATAAATTTTGATTCTTATTAATAACTTACAGAATTCAAGGTGTCTTTGGGGCAATGAGCTTACTCCGCGTTTTCATCTGCCTGGCCATACTGATTACAGGCAGCCAGGTAACCGCTAAAAGTCCGAATCCATTTGATAAAGCTATCATGGTTACTGCCGGCCATGATGTCACGTGGCAGTTTGGCGAGCAGACGGCGACCAAATCGGTGAAAGGTGCTGACGACACCTGGTACCACCTGTTTTATGACGGCTTGAGTTTACGCCTGCGACTGACCGGCTCAAGGCAAGACTCGCAGTATGCTGCGAGACAGTTTGAAGCTTTTGAAGTTTTTGATGTGAAGATCGACGGTAAACGCCTGGATGTTTTTCAATGGTGTCTGAACAACCAGGAAAAGCACAACCGTTTCCTGCAACAGGGGTTGTCAGTCAAGAAGGGGGTGTGTCAGAACCTGGGTGAACAGGGTTCTTTTGTAATGCGCCTGACAAAAGAAACCATTGATGCGCTGGACGAAGGTAATACGATCGAATATGAGCTCAAACCATTTCGAACCAGGGTCCTGGTCAAATTCAGCATCGATGACTTTGATAAGGTCAATAACGAATTCAAAAAGCAGTATGAAGCAAAACTTGCGGCAAGTCGGCCTAAAGTGGAGCCGACACCGATAGCGCCTGTTGCAACTGCGGCTGCGCCAAAACCAAAATCAAAATGCAAGATCGGCCCGCCCAAGGGATTTTCTGAAGTTAAAACCATAAGCTACGATTGTGATGACGAAGCAGCAAAGGCCAGTGCCAGGTCATCAGTCGATTCAGAGGTAAATAAAATACGTGAGCAGCGTAACAAGGCTGATGCTGAAGCAGAGCGTAAACGCAAACAGGCAGAAGCAGCTCGCCTGGCTAAGGAAGAGGCATTAAGAAAGGAGCAGGAAGCTTTGGCAGCTAGCGCTGCAACACAGGTGGAGTTGTCGACCGATATCGCGACAAAGATGATTGCAGTATGCGAGAAAAACTGGGCAGAAGGAGAGCATCGCTGCTATTGTGAAAAATATATCAAATATGCTCCCGCAAACATCAAGGCAGATTCCAGCTGCAAGTAAAATAATCAATGAAGCGTGATCTCACCCGGTTTTGTTTGTGTTGGTATGGACGGGGTTGCGGCATCTGTTATACGTTTTTCTATATACGAATAAAACGGATTGGATCTCAGTCTTAACAGTTTGCCAGCCGGTATGGTTAGCACCCCCTGTTCTCCTCTAACACTCAGGTTGCCCAGAGTGAGCACGTCATTTCCATTGTTGTCCTTTAGATCATAGCCATAGACAGGGTCATCTGAAGGAAAGGGTAATGATGTGTGGGACAGTGAGTAAATATCTTCTGGCCAGGCAAGTGCAAGCGCGCGTTCAGAAACCTTTTCAGACGAAACCGGCCATGAGACCTCGGTTACTGCCAGTGTTGAATCATTATGATTGGTTATCAGGGTCATACGAAAATCGCTCATTGACTGCTTGCTTAATGCCTCGATTACTTCATCAGGCTTGTACACCATTAGCGCCTTGTAATAACTCATCTGGTTTACATCAAAAAGTACCAGTTCCGATTGCTTATTGTTAATTGCAGCATATAGCTTGTCGACGAGATCCATTGTGTTGACAGTGGCATCGACCAGCGACTGGAAACTGATGATGCGGGGAAGTTGCCCGAGCTTGCCAGCTTTTTTCAATCTATCAATATCTGCATAGGTCTGGCTGATTAGAAGCGATATCTGCCTGCCCGCATTTTTCGGGAAAGAATTATATTTATAGGGATCATATTCGGGCTGAATATCCAGCCATCTGGCCTTTTGAAACAGCTCGAGGTGGCTGAGTATTCTTTGCAGATTCGCGAACCTGGCTAGCGGGCTGACGCCAAGCGCAGGCGATAACAGGAATAACTGGTCTGGCGTTTTTCTTCCCTGGGTAATAGCGTCGAGTGACATTTTTACACCCAGCGCCGCTCCGGCTGAGTAGCCGACATAATAGTAGGGCAATCCGGCATGCTGTTGTCGAATATGGTTATCAGCAACTCGAACCGCGGCAAGCCAGTCCTGCCAGACAACATCGTCAAGACTGGAGGGTAAGGTGCCATGGCCCGGCAGTCGCAGACCATAAACAATCACATCATTTTTATTTAAAGCCTGCGCGATGCTTTTGAGAGAATAGGGTGAATCTGACAGGCCGTGAACAACAAGCGCAACACCTGCGGGTCTGGCGGCATCAAGCTTGTAACTTCTGTTCCAGTTGTGTGCCAGTCTGCGCTCGAACCTGTTGCCGCCATCAATATAGCGTGAGCCTGCGAGTTGTATCGATGGCTCGATGATGTCCTGTTTATAGGTGTCCAGTTCATCGAATAACTTCTGTTCCTGGTCGAGATGCCGGTTCCAGTCAAAAGCCTGTTCCATGCCGGCCTTGAATTCATGCGTTAGTTTGATGGTATGCCAGGGCTTGAGGTCAGGAAGCTTCAGGCTGAATACAAGATCGCCAAGTATAAATACTGTAAGGCCGCCGACGACAAAAATCAGGGCGTATGTAACAGCCCGGTATAATAATTTAAGCATGTGTGTTCAGGTTCAGCTGCTTACCGGCGAGGTTGAGCCTTCAAAGTATGTCGTCCTGGTCGGTACCACCAGGCGGGTTCCGGATGACTCAATAATGTTTGTAATACTCAGGTTGATGTCTTCGCGGTATTCCAGGTATTCGATAAAATCGACCGTTTTGATGTAAACGTAGAGCTCGATCTCCTGCGCATATTCACCAAACTCGAGAAAGCGTACACGCGATGTCTCTTCGTCGATCATCTCGTGATTGTTTATCAGTTTACGAATTCCTTCGAGTACAGCCTGCATTTGTTTTGCAGATGTCTGTAAAGAGAGCCTTAATCGTGTGCGATAAAGAATTTTGTCGCGTTGGGTCAGGTTTTCAATGATTTCAGCTGAAAACCTGGAATTGGGAATATGAACCAGGCTGCGTTCCAGTGTGCGCAGTTGAGTTGCGCGCAGCCCGATTTCCTCGACCACGCCCAGCTGATCGCCAAATTTACAGAAATCGCCGACATGCACCGGCTGTGATGAGTAGATCATGATCGAGCCGATCAGGTTTTCAATGGTACGCTGTGCAGCAAAAGCAATCGCAATACCGCCGACACCCAGGCCGGCCAATAATGTGGTGACCTCGTAACCGATATTATCCAGCCAGGAAACAATACCGATGAAAATCAGCGTGAGCTTGATTGCAGTCGATGCAGGCCTGAGTAACACAACGGCACCGATATTCCCCCGCTTTTTCATGCGTTCGGCAAGGCGGTACATGATCAGATCGACAAAGCCTAGCAGTACCCAGATGACTGCAACGAGCAGGAAAGTACGGGCCTCAAACACCGCTCTTGCTACGAGACTGGGCGCAATAAGGTCGAAAGTTGAGCGAAAGAACAGCACCGTAATCAGAATTCGTAACGGGCCATTGATAAATCTTTCTGCGCGTTCGAGTCGTTGTTTGGTTTGCAAGGTTATCAGTTTGAACAATAACCAGGTAATTGCATAAGCTAATAAATAACCTGCCAGAAGCAGTACCAGCATCATTCCCCACTGCCATAACTCAAAGCCCATGACTTTAAAATGCGGGAATATTAGCGACAGCCTGTCGCCTATCACCCCGTAACCGAGTTCTTCATTGAGCGCGGGAATTCTGGCTACAGTGGCATTTGACAGCTTCCAGATGAATATGCCATCACTGCGAGGTACTTTTTGCATCAGGATATCGACCAGGCCTTCGCTGGTCTTGATAGTGGTAAGTCGGTCGCGGTAGCTGGGCAGGCCATCATCAAGATGCCCTTCCGGGTCATTACTGATGGCTTCGTAATCGACAACCATACTTCTGTCAGCGACAATCAACAGCTTGCGTGCAAGATCGGGGCCGCTTTCTTTGTTTAGCGTAAATGGCAGGTTGCGCAGATCCAGGTAGTGCACTGCAGTTTCAAAGTCGTATGCAGACAGTGCGCTGGCAAGGCCCATGGTGCTGGATCTTGGTGTGGTGCGGCCGTACTCATCGAGTGGCCCCTTCAATGGCTTGGAATCAGTTTTTTCTGTAATTTTTTCAACATCGCTCTTATCCACAATCTCTTTCAGGGTAGGAGTTTCATCTACCGCGTGCAGTGGTGATGGCAGCACGAGTAACAGTGCGAACAGAAAGCTAAGCATTTGAGTTGGGAGTATGTTCATGGGCATATCGACTGTTTCGACTCAGGAAGTAATAATGTGAGATTATGTTACGTTTAGTGTGTTGTATAGTGTCAATTTTACTGGAGCGGCATCCATGCAATCGGTTCCATGCATTTATGACGGGGAAAGTTCTTGCCTGAAGTGATAATTATCGGCGGCGGTATCATCGGCATGCTCACAGCACGTGAGCTGCATAATGCGGGAGTCGACGTGTTCGTTATCGAACGTGGCCCGCTGGGGGGTGAATCATCCTGGGCAGGTGGTGGCATCATTTCACCATTGTACCCCTGGCGCTACAGCAAGTCCGTCAACCAGCTGGCAGAAATCAGTAAAACAATCTATCCCGGGCTGGCACAGCAGTTACAGGATGAGAGCGGTATTGACTGTGAATTGATTACCAGCGGTTTGCTGTTTACCAGCCTGGAAGAACAACAACAGGCGCAAAGCTGGGCCAGGGAGTGGTCAGTTGAAATACAGACGATCGCCGGGGCGCAGAAGATCCACGAGATAGAACCCCAGGTCAGCACGGCAATTGATTGCGGCTTGTGGCTGCCGGATATCATGCAGATCAGAAACCCGAAGCTGGTCAAGGCAATGAAGGGCAGTTTTGACACTCTTGGCATCAAATACCTTGAACACACGCCCGTGGACGAGCTGATAATTGAAGCGGGTGTTATCAAGGGTGTAGCTACCGCCACCGACACATTCACGGCGGACAAAGTGATCATCGCCAGCGGTGCCTGGAGTTCAGGCTTTATCAAGGGCGAGAGGAATGTTGCGGTTGAGCCGGTTAAAGGCCAGATGATCATGTTCAGAGGCGAGCCGGGCCTGATCAGGCGCATGGTGCTGTCCTCCGGCCATTACATCATTCCCAGGAAAGATGGTCGTGTGCTTGCCGGCAGCACCCTGGAGCGCACCGGCTTTGACAAAACCGTCACCGATGTGGCCACGGTTGAACTGAGGCGCGCTGCGGTAGCAATAATCCCGGCTCTTGGCGACATGGAGATAGAGCGCCAGTGGGCTGGGCTGAGGCCGGGTACCGAGCAGGGCATACCCTATATCTGCATGCACCCTGATATCGAGGGCCTCTATATCAATGCCGGGCACTATCGCAACGGTGTCGTACTGGGTGCGGCCTCTGTCAGGCTGATGGTTGAAATAGTGCAGGGAACCAAACCTTCGATAGACCCCGCACCTTATGCTTTAGATGCTGAGCACTGAATTGTTATTCAGCTTTTTACAACGGAAGTGCTGGTGTGCTTGATATCTGTTGTTTTTGTGCCAGGTTTGTACTTCAGCGAAGGATAATGAATGGGAACATTCCACTCTCTCTTTCCGAGCTCCATTATTAATACTGGTTGACCCGGCAATATGGATAATCAGTATGTTGAACGTGTGCAAATAACCGTAGCAAGCACTCTCTCGAAGACAAAAAAATTACCCTGTTGGAGATGTCAAATAGCCAACAAAAATGTCATATATTCAACGCACAAGCATTTGATATTTATATTTATACCGTCAATCTGAAAATACAGATTGGTTTAATGTAAGTGCTTGATTTCTGACCAAATCTACCAGGTTCTTACTATACTTATCTAATAAAACTAACCTGGCCTTTTATAACATGTCTATTCGTGCATCAAGGTTTTCTCTTGCTTTAGTATTGTCGATAATAGCCGGTAACTCTGCAGCTCTCGACGATACGACTAAAGCTATTTTGAGTGAAGGCGGCGATATAACAGAATTATCAATCGAGCAATTACTGGATATCGAAGTATTCACATCCTCCAGGTTTCCTCAAAAAGCGAGTGAAGCCCCGTCAAGAGTCACTGTGGTCGACTCTGAAGCAATAAGGAAATATGGTTACAGGACATTGAGAGACATCCTCAACAGTATCCCGGGCTTATATTCAACTTATGACCGTAATTACACTTATCTGGGTGCGCGCGGCTTCGGTATCCCAGGTGATTACAACACCCGATTCCTGATGTTGCTCGATGGTAAAAGGGTCAATGATAATGTTTACGACAGTTTCGGTATTGATTATGACGGCATCGTCAATGTCGACCTCATCCAGCGCGTAGAATTTTCGGCCGGTCCCGGCTCTGCTGTTTATGGCGCAAATGCCTTTTTCGGTGTTATCAATGTGATCACCAAGAGCGGCGACGATGTCGATGGTATCCAGGTTTCCGCAGATTATGGCAGCGAGAACAGCAGAAGAGCACGTGTCACTGCCGGTAATACCTTCGGAAACGGTATCGATGCAATGATATCGGCCTCGGCCTTCAAGAGCGATGGTGCCGATATTTATTTTGCCGAATTTGATGATCCGTCAACCAATAATGGCGTCGCACAAGGGCTTGATTATCATGAAGCCCAGGACGTTTTGGTTAAATTAAAATACGAAGACTGGGGATTGTCCGTAGCCTATAACGAGCGTACAAAAGGCATACCCACTGCTTCTTATGAGCAGGAATTTAATACAGCTCCGAGTGAAACCATAGACACTGTCGCGCTGGCAACACTCAGCTATGAGCCTGTAATAAACAAACACTCACAGATTTTCAGCAGCCTGTTGTTCGGGCAATATGTCTATGAAGGTGAATTCTCATATGACAATCCGCCGCTAACCGTCAACAGGGATGAGACTCGGGGTGACTGGATTAATGCTGAAGTAAGGTACCTGACGACTCGGTTTGACCGGCAAAAAATTACTGTCGGCGCTGAATATCAGAAAAATGGCAAACAGGACCAGGCAAACTTTGACGTAGACCCTTATGCCAGTTATCTGGATGACTCACGCAGCAGTAAATCGTTTGGCCTGTATATCCAGGATGAAATTCGATTATCCGAGCAGCTTATCTTCAACGCCGGTGTGCGTTATGACAACAACAGTATTGATGCAGGCAGTAACAACCAGACAAAAAATAGCATCGTCAATCCGCGACTGGCACTGATCTATTCATTACAACCTGAAACTACCCTGAAACTGATCTATGGAACGGCTTACAGGAATCCTAACGCTTATGAGCTGTATTACGGCGAAACACTTGATTACTTGCCCAGCACGGACCTGCAGCCGGAAGAGATCGAAACCTATGAACTTGATGTAGAGCACTTCTTCAATAATAACTTCAGGCTAACAGCTGCGGTTTTTTCCAATAACACAACAAACCTTATCGGTATAAACAGCAACCCTGCCACGGGCGATTTGTTTTTTGACAACCTCGGTGAAGTGCAGGCGCTGGGTGCAGAAATAGAAGCCGAATTCGTCGGTGAGAACGATTTAAGGCTGAGGACCAGTTATAGCTATGTCAATACCGAGGACAAAGACACCGGAAAAGAAATGATCAATTCACCCAATAGCATGGTGAAATTAAATGTGTCCGCACCCGTCATTAATAAAAAAGCAGACGCCGGCCTCGAGTTCCAGTATATGAGCGAACGTGCTACTGAATCAGGAGGGCAAACAGGTGGATACGGTATAACAAATTTTACCTTATCCAGCCAGGAGATATATAAACGCCTGGTGCTATCAGCCAGTATTTATAACCTGTTCGACAGGCAGTACGCAGATCCGGTTTCCGATGAGCATGTGCAGGATAGCATTGTACAGGATGGAAGAAATTTCAGAGTCAAGGCAACGTATACATTTTGATAGGCAAGTGAGCTTTGTATAAAAGTACATACAAATTACTGTTTTTTCTGGTGCTGGGCCTGGTGTCGCAGATACCAGCGCTATCGCTTGCCAACAATATTAATGAATACACTATCAAGGCTGCCTTCATCTATAACTTTGCCCGGTTTACTGAATGGCCTGACGAGAGTAAAGAGCTAAGGGTATGCATCTATGGTAAAGATCCGTTCGGCGCCAGTATCGATAAGCTAAACGGCAAGCAGAGTAACGGCCGGATAATAAAAGTTATACGCACCCGGTCGATCGAGGAGGTGAAGTCCTGTCATATAGCTTTTTTGAACATAATACCACCAGAGCGACGTTTGTATGCGCGAGCGCTGCGCGATATAGAGGGCGCCAATGTACTAACCATTTCTGACGCTGAGGGCGTGGTCGGTTTTGGTGTGATGATTGGGCTCAAGATTGACAATGACAAAGTCGCATTTGATGTGAATCATACGGTTGCAAAAGCGTCGGAAATTGAAATAAGCGCGAAGCTGCTCAGGCTTGCAAAAGTGGTTAACTAGTCGATGGCTATAAAGTATTTACGCCATCGATTGAGCAGGTTATCGATTCAGAACAAGCTGCTTATCATAAATTTAACAGTGACGACGACCGCGCTGTTGTTCGCTGTCATAATGACAGTCTATAGTGAATACTCAAATAACCGAAGCTCGGTGCTGGAGTCTCTGCTCGTGCGGGCGAAGATGGTTGGCAGCAACAGCACGGCCGCACTGGTATTCGATGATGCTGAAGGTGCACGAGACATCCTGCAGGCGTTTTCAGAATCCAAAGATGTGCAAGTAGCTGTGATTTACGATAACAACAACAGAGCGCTTGCGAGATACATAAAACAGCAGTCTAATGCAGCATCCGGCAGCCATGATACGCTGGAATCGCTGGATAATGTCATAGATATAGAAAAGCCCAATGAAGATATTGATTTCATGCTGGCTAAGCACATCAATATTATCCACAATATTGAATTTGACAACGAAACCATTGGCAAGCTGTTTATAAAGGCAGATGTATCACATCTTTATGATGAAATTATCCAATACCTGTTTTTCACTTCAAGCATGGCCCTGGTGGGATTGGGATTGGCGTCCATTCTGCTGCTTAAACTAAGACAGAGTATCACCTGGCCGCTGCAAAAACTGACCAGTCTGATGGACTCGGTTACTGAGAATAATGATTACAGCATCCGCGCCGAAAATGATTCCAGTGACGAGATCGGAATTCTCTCGCGCGGCTTCAATAAGATGCTGAAGCATATACAGATCAATGACGAAAAGCTTGCACATGAACTAGCCGAGAGATACAAGGCGGAAGAGCACCTGGATAAGCTGGCTTATTACGATGTCGTTACAGATTTACCGAATCGACACTTTTTTCACCAGAAACTCGTACAGGTAATCGAGCAAGCCATCAATAAAAAAAGCATCATGGCGCTCGTGTTTCTCGATCTCGATAACTTCAAAATCGTGAATGATACACTTGGGCATAATACCGGCGATCTTTTGTTAAAACAGGCATCGTCCCGCCTCTCCAGCGTTGTGCGCCAAAGCGACCATATCTGTCGTATCGGCGGTGATGAATTCGCAATTATCATCGAGAATATCAAACAAATCGATGATGCCGCGGTTGTCACTACGAAGTGTATCGAATCTTTATCCAAACCGTTCGTATTCGATGGCAAGAATTTCTTTATTGGTGTCAGCATAGGTATCAGCATCTGTCCAGATGATGCTATTACTGCCAACGATCTACTGGTTAACGCCGATATGGCAATGTATGAAGCAAAATTAAACGGAAAAAACAATTACCAGTACTATGATCGGAAGATGAATGTTGCGCATAGTAAAAAGTACCAGTTGGAGAGTGACCTGCGCCACGCAATAGAACAAGATCAGCTTGAGTTACATTATCAACCACAGGTTGATGCGCAAAGCGGAATGCTGTCTGGCGTAGAAGCATTGATGAGATGGGACCATCCCGAGAAAGGAATGATAGAGCCGGATGTGTTTATTCCGGTGGCGGAAGAGTCCGGTCTAATACTAAAGCTAGGCGAATGGCTGCTTAATACAGCGTGCACGCATGCGAAACAGATAGATAGTTCAGCGTTGAAAGGCATCAGGGTCGCGGTCAACATATCGGCCAAACAAATGCTGGAAAAATCTTTTATTGACATCGTGTTGACCGCGTTGAAAAGATCTGGCGCTTCTCCCTCACTTCTGGAGTTTGAATTAACTGAAAGCATACTCATGGACGATGGAGAGATATTGCACAGCAACGTCAACCAGCTGAAACAGCTGGGAATCTCGGTCGTTATCGATGATTTCGGCGCCGGATTTTCATCCATGGGTTATCTAAAAAGCTTCCCAATCAATATGCTGAAAATCGATAAAAGCTTTATCTCCGGTCTGCCAGATAGCAGTGAGGATGCAGCGATCACTCAAGCAGTCATCGCCATGTCGCACAGCCTGAATATTAAAGTAATCGCCGAAGGTGTCGAACATAAATCACAGGTCGACCTGCTACGAAATTATACCTGTGACTATATTCAAGGATATTATTACGCTAAACCGATGCCTTTTGATGATTTGTTCAAACTGGAAAGCTGTTCGAAAATCAGTAGTAAACAATTACACATGATTAAGGGCGGTGGTGGCAAATAAGCTGGCATTGACGTGATTCCTGTAGCAGGTAGTGTTTGACTATTCAGTACAGCTTTATCGGGCTTGATTAAGTGACCAGATATAAAACCCGCTACTATATTATTGCTTTGATAGCCCCAGTCTTAATGGCTGTCGATTTTTACATTGATAACCATCAAAATACCCATGGTCAGGTGTCGTGGCGGGTGTCAGGGGACTCGAAAGACTGTGTGCAACGATTGGTGGTCTGGTACCATACACAGCCCCAGACGGTGTCTGATCACGTAAATACACCGATATGCCGGATGAAATTCTCAGGAAGAGAATTTGAGCGCGTAGGCGACCCCGAAGGGGTGAAATACATGGATGTATTTCATCAATACTCAGTTGGGTGAGTGGCGGGATAGGAGCCACGAACGCCCAACAGGACGTTGGGCCGGCAACTGCTGAAGCTAAACGAGGACAGGAGTCCGAGTGCCAGTAAAGCTGGCTATTGAAAATATGCCGGATGAAATTCTCAGGAAGAGAATTTGAGCGCGTAGGCGACCCCGAAGGGGTGAAATACATGGAAGTATTTCATCAGTAATTCGCCGGGAGCGAATTTAGAGCGCGCAGGCGGCCCCGAAGGGGTGAAATACATGGATGTATTTCATCAATACTCAGTTGGGTGAGTGGCGGAGCAGGAGCCACGAACGCCCAACAGGACGTTGGGCCGGCAACTGCTGAAGCTAAACGAGGACAGGAGTCCGAGTGCCAGTAAAGCTGGCTATTGAAAATATGCCGGAATAGCTCAGTTGGTAGA
>Ga0316193_10002123_pt1 | contig 13792 bp, 12 predicted proteins | sample MerIslsedime2_MG_FD_207735 | JGI IMG/M metagenome (GOLD analysis project Ga0316193, IMG submission 207735) | Coastal sediment microbial communities from Maine, United States - Merrow Island sediment 2 | ecosystem: Environmental > Aquatic > Marine > Coastal > Sediment | place: USA: Maine...
TTTAAGGAAAAAGTCGATGGTACATTTTAATAGCAGTAATCAAAAGATCGGCAGATATTGAGGTACGTTCTGGAAAGTCCAAGGAAACCTTTGAATTTCAACTCAAACTTCTAATGCCAATTAATTAGAGGTTGGCCATTAAAATAAATTGGATCAACACCTCTTTGCAATTAAAGGGATTGATCCAATTTTACAATTAATGACTGATGATGAAATTATTGTTGATTACAAAAATCTCATAGGAGCCCTTCTATAGGAAAGTATTCAAAATCGAAAGCCTCGGCGACGGCCTGGTAGGTGACCTTGCCGTCGATCACGTTGGCGCCCAGCCGGATCTCCTCGTTCTCCTGCATGGCCTTTTTCCAGCCCTTGTTGGCGATCTGCACCGCATAGGGCAAGGTGGCGTTGGTCAACGCCAGGGTCGAGGTCTTGGCTACCGCACCGGGCATGTTGGCCACACAATAGTGGATCACCCCGTCGACCACATAGGTGGGCTCGCCGTGGGTGGTGGCTTTGGAGGTCTCGAAGCAGCCCCCCTGGTCGATGGCCACGTCCACCAGCACCGAGCCCTTCTTCATGGTTCCCAGCATCTCGCGGGTTACCAGCCGCGGCGCCTTGGCACCGGGAATCAGCACGGCACCCACCACCACGTCGGCTTCTTTGACCAGCTTGCGGATCGTCGCCGGGCTCGACATCAAAGTGAAGCAGTTGGCCGGCATGACATCGCTCAGGTAGCGCAGTCGGTCCAGGTTCATGTCCAAAAGGTAGACCTTGGCGCCCAACCCGCAGGCCATCTTGGCCGCGTTGACACCCACCACGCCGCCGCCGATCACCACCACCGTGCCCGGGTCCACGCCGGGAACACCGCCCAGCAGCACCCCGTGGCCGCCCTGGGCCATCTCCAGGTACTTGGCCCCCTGCTGGATGGCCATGCGTCCGGCCACTTCGCTCATGGGGGTCAAAAGGGGCAGGCTGCCATCGGCCTTCTGGATGGTCTCGTATGCAATGCTCACCGACTTGCTCTTGATCAACGCATTGGTCTGGGTCAGATCGGCGGCCAGGTGCAGGTAGGTGAAGACGATCTGGCCCTCGCGGATCAGATCGTACTCCGGCGGCAACGGCTCTTTGACATGCATGACCATGTCGGCCGTATCGAAGATCTCCTTGGGGGTGTCGATCATCTTGGCCCCGGCTTTCACATAGGCTTCATCGGCAAAGCCGCTGCCGCCACCGGCATTTTTCTCCACCAGCACACTGTGGCCGTTGTGGATCATCACTTCCACACCGGCAGGGGTCATGCACACGCGGTTCTCTTCCGTCTTGATCTCTTTGAGTATTCCGACAATCATGGTTCCTCCCGATGCATTCAAGTTTAAGAAAACGAGGTTAATAAAAATTAAAACTACCTATATCATTCCTTTTTTATTGCCATATTGTGCCCCCATCTTTATCGCTTCCATATTCAACGGAATTATCTTTGGTTTGTTTTTAAATTCTTTCCGCACGCAGTATTTGAGTGTATCGATGGGAACGATACCGCTGCGGGCAACGAAGGCGGCCAGGGCGACGATATTGGCAGCCTTGACACTGCCCAGATCCTTGGCGATCTCAACCACAGGTACCCGCAGTTCATCAATATCACCGCGGTTAGCGCCAAAGGATATCAGGGAGCTGTTCACAAAAATGATGCCTCGAGGCTTGACCGTGCAAGCAAATTTTTCCAGGGAAGGTCCGTTCATGGCCACCAAATGCTGCGGGTTCTTGATGATGGGCGAGCCAATGGGGCGAGCGCTGATCACCACGGTGCAATAGGCCGTCCCGCCTCTCATTTCCGGGCCGTATGAAGGAATCCACGCCACTTCGTATCCCTCTTCCATGGCGGCATGGGCCAGAACCTTGCCGATCAATAAGATACCCTGTCCGCCGAATCCAGCGAACATGATTTCGCTCTGCATGGTGCCTCCTTTATGCCGGAACCTTGTAATCACCAGGTTGATAGTAAGCCAGAAGCGTCTTTTCCGTCCAGTCGATGGCATCCACAGGCGTCATACCCCAGTTGGTCGGACAGGTGCTGACCACCTCCACCAGGCTGAAGCAGGTATTCTCCATCTGGTAGGTGAACGCCTGCTTGATCGCTTTTTTAGCCTTGTTGATATACTTGGGCCGAATCACGGTCTGCCGGGTGATGTAGGCCGGGGTCTGAAGGGCCGCCAGAAGCTCGGCCACCTTGATCGGCATGCCGACCTCCTCGACATTTCTACCAAAGGGCGAGGTGCTGGTGCGCTGGTCCGGCATGGTGGTGGGGGCCATCTGGCCGCCAGTCATGCCGTAGATTGCGTTGTTGACGAAGATGGTAGTGAACTTCTCACCGCGGTTGGCCGCGTGGATGATCTCGCCCATGCCGATGCTGGCCAGGTCGCCATCTCCCTGGTAGGTGAAGACCATCAGGTCGGGCCGCGCACGTTTGATGCCCGTGGCCATGGCTGGAGCCCGTCCATGGGCCGCTTCCTGAAAATCGCAGTTGAAGTAGTTGTAGGCCAGCACTGCGCAGCCGACGGGGGCGATGCCAACGGTACGTCCACGAATGCCCAGCTCATCGATGGTCTCAGCCACCAGACGATGAATCACCCCGTGGGTACATCCGGGACAATAGTGGGTGTGGGCGTCGGAGAGCGCCTCCGGTTTTTTAAACGTCTTTCCCATGGGTTGTTTACTCCTTGATTTGGATCCTGAATTCCGGCCGCAGCAGACTCGGCCGATCAGCCGATGCGTTCCTTGACCACCTCTATGATCTCTTCGGGGGTGGGGACGTCACCGCCGCACTTGCCGTACCAACTCACCGGCTTTCGGCCCAGGACGCCAAGCGCCACATCCTCCACCATCTGGCCCATACTCATTTCGATGCTCAGCACGTGGCTGCACGACGGTTTTGCCGCCGCATCGCCTACGTCCTTTGCGGGAAACGGGAACAGGGTCTGGGGGCGGATCATGCCGACCTCGATACCTTCTTCCTTGAGCATGTCGATAGCCGTGCGGCAGACCCGGCTCATGGTGCCGTAGCTGACGATCAGGCCACGATAGTCGCCGTCGGTGTTGTAGGCCTCGAAACGCACCTCCTCGGCACGCATGCGATCGTATTTGGCCTTGAGCTGAAGGTTGTTGTCGTTGAGCGCTGTCGAGTCCAGGAACAGGGACTTGACCAGGTTGCGCGTCTGGCTGCCACGGTGGTCCATTCCATTTGCAGCCCAGGCATCCTTATTGGACGGTTCGGTTTTCAGATGGTCGGGAAATTCCACCGGTTCCATCATCTGTCCGATCAGGCCATCGCCCAGAATCATCACCGGATTGCGATATTTCTCAGCCAGGGGAAAGGCAGCCATGACCATCTCCACCGCCTCCTGGACGCTGGCCGGGGCCATCACAAGCAGACGACAATCGCCGTGTCCGATGCCCTTGGTAGCTTGGAAATAGTCCGCTTGGGAAGGCAAGATACCTCCCAGCCCCGGTCCGCCTCGCATGATGTTCACAAAAACAGCCGGACACTGGGCCGCAACAATGTAGCTGATGGCTTCACTCATCAGGCTGATACCCGGGCTGGAAGAAGTGGTGAATACCCGCTCCCCGGCCCCAGCAGCCCCGAAAAGCATGTATCCGACGGCTACCTCACTCTCCCCTTGCAGAAAAACACCCCCTACCTCAGGCATGCGGCGGACCAGATATTCCGCCACTTCGGACTGTGGGGTTATGGGATAGGCGAAGTAGTTCAGGCAACCGGCCCTGATGGCTGCTTCACCGATGGCTTCGTTTCCTTTCATCAATACCTTTGACATGGTACGCCTCCGTTACTCGCCCTCAGACGTTGGAATCTTCAGTTTCGGTAATGGTAATGGCCACATCCGGACACATGACGCAGCACATGGTGCAATGGATGCAATCCTCCGGGCACGCCTGGAAGGCGGGGAAATAGCCCTTCGCATTGACCTCAGAAGATATCTCGAGAACATTTTTCGGACATACGGTGATGCACAGACCACAGCCCTTGCAGCTATTTTCATCGATAGTGTGGTGGTAAGCCATTCGCTGATACTCCTTATATGAACCATCTATACCTGTTGCCGAAGACAGCAGTTTTAATTAGGGGATTCGTTTATCCTTCAAGATGTTGTTGGAGATCACCACTCGCTGGATTTCCGACGTGCCTTCGTAGATGGTGAACACACGGGCGTCCCGGTAGAAACGTTCCACCGGATAGTCGGTGGTAAAACCGTATCCGCCATGCATCTGCAGTGCCTTGGCCGTAACCCGGTTGACCATTTCGGACGCGTACAGTTTGGCCATGGAAGCCTGGAGGGTGAAGCGCTCCTTGCGGTCCTTCATGGCGGCCGCGGACAGGGTGAGTTGCCGGGCCGCCTCGATCTCGGTGGCCATATCGGCGATGATCCAACGCAGTCCCTGGAATTTGGAGATCTTCTGACCGAACTGGTCCCGCTGCTTGGCGTATTTCACGGCCGCATCGAAAGCTGCCTGGGCCACCCCCAGGCTCTGGGCGGCAATGCCGATGCGCCCGCCGTCCAGTCCCTTCATGACGATCTTGAACCCTTCTCCCGCATTTCCCAGCATATCCGACGCCGGCACCCGGCACTCCTCGAAATGGAGATCCGTGGTGTCCGAGGCGCGCAACCCCATCTTGTCTTCCATGTGGCCCACTTTGAGTCCGGGATTGTCCTTGGTGACGATAAAAGCGCTGATGCCTTTGTGGCGCGCATCCGGATCGGTCTTGGCGGTAACGATGACCAGACCGCAGTTTTTGCCGGTGGTGATAAAGCGTTTGGTGCCGTTGATGATGTAATGATCGCCGTCTTTTACTGCCGTGGTCTGTTGGCTCACCGGGTCGGAGCCGGCCTCGGGCTCGGTCAGGGCAAAGGCGCCGATATATTTGCCCATGGCCAGCTCTTTGAGATAATGCTGCTTCTGGTCTTCACTGCCGTAATTCAGGATGCTTTCGCAGACGATGGAATTGTGCACCGACATGACCACCGCCGAAGAGGCGCAGGAGTAGGCGATTTCGGAAAGGGCCAGGACGTAGCCCACCGTGTCCGAATCCGACCCTTCGTAATCGAAGGGGACCATCATCCCCAGAAGCCCCAATTCGGCCATCTGCTTCAGGTTCTTGGCGGGAAATTCCTTGGTCTTGTCGCGCTCCGCTGCAGTTTCAGCCACCACCTTGCGGGAGAACTCGCGAACCATGGACTGAATCATCAGTTGTTCATCGGTCAGCTTGAATGACATGCTGGCATCTCTCTTTTAGTGTATAGAATTGCAATCCACCAGACAGCTCGGTTATGGTTGAACCGACTGCTGAACATCCGACGTGATTTCGTCAATTTTCTTTGATAATTTTGTTTCCGTCGTTTTGAACGCGGTCTTTTATGGGTTGTAAATCACCACAATCAATTCGGCATCGGTTTGGCCGATATTCTTCAGGTGATGCTGGACGCCTGAGTTGAAGTGCAGGGAGCCACCGGGACCGAGCTTGTTCACGTGTTCGCCGACCACAACCTCGATGGACCCCTCCAACACGTAGACGAACTCTTCCCCGGCGTGGTTGTAGCTGACGCCCTCGTGATCTTTCATGGCATCGATCTTCACCCGGAAGGCCTTGAGATGTTTGTTCTCGGCGCCCGGTGTGAGGGTAGTGTAAGCGTAGCTGTCCGTACGATTGGTGTAGGCCTTGATGCGGTCCTGAATGCGGTCTTCGTCTTCTTTGAGCAGATCCTCGGAGTCAATCTCGAGAGCCCTGGAGATCTGCAGCAGGGACCCTACCGGCGGCGTGATCTTGCCGGCTTCCACTTTTTTTATAAAGTCGACGGAGAAACCGGTCTCATTGGCTAAGGACTCGTAGGACATCTTTTTGCCGGTCCGGGCCTTCTTGATTTTTTTGCCCACGGGCGTAAGACGGGCAGTTCTTTTTTTGGGGGGCATGGAATCTCCCTGTCAAATGACAAATTACTTATCGTAGCGATTATTAAAGAGATTGAAACCAATGCTTAAACCGGTCATCCTTGAATGAAGTGATATCCTTCATTATCTGGCTCAGCTTAGCGGTGCAGGGACCAGGTGCAGGCAATTCTTTATCTTCAAATTTCTTGATTGGCAGGATCTTGGTTCCAGTGTGTGAAGTGAATATTTCGTCCGCGTCCAGCAGTTCGTCGGTGGTAATCATTGCCTGGGAAACCTCGATATCAGCAGCCTTGGCAGCTTCGATGATCGACATCCGAGTAATGGATGACAGAATCTTGCCCAGCGGCGAGGTCCTGAGAATACCATCTTTGACCATGAAGACGGACTCGATCGACCCTTCAGCTACGAAACCGTCGGTATGGCGCAAAATGCCGATATCATAACCGCGTTCCATGGCACTTTTGCGGGCAAGCATGCCATTGAGATAGTAAGCGCAAGCTTTGGCCGTGGTCGGTACGGTGAGTGGGTGGAGCTTGTACCACTTGCTGAAACATGCCGTGGCCGGTTTGGTGGAATCCAGAGCTAATCCGTCGCCCTCCGGAACGGCAAAAATGGCCGTATCCAGCTTGGCATCAAGGACAAGTGAGATTATTGGCTCATCGCTCCAATATGCAATCACCTTGACCAACCCACGGCCGATGTTATTCGCTTTTACCGTCTTGGAAGTGGCTTCGGCGAATTCTTCTTTAGTAAAGGCCAATTCCATTCCCAGGCAGTTGGCGGTGTGGAACAACCGGTCAAGGTGCTTATCCATCCGAAATGCTTTCGGACCATCCGGTCCGGGATGAACGCCGAAAACTTCAAAAATTGCAGAACCACGACTCAATCCGTGAGATAGAAGCGGTGCTTTGGCATTTTCCCAAGGTATCATCTGGCCATTTAGCCAAACAGGTCTTTGATCAGACATATTGTCCTCCTTATTTTTCCTAAATCAGAAGTTGGTTACTCAATTGAAATCGACGCTTAGCTTTTTTTGTCATTTGCCCATTACAACTGCGGGCAGCCATGTGGAGACTTCAGGCACGAAGGTTACAATCAATAGTACCGGTAAGCTGCCAAACAGCAGGAATGGAATACAATCCTTTACAAAAGATGAAACCGGTATGCCTGAGACTCGCGCGGCAGTAAAAAGGTTGGTTGCCACCGGAGGTGTCATTTGGCCGCTTCCTTGGTTGACCGCCAGAATCGCGGCCATCTGGAATGGGCTTATACCCAACTTCATGAACAACGGGTAGAGCAACGGCGCTACGATCAGCATGCTCGTGATGTCATCCATGATCATGCCCATTAGGATCATAAACAGGTTAATCAGCAGGAGGAGAACGATCTTATTGTTGGTGAGATTTAGCATTGAATCGGCTATGGCGTCGGGCAACCGTTCGTAAGTGAAAATTCGGCTCATGACCATGATGAAAGCCATGATGAACACAATTGCGCCTTCGATCGAGGCGGTTTCTTCAGCCGCTCTGGCAAACCCCTTTCTGGTTATTTTACCTGTAATCACCCCCACAGATATGGCGTAGACCGCGGCAACACAACCTGCCTCGGTCGGCGTGAAAATACCACCGTAAATTCCCCCCAAAACCAGGACCGGCATCATCATGGCCAGGGACGATCGCTTGGTCGCTTTGAGGATATGCTTGGCGCTATCTCCCATTGAATCAAACGCTTCAACTCTGATCTCAGGTCGACGGCGGCAATAGAAGTAGTTGATGATGCAATAAGCGACGACGATCAATATCCCCGGGCCAGCGGCAGCCAGGAAACACCCGGCCACTGAAGTGTTGGTCAGCATCCCGAACAGAATCATGGGGATACTGGGAGGTATAAGCTGGCCCAACAGGCCGGAGCAAGCCACCAGAGCGGTTGCATACTCGCGGCGATAACCGTATTTTTCCATCTGGGGCAGGATGGTCATGCCGATGGTGGCAACCGCTGACGCTGATGATCCTGAGATGGCACCAAACAGAGCACTGGAAAGGATTGTCACCACACCTAACCCGCCCTTAAATCGACCCACGATCGCATTGGCAAATTCGACAATCCTGGATGAGATTCCCGATACGGTCATTAAACCACCGGCAAAGATGAAAAAGGGAATGGCCATCAGGACGAAAGAGTTTAGGTTGGTGAAGATTGCCGGAACCGCAAATCCAGAATTGATCTCAAGAACGATCATCATGAGCAACCCACCAACACCAAACGAGGCAAACAACGGAAATCCGACGATTATCATTAGGACGGTTAGGCCAATAAGCAGGAGGAGCATGGTCATGATGGATCTCCCCTATAAAATGTGATGATACGCTTAATCTGATTGAGCAAGTGGACCAGTGTGTGGATTGTCATCAATGCGCCAGTAACCAGAAAACAGGCATGGACCACGATCAAAGGAACGCCTAAAACGATTGAGTTCATGCCCTTGCGAACCGAGTAGGTGGCGAACTCATAAGACCAGGCAACAAACACGCACAAAAAAATCAGTGTTACCGTTTTAGAAACAAGCTCGAACCATATTTCTCCTTGCGGCCCTTTGAATATACCCCCCATCCTGATATGGCTATCTTCACGTGTGGTGACCACCGCTCCGATAAATATTGACCAGATCATGATAAATCGGGCAGCCTCCTCCATCGCTGGAGAGGACCAATGAAAAAAGATACGCGCCACCACCTGATAAAAAACCAATCCCGTCATGGCAACGATGGTGACGATTCGACCGGTATCTTCAGCGAAATAAAGCCAACGCAATATCTTGTTTTCGTGGCCTGCCATAATTACCTCATATCGGTTAGGGAAAAAGCCGGATGGAAAAAAATGCCATCCGGCTCGATTGAGTATTTATTTGCCGGCGTTGCTGCGGATCAAATCCATGGTCTCTTTTCCAATGACCTCTTCAAATTTGTCCCAGCTTTTTACTCCGTATGCGTACCAGGCTGCACGTTGCTCGGGGGTCAAACGGGTGACCTGGATGCCATCGGCTTCCATCTTTTTTAAATAGTCTTCAGCAGTCTCCTCGGCTTTAGTATTGCCCCATGCCAGAGCTTCGTTGGCTGCGTCCTGAATGGCCTTTTGGGTTTCCGGAGACTGTTTTTTCCACAGGTCCAGGTTGACCATCAGGACCAACGGTTCGAATAAATGGTTGGTGTCGGTATAAAACTTGGTAACATCCCGTAGATAGTTATAAGTGATCAAAGGCGCATTGTCTTGAGCGTGCGCCACACCTGTCTGCAAAGAAGTAAACAACTCAGAAAATGAAATGTCGACTGTCTGTGCACCCATTTCTTGGAAAAACAACCGGTCGGCGGGGTTCCAGGTGCGGACTTTGATACCCAGTTTTTCGACGTCTTCAGGCATTACAACCGGGCCTTTGGTCGAGCCAAAACCGTCCATGCCCATGAAATAGAAACCCAGGGGTTTAATACCAAGCTCGAGAAAAACCGGTTCGAGCAATTTGAACATCCAGCCCTCAGGAGAATAGACTTTTCGGCCTTCTTCCCAGCTTTGGGCCAGGTAGATGGTATAGCCAGCCTGCAGTCGTTTGTCGAACTCCGGGCTAAGCGCCAAGAGGCCGGATTCCTGGGTCCCCCGGACAACATTGTCAAACATGTCACGGTAAGGACCCAACTGTTCTGCCGGAAAACTATCAACAACAATTTTCCCGCCAGTCTTTTCCTTAACCAACTCGCACCACATTTTTAACGTATCGTCATCCAAAGTGTCAGCTGGTGCCACACCCCCCGCTTTCCATTTCTTTGCTGCTACCGGTGCTGAAAACGCCAGGGCAATCCCTACCAGCACCACCAATACCATTGTCAGTTTTCCAGTTTTCATTTTTCCTCCCCTTTTTCTTGATTGTTGTTAAAAACCGCTTCGGCTATTGCATGAATTTCCATGGTGTCGTCGATAATTTCAGGGTTTCTCGATCTTAGGGCATCCACGATTTGTTTATTGACTTCACATAGCTTCAGCGGGCCTTCCGGGAAAAGTTCCCTCAAGATAGGTGTATACCCTTTGAGCATAATATCCTGGATCATCGACCAGATAATGTAGAAGAATCGGTTGCCGGTTATCAGGGCCAGTTTTTTATGGAAATCGGTGCCAAGCGGGAAATAGGCTTCAAAATCATCAACTGCAACCTCCATCTCTTCAATCATCTGATCAAGATCGTTAAAATCCTGATCCGTTGCTTTTTGTGCGGCGACATGGGATATCCCCAATTCGATGTATTTTCTCACCTCCCATAACTCACGTAAGGTTTCTCTGTCAGGCTTGATCAGCCAGGATAGCTGTTCCCCCAATGTTTCCATGTATTGAGCAACGTCATTTTCGCGAACGATGTAGCCTTTTTCGTTCTGATTCATCTCGATAATGCCGAGTACATCGAGGGTCCTGAACGCTTCCCGTACAGTTGGACGGCCGACATTAAACATTCTGGCCAACTCCCTTTCCGAAGGTAGGGGATCTCCGGGCTCCAATTGCCCGTTAAACACAGATTTCTTTATTTGTTCAGCGACCTCTTCGTACAATTTGACTTTTTTAAGCGGTTTGAAGGGATAATTGACGTTCATAAGTTGCTCCTCGCTTAGTCTTTAATATGGTATTACCATCTGACAGACATACAGTCAAGTTATAAAATGGTAAAATACAAAATTTATACAAACAGTACTTTCTTTAATCAACCTAATTATTATGAAAACTAAATTTTTATTGCCAAAGTCTGCCGTACCGGAACCATGAGGCCTTGTTTGGTTTTCAGGTGTTTGGATGGGATGCGACGATTTAAATAGGGTTGATGGTCTCCGATGACTGCCGGTAGTGCCGAGCTAAACCGGTTACAGCGTTCAGGTAGGAACGCCGGGGGTAGGTGGAAAGATTCTTCAGATCCATTTCCTGATCATCTGTTGACGCAGGGTCTCCTCCTGCTGCCGAGGTGGGTACGACCCATGGCACCTCCTTCCCCAAAGGGTCGTACCTGTCTTTTCATTTAAGTATATCTGTTTATGATGTGAGTCGAGGGCCTGATATGTTTCGTTGCAGGATAGATCACAAGAACTGAAGCTATCTGTTCTTGCAAAACGTACATGTACCTTGCCATGCCTCCAAATTGTCAGGAATCGAAGACAATAACAGATAGCCACTATTTTTACAAAATTGTCATTTCAGGCTTTCAGAACGCCAAGAGACAATCTCCTTGATAGACGGAAAAACAAAGCCCTTCATAAAGATGATAGCAGCGAGACCATAGCAGCTATATGCAATCAGAGCATGTATGTGATTTGAAATGGCAATATGAAAGTTGTATCCTTCCTTATTTCTGAGCCCAGCTTTAATCCATCAGGATACTTCTGAGTGCAATCCAATTTAGTTGCCAACTTGAAACTGCCCGATTGTCATTGAACAGGTATGAAGGGAGTGTTAGATAAGCTGACGATGAAAATTTTTGATATTAAGAAGTTTTCAAAAACTGATGACGACAACACATTGGCATTCAGACTTGTGAGATAATCATATAGAGAACGGTCTATATACTCCTTGTAGCCTGGCATCAACTCTTTAACGACCTATCCATACAGATAAACAAAAATCCCAATGGCTGCCAGAAAAAATACTGGTTGAAACACACGGCCGAACACTTCGAGTCGTTTTGCCATGATGTCCTTACCACGGCTATTCGCGATAAGCTCCACGACAGAAATAATGATCCCCGAGAGGATGAGGGCGTAAGTGGCAAAATAAACATGGTCTATCGCTACGAGATACCCTATATCCGGTAACTGGCTGGAGGCTTTCATGCTCAACAAAATGGCTGTTAACAGGGCTGTCACGCCAAGGTTCATCCGTGCGACAAATGGCGGCCCATGGGGAGATATGAAGAGCATCGCATACCCGAGTAAAATGATGATAAACAGAGGGATCAGATTATTGAGTACGTAGTTTTGCGCATTCCTTTCTATCTTGGTGACCACATTGAATCGTGAGTAGCTTATATCGGTATCCGCTGTGGCATGAAACATGCGCGGATTGCCGAGGGTTGAATTTGTGGTGCTGATATCCGAAAAAACCAGCACACTTTGCAAATGCCATTCTCCTGAAGGGTCGAGGATGGAATGTTCCTTAGGATTATCCAGCGGCGTTTTGCCCACATCACGTTGCATCCCGATATCGTCGGCCACAAACAAAAGGTCATTACTGTTAAGCCTTTTATGACGAAAACGGATACTCAATGACTGTGAGTCAAATGGATAATCGTGAAAAGTGAATGCCTCTTGAAAATCACCTTTGATTCGATATGCGCTGTATGAAATATCATCAATACCAATTTTCATAATGGCATCGCTGAGATGTATGTCCTCTGCCGCATTGAGAAACTCTATTTTACTATAATCAAGGGGCCCCCTATGTCTGAACCACAAATAAAAATCTGCGCTGAAAGTTCCATTATTTGGGTCGATATTGCTGATCTCATTGATGTCTATTCCGGAATAAATTACTTTTGTCTTGTACATTAAGTGATCATCTATGGCGAGAATTTTTCCCTCTTCCAATTTCTTCTTCAAATTGACGATGGCTTCGGGGTTTACTATCGGCTTGAGCTGAATAGGCGCTGAGATCAGTTTGTTCTGCAAATATACACCGAAAGGAAAGGGCTTTTTGGCATTGCCGTGTTCATCAAAATAGATGCGACCGGTAACTCCTTTATAGGCAGTTTCAATGTTGCTAAAAGTCGTCAACTGACTGCGGATACGTTTGCGGCTCAGTGCCAGATCGCTCGCCGGCTTTGCCCCCTTGATGGCCTCAACGGCAATCGCGGCTGCGTCATAACTCGTCGCAGCCAGATCATCGGGTTCTCTACCATATCGCTGTTTGAATGCATGGTTGAATTGCTGTGCATTAAAGTTGCCGATGTCGCGTATAAAGAATGTGGTTGCGTAAATGCCATCGGTGTAATGACCGTAACCTCTCTTTCTCAAGGGAATATCTTTAAATTTTCTGGGAAATGATTCCGATCCGATGGCATCTCCACCGATTATTGTGAGGTCCATGCCTTCGTCCCGAATAAGACGAACGATCTTGGCAGCTTCATGATCTTGAAGCGCTAAATACAAGGCTCCAGGATTCGAGTCATCCTGCAATTCAAGCGTGATCTTTTTGAGTATGTTGTCCACATCATCGGTTTCTGTATCAACACCCCAAACGTTTTGTATTTGAAGCCCAAGATCGTGGGCAGTGCGTGTAAATGAACGGTGAAGCGCGGAGCCATAAGCGTCTCGTTCATAGACAATGTAAACCTTGTCCTGCTTAAGTACCTCGTTGGTGTAAATTGCTGCGAATTTTCCCTGTAGATTAGTATCGGGAACAACGCGAAAGTACCAATCGCTTCCTTCCGTTACCTCCGAAGCTGTTGCGCTTGGGGTTACTGCTGGAATGCCATACTGTTTATATATCTTCCCTCCTTCAACAGAAGTCGAACTGTAATAATGACCAATCACGGCTAACGCGCTGCTGTCTCTTACAATCTCTATCGCCTTTTTACGAGCAATCTCTTTGCTATTTTGATCGTCGTAAGCAAGTACCTCGAGTTTTCTTCCGCCAATACCGCCACATTCATTGATTTCTGCAACACATAAATTCACACCATCTAACATGGCCTGGCCGCCAGCGCGGTCTTTTCCGGACAAGGGACCGATGACTGCTATCTGAAGTGTGTTGCCATCCGCACATGCACTCATTAAATACATTAGGGCTAATGCTATCACAGCGGGCAGAG
>Ga0316193_10002124_pt1 | contig 13787 bp, 9 predicted proteins | sample MerIslsedime2_MG_FD_207735 | JGI IMG/M metagenome (GOLD analysis project Ga0316193, IMG submission 207735) | Coastal sediment microbial communities from Maine, United States - Merrow Island sediment 2 | ecosystem: Environmental > Aquatic > Marine > Coastal > Sediment | place: USA: Maine...
ACGATGGCCCGGGAGCTGGAGCTGGTCACCGATTTGCTGCCCAAAGGGGACCAGCCGGCAGCGATTTCCGACCTTTTGCAGGGGCTTGCGCGTGGCGACCAGCACCAGGTTCTCCTTGGAATTACTGGGAGTGGAAAGACATTCACCGTGGCCAACGTCATCGCCACGACCCAGCGCCCAACTCTGATCATCGCCCCCAACAAGACGCTCGCGGCACAGCTCTACAGCGAGATGCGTGAGCTTTTTCCGAACAACGCCGTTGAGTACTTCGTCAGCTACTACGACTACTACCAGCCCGAAGCGTACATCCCGTCGAGCGACACCTATATCGAGAAGGACGCGATCGTAAACGACAAGGTCGATCGCATGCGCCACAGCGCCACGCGATCGCTGCTTGCCCGGCGCGATGTGATCATCGTTGCAAGCGTGTCGTGCATCTACGGAATCGGCTCGTCCGAATGGTACCAGGAGATGTTGATCAATCTCGAGGTGGGACAGGAGTTCCGTCGCGATCGTTTGCTGCGTCGCCTCGTCGACATTCAATACCAACGCAACGACATCGACTTTCATCGCGGCACGTTTCGCGTCCGCGGAGACGTCGTGGAGATCTTCCCGGCGCACTCCGAGAACCTCGCAGTGCGCATCGAGTACTGGGGTGACGAGATCGAACGCATCGTCGAGATCGATCCGATGCGTGGCAAGGTGCTCGAAGAGCTCGACCAGTACGGTATCTATCCGGGCAGCCACTACGTCACGCCCGACGAGCATCGAACACGGGCGATCAAATCGATCCGGGAGGAGCTTCTAGAATGGCTCCCAAAGCTCGCATCTCAAGGGAAATTGCTGGAAAAACAGCGTCTCGAGCAGCGGACGATGTACGATCTAGAGATGCTCGAGCAGATGGGCTTCTGCCACGGGATTGAGAACTACAGTCGGCATCTTTCGGGGCGCAAAGAGGGCGATCCGCCGCCGACTTTGCTCGATTACTTCCCCGACGACTTCCTGGTAATCCTCGATGAGTCGCACATCACGGTTCCGCAGATTGGCGCGATGTTCAAGGGTGACCGGTCGCGCAAAGAGACCTTGGTGGAGCATGGGTTCCGCATGCCGAGCGCGCTCGACAATCGACCATTGCGTTTCTCCGAATGGGAAGAGCGAGTCGGCCAAGTGATTCACGTCAGTGCGACACCCGGGGATTGGGAGATCGAGCACGCCAGCGGCGTCATCGTCGAGCAGGTGATCCGTCCGACCGGGTTGCTCGATCCACAGTTGCACGTTCGTCCGACGAAGCACCAAGTCGACGATCTTCTGAGCGAAATCCGTGAGCGCGTCGCGCGCGACGAACGCGTCTTGGTCACCACGCTTACCAAGCGCATGGCCGAGGACCTGACCGAATACTACGGCGAGCTCGGCGTTCGGGTGCGCTACCTTCATAGTGACATAAACACGCTCGAACGTGTTGATATTCTTAGGGATTTGCGTCGTGGCGAGTTCGATGTTCTCGTCGGAATCAACCTTCTGAGGGAAGGGCTGGATCTTCCCGAGGTGTCGTTGGTCGGCATCCTCGATGCGGACAAGGAGGGGTTCCTTCGATCCCGGCGATCGCTCATTCAGACCATCGGGCGCGCCGCGCGCAACGCAGGCGGCGAGGTGTTGATGTACGCCGACCGAATCACCAAAGCGATGCGCTACGCGATCGAAGAAACGGAACGCCGGCGCGCGCGTCAGACGGAGTACAATGAGGAGCACGACATCACTCCTCAAACCGTCGAGAAGGCCGTCCTCGAAATGGATCCCTCCACCGGCGCCGGCGACTACGTCGTCATCCCGATCTTGAGGAAAGGCGAAGCGCCGGACGACCCGGCCGACATCCCAGCGCGCATCGAAGAGCTCCGGAGCGAGATGCTGCTCGCTGCCGAAGAGCTCGAGTTTGAGAAAGCGGCAGAGCTTCGCGATCAGGTCGAACAACTTCGGGCGAAGCTCGCGCCTGGCAAGCGCCAAGCGAAGCGGGATCGCGGCTCCCAGCGACCGCGCCGCTAGATCTCCGCTAAGTCTCTGTGATCCTTCGTTTTCTTCCGGCGCTGAGCGGCTTCCTTGAGCGAAAAAGCGTGGCCGCTAGGGTGTTTTCTCTATGCGCTTTGCTTTGGTTTCGTTGTGGATCGCCGCGATCGGCCTCGCGGCCCCTGGGAATGGTACCGCCCAGGAAGGCGAACGCCTGCTCGAATTTCACTTCACGCCGACCAACCGCGCGCAGATTGCGATCTGGATCGAAGACGCGGACGGCGTCTTCATGGATACCGTGGCCCTGACGTCATCGGTGGCGCTCCGAGGGGTCGGCAACCGTCCCGGCGCGCTCCAAATGAACAGTGGTTTCCGCTGGCCCTACGGACGCCGCGAAGGGATCTTGCCCGGTTGGGGGTATCGACGAGCGAACGCGCCCGGGGCCGAGCCCTTTCCCATGGTGATCTTTCAGGATCGCAGTTCGGAGGGATTCGCTTCGCGTACCTCGGTCGACGCGTCCCCCGATTCGTACTTCTGCCTTTCGTTTGACCAAACCACCACGACCCGCGAAGCACTCGACGCCGTCACCTGCGCGAGCGTCTTCAACAGCGACAAGGGTCGTTTTGCAACCCAGGGCGATGTCCAAAACGGGTATGCGGAGCCCTTCGTCGGACCGTCCGGTTCCGAAGCCATGCGTCCACTCGGTGCCGGGTCGATCTATCCGCCGCGGCGCGACGTCGAAGGACTCGGGGAGTTCGACCACCCCGACGTAGAGCGGTTCGTTGAACAGGCGCGCGGCGTCATGCCGAATATCGACGCCGTGACCATGGCAACGCCTGCCGCGGACGTGCCACGCACGATCCAATACATCGCTCCGCAAGATTGGGAAGACGGCGACTACACGGCTTGGATCGAGGTCAACGTCGAGGGCGACTACAACGACACCTACAACGACGTGACCCACCCAACGCCCCTGTCGGACATGTGGGACGTCTGGGCTGAAACCTACGGTTACCCCTACCGCGGGCAGCCCTCCATTCTATACGCGGTGCCGTTCACCTTGGGCCCGGTGATCGCCGAGTTCCAAACCTCCGAGCCTTCAGGCTACGCCAGCCTTCACGGTGACTCGGACGAGCTGTTTCCGATAGACTCCTCGATCAGCGACGATCCGGACACGGCGCCTGGGAGCGGAGCGGACCGCCTGCGTATCGCCGAAGGAGGCGAGCGCTTCAAGGTCTTCGTCCTGGCCACCAACCTCTGCAACGAGCCGAACCCGCCGGCGATGTGCGGGCGAGAGTGCGACAGCGATCCGGAGTGCGGTATGGGATTCATCTGTACCGAAGAAGGAACCTGCACGGGGTTGTGTGACGTCGAATCCCAGCCCGCTGAGATCTCGGATTTCATCGCGGAGAACCACCCGAACTCGAAGTGGTCGCACGTCGTCGGTCGCATTCAGTTCACCGTTCCGAAAAGCACACGTCCGCTCCGTCAGTATAAGGTTCTCACCACCAAGGTCCTCGTCAACAGCGTGGTTACGGAGGATGCACACGCCCTCGAGATCACCAGCGCGGGCAAACCGATTCAGGGAGACGGCCTGCACATCCCCGTTGATTCGGAGTGTAGCGGCGGCGTCGCGCCGGAGTCGCTCTGTGCACCGTACTTCGCAAACGAAGACGGTGAGTGCGAAAACGGTTTCGACATCGACGGCGACGGTGACTGCCTCGACCCCGGCGACATCATCGTCGTCGACACCGCGTTCGATGCGCATGAGACCGACTACGAGCTCGAGATCGCCGCCATCGATCTTTGCCAGGCGCAAAGCAACCCGGTCGCCGTCGCCCTGAAAACGACGTCGATCGACTTCGCTACCGTTCCTCCTTGCTTCGTTGCCACCGCGGCGTATGGCTCGCCATTAGCCGATGAGATTTGGGCGCTCCGGCGCTTTCGCGATCGTTACCTGATGACCAACCCCGCGGGCCGTGCGTTCGTCGACACGTATTACTCGGTCGGCCCGTACGCCGCCGATATCATTGCTGAGCACCCATGGATGCGAACAACCACCCGAATACTTCTGACCCCTCTCGTCGCACTCGCGCGCCAATTGACCGCGGAAAACGAGGGCGAACGCACCTCTTTGGACCGCTGAAGCTAGCCGCCGTCCTGGCTCTTTGCGCCGCCGCCGGATGCGCGACGGTCAAGCCGTACGAGCGTGAGTACCTCTCGCGTCCCAGCATGGACATGCAGCGGGAGGCAACCGAAGGGAAGTTCTACTCCCACGTCCTGGATGCCCGCGAAGGCGCCACCGGAGGTGTTGGTACCGCCGGCGGGGGATGCGGTTGCAACTAACCGCGCCATGTCAGAAGTCAGGATGGTTGGTGCTCAGGTTGCTTCTCGCTGCCGGCATCATCTTGCTTGGCGTGCATCCAAAGAGCACGAACGCCGACGCGGTGACGGGGACTTGGACGGGTGACGCACAGCTGCGCGGCAATTACTACTGGGACCGCAGCACGCGGGTGGTCGCTCCGGAGATCATCGCACAACTGGAAGCTCCACAAGGTAGTCGAATGCGCGTCGACTACTTGGTCGACTCGATCACGAGTGCGAGCATCGCGGCCGGCGCGCTCGAGGACACCCAGTTCAACGAGATCCGGCACGACGTCGCCCTGAAAGGAGGGCACGAGTTCGTGGAGCGCGAGAACCCGGTCGACCTGTTTGGTGGCTTTCGCTTCAGCCGCGAACCGGACTACTTCTCGTTCGCTACTCTCTTCCAACCGACCATCTGGTTGGCGGATCGGGCGACGATGTTTCGCGGTCGAATCAGCTACCGCCACGACGAAATAGGCCAGAATTTCCGGGGTGGATCGCAGCAAAGGCCCGGCAACGAGGGGGGCACGAGCGCCGACCGATTCAGGGAGACCCTCGACGCGATTTCACTCGCCGCGGGGTGGGAGCAGGTTCTGTCGCGGACGCTGCTCTTGGAGGTCGGATACGACTTCACCTACCAGTGGGGCTTCCTCGCCAACCCGTATCGATCGGTGCTGGGTGGACAACGCCCCGAAGAGCATCCCGACCAACGGTTCCGTCACTTGTTGATGTCACGGCTCGCTTGGTACATCCCGAAGTCGCGCACCTCGCTGCAGCTTCTATACCGGTCGTACTTGGACGACTGGAAGCTCAGCGCTGTCAACCCGGAGTTCCGCATCTACCAAGAGATGTCGCCGTTCTTCCAAACTCGCTTGCGCTATCGCTACTACACGCAAACGTCGGCTTCCTTCTACAAGAGCAACCCCAACGACTACAGCTTCACCGATCAGTACGTCACCGCCGACCCCAAGCTGAGCGCCTTCCACGTCAACGAGGTCGGCATCCAGTTCCTCGTCCTCGGCGCCTTCCTCGAAGGCAAAGCCCACCGCTCCATCGCCGGCGCCCAGTTCGACATCAGCTTCAACTACCGCTGGAACACAAACGCCTTCGGCAACCAAGTAGTAGCCCAAACAGGCCTACGCATCCCGTTCTAGGGGGACACTCTCCCCCCTCCCAACCCCTCGAAATCACGCCGCTCCTGGAGCAAAGATCGCAGCGACCTAGTTGCGGCCGTTATCCCTCCGGCGCTGCGATCTTTGGCGCAGAATCCGTGTGATTCCAGTGGGTTGTGGTGGTGGAGAGTGTCCCTATTTTGATGGATAGGGCGTGGAGTAGGTGGCCTTTTGGTTGTAGGGGGGGGCCGCCGTAGAGGGGGTCGCCTAGGAGGGGGTGGCCTATCGATGACAGGTGGGCTCGGATTTGGTGGCGGCGGGCGTTGTTTGCGCGGACTTCAACTAGAGAGCCCTGGGGGGCGGGGGTGCTGGTGAGCACTTCTGTTTTGGCCGGTTGGGCGTGGAGGCGTTTGATCTCGCGGGGGTCGGTGCAGGCGCGGACTTTGCGGCGGTCCCGGGGATCGTTGGCGATCGGCGTGTCGATGATGAGCGGTGCGGGGACGATGCCTTGGCAACGGGCGAGGTATCGCTTTTCGATCTCGCCTGCTTGGAGTTGACGGCGGAGCGCGTCGAAGGTTTCTTGATCGCGTGCGGCGAGCATCACACCCGAGGTGTCGTTGTCGAGGCGATGCAGGATGCCAGGCTCGCGCTTGCTGTAGCCCACATCGCGCATCTCTGGATAGCGCGCGACCAACGCGCCAGCCACGGTCCCGCGCTCGCCCTCCCTCAGTGGATGACTCGGAGCTCCCGCGGGTTTGTCGACGACAACGTAGCCCTCGGTTTCGACGAGAACCTCGAGCGGAAAATCCGGATCGGGTGCAGCATAGAACTCAACCGACCCCGGCAGGCTCTCCAACGTGACCCGGTCGCCCGGGGCCACGGCATAGCTCTTTTTCACGCGGCGTCCCTCGACCCGGACGGCGCCTTCTTCGATGAGCGCTTTGGCCCGAGCCCGGCTCAGCCCAGGAATTCGGCGAGCGAGCACGACGTCGACCCGCTCCCCGGCGTCATCCTCTCCCATCTCCAACTCGGCGGCAGGCACCTGCCTCCCCTCCCACACTCTGGGACACTTTTCCACGCCGTTTGCGCGATCAGGCGGCGCGTCTACACTCCAAAAACCTGTGTCCAAGCAAGATTATTACGTGATTCTCGAAGTCAGCCGCACGGCCGGCGGCGACGAGATCAAGCAAGCTTATCGCGCGCTCGCGATGAAGTACCACCCCGACCGCAACCCGGATAACCCGGCGGCGGAGGATTCCTTCAAAGAGGCAAGTGAGGCGTACGCCGTTCTGAGCGACCCGGACCGGCGCAAGCAATACGACCGCTTCGGCCATGCAGCGTTTGAGACTGGTGGCCCTGGTTTCGAAGCCGGGGACTTCGGCGCAGTGAGCGACATCCTCGAGGGCTTGTTCGGCGAAGTGTTCAGCGGCGGGCGCCGCAAGCGCCGCGGGGGCCGTGATCTCACCTACGACTTGGAGATCTCGTTCGTCGAAGCTGCGCTCGGCGTCGAAAGGCAGATCGACGTCAATCGTCCGGCACCTTGTGCAACCTGCAGCGGCACCGGTGCGAAGCCCGGTACACCCATTCACACGTGCAACGTCTGTCAGGGCCGCGCACAAGTGAAGTATCAACGCGGCCTCTTTGCCGCCGCGCGGCCATGTCACGCATGCCGCGGCACGGGCAAGAAGATTCCGACGCCGTGCGACGCGTGCAAAGGCACCGGTAGCAAACTGCGCTCCGAACCCATGACCGTGAAGATCCCCTCCGGTGTACAAGACGGCGCCGTCCGCACCGTCCGCGGCGCCGGCGAGGCCAACCCGGGCGGCAACGGTGACCTTCACATCAACGTCAAAGTCAGAGATCACGCGTTGTTTCAGCGCGAAGGCGCCGACATCCTGATTTCGATCCCGATTTCGTTCCCTCAGGCGGTGCTCGGCGCCAGCATCGATGTTCCGACGCTCGATGGCAAAGTGCTCATGAAGGTCCCCCCCGGCACTCAGTCCGGGAAGATATTTCGCCTGCGGGGCAAGGGAATTCCCGTCTACGGCGGCTACGGAAAAGGCGATCAGCTCGTGGCGGTCCTCGTCGAAGTACCGCAGGAAGTGAGCCGGCGTCAGCGGAAGCTGATCACCGAGCTCGCTGAAGAAATCGGCGACGACACCCACCCGCAGCAAGCAAGCTTCCTCAAGAAGCTTCGCGGCCTGTTCGACGCCTAGCTGGCCGATTACTTGCCGATTACTTGCACTGGGGCCGGAGCTTGCCAAGGTACGCGCATGCGAACCGCAGCCCTGTTCATTTTGGCCGGAGCACTCCTCGTCGGGTGCCCCAAAGAAGAAGAAGCGCAGCCCAAGAGCCAAGGCGATGAGACCCCCGCGCCGGCTGAAAAGGAGGTCGCCGAGGTGACTCAAAAAGAAGGACAAGCGCCCTCTCAATACACCGTTGAGCTCGACACCACCAAAGGAGCGATCGTGATCGACGTTCGCCGCGAGTGGGCTCCAAATGGCGCCGACCGTTTCTACGAGCTGGTGCAGAACGGCTACTACACCGACGTCGCCTTCTTTCGTGTCGTCAGCGGCTTCATGGCGCAAGTCGGCATCAGTGGAGATCCCGCGCTCAACACGGAGTGGCGTGAAAAGCGAATCCCCGACGATCCCGTCAAGGCTAGCAACACGCGCGGCACCGTCACCTTCGCAACTTCAGGTCCCAACTCGCGCACGACCCAGTTCTTCCTCAACTTCACCGACAACTCCCGCCTGGACGGGATGGGCTTCGCGCCGTTCGGCAAGGTCAAGGACATGGCACCCGTCGACGCGCTCTATGATGGGTACGGCGAAGGAGCCCCCCGTGGGCGCGGTCCATCGCAAGGGCAGATGCAGGCGGAGGGCAACACATACCTCCGAGCGAGCTTCCCGAAGCTCGACTACATCAAGAGCGCCAAGATCATCGAGTGACGCGGTCGGTAACGAGTCCGGCGTCGACATGAAAGTCGACCCGGTCGTTCTCGAGCAGGATGAACTCCGGATGCGTGGTGGTCAGGAAGACCTGACCTCCAGCGTGACTCAACACCTCGAAAAATCTACGGTTTCTGCTGCGGTCGAGCTCGCTCGAGACGTCGTCTAGCAAGAGAATCGGCACCCTGCCCGTCCGCTCGCTCAGCAGGTCGAGCTCGGCGGTCTTGAGGGCGAGGACGATCGTCCGGTGCTGGCCCTGTGAACCATGATGGCGCGCGCCTACCTGATGCAGCCGCAGCTCCAGGTCGTCTCCGTGGGGACCGTCTGCCGTGAACCCACGCGCTCGGTCTTTGTCGAACGAGCGTTCGAGCGCCTCGGCGATCAGTTCTTCGGTCGGCTCGACGCGCGGCAAGTAACGAACGCCGAGCGGAGTATCACCAGCGAACACATCCGAGAACGCACGCACGACCCTTGGTGCAAGGTCGTCGATCAACCGTCGGCGGGCCTGCCCTACGACCGCCCCCGCCTTGCTGAGGATGGCGTCATACGCCCGAACTGAGCGTCGGTCGGTACGTTCTTCCTTCAGCAACCGATTGCGGCTGCGAAGGGCCTTCTCGTAGCTTGCAAGCGTCGAGCCGTAGATCGGATCCATTTGCTCGAGCATCCGATCCAGAAACGCGCGTCGTTTGTCCGGCGCACCTGAAGCAAGGATCAGGTCTCCAGGATGAAACAACACCATCCGAACGGTCTGGTGCCACAGACTCGTCGAACGTGGACGCTTCCCATCGAGCTGCAAGCGTCGTCGTTGCGTGCGACCGACATCGATTCGAAGCTTGTGAGGGGCTGGACCTCCTTCCAAGGTCGCCTCGAGCAGGGCGCTATCCGAGTCCAGCGCGATCAGGTCGTCGGTCTTCGCCCCGCGGAAGCTCTTTAGCGCGCCGAGGTAGTAAATCGCCTCGAGGAGGTTCGACTTCCCCGCGCCATTATCGCCGTGAATGACGTTGAAATGGGACCCGGGCTCGAACGCGAGCGATTGGAGATTCCGAAAACCGTGCGCGCGCAGGGCCGTCACGCGGCTTGGGGTCTCCGCACTCCGAGAGTCCGAGGTCAACGCCCTGCCCTGCTCGACTAGATGCGCATGGGCATGATGACGCCGATGAAGTCGGAGTTGGCGCCGACGGGCTTGAGCACCCCTGGATCGCGCTCGCCACTGAGCTCGATCGCGATTTCGTCGTGCGGCAACGCGCTCAGCGCATCGAGGAGATATCGTGCGTTGAACCCGATCCGAAGCTCGTCGCCCGCATAGTCGACATCCACCTCTTCACTGCCTTCGCCGACCTCGGGATTCTGGCTCTGAAGCCTCAACAAACCGGGCTCGATTATCAACTGCACGCCGCCGCTCTTGTCGTTGGCTACCAAGCTGATGCGCCTCAATGCCTCGACCAACGGTCCACGCGCTGCAATGACCGTTCGGGTTTGTTTGCTCGGAATGACCTTGTTGTACGGCGGGAAGTTCTCGTCAGCGAGCTTCACGCTCAGTGAAAGGTCTTCGCGCTGAAAGAATGCGTTGCCGCCGGTGGTAGCGATGCCAATCGTGGCTGCTTCATCGCCCTTGCCCTTCCCGGCTTTGACATCATCCAAGAGCCGTTTGAGCTCTCCGATGCCCTTGTGCGGAACGAGCATGCTGAAGTTCATCATCGAACCCTTGCCACCAACCTTGTGCTCGGCTTTCGACAGGCGGTGGCCGTCGGTGGTCACCATCCGAATCACTTTTCCGTCTCCCTCGAAGAGCGTCCCCGCAAGATGCGGACGCGTATCATCGTGAGACATCGAATACTGCGTCAACGAGATCAGCTCTGCGAGATGCCCTGCATCCAGGTGCGCGAAATCGGCGTCTCCGGGATTTGGAAGCGGAGGGAAGTCTTCGCCCGGCATGGCAGGAATGCGGTAGCGCACCTTCCCGCAACTGAGCTCGACCGCATGACTGTCGCTCAGCTTCCAGCTGACCTCTCCGTCAGGCAGATTCTTGACGATGTCGAAGAGCGTCCGTGCGGCGACGGCAATCGTGCCGCCCTTCTTGATGTTTGCAGGAACGACTGCAGTTACACCGAGGTAGAGATCGGTGGCCGACAAACGAAGACGGTCGGGCCCTTCAGCTGTAAGCAACACATTGGACAAGATGTGCATCGAGCTTTTGCGATCAGCTACACCGTGGGTACGTGTAAGACCACGGAGGAACTGTTGCTTGTCGATCGTGAGCTCCATGTTTCGGTTCACTCCCTAGAGGACTGTGTCTGTTTATCCACTGCGTTAGTTCTTCAATTTTTAAAATTAGTCGTCGTCTTAACAGCTGTGAATTGTGGAAGAAGTAAGATAACCGGTTGGAAGAACTAAGCTTTAGACGATTCTCGAGGCGTTGATTGATGCTGGTTCGAATGGGGATAGACCCAACCCCGAGTGATCCCCAGTGGGATTCCCCAGGTTGATCTCAGCCTGAGCACAGCCGCTGGTATACACCAAAAGCGTGTGGAAGGCCCGGCTAGCCAAGACCTCCCACACAGCCCCCTTGAGGTGAAAATTGATGGCGAAAATCGCGGCGCCATCAGATACCGAGCTTGCGCTCGATAGCACCCACGGCACCGAGGACGCGCTCGTCCTGGTCCTCGACGAGCCCGCTGATTTTCCGGACGGCACTGATGACCGTAGTGTGATCCTTGCCGCCAAAACGCTCACCGAGCTCCGGATAGCTCGTTCCCAAACGTTGCCGACAGATGTACATCGCGATCATTCGAGGAAAGCTCACAGCGCGATGACGCCGCCGCGACTTGAGGTCGGCCAGGCGGATGCCGAAGTAGGCACAGGCGATGCGCTGGATGTCTTCGACGCTCGTCTCGGTGTCCTGGTTTGGGACGGTGGTCCGCATCGTCTCCTTGGCCAGCTCGAGGTCCATCGGCAGCCCTAGGAGCTCGGCCTTCACCGCGATTCGCAGGAGGGTGCCCTCGAGCTCCCGGACATTGCTGCGAACCGTTTGTGCCAAGAAGAGGCCGACCTCGCTCTGGAGCTCGATGCCCTCGCTCTCGGCCTTCTGCTGCAAGATGGCGATCCGGGTATCGAGCTCCGGCGCCTGCACATCAGCAACCATCCCGGATTGAAAGCGACTGACCAGACGTTCCTGCATTTCGGAGATCTGATGTGGGTACACGTCGGATGTGACGACGATCTGCCTGTCGGAGTGATACAGGGCGTTAAACGTGTGGAAGAACTCTTCCTGCGTCTGCTCCCGACCGGCAAGGAACTGGATGTCATCCATCAACAGGACGTCACACTGCGTCCGGTACCGCTCCCGGAAAGTATTGATTTGGTGGTTCTGCAACGACCAGATGAACTCGTTGGTGAATTGTTCCGCCGACACGTAGAGAATCCGCGAGCGGGGGTTTCGCTGCATGATCGCGTGGCCGATCGCATTCACCAGATGGGTCTTGCCGAGACCCACACCGCCGTAAATGAAAAGCGGGTTGTACCGAGAGCCCGGATCCGAGCCACAGGCCACGCTCGCGGCGTGGGCGAGCTGGTTGGCGGGGCCCACGACGAAGTTCTTGAAGCGGTACTTCGGGTTGAGATGGGCGTTCTCAGGAGCCCGGGGCGTGGCGCGAGGCGCGCGCGGAGCTGGCGGTGGGGTCGACTCACGCGCGGCTTGCGTCTTCTCGCGCAGGGTCTCATCGAGCTCCCAGCGGACCTTCTTCGGTAGAGGCGTCTCTCCGGCCGTGGTCTGCAAGGTTTCGAGGATCATGTCGAGGTAGTGCGCCGCGATCCATTCGGCGAAGAACTGATTCGGGATCCGCAACACGATCGAGTCGCTTTCGACGCCCCCAAACTGAACGGGCCGCAGCCACGTTTCGAAGTTCTCGTTCGAAAGACGCCCCTTCAGGCTCCCCAGCGCTTGTTCCCACAATTGTTCCATCGTCTCCTTGCCCCCGAAAAACCCGCAAAACAACATTCACGTCCCCAAGCTATCCACATCTAGCTTGGGACGAACGATCGGTATGCCATCCACCAACATCCGCCGACTCTGGCTATCGCCGACTGGTGTCCTTCGAGTGAAGGGCGCCGAAACTAGCAGCGAGTTTCAGAAGCGTCTACGGAGATCGACAAACAAATTCCTAACCGCTTGTGATCGCGAAAGATTCACATGCAGTTTTTTTGACAGTCATGTGAACTCTGTCACGCGTTGGTTTTTACGCGTTGACAACTTGTTGTGATCATTCCGAATTACGTCTTGTTATCGTTTGCGCAACATTCAAAGCGTTTCCACTCGCATTTCGTCCACAGGTGTTGCTTTTTTTTCACGTGCGGGATTGCACGTGAACGGTAAGAGTCGCGCGTTCGATCCACAAGTTATCCACCGGCAACTCACGATGTTTCCGGTGTGTTTCGCACGCACGCAGCTACCTTTCCCCACTATACGTAAAGCCAGCAAAGACCGAGGCGAGGCGCTGCGGTCGGCCGAATCCTGTTCCAGGAAGAACATGCGACGCGCCGGCGTTAATGCCGACGTCACGGCGGGGTCGACAATTTGGAAGGGTGATCTAACGCTGTTAGCTTCGCCGGGAGTACTACCCATGGGGGGAAAACTAGCTTTATGGGCGACGGCGATCGTCGGTCTCTTGACGGCGTTGTGCCCGGCGCGAGGCGTCCTGGGTCAGCAAGCGCCGCCCGGTGTGGGTGGCGTCGCCAGTCCGGACCTCGTCCCCACCGAGGACACACTCGAAACGACCTACGGCTTGGGAATGGGCGCCGGTGTGAGAGCAGGCGCGGTCGGTGTCTCCGCGCTCGCGTACAACACCTCCAACATGGCGGCGGTCTCGACCTACGATGTCGAGGCCTTTTCTCAGCTCGTTCCCGGCAGCAAGAGCAACGGTGGTACCTACTGGACCATCGGCAGCTCGATCAGCGACTCGACGACCAGCAAGAAGATCGCGATGGGGACCAGCTTCCGTGCCGTGTTTAGCGGGGAAAACAGGCGGTACAGCGGCTGGGATTGGCGTTCCGGCATCGGGATTCAAGCCATCCCGCAGCTCGGCATCGGCGTCGCCTTCCGCTGGGCGAAGCTCAACGCAAGCCGCTACGAAGGTCAGAGGCTCGGCCCGTCGTTCGATGGGATTACGATGGATGCGTCGCTCACGATCTCACCGATACCATGGCTCCGGGTTTCAGGCCTCGGTTACAACTTGATCAAGACCCATTCAGCCCTTGCCCCACAAATGGCCGGCGGCAGCGTGAGTCTCGCGCCGGTCGAGTCATTCAGCATCGGCGGCGATATGCTCTTCGACTTCACGACGTTCTCGAAGAACGAGCTGAT
>Ga0316193_10002125_pt1 | contig 13787 bp, 11 predicted proteins | sample MerIslsedime2_MG_FD_207735 | JGI IMG/M metagenome (GOLD analysis project Ga0316193, IMG submission 207735) | Coastal sediment microbial communities from Maine, United States - Merrow Island sediment 2 | ecosystem: Environmental > Aquatic > Marine > Coastal > Sediment | place: USA: Maine...
AGCGGTTCATGCCGCGGCGATTCGCATCGAGTGATGCGACCGACCCCGCCAGCCCGATCTCGTCGATCAGCATGATGAACACGTCGGATGTGGTCGCCCCCGATGCCACCGCCTTCTGCAGCGTCTGGATGTCCGCCGCGAACTCGATGACGCGTTCGGCGTCTCGGTCCTTGGTCAGCCGACCCGCCAGTCGATTGAGATCGACGATCGAGTTCTGCTCGCTCACCCAGTCGGTGATCCGCGGATGGAACGACCGCGACGGACGCCGCAATGCCTCGCGGATGTCGTCGGCCGAGAACGCTCCCCCCTTGCCCGCTGTTGCCAAGCGGAGCCACGCCAGCACCGTCCGGACCGCGGTGCGGTCGGCGAACTCGAGCCCGACCCCCCCGCTGATGGGCACACCGGCGACGACGAGCGACACCTGCACCGGAGCGAGCAAGGCGTTCACTCGCGTCAGCACGGCGATGTCACCGCTCGCCGCTCCTGATCCCAGCGCTCGCTCGACCGCCGCGCGAGACGCAGCGACAGCATCGACGGCACCGTCGATCGACCAGCCTCCGGGGTCGGTCGAGTCCGCCCGGATCGTCTTGGCCACACGCCGGTGGTTGTGGCGGAGCAGCCGATCGACCACGTCGACGACGCCGGCGGGGCAGCGGTAGTTGACCTCCAGCGGGTGCTCGCCCGAGCCGGGGAAGAGCCGAGCGAAATCGATCAGCCAGGCGGGATCAGCGCCGTTGTAGCCGTAGATCGTCTGGTCGTCATCGCCCACGCCGAACACGGCGCCACCAGGCGCTGACAGCAAGCGGATGAGCAACAGGTGGGCGGGCGTGAGGTCCTGGAACTCGTCGACGAGCATGATGCGGCACGCCCGCTGCGCGACTCGCCGTGCCTCGGGATCGCGCAAGAGCACGAGAAGCGCTCGGTAGACCTGATCGTCGAAGTCCACCGCTCCGCGACGCTCGAGCGCTGCGCGGTAGCTGGGCCAGGCGTCGGCGAGACCATCGACGTCGCCGTCGTATCGGCCTTCCACCTCCTCCGGCTCGACGAGACCGAGACGGATCACGGTCAACGCCTCGATCCAAGGCCCGATCGGGTCGCTGTTGCGACGACGCGGGAACGACACCAGGTCGCCGATGATCCGTCGGACGTCGGGTTCGTCGATCGTGCGCCACGATGTCGGTTGCGGCGCAAACGGGGGTGTGCCGTTGACGATCGCCAACGCGATCGCGTTCAGCGTGCGCACATGAAGGCCCGGGAGGTCACTTGTGCGCTCCCGCATCTCCTCCTGGGCCCGCTTGTTGAACGCGACCAGACTGATCGCGCTCGGTGGCAGATTCCACTGGGTCAGCAGGTGCCGGGCCCGCTCGGTCAACACCCGCGTCTTCCCCGAACCCGCCGGAGCGATGATTCGCGCTCCCCCGCCTGGATGGGTGACGGCGGCGAGTTGATCGTCCGCGAGTTCGGCGGTCGACTCGTTCGCCGACGGCGGGTGGACCGATCCGTGTTCAGCGGCCACAACCGGGAGCACGGGGATCCCATCGATCGGGTCGTGGTGACGCACGGGGCCGCCATCGAGCCACACGATGCTGCCGTCGGACAGGCGAACGTCACCGGGCTCGCCGTCGCTCAGCGGGGATGCTCCTGCTGCGACGGCAACGTCGAGTCCGGTCCAGACCGGGCTTGTCGGATCGCGGCGGTCGACGCTGTTCGACCAGACCAAGTGGTGCAGTTCTTCGAGGTCGAACGCGAAGGTCGGTCCGAGTTCGTACGGCGCCGCCTCGGTCATCAGCATCGGTTCACGTTCGAACGACGTCGCCAGTTCGATCACGAGTCGTTCGCCGCCGTGATGGGCCGAGCGCAGTCGATCCAATGCGTGGCTCGGATCGGTTGTCGTGGTGGCGTCGATCACGACGCGCTGGGCCCTCGTCCAGGGTGCTGGGACGTCGCCGCCCGCTTCGATCAGGAGATGTCGGCCCAGTTGGTCAGGGCCCGACCGTGCCGCAGCGACACCCCGCTCGATCACTGGTCGTGCGACGCGACGAGCCGACGGGCTCGTTGACGGGCGTCCCACCGAGGCAGTCGACGGGCCCTGCGGCGACCGCGTGAGCGTCGGCGAGTCCTCGGGCGGTGCCGGCGCGAACAGCTCGCTGTCGGAGTCGGCGACGGGCACGTCTTGTTGGCCACCGTCCTGCCAACACTGGCGAACCTGCGCAGGTGTGTCGTGCTCACCGTCACAGTACGCACATGCGATCGCCATGCGGCGACCTTACCGAACCCCCGCGGACATCGCACACATGTTCGATCGCGCGATCGATTGGGTCACCAAGCGATCTCGGGCCACCCGTACGTGACACACAGACCGGCACCGTTGACGACGATCAGCGACGCAATGATCCCGGCCACCGCGAACACCCTCGGCTTCGTCCGCCGAATCGGGCCCGCCACCGGCATGTACCAGTCCGGCAAGAGGCCGTCAGCCTGTGCAACACCGAACGGCTCGACGTCATCGCCGATCGGCGCATGCGGGTCGGCAGCGAGCGCCTCGGCTTCGAGCTCCTCGTCGGTGATCTCGACCATGTCCGCAACGTAGCGGTGCGCGACCAGAGATGCGCTGTCGTCCTGAGCCATCCGTTCTCGACGTAGTTTCACCACATGCACATCGAGCAGGTCGCGATCGTCGAATCGCCGGGTCTGACCGACCAGGACCTCGCCGAGATCCGCCGGCTCTGCGACGACGCCTGGGGCGGAGAGTTCACCGACGACGACTGGGACCACACCCTTGGCGGGCAGCATGCGATCGTGAGGTCCAACGGCAGGATCGTGGCACACGCCGCCATGGTCCCCCGGACGGTGCGGTTCGGTGAACAAGCGATCGACGTCGGATACGTCGAAGGCGTCGTGACGACCCCGGCCCTCCAGGGCCGCGGTCTCGGGCGGAGAGCGATGACCGAACTGACGGCCCGCCTCGTCGACCGGCACGACGTTGGACTCCTCGCAACCAGGGTGCACGACTTCTACGAAGCCATGGGGTGGGAGCGTTGGCGGGGCCCGACGTTCGTTCGAACCGCTGCTGGACTCGTCCGAACCGCCGACGAGGACGACGGCATCATGGTCTACCGATTCGGTCCGAGCGTCGATCTCGATCTCACCGACGCCATCACGTGCGACGAACGCGTCGGCGACGACTGGTGAATCGTCAGGCGATCGCCACGTACACCGTGCAGGCCGACTCGCCCCCGGTGTAGAAGTTCGGGAAACTCACGACGTGCGCCGTTGCACTGGCGAAACTCTGCTCCAAGAGGGTCACGAACTCAGCATCAGGTGGGTCGTCCGACCAGAGCGCGAACACGCCCTCTGGTCGCAACTGGTCCCGCACACGGGCCAGGCCTGTCGGACTGTAGAAGCTCCCATGACTCGGATTCAGGAGGTGGCTCGGCGTGTGATCGATGTCGACGAGGATCGCGTCGAAACGACGAGGCCCATCGCCTCCGGTCTCGATGCCGTCGGCGACCATGGCGAAGAAGTCGCCGTCCACGAGCGTGCAGCGTTCGTCGCCGGTCAGCCCTGCGCCGAGCGGGACGAGATGATCGCGATGCCAGCCGATCACCTCCGGGAGCGCTTCGATCACCTGGAGGCGGCTCACCCGTGCGTCCTCGAGTGCCACGCTGGCCGTGTATCCGAGCCCGAGGCCGCCGACGACGACGTCGAGGTGATCACCCTCCAGAGCACCGAGGCCCAGACGGGCCACGGCCTCCTCGCTGGCCGTGAACAGGCTCGACATCAAGAACTCGTCGCCGAGCTTCACCTCGTACACATCGACCTGCAGGGTGGGTTCCAGCCGACGCCGCAAGCTGATCTCCCCCATCGGCGTGGTCTGGTGGTCGATCTCCTCGAATGCCCTGCTCATCGAGGACACCCTCTCACGAACGTCGCCCTACCGTCCGGTGAAGTCTGCCGGGCGGCGCTCGAGGAAGGACGCCACACCCTCGCGGTGGTCATCGCTCTTGAAGCACGCGGCCAACGCCGTGGTGTGGCGTTCCATGTGTTCACCGACCGGTGCGGTGAGGCCCTCCTGAACGAGCGACTTGATCAACCCGAGGCTGTGGGGCGACCCGGCCGCGATCGTGTTCGCCAGTTCCATGGCTGCGGGCAGGAGCTCGTCGCTCGAGACGACATCGAGCACGTACCCGAGCCGGAGTGCCTCGTCCGCGTCGATCATGGCGCCGGTGTAGAGCAGCCTCAGGGCCTGCTGCACCCCGACGATGCGTGGGAGGATCCAGGTTCCGGCACCGGTGTCGGGAACCAGGCCACGATGCACGAAGTTCCATGCGAATCGGGCCTGGGTGCTGGCCAGCCGGAGGTCGCACTGCGAGGAGAACTCGGCTCCCATGCCGACCGCGGCCCCGTCGATCGCGCCGATCGTCGGCTTGCGGGCCTGGGCGATCGGCCACCACTTGTGCTTGTCCTCGGCTGATCCACGGAGTCCACGGGTCTCGCCTGGCACCGTCGCGAGGTCCGCGAGATCGGTCCCCGCGCAGAACGCCCCCGGCACACCGGTGATCACGAGGACGGCCGATTCACTGTCGTCGTCGGCCCGCCCGACGGTCTCGATGAAGTCGCCGAGCATTGCGTACGTCATCGCGTTGCGCTTCTCCGGCCGGTCGATCGTGATGACCCCGACTCTGCCCTCGACGTGGTAGCGGATCAGTTGACGATCATCCATCGAGCGACCGTACCGCGATGATCAAACGGACCTGTATCCGGCTCGATCACCCATCGCTGGACAGGTTCAGCTGCAGCCGCTGGTGCTACCGCAGGAGGTGCAAACGTAGCAACTCCCCGAACGAATCATCGTGACGCCGCACTGCATGCACATCGGAGCGTCACTCGGTCGAACCATGCCCTGCGGCGGCGTCTCGTCGATCATCAACGCGAGCTGTTGGTCGGCATCGACGACGCGTGACACCGGATCGGGCGCGAGATCTGAGCCCTGGCTGGTCGCTGTCACCTGCTCCTCGACTCCCGGCAGCGTGGGCTGGAGGCGTTCATCGACGGAGAAGATCCCAAGCTCGGCGCGGTCGTCATAGGTCATGTACTCGATCGCCAGACGACGGAACAGATAGTCCATGATCGACGAGGCGAAGCGGATGTCGGGATCGTCGGTCATTCCGGCGGGTTCGAAACGCATGTTGGTGAACGCTTCGACGAACGCCCGGAGCGGCACCCCGTACTGGAGGCCGTAGCTGACCGACTTCGCAAACGCGTCCATCACACCTGCCATCGTCGACCCCTGCTTGGAGACCGTCAGGAAGATCTCGCCCGGCTGCCCGTTGTCGTACTCGCCGATGGTGGCGAAGCCCTTGCAGTCCGCAACGCGGAACTCGAACGTGCGGCCGCGCCGGGTACGTGGCATCTTCTGGCGGACCGGATGGTGCACCACCCGCTCGATCACCTGCTGCACGTCGGCCTCGACAACTTCTGGGGCCGATGCGATGGACCCCTTGGTCGACGACAGCGGCTGACCGAGCTTGCAGTTGTCCCGGTAGATCGCCACGGACTTCAACCCGAGTTCCCACGCCAGCATGTGGAGCCGCTCGACGTCTTCGATTGTCGCGTCCTCGGGCATGTTCGCCGTCTTGCTGATCCCACCGGAGAGGAACGGCTGGACGGCCCCCATCATCCGGATGTGACCCTCGTAGTGGATCGTGTTGTCGCCCATCGAACAGGCGAACACCGGCAGGTGCTCGGCCGCAAGGTGCGGCGCCCCGATGACCGACATGTGCTCATCGATGTGGGCGACGACGTCATCGACCTGTTCGGGCGTGTACCCGAGCCGCCGGAGCGCCCTCGGGATCGTCTGGTTGACGATCGACATCGTGCCCCCGCCCACGAGCTTCTTGGTCTTCACGAGTGCCAGGTCGGGTTCGATCCCCGTCGTGTCGCAATCCATCGCCAGGCCGATCGTGCCCGTCGGGGCGAGGACCGATGCCTGGCTGTTGCGGACCCCGTACTGGCGGGCATCGCCGACCGCGCGATCCCATGCGTCGGCGGCGGCATCGACCAGGTCATCGGGCAGCACGTCGTTCTCTGCGAGCCGGTCATTCGCCGCCCGATGCATCTCGAGCACCTGCAGCATCGCATCGGTATCCTCGGCGAACCCGTCGAATGGGCCGACCCGAGCTGCGGTTCGGGCGCTCGCGGCGTAGGCCGAGCCCGTCAGCAGCGACGTGATCGCGGCGGCCCAGTCCCGACCGTCGTCGGAATCGTACGGGAGGCCCAGCGCCATCAACAGCGCCCCGAGGTTGGCGTACCCGAGGCCGAGCTGGCGCAGCGCCCGTGTCGTGTCGCCGATTTTCGTCGTCGGATAGTCGGCGCGCCCCACGAGGATCTCCTGCGCGGTGAACACGGTGTCGACGGTGTGCGTGAACGCCCCGACATCGAACCCGCCGTCTTCCTGCAGATACTGGAGCAGATTGATCGATGCCAGATTGCACGCGGAGTTCTCGACGTGAAAGTACTCACTGCACGGGTTGCTGGCCGTGATCCGACCGTGATTCGGGGCGGTGTGCCACTGGTTGATCGTCGTGTCGAATTGCAGACCGGGATCGGCGCATTCCCACGCCGCCTCGGCGATTTCACGCCAGAGCCGACGGGCCTTCACCGTGCGCAACACCTCACCGGTGGTGACGGCCGTGAGGTTCCAGTCGGCGTCGTCGACGACCGCCTGCATGAAGTCGTCGGTCACCCTGACCGAGTTGTTGGCGTTCTGGTACTGGACCGAGAACGAGTCAGCGCCGTCGAGGCCCATGTCGAAGCCGGCCTCGGCCAGCACCCGCGCCTTGCGCTCCTCGATCGCCTTGGCCCAGACGAACTGCTCGACGTCCGGGTGGTCCGCATCGAGGATCACCATCTTCGCGGCGCGCCGAGTCTTCCCGCCCGACTTGATCGTGCCGGCCGAAGCGTCGGCACCGCGCATGAAACTCACCGGGCCCGAGGCCGTGCCGCCACCCTCGAGCTGTTCGAATGACGACCGGATGCGTGAGAGGTTCACCCCGGCGCCGGAACCGCCCTTGAAGATCATCGCTTCCTCGCGGTACCAGTTGAGGATCGACGGCATCTCGTCCTCGACCGCCAAGATGAAGCACGCGCTGGCCTGCTGCGGCACACCGGCAACTCCGATGTTGAACCAGACCGGACTGTTGAACGCGGCGCGCTGGCTGATCAAGATGTACTTCAGCTCGGCCCGGAACGCCTCCGCTTCGTCACCATCGAAGTAGCCGTCAGCGATGCCCCAGTCGGTGATCGTGTCGACGATCCGGTCGGCGACCTGCTTGAGCGACCACTCCCGCTCCGATGTGCCGAGCGTTCCCCGGAAGTACTTCTGGGCGACGATGTTCGTGGCGTTCTGAGACCACCTCGCGGGGAACTCGACATCGAGCTGCTCGAACGCGACCGAGCCATCGAGCCAGTTCGTGATGCGCGCATCGCGGCGGTCCCACACGACTTCGTCGTACGGATCGACACCCGCCGAGGTGAACAGGCGGCCCAGCCCGACGGTGCCATCTGCAATGCGATCGGGTGCCAGCGACATGACCGTTCCTCCGTGATTCGAGTGGCTTCCAAACTACAGCCGTGTGGCCTTCGGGCAACCGCCTCCGGTCCCCCTTGGTTCCGCGAGCCCGGGGCACGCGGAACCGTGGGGGACGCGAACCGCCGACCACGGCGCGCCGTCACAGGTCGAGGGAAACCCCTAAGCAGACACCGTCCTCGGCATCCCGAGAGATGCCGGTACCCGCCGTCTCATCCGTGCGTCGCGCCGTGGTCGGCACCGGAGGCACTCTACGGACGGCCCCCTGTGGGGAGGAAGAGGACAAGCCTGTGAATTTCGATGAACTGGCTGCGGACAGCGTGTGGACGTGAAGTGAACAACTCCGAGTTGTCCACATCGGCACACATTGACACCGGCGACCAAATCAGCCGGCGGCGCTGACCTCGACGGGGATCCCGTTCAGCACCGACGTGCCCGACAGCGGGTCGAGCGCCGCATCATCGGACAACACATTGGAGTTGACCCCGGCGTACTCGACCGCGACTCGGAGTTGCGCTCCGGGGAGATCGTGGCCCCAACCGTGGGGCAGGCTCACCACGCCCGGCCGGATCGACTCGGTCACTTCGACCGGCGCCTGGACGGAACCGACCCGCGACGTGATGGTGGCTGCCGCCCCATCGATCAACCCGAGTGAGGTTGCATCGTCGGGGTGGACCTGCAGTGTGCAGCGGGGCTTGCCCTTCACCAGCACCTGCACGTTGTGCATCCAGGAGTTGTTGCTCCGCAGGTGACGCCGGCCGACGAGCACCAGTGCTCGACCGGCCAGGTCATCCGACGCGGAGCGCAGCCGGTCGAGGTCGTCCACGAAGACGTCGGGGGCGAGTTCGATCCTGCCGCTCGGTGTCCGCAGCACTTCAGGAACGCGCGGCACCAGAGCCCCGAAGTCTCGGCCGTGGGGGTTGGCGATCAGGTCGTCGAGCGACGTGCCCTCCGGGTTCGCGCCGAACCCGTCCCCGAACGGACCGGTACGCAGCATGAAGTCCAACATCCGCTCCGGTCCCCGTCGGCCCGAGGAAGCCAACGCGTCGAGGAGCTCGTCGACGTCACGGCCGGCAACGCACGAATGTTCGCTCTTCACTGCGCTCCGAACCAGCGCGGCGATCGCGGCGTCGTCGGCAATCGACGGATCGACGTCCGTTCCGGCACCCTGCGCGATCGAGGTGAGCTTGGCGATGATCTCCCATTCGTCGGGGTGCCCGTCCTCGAGGGGCAGGACCGGCGGCGAGTAGTTCGCCACGTTCCGCACCGCGAACTGCAACAACAGCAGGTCGTAGTGACTCCGCTGGAGCTGCGACGGCGGCGGCAGGATCACGTCCGCATGACGGGTGGTCTCGTTGAGGTACAGATCGATGCTCACCATGAAGTCGAGCTCGTCGAGCGCCCTCGCGAGTTGTTCGGAGTTCGGTGTCGACAGCACCGGATTGCCTGCCAGCGTGACGAGCGCACGGACCTGATCGTCGCCAGGGGTCAGGATCTCCTCCGCCAGCACCGCGACCGGATACTCGCCCATCACCTCGGGGTGCCCGCTGACCCGGCTGTGGCCGCGACCGACGCTGAACCCTCGGCCCGACCCAGGCGTGCCCCGGGTGGTCGCTCCTCCGGCCACCGGCGTGGGGAACATCGATCCACCAGCTCGATCGAGATTGCCGCTGAGGACGTTGACGACGTCGATCAACCACGATGCGGTCGACCCGAACTCGGTGGTCGTCGTGCCGATTCGGCCATAGACGGCTGCGGTCGGTGCAGTTGCCAGCTCACGCGCGATCCGGCTGATCGTGTCCGCCGAGATCCCGGTCGCAGCAGATGCGAACTCGGCGGTGAACGGCGCCAGTCCTGTCTCCAGTTCATCGAGCCCGACCACGTGGTCGGCGAGATGATCTCCCGGATCGGCCAGACCTTCGGCGAACATCGTGTTGGCGATCGCTGCGAGCAGGATGGCGTCGGACCCGGGCCGGATCGACAGCCACTCGTCGGCCTCCTCAGCGGTACGAGACAGGCGAGGATCGACCACGACGAGTTTTCCGCCGCGGGCTCGCATCGCCTCGATACGGCCCGGGAAGTCGGCGGCAGTGCACACGCTGCCGTTCGAGGCATACGGGTTGGCGCCGAGGATCAGCAGGTAGTCCGTACGGTCGAGGTCCGGCACCGAGATCGCCACCGGAGAACCGAACACGTAGCCAGAAGCCACGTGGCGAGGCATCTGGTCGACCGTCGAGGCGCTGAAACGGTGCTTCGTACCGAGTCCGGTCAGCAGCACCCGAGAGAACGTCATCGCCGAAAGGCTGTGGGCCGTCGGGTTCCCGACATAGGCAGCGAGTGCTCCGCGACCGTGGCGCTCGATCACCTCGCGGAGCCGTTCGTCGATGACCGCCCACGCTTCGTCCCATGTCACGGCCACGTGCACGCCGTCTCTCTTCAGCATCGGCGCCCGCAGTCGGTCGGGATCCTCGTGCAGCTGCTTCAGTGTCGAGCCCTTCGGACAGATGTATCCCTTGGAGAACACATCGAGTTGATCGCCGCGAATTCGCTGCACCTCCTCCCCACCGCTCCCGTCCGGACGCAGCGTGATTTCGAGGCCGCAGCTGGCCTCACACAACGGGCAGGTTCGGAAAGCGGTTCGAGTGGGCACCAACGATTCAGTCATCTCGACATCGTCGCAGACCTCACCGAATCGCATCGCAGCGGTCCGTCTGCCAGCATGCACGGATGCGCCGACTGATCCCCGCGTCCGCCGACGACATCACGGTGGAAGCAGCGTATTCCGGGCCCCTCGGGTCGAGGACCGGCCGACCGTGGGTCGGGTTGTGCATGGTGGCGTCGATCGACGGGTCCACCGTGGTCGGAGGCAAGTCGGCGGCCCTGTCCAGCCCGACCGACAGCGCCGTCCTCTCGCAGCTCCGCCGCGTCGCCGATGTCCTCGTGGTCGGCGCAGGTACCGTCCGTGACGAGGGATACGGCCGTCCTCGCAAGCAGGGCCAGCGCGTCGGCGTGGTCACCCGTTCGGGCGACCTCGACCTGACCACCGAACTCTTCACGTCGGGCGCCGGGTTCCTCATCACCACGGAGGACAACGACATCCGCACTGGCGGCATCGACGTCGTACGAGCCGGCACGGGAGGGGTCGACCTCGCGGCCGCAATCGGCCGACTCGGCGAGATCACCGACACCTGCCGCATCGTGCAGGCCGAGGGTGGTGCGGCACTCAACGGCGCGCTGCTCGATGCCGACATCCTCGACGAACTCAATGTCACGACGTCGCCCGCCGCGGTGGGCGGGAGCGGACCCCGACTGGCCGCCGACGCCGGTGACCACCGACACCTCTTCGAACTGGCTCAGTTGGCGATCGATGAACAGTCGTTCCTCTACGCCCGTTGGCTACGGCGGCGTTCCTGACTTCTCCAGCAACGCCAACTCGCGGTGGAAGTCTGCTGCCGCATCGAAGTCCTTGTACACGCTGGCGAACCGCAAGTAGGCGACCTCGTCGACGCTCCGCAACTGGTCCAGGACGGCGACACCGACGCTGGCGCTGGTGACCGTCGAGCCCAGCAGGCGCATCGAGTCCTCGACTCTGGTCGCCAACTCCTCGAGGCGGACGTCGGAGACGTTTCGACCCTTCGTTGCGGCGCCGAGTCCACCGATCAGCTTGCGTCGATCGAACGGCTCGGTGCCGCCGTGAGACTTCACCACGGTGAGTGGCACGTGATCGACGCGCTCGAAGGTGGTGAAGCGATGCGCGCACGTGAGGCATTCGCGACGGCGACGGATGGCGGTGCCCTCCTCGGCAACGCGCGAATCGACCACCTTGGTGTCATCGGCGCGGCAGATCGGACAGAACACACCGGCCAGGATACCCAGGCGGGTGCGTCCGAACGTGTCGCCTCAGGGGAGGCGGATCGCCTGACCGATCTGTACGGTCGTGCCGCCATTGAGGCTGATCAACGCATCGATGTAGCGCTCACGGCTCACTTCACCTCGGTACCGATCGGCGATCGACCAGAGGGTGTCGCCCGCGACGGCGACGTGCGGCGCAGCCAGCTGCCCACCACTCGCATCCGAGACCTCGGAAGCCGCGGCAGGACGGCCTCCGAGGTCGGAGACGGCACCGACCGCTTGGCCGAGGAGGACGGCGGCGGCGGCGAGCACGGCCAGGGCAACGACGACGACGAGCACCCGGCGCGCCGCGTAGTTGGGGGTGCCGTGTGATGTGGAGACGCGAGAGCCATCGGATGTGATCCGGTCGGGAGTGATGGTCGTCCGACTCGTTCGACGAAAGTCGGCTGCGGGATGGAAGGTTGCAGTCATGATTGCGGTGTCTCGCTGTTCGTCTCGGTGTTCGTCCCAACGTTCTGTCATTCCCCTCCGAGGAAACACCTGTTCGGCGAACGACTGTTCGTAGTGAACCATCGTTCGCGCGTGTCTGTCAACCTCTCTCGAACAATTGTTTGCCAAACAGGTGTTTGACCTGGTCGGCGCCGATCCGTACACTGTTCGCATGGCTCCCACGATCAGCACGCGGCAACGAGACATTCTCGAGTTCATCGAACAGCAGATCCGCGAGCGCGGCTATCCACCATCGGTACGCGAGATCGGCGACGCGGTCGGGCTCACGTCGCCGTCGACCGTGCACAGCCACCTCAATACGTTGCAGCGTCTCGGCTATCTGCGGCGCGACCCGACCAAACCCCGTGCCATCGAGGTTCGGTACGACACCAACAGTGGCGCCATGATGGAGCGCCGACCGGTGCGCCACGTGCCACTCGTCGGCGACGTCGCGGCCGGCACCGACGTGCTCGCCGAGGAGAACGTCGAGGAACTCCTGCCCGTTCCCGTCGACTTCACCGGTGACGGAGAACTGTTCATGCTCCGGGTGCGCGGCGAATCGATGATCGACCTCGGAATCCTCGACGGCGATTTCGTGGTGGCCACACAGGTCGCCAACCCGAACAACGGCGACATCGTCGTCGCTGGAATCCCGGGGGGCGAGGCAACGATCAAGACCTACAGCCGCTCGGGGGCCGAGGTCACGTTGACGCCGGCGAACACGACGATGGAACCAATGGTGTTCTCCGCCGACGAGGTCGAGATCTACGGCAAGGTCGTCACCGTCATGCGCCGCTACTGACCGAACGCACTCCGTCTCGAAGCCTGGGGGCTCTCGATCACGGCCCGGGGGTCGGTGGCCCCCAGCCGTGCGCCGGTGGAGCGCCGGTGGGCGGCGAAGTCACCGGCCCGTTCGACCCTGCCGGTCCGGCGGCACCCGTGGTCGGCGGCGGAGCTGGGAATCCGGGTGGACTCGTCGGCCAACCCGCGGAAGCGGGCTCCCAAGGCGCCGGCTCGGTCGCCGCATCGGGCGGTCGCCGACTCCCCAGAACCAGGAAGATCCCGCCGGCAATGAGCCCGACGATGGCCACGGCCACCGCACCCCACCGCATGAGTGCGACCCCGTCGTTCGGGTAACCCCCCACTGCAATGGCGAATGGTGCACCGTCGGGCTGCACGGTGAGCACGTAGTCCCCCGGTGCCTCGATCCGCACGAGCCCGACCGATGAGCCCACGAATGATCCCGTGTCGTAATCGGAACCTGGGTCGCTCTCGATCCCGACCGGCGACCCCTCCGGGTCGACGACCACGAGTTCGGGCCGCGAAACATCGGTGCGGTCGTAGGCCGCTGCGGCAGCGCAATCGCCCGGCAGATCGTCGACCGTGCCCTTCGTCTCGACGTAGAGCGTGAAGTTTCCGGCCCGTTCGAAGTCGAGCGTGGTCGCGCAGCCTGCCGGGGCCCGAGCAAACCCGGCAACGTTCTCGTCGATGCGCTGCCCCCCGGCAAACCACAGTGCGCCGGCTCCGAGCAGACCCACCAGCAGCAGGACGATCCCAACGACCAGCATCCACCCGCGACGGGTCGGATGTTCAGCCATCGCTCGGAACGTCGAAGGGAGCTGTCGGTCGCATTGTCGGTCGGACTCAGCCCGCCGTCAGCCTGTCGGCGACCAGCTGGATCCTGTCGTCAGGTTGTACCACGGCGACACGCACGAATGGTGTTCCATCGACTCCATAGAACTCGCCGGGGCTGACGAGCGCGCCCCCTGCCCGTGCGAGACGCTCGGCGTATTCCCAGCCGTCGGCCGCGGGGATCCAGAGATAGAAGGCACCCTGAGGGACTGAGACCGGTTCACCC
>Ga0316193_10002129_pt1 | contig 13774 bp, 14 predicted proteins | sample MerIslsedime2_MG_FD_207735 | JGI IMG/M metagenome (GOLD analysis project Ga0316193, IMG submission 207735) | Coastal sediment microbial communities from Maine, United States - Merrow Island sediment 2 | ecosystem: Environmental > Aquatic > Marine > Coastal > Sediment | place: USA: Maine...
ATCTTCCCTATGCCTGGGACCGGGAGATCAGACGCCTCAGCGAGCTGAAGCTTTCGGATACCATTCTGGAAAGAATCCTGGGGAAAAACGCATTGGAATTTTACTCAATTACATGGGGATTGATCTATAAATTTTTTTCTATGTTCTGTGATGAAATATCAGTTTGTCATATTTAGCATCTGTGTACTTAGGCAGAAGTGACAAAGGAGACCCATTATGAAAAAACTAACGGTTGAAGATTTGGATTTGCACGGCAAGCGCATCCTGATGCGGGTTGATTTTAACGTGCCGCTGGAGGACGGGAAGGTTGCCAATGATAAGCGCATTAGGGCGGCTTTGCCAACAATCAACTATATTGTGGAAAAAGGTGGCAAGCTGATCCTGATGTCACATCTCGGCCGGCCAAAAGGGTCAAGGGTTTCCGAGATGTCCTTGAAGCCTTGCGTAGCGGTTTTAAGCCGACTGTTGGGCAATGATGTCGCCTTTGTCGATGACTGCATCGGAGAGGCCGTTGAAACCGCAGCAAATGGGCTTAATGACGGGGATGTTCTGCTGCTTGAAAATCTTCGCTATTACAAGGAAGAAACGGACAATGATTCGGGGTTTGCCGGTAAACTGGCCAAACTCGGTGATATGTATGTTAACGATGCTTTCGGAACCGCCCACCGGGCCCATGCCTCCACCGAAGGGGTGACACACTTTTTCAAACAATGTGCCGCCGGCTATCTCATGCTTAAAGAGCTCGACTACCTCGGCCGGGTCATGGAAAATCCCGCCAGGCCGTTTGTTGCCATTCTCGGCGGTGCCAAAATATCCGGCAAAATCGATGTCATCACCAACCTGCTGCCCAAGGTTGATAAGGTGATTATCGGTGGTGGGATGGCCTATACATTTTTTAAAGCCCGGGGCTTTGAAATCGGCAGATCTTTGCTTGAAGCGGATAAGGTGGCATATGCCAAAGAAATTTTGGCACAGGGTGGTGACAAACTTGTTTTGCCGGTTGATTGCATGGTCACCGATTTTTTCGATTTTGACGCGCGTAAAATAGGCGTGCTGAAGGAAGTCGGAGTCGATGCCATACCGCTTGATTGGGAAGGCCTCGATATCGGCAGCAAATCCATCGAAACATTTCGTGCTGTGCTCCTTAATGCCAGAACCGTTATCTGGAACGGCCCCATGGGTGTATTTGAGATAGATGAAACCGCCCGGGGAACCTATGCCATTGCCGAGCTATTGTCCCAGGTGACCGCTAATGGGGCCACCACCGTGATCGGTGGCGGTGATTCAGCCTCGGCCGTCAACAAAGCCGGAGTGGCTGATAAGGTGTCACATGTCTCCACCGGAGGCGGGGCTTCGTTGGAGTTTATCGAAGGAAAAACCCTGCCGGGGGTTGCCGCACTGACGGATAAGTTGCCGGAAGACAGATAACAGACACCAGAGGACAGAAGGCAGAGGGCAGAGGTCAGAGGACAGAAGGCAGCGGATAGAAGACAGATGATAGAGGAGACTTGCATTTCAGCTGCGAACTGCAGAACCGCCGAGCGCTGAACCGCAGCCTGCGAAGAGCCCTTCAGTCGTGAGCTCAGGGTCGAACGACTCACGGCCGAGCGACTCAGCCGAGTCGAATTTCGAAGCCCGTAGGTCAGGTTGCGCCGCAGGCGTTACCTGACAGATGGCTGAAACCTTGCATGAAACTTCATTATGCAAATAGAGCTCTGTATGAGATTCCGCGAGGCCTAACAGCGAACCGCAGAATATCGAATGACGAATGACGAATCATGGAATCGCTACGCGAAATCTTTTTTAAAATAGACAGAATACACTCATTCGATGTTCGATGTTGGACGTTCGATGTTCATCAGTTTCTTTCTCGATTAGACTGGCCGCTTTTCAGGCCAGCGGCGCCGCTCATATGAAACTAGATTGCCAATGACCTAAATCCCAAACCTGTTTCGGTCATTGAATATTGAGTTTTGTGATTTATTTGTAATTTGGTGCTTGAGATTTGGGATTTTTTAGACCTTTGTTTTTATTTCGAATAGACTGGCCGTCTCGGCGGCCGGCGGCTGAGCTTATCCGCCGCGGCGGAACACCTGAAACCTTCGCTTCCCATCACCTGGCAGTGACGTTCTCCGGTAATTTTCTCGTCAATATGTCCACCGCTTCCGCCACCATGGCTTCCAACACCTGGGCAGCCGGCTTAATTTCCTTTATGATGCCTGAAACCTGCCCGGCCAGTCCGCCCACAAAGTCCGTTTTGTTGGCTTCGATAAAGCTTGCCAGCATTGCGGAAGAAATTAGGACCTGGGTCGGGAAGGGCAGGGGGTCAAGCCCCGAGTTGGCCCAGAGATCGTGAAACTGGTTGTAGCTGGCCCGCAGCGTTTTGCCCGTATAGGCGGTGCTGACGCGGGTGCCTTCATCGGTGGATTGTACTATTTTCTGTTTGTTGACATCCAGGGCACCACCCTCATTGGTTGCCAGAAAGCGGGTTCCGACCCAGACCCCCACACAACCCATTGCCAGGGCGGCCGCCAATCCGCGTCCATCACCGATACCACCGGCGGCCAGAACCGGCACGGGGTAAGCGGCGTCGATGGCTGCCGGAAGGAGCACCATGGTTCCGATCCGGCCGGTATGTCCGCCACCTTCATGCCCCTGGGCGACGAGCAAATCGATTCCGGCGTCCGCCATGCGTTTGGCATTTTTGGCATTGCCGGTGATACCCAAAACTTTCATGCCGACGGCATGGGCCTCTGACACCATGAAACCCGGATTTCCGAGACCGGCACAAAAAAGCGGCACTTTTTCTTCAAGGCAGACCTGGATGGATTCCTTCGGGAACATGGTGGTCGTATTTCTGCGCACCATTATCTCAACGTCCGGCAAGCTCATTTCCTGCTTTATTTTGTTTATCCATTTTCGATGGGCTTCGGGGATGGTTTCAAGTACCCTGCTCAACGGCAGTTCTTGAGCATCTGTTTTTCCAAGTCCCCCCTTAAAATCCAGGTATTTAGGCAGGAGAAGGTCAACACCAAACGGCTTGTCGGTTTGCTTTTTGATCTCTTGAATGGCTTCTGAAAGTTCATCCACCGTGTATCCGCTGCCGCCCAGAACGCCAAGACCGCCGGCTTCCGAAACAGCGACCACCAATTCCACCGGAGCTCCGGTTTTTTCTCCAATCAGAGTAGGACCCATGCCGGCACTTAAAATCGGATAATCAATCCCCAGCATATCACACAGTTTTGTCTTCAATACTCTTTTGCTCATATTGCCTCCAAAATTTCGGTGTGTGTGTTGTAAGTTGTTTATTGTAATTTGTAAGTCGTCAGTTGGAGACTCAATCAGCTATAACTGCGTTGAGCTTCAATCGGCCTCAAGCTGAAACCGGAAGGCAAAGGCCGGTTTCAGGCAGCCGGTTTGGGAGTCCGCCCATCCTGTAACCGGACCCAACAAATAACATACAACTTACAAATGACCTCCAGCGTTTTTGCTCAGTTAAAATTTAGTCGGCCAGTTAGCCAGTCTATGCTCGCTAATCCCCTTTTTGCGCGTGTTATGGCTGATTTCAAGCGCTCTGATAATGTAAGACCGCGTTTCCTTCGGCTCAATGACATCGTGGATATAATGCTTTCCGGCGGCGCCGTAAGGCGAGGCATCGTCCACCAGCCGGTGCATGAGCCTTTGCCACTCTTCAGACGCTTTATCGGCAGCCGAAGGTTTGCCGCCATAAACCACATTGGCGGCAATCGCAGGATCCACAAAACTCATTTCCGCCGAGGGCCAGGCTACCAGGAAATCGGCCGCGCAGCCGGATCCGCACATATTCCAGAAGGCCATTCCGTAGGTTTTTCTGACCACAATCGAAATTTTGGGAACCGTCAATAGCCCCAGAGCATTCATGTAATTCATAACCCGTGCGGCCACCCGTTTGCGTTCGGCCACTTTACCGACCAAAAATCCGGGAATGTCGTGGAAAAAGAGCAAGGGAATGTTAAAGGAGTCACAAAGACACAGAAAACTGATCACCTTGTCGATGCCGTCGGTATCCATGGCACCCGCATTAACCATCGGCTGGTTGGCGACCAGCCCGACAACTCCGCCGTCGATCCTTGCCAGTGCTGTAATGACCGATTTGCCAAAGGTGGGCTTTATCGGAAAAAGGCTTTCGCTGTCCACAATGCAGCGTAAAAGACGGTGCATGTCATATCCCCGATTGCGTTGTTCAGGCAGCAATTCGAGGATGTTTTCCATATTCGAACCGGAGCCTTGCGGTACCGGCACCCGCGGCGGCAATTCGTCACAGTGAGACGGCATGTAGGAAAGATACTGCCTGATGATCTGAAAGCATTCCGTTTCATTTTGCGCGACCCGGTCTACATTGCCGGTAATTTCAGCATGCACCCGCCAGCCGCCGAGTTCCTCATCCGTGACCGATTCCCCCAGCGCAAGTTCAACCACCCGGGGACCGGAAACCCCCATAGCGCTGCCCTTTACCTGCACGACAAAGTCGGACAGGCAGGCCATCCAGGTGGGCATACCATAACACTCACCCAGGATGGCAGTGATCATGGGCGTTTGCCGCACCCGGCTCATTATTTTCAAATAGCTGTCAAAGCCGCCTCCGCCGTAGGAAGCCAGGCCGCCGGCTCCCATGATATCCGGCATGCGCGCACCGCCGGCTTCACCCAGGTAAATCACCGGGTGCCCGCGGTGAGCCGCCAGTACTTTGAGTTCACCTTCCTTGCGGCCGGCGACACGACTGGATGTCGCCGCCAGCACGGTAAAATCATTCGAAACGACCACCACCTGTCGTCCATCCACCTTTCCGTAGCCGGCAATTTTGCTGTCGGCCGGTGTCTTTTCCTCCATCCCGGGGACATCCGAATGATTGAACATGCCGACCTCGAGAAAGGAATCCGGATCTAAAAGATGATCGATTCTTTCCCTGGCGCTAAACTTGCCTTTATCATGTTGTTTTTTTACTTTTTCGGCCCCACCCATTTCGAGGGCTCGGGCTTTCTTTTTTGCAAGTCCAGCCAGTTCTTTTTCAAAAGGCATTAAATTTTTCCTCCGAAAAAATTGCAGGTATTCGCTCTTGGCTAAAGCAAGGGTTCCTGATTTTCCTTTTTGAGGTCTTCCTGCTCCAGGGCAGCTCAGTTTGATCTATCCACAATAGATGCTTTTGACAAATCACTTTCGGGGTCATTCTTTAATATGTATATCTATAACGTGCAATTAATTGCACACAAATACCATTTATAATATTGGATATATTTGTCAATAAAAAAAAATAGAAATTTAATTTTTTGCGAGTGTTGTTTACTTTTTCAAATTTGATTCTATATTGTCTGCATGGGATTGATGCTATGACACAAAGTAGTGTTCTAAATAAAATACCGTCCATATATAAATTTGCATATTACTGATACCAACTCCGACCACTGCTACTTTTCTCCGATGTACCGTTAATTTTTATTCTGCTGTCCTGATACGGTATGATTCATCAGCCGCGATGCCAATAACGGCTATCAGATTTTTGCTCATAGCTGATATCTGTTTGCGTTAAGGCGCTAAAAGTAAATTTCGTGCATTTTGTCATAAGATTTTATAGACTGGCTGCACGACAATTGTATCGAAAGCGTAGAAAAGCTATTGAATGCACGGGTCGGGTAAACTTCAAAAGCACACGGGGTTAAGAAATGAGTGAACAGGAACATATTGAGAAGTGGAACTTGGAATAGAGGCTGATTTGATCACAAAATATCCCGACGAAGAAAGTCGCATGATCTGTGCAAAATTCCTCCAAAACCTCTTAACGGATTCTCTGGGAAACGCAAAAGTGCATTGGCGGGGGGTGTGTATCAAGAATGCCATTGTCACAGGAGTACTCGATCTCGAAAATGCAGAAATCCCACATGAGACGCAACTTTCGAGCTGTCATTTCAAGGAAGCAGTAACACTCAAGAAAGCTGTGTTTCGTAAAAGCTTGGTGGTTGTCAATAGCACGTTTCAGAAGTCCGTAAACTTTAACTTTGCAGAGATCTCCGGCAATTTCGAGGCCGATGGTGCCAGGTTCACAGGCGTTGATAAAGAGTTACCGTTTAATAAACAAGAGGGATTTGGACGTACGGGTCGGGATTCGAGCAGTGGGCGCAATCCAGCTAAAGAAACGCCGGCCATTTTGACTTTTACGGAACTGATTCCCATCGGCCTGGCAGCGCTGACCGGAATTATTAAGTAATTGTTTCAGAAGACAGCCGGTAGCTGGTATGTTGTGTTGAAAGAAATAGTGGTAAAAAGTGACTGACAAACTCTGCTGATCAAATCAGTGAGGAAGAAACCTAAGCGTTAATCCATCTCAGCGAAGGCAGTTTAGGACTTTGATCCTTAACTGCCTTTTTTTGGTCTCCTTACAACTGCTGTTTGTCGGAGCAAATTAACTAATTGAAAAAATAGTAGCTGCCTATTGTTAATTCAGCAGGCCGTTAAAGGCGTTCACCGGGGTTAGGGTCGTCACTGGGTGGGCCCGCAAAGCACTGGGCCTTCAACATCCAGTCACGGGCAGTATCACCGATAATTTTAAGCTCGGTGTCATCAACGTGCCTGCGCCGAACGACGACCAGACAAAAATCTTCGGCCTGTCCCTTGATCCTCTCCCGTGAATCTTCCGGTCCCCATGTCCATGCGGCACCGGATGGAGCGGTCAATTCCACCCGAACTTGATTCTGGGGGACGTCTAGGCCACGATTGATATAGCTCCAGCCAAAAGTCGTCACCCCCAGATGGGCAATATGACGCAGACGGTCTGTAAATCTGCGTTTTCGTCTCAGCGCATCGAAAATGTCCTGGCCGTGGGCCCAGGTTTCCATCAGGCGCGCTGTGGCAAATGACAGTGCGCTCATGGGCGGGCCATACCAGGGCAATCGATCTTTTGGCCCATGCTTAGCGAGTTCAACCAGCATGTTGTTGCGCTCTGACCGCCACCATTCAATCAGGCCCCGGATGGACCTGTCCCCGACTGTTTGTTTAATATGGTTTTCTATTCCTGCCAGATCCGGCCCGATCTCCGCTTGCAAGTGCTGCCGGAATGCCTTGGCGTTGGAAGCCGCCAGATAGGCCCGGTCCTCAAAGTACGCCAGGTGCGCGATTTGTTCTTTTATGGTCCAATGAGACGGCGTTGAAATATGCCACTGGTTCTCACTCAACGAGGCCACAAGCGCGTCGAGTTCCTGATATTCTGCTTGCAAATCTTCACATATTTTTTCCATAGGTCTACCCCCAAATGAACCTGGTTAGACTGGCTGGTGTTCAGTACATTTCATCGATCATCTGTTTGAATCGTTCGTTGACATATAAGGGATTGATCTCTTTCTTGATAAAATCCTTTAGCCGTGTCGAACTTGATTGAGTTCCTTTGACTTCATTGCGGACAGTCGTTGGATTATTTCCCGCTAAAATTGGGGGCCCGTTTTTCAATAAATGCAGTAATCCCTTCTTTGGCATCTTCGGTGGCGACGACCGCTTTCAGCTGTTGGGATAGATAATCGACCGCCTCTTCAAACGGCATGTCCGCCATTTTATAAAAGGCTTGCTTGCCGATCTTCATCCCAATCGGACTCTTTGCCGACAAAATTTGAAGCACCTTATCGACTTCTTCATCCAGCGCATCTGCAGGAACAACCCGCGTAAGCATTCCCATTTCCAACGCCTGTGCGGCGGTCAATTTTTCTCCAAGGAGTGCCATTTCCATGGCTTTCTTTCGGGTAACATTCCGGAAAATCAAGGCCCCGATCATCATCGGGAATAAACCGACATTTACTTCCGGTGTTCCGAAGCGGGCATTATCGGCCGCGATAACAATATCGCAGGCCAGCATGAATCCGGTTCCGCCGGCCAGGCAATAGCCGTTGACCCGTGCCACGGTGGGCTTCGGGAATGCAGCGATGCGTTTTAACAGGTCGGCGTAATTCTGAAAACCATCCTGGTCGTCGCTGGTCGTGCTCGTACCCAGGTCGGCCCCTGCACAAAACGCTTTTTCACCGGCGCCCGTGATGCAGACAGCCCTGACGTTTTGATCCTTTTCGGCGTCGTCCAGGTATTTAAAAAAAAGAACGGTGACATCGGCACTGATTGAATTTCGTTTGGACTCTCGATTGATGGTTAAATAGGCGACCCTGTTCTCAACCCTGTATAATAAATCCTGTTCAGCCATTTTGTCTCCTTATATTAAAATACGAACTTTTTCATGGGGCAGCACTTGCCGTGGATTTCTCTCTATGCCTTTAACGGTTCCAGTTTTTTCAAAGCAGGGAGTTTGCCGGAATCTTTCTCACGATCCAGCGCTTTTTGCGAGCAATCCTCGGCCGCAGTTTTTAACTGATTGCGCATTTTGCGACCGCTGCCTGCTCCTGCAGTTTTTCTAAAATCGAAGATGGTTCCCCTACCGGACCGAAAACATTCTTTTTCGGCACGCTGACATGGTCAAAGAAAATTTCGCATTGTTTATCGTACGCCAGTGTGTCCAGGAGAGTGATTTGGATACCGGGGCTCTTACGGTCGACCAGGATGATGCTGAGTCCATTTGCGGTTTGCGGGCTCGATTCATCTCTGACTGCACACAGAATGTAGTCGGATATGTGCGCGTTTTCAACAAAAATCTTGGTGCCGTTGAGGATGTAATTATTGCCGTTGTCGGTGATTTTTGTGCGGATACCATCCTGCCGGTACCATGCGCCGGGTTCGGTCAAAGCCAGGGCAAGGATCATATCACCGTCGGCGAACCGCGGCAGCAGTTCTCTTTTTTGATTTCCTTTTTAAAAAAAATCCCTCACGGATGAACGCGCCATTATTACCCACCAGTAGTTTTGCCATATTGATCGGCTGACAAGGCGGATGGGAACCTGAACATTAGCGAATGACTGCCCTTCGACTGTGCTCAGGGCGGTGAGCTTGTCGAAACCGCAGCCGAGAAAAAAAAAAGTGTTGAAGTTGCATTGGCGGAGCATATTGGTGTGCCGAACCTGTGACGTCTGAGGTGAGGCCGTTGTCTTTTGGGTAGAAGCGGGCAAATGCACCAAGGGGACACCGCGGGGTTGGGGTCCAAGCACCTGCGCAAGGATTACCGAGATATCGTCGGGAAGGGCCATCGCCAGATTCAGCAGTGGCGCTAGTGCTGACTCGTACCGCAGGCAGGTAACTGCTGGTAGCGGAAGTAAAAAAGGCTGGAAATCCACTTTATTGTGACCCAACCCTGGAAACTATTATTCTTCTCCCCTTTTATTGACTTCTAGGACTTCTTCCGGACCCGTGCCCGGAGCAATTTTTTCTTTTGCATCATTTTCCGCTGCAGAATTATCACTCTCTTCTTCAAGCCGCTGGCTGCTGGGCATGGTATTCGCCTGAGTATGGGCTATTTGCAGTGGGTTTCCACTGATTTCGGTAAGGGATTTAAAAAAGATTTGCAATTGGTCGCTGTCGTAACCCGTGAGGGTTTTTATGGTTCTGAGCAGGGCGTCGCTTACAACCTTTTTCTGGTCGGACAATTTTTTTTGCAAAACTTCAAGTTTGTTTTTTTGTTCTTCAATAAGCGCGTCTTTTTTACCAATTTCGGTGTTTTTGCTTGAAACTTTTTCTTCAAGTTGTTTGCGATATCTCCTGGATCTTAAAATAAACCAAGTCAATATTCCCAAAACGCTTAGAATAAAAATTAGCGCAAGGCCTTGATGAGTTGACAGCCAATTGAAAAAATTTCCTAAAAAATTGTAAACTGCCTCTTTAAGGGTATAAAACCCACCGCTTGAATCTGCTGTAACCACTTCGTTAGCTGCTCCCAGCTCTTTTTCCATTGTCTTCTCCTCTCTATAGATAACGATCCTGGTGAATAGAGGCATCGGTGGGGCCATTCGGATTGTCACACAATCCGATGATTTCCCGAATGGGGTCCTTTTCTGCGATCGCGGTCTTTTGTTTCACAATATACTTTGCAGCTGCCTTGCGAATATGTTCGGATTCGGAAATTTTGGTTTCGATGGCAAGCATCTTTAGCGCCCGATCGCTTTCTTCATCGAGATAAATCTGTTTTCTTTTCAGATTAGACATAACCTACCTCCAAATTGCAATGTGATGTACACACTATCCACTTCAAAAAAGATTGTCAACACTCCGATAAGAAGTCGTTTTTTGAGAGTGGCTGCAACCCAACATCTTGAGGCGCCGACTATACCGAAATATAAAGGTTTCTGGAATCCGACACGTTATCCCCTCATTGAGATTCACACGGTGGTTGTCTCCGCGATGATGCTGGGAAATCCCGGTCCGGACGAGCATGACGCCGATTGGGCGGAGTAGTTGAATAAAAAAGGCAGGGTCGAAGATGGACCCTGCCTCTTTTAATAATTTTAGCTAAACGGTTATTTAAAATTTGAAAAAAGCACTCTCGGATGCCAATTGGTGAGAGTGCTTTCAGTGTCTTTAATCCAGGCCGCTAAAAATAGCGTTTCCAACCAGCCTGAACGTATTTTTTGGATGGCCGCGGAAGGTGGCGTTGATAACGATCAAGGTGGTATCCTGAGCACCGCTGTCTTTGTTAAGAATTACGGCGTTATTATTTGCACCACTGGTCGGCCAATCTGGTCAATAACCGGCGACGAGAAATTCTTCTTACAGCATAACTCACCGCGGGCTGCGTCATCCCAAAGCGTTCGCTAATTCGGGGGCTGTAAGTCCCAGCTCGCACACGGCCCAATAAAACAGCAGACTTCGTGCTGCCACTTGAATCTTGCGGCGCCCTTTGGAATAGATCACATCCTTTTCAATGCCGAATATCCCCATTTTAAACAATTGGCCGTGCCGGCGGTGGAAGCATAAAATACCTGTCCCCATCTTTTCCCATCTTTTCTCCCAGCCTGATATACGGGGCGGGAATTGAAATTCCTCCAAAGGCCTTGAAAGAAGTAGAACTCATTACCATCAGCCTGATTGCGCCACCCGCCGCGTTGCCCGCAGACGGCGCCTTTGCTGGCGGCGAATGTGTCAATTTCGGGCCTGAGGGTCTGGTATTTGGTTCAAAGGTTGATCTTATGCTGCCTTATTTTGACAATGACGGCGATGGACTGCTGGATGGAACCAACAGCATTGAGCTTCAAATCGGTGTTAAACATTTTAACAGGTCATCCGGCAATTGGGAAACAGTAGAAGTGGTCGACCGTCAAGCCGACCTGAATCTGGCGCATGTTGCCAGCAGTCATTTATCTCCCTACATACCCTATGGGAGTTGCAACGGCCTTCCCCTCCAGCCCGATCAAGTTAATGATGTTGCTCCTAAATATGATGTCGGCTTTGGGGCGCCGCCTGGTGGATTGGGGAGTCTCTTCCAGAGTTTTACACCAAGGGCTTCAGCACTGGCGGCAATAGATATCGGCATGAATACCGGCGGAGATTTTCCGTCTTTAGGTTATGAAACAACGGTCAATGTACGATCGGACAGTCCCAACGGACCGCTGTTGGGAACCGCAACCGTCCTGGTGCCCGGGCCGCAAAGCGTCGGGGCCCAGTTGGAGGTTCGGTTTGATTTTTCGCCGGTCATTCCTTTGTCCCCGGGAAATCCCTATCTGATCGAATGGATTTCACCCTTTGAGGGCGGCCGGACACTGACTTGGATGACGGCTGATCGCGACTCTTATTCGGGTGGCACGGCGTTTGGTTGCGCCGGAATCGCCATCTTGGGCGACGACCTAATTTTCAAAACCTATGCGGTGGAACCACTCCCGGCGGAAAAGGAAACCGCCTATTTTGAGTTGATGACGGATCTCAAAATCGATGCGGCCACGAAACTGGCGGAGGACGAAAAGGAGATTTTAACTCATTTGATCAGACAGCTTGAATACCAGGCGACCTGCGATTGGGAGGAGCTGCACCGGCCCGAGGTGTCCTCTGTGTCCATCGACGAACTCAAATTGATCCGGCTGCGAAGACTGGCAGTCGCTTTTTATCACGAGGTCAATGATAGTTTTCTCTGGAAAATAGTCGACTACAGCCAGAGCGCTCTCAATGTTCTGCTGGGATTCACTATCTTGAACGGTAATCCCTCTTTTTTGGACCCCGCCAATAGGGGCAGCGATTTCGCCAATATCGCACCGGATCGCTAATATTTTCGCAACGGCGTGTGGTCTGCCAACCCATTGCATGCGATGGTCATCATGCACATTGTACGCGATCTCTACAAGCCTGCCGAACCACAGGCGGCGCTCTTCGCATTCGTCGATTACCTGCGCGAACTGGGATGGCACCACGGCAATCAAAGTGATCCGGCTTGGCGGGAATTGCCCTACCATGTGTCGACGACACCTGATGGGATCAGTGTCAGCGTCTGGAATTTTGAAGCTTACTTCATGATTAATCAGGGAGGCGGTTGTTCCTCGGCTTCCGGAGTTATCCGGGAGGCCATGCGGGCATTTAATATTCCCGTTATCGTGGATACCTGAATTAATAATAAAATTTCCCATGCATTCGTTCCCTGCCCAACGCTGAATAAGGAGCCGGGAGATAATGGCCGAAAACATCCCGGAAAAGCCCTAAAAACTCTGCAAGAGAATGCCTTTCAAAAGCAGCACGGCCTTTCCCAGTCTCACTTAAATGACGGGTTAGCAAGGTTAATTTTCCTTCGTCATGTCAGCCTCTGCAAGTTTATCTATTTCTGCAAACCCCATGAGCTTGTTTGTGACAAGTCCATTTTGAGTTATCAGCTGCAAATCTGTTGCAATTGCTTGTAAGCATGCCGCGACAGTTATTTTATGGCATTTATCGAAGATATCACAGTTCAATCACTTATAGGGAGGTTCACCATGGAGCATATCTTCTGCCTGCTGCCCAAAACATTCTTTTGAATCCCATTCATTGTTCATTATCATATCCTATATTGCCGAACGCTGCGGATAACCTGGACAAAAAGCGTCAGCTTTTTGGATCAGAGTTAATCCGCTTGTTCGAATCAGGGTTATTTAGAAACCTCTTTTAATCTTTCTGCGATCCATATTTTAATAATAGATTGACGTGGTACACCAAGGCGCCTAGCTTCCCTATCTAAGCTGTGAATCATCCATACTGGGAAATCCACATTTACTCTTTTCTGCTCTTGCCCTGGTCTCCTTGCTTTCGAAAGATCAAGAGACTTGGTAATATCCTCCCCGGAATCAAACTTTTTATCTAAGTCTTTAGCTTTCATAAATATCAATTTCCTCTTTTCGGGATCGACGCACAGAAATAATTCGGACTTTTTCATTCCTGTATGTAATGATTGTTGACCAGCATTTATCAGAAATTTTACCGATTATCAGAAACCTCTCTTCATCAATGGTTTTTGCTGGGATTTCAATTCGATCCGGATCATTCCACAAAGCTTGAGCTTCAACAAAATCAATCCCGTGTTTTTTTAAATTGATTTGGCTTTTTCGTTTGTCGAATTCAAATTCCATAACGGTATGATTAATATACTATAATTATACCTAAGTCAACCCAGATTATTTTTTAAGTTCATCTGCAGAAAGTCCCTGAGCTAATTTATTCGGTGTTCTTGTCGGGCCAAATCAAAGGCGAAAGGTTCCCTTTTCAGGATCAGAATTATGCGCTTTTCCCCCACATGACGGTGTTTGAAAACGTCGCTTTTGCGCTTAAAATGCGCAAACTCAATTTCGTGAATTTGACAGTCTATATATTTTTTCAGCATGAAAAAATATTGCTTGACAGATATATTAGTATACTAGTATATCAATTGGTA
>Ga0316193_10002133_pt1 | contig 13766 bp, 12 predicted proteins | sample MerIslsedime2_MG_FD_207735 | JGI IMG/M metagenome (GOLD analysis project Ga0316193, IMG submission 207735) | Coastal sediment microbial communities from Maine, United States - Merrow Island sediment 2 | ecosystem: Environmental > Aquatic > Marine > Coastal > Sediment | place: USA: Maine...
CGGGCGGCCCCTCGATGACGACGTGGCGATCGGCGACCAGAGCCGCAACGACCAGTTCGATCTCGCGACGACGACCGACGACGGTCGCTTGAATCGACGCGACGAGATCCGATGGGTTGGCTTCACCCATGGACGACCACGCCACGGATGTTCTCGCCGTCGCGCATGGCCTGGTAGCCAGTGTTGATCTCGTCGAGCGTGTACCGACTGGTGATCAGTTCGTCGAGCTTGAGCTGACCATCGCGATACAGGTTCAGGAGCTTGGGGATGTCGGCGCGCGGGTTGAGCGACCCGAAGATCGTCCCCTTGATCTCCTTGTTCCACATCGCCAGCTCGAACAGGTTGACCGACGACTCGGTCTGCGTGATCGGCGCGACACCGGTGACCACGATCGTGCCGCCCTTTCCGGCGAGCTGCGTGCCGAGCGCCATCAGGTCGCCGTACATCACACCGGGGGTCATGATCACCTTGTCGGCCATCATTCCCTCGGTCATCTCCATGACAGCCGGGAACGCCTCCTCCATCGAGGTGAAGGTCTGCGTGGCCCCGAACTCCATCGCCTTCTCGCGCTTGAATTCGACCGGGTCGACCGCGATGACCTGCCGCGCGCCGGCCATCGCCGCGCCCTGCACGGCGTTGATGCCGATCCCACCGATACCGACCACGACAACGGTGTCGCCCGTGGCAACCGCCGCTCGATTCGTGGCGGATCCCCAGCCGGTCGCGACACCGCACGAGACGAGTGCGACCGCTTCGAGGGGGAGGTCCGTGTCGACCTTGATCACCTGGTCGACCGACACGCAGCTGTATTGCGAGAACGTGCCGAGCTTCGCGAAGAGCATCGGATCACCACTGCCGTCAGCGAGGTGGTGACGAGTCGTCCCATCGGTCGACATGCCCTTGAGGAACGCTCCAGCACCCGCATCACACAGGTTCTGTCGGCCCGTCGAGCAGTAGCGACACTTCCCACACGACGGCACGAACGACGCCGACACGTGGTCGCCCACGGCCACGCTGGTGACACCGGGTCCGACCTCGGCGATCACACCGGCGCCCTCATGGCCACCGATGACCGGCCAGAACTCCTCGATGCCCATGAGTGGCCAGGCTTCTTCGGGCGGCACCATGTCGCCGGTGATCAAGTGTTCGTCACTGTGGCACAGCCCGGCGGCCTTCCACTCGACGATCACCTCACCCGCCTTGGGTGGATCGACTTCCACGTCCTGGATCTGCCATTCCTGGCCCAATCCGTGGAGCAGGGCAGCTCGGCTCTTCATGATGTGTTCCCCTCCCTGACGACCCGGGTCTGGCCGTGTCGTCGGTGTTGTCGTCAGCCGTCGATGTCGTCAGTCGTAGATGAGGACGCCGCGGATGTTCTTGCCGTCGTTCATGTCGGCATAGCCCTGGTTGATCTCGTCGAGGGAGTACGTCCTCGTGACGAGACCGTCGAGGTCGAGCTGGCCCTGGGTGTAGAGCTCGAGCAACCGGGGGATGTCCTTGCGGGGGTTGCCCGAGCCGAACAGGGAACCAATCAGTTGCTTCTCGAAGACGGTCAGGAAGACTGCTGGGATCGCGATCGACTGCTCCGCGGTCGGATGGATGTTCGTGACGACGATCTTCGAGCGCTTACCGCCCAGGTGGAACGCCTCACCGAGAACGTCGCCATTGCCGACGCCGGTCGTCATGATCACCTTGTCGAAGCCGCGGTCCCACGTGGTCTCCGCGAGGGCGCCCAGCGCTTCTTCAACGCTGCTGTGAGAGTGGGTCGCACCGAACTCCATCGCCTTCTCGCGCTTGAATTCGACCGGGTCGATCGCCGCGATCACGCGGGCCCCGGCGAGCTTCGCCCCCTGGACGGCATTGGCACCGATACCACCGACGCCGACCACGGCAACGGTGTCGCCGGGCTGCACGTCGGCGGCATAGACCGCGGAGCCCCAACCGGTGACCACACCACAGCCCAGGAGACACGCCTTGTCGAGCGGGAGATCTGGATCGATCTTGATGCAGCTCGCCTCGTTGACCACCGTGTGGTAGGCAAACGTGCCGAGGTTGCCGATCCCGAGGGTGAGGTCCTTGCCGCCGACATGGTGCCGCGACGTTCCGTCTGTGATCTGCAGACCGGTCGCAGTCAGCGAACCCATGTCGCAGAGGTTCGAGTGGCCGTCTGCGCAGCTCGGGCACCGGCCACAGGCCGGAACGAATCCGAAGACCACATGATCGCCGGGCTGCAGCGAGAACACGCCGTCGCCGACCTCCATGACGACACCAGCGCCTTCGTGGCCACCGATCAGCGGTGGCTCCGGGGTCGCGCCCGCAAGATCGCCGGTGACGAGATGCTCATCGGAGTGGCACATGCCGCTCGCAGCCAGCTTCACCAGAACCTCGCCGGCCTTCGGAGGATCGAGCTCGATCTCCTCGACGCTCCACGGCGTGTTGCGTTCCCACAAGATGGCGGCTTTGGTCTTCATGTTGAGACTCCCCAGGGTCGAGTACCGGCAGCGCCGGACATTCATCGGATGAACCCGGACTGTACCCACCAGACTGGTGCCGTGACGGATCCGGACGACACCCTGCGCTCCGGTGATCTCGATGCCGTCGTCGCCCACGCCCGTTCGATGTCCGACGACGAACTGCACCACCTCGCCGAGCTCGTGCGCCAGGTGCAGATCGAGCGGGCGATCGACAACGGCGACCACGACGCGATCATCGCGTCGGGATTCGACGTCGGCTTCGGTCGTGACGGCCTCGGCGTGTTGCCGTGGGTCGAGGGAAGCGTGATCGTGTGCCCCGGCGGCATGGTCTCGAAATCCAAGACGAGCCATCGGTGCCGGTTCGTCAGCGTCGACGATGTGTGGATCCGGGATTCGGGCCTTCTGCTGCGCGAGGACAAGCGATCATCGCCCGGTACCGACGAGGGTTTCCGGGCGATCGCGCTGGTCCCGCTCGTCGACGGCACCGAACTCGATGTGGTGTCAGGCAAGGCTCGCAGCGGTCGACATTCGGTCGACCGCGTGGTGAGCTACGAGGTCCGCGGTGGAGAGCTCGTCGAGGTCAGCCAGCGCAACGTGACCCCCACCGACGTGCGCTGACGAACGCAGCCGCAACCCACATGCCCACCCAACGCCATCCGACCCCCGATCAGCGGGGGAGGACGCGGACTTGGATGTACTCGGCCGCGGGGACCCAGCGAGCAATCGCCGCTCGGACGTCGGTGGCGGTGAGCTCGTCGACGAGGGCCGCCTGGTTCACGAAGTCGTCGAACGACGCAGTGCCGCCCGGGTCGGTGAACGAGTCGAGAACCTCGTCGTTGATCTGCTGGTTGCTGAACAGATCGAGTTGTTGGCGCACCGCCTCGGTGGCAGCCGCGAACTCGACGTCGGTCGGACCGTTCGCGCGGAGGTCTTCGAGCTGGGTGAGCACGGCGTTGGCGACCTCCACGATCAGTTCGGGTCCGGTCGTGTTGGAGATGTACGTCTGTGCGTAGGGAGCGGCACCTGCGCCGATCTCGATGAACGCGAACGGCGAGTAGGAGTCGCCGAGATCCTCGCGGATCGTGTCGGTGAGCCGGCTCGTGACCAGTTCCTGCACGATCAACGCCGTGACATCATCCCGACGGTCCGCGCTCGCCGGCGCGGTGAACAAGAACGAGACGCTCGCCTGCTCACCCTCGCCGGCATTGATCTGTTCCGCTACGACGCCCGCTGGCGGAGGCGGCTCCACGTAGTCGACCGACTCCGTTCGCCCAGTTGCAGGCAACGTTCCGAGGTAGGTGCGAGCGAGGTCGGTCGCTTCATCGAGATCGAAGTCGCCGCTGAATGCGAACGAGAAGTCCGACGCATCACCGAACCGGTCCCGCAGGACCCGATCGATGTCGTCGGCGGTCAACGAGTTGAGCGTGTCCACTGTCGGGAGCAGGTAGCGAGGGTCGTCGTATCGAGCGTCGAGGAGCGTCTTGAACTCCGCGTAACCGGGTTCGATCGACGGGTCCGAGGCGTAGGGCAGCTCGTCGTCCACGTACTGGTCGAGTGCCACTGCATCGACGCGCGGCTGGGTCATGTACAAGTGGATCAGCTGGAACAGCACCTGGAGGTCGGAACTGGCCGCGGTCCCCGCCATCCCTTCGGTGAACGCGTCGACCCCCAGTTGCAGGCTCACGTCCTTGTCAGCGAGGTACGCGTCCAAGGCAACCGGATCGTAGGTCGCCACACCGCTCTGGCTGACCACGGAGCCGAGTGCGTCGGCAGCCGGGACGTCTGCATCAGCGAGGACGGCAAGTCCGCCCGGGCTGCGGGCCTCCATGTCGACCCGCCCATCGACGATGTTCGTCGTGTTCAACGACACGGTGACACCGTTGTCGAACTCCAGGACCCGAGGAGCGACGAACGAGATCCGGCTGCCATCGGCGAGTGATCCACTCGAGGACTCCTCGATGGCCTCCGGCGCGACCATCAGGTCACCGTCGATGGCGGCGTCGTCCGCCCGGGGCTCGAGTTCACGATCGCGCATTCCGGTCGCCTGTGCGACGAATGTCTCCTCTGACGGGAGGTCACCGATCTCGCTCTCGGGCACGACGACCATCACGTGCGGGGCCGAATCCGAGAGGCGGTTGACGAAGCCGTAGGCGATGGTCTCCGGCGCCGCTCGATCGAGGATGGTGTTGACGAGTGCGTACTGTTCGTCGGCGCTCGGGATCGGCTCATCGGTCAGGACATGACGCACGTACTCCTCGGCGAAATCGGCGTCCTGGCGGGAGTCGCGACCGTCGTGTCGCGTGTCGATCGAGGTGCGCACCGAAGACACCGCTCGGTCGACCTCAGCCTGGGTGAAACCGAATCGACGTACTCGCTCGTACTCGTCGAAGACCGCCTGGGTCGATGCCTCCAACGCGTCGCCATCGGCCGACACGACGATCTCCGGCGCCTCGAGTCCGCGCACGAACCCACTGGAGTCGACGCGTGCATCGTCGAACGGTGCCTCGCCTCGAAGCGCGTCATTGCCCAGGCGGGTGGCGATGATGTCGAACGCCATCGCGTCGAGGATCGACTGCTGCACTGCCGCCTCCGGCGACACGTCGTCGGCGGAGGCGGCGCTCGGGAGCGTGACTTGCGCGAAGCCCTCGGCCACGTCGGGATCCGACAGCACCAGGACCTCCGCGTCGGTCGACGGTTCGACGAGCAGTTCCGGGCGTTCCGGCGACGAGCCCCGCGCCACGAGCGGGCCGAATCGCTCGAGGAGACCCGCCTCGATGACGTCGGTGTCGACGTCACCGACGACCACCACGGCGGCATTGTCCGGCCGGTACCAATCGTCGTAGAAGCCCCGCAGGGGCGCGGAATCCATCGACGTGATCGCGACCTCGTCGCCGATGGGGTCGCGACCCTCGTAGGGCGATCCGGTGAGGAACAGCTCCTCGAGTCCGTCGAAGATCCGGCCCCCGGAGCTAGTTTCGGACCCGCGCCACTCGTCGAGCACGACACCCCGCTCGGCTTCTACTTGGGCCTGATCGATCGTCGCCGCCGACAGCCACTGTTCGAGCACATCGAGGCCAGTGGCGACGACGCTGTCGTCAGCGGTCGGCATCGTCAGTTCGTAGACGGTCTCGTCATAGCTCGTGTAGGCGTTGATGTCCGCTCCGAAGCCGGCACCGAAGCTCCGCAAGACCGCGATCAGTTCGTTCTCGGGGAACTCCTCGGTGCCATTGAAGAGCATGTGTTCGAGGAAGTGGGCACCGCCGGTCTGCGTCTCGTCTTCGAGCGCTGACCCAGCGTCGATGACGAGCCGCATCTCCACCCGGCCGCCTGGGTTGTCGTTCTCGCGGATCAGGTAGCGCAGACCATTTTCGAGTTCCCCGATCACGATCTCGGGGTCGGGCTCCGAGATCGGCGGCAACCCGCCCTGGTCTGGCGCCGCGGTCGGCGTCGAGCCGTCGACGGACGTCGGCGCCAGGGTGCTGGCCGGCGATGCGGTCGCCTGGTTCGACTCGACTTCGGCGACATCGGAGCCAGAGGTGCAGGACGCAAGGACGACGCCGGCGATCAGGAGGCCCATACCCGTTCGTCGCGCCGCCCGGGCGAGGTGAATCACGCGTCGAGACTAGGGCAGCTCATCGCCGCAGCGACGTCGCATCATCCGATGAGCCCGAGCGCGCGCAGGTCGCGCTGAAACTCATCGCACGAGGTGCCGGAGGGCGGGCGGACGGCCAGACTGTGAATGTGGAGCTTCCCCCGCCGGTCCTGTCGCCGCTGCGGATCTTCGGGCTCCGCAAGACCTACGGCACCACCGTCGCCATCGACCATCTCACCCTCGAGGTCCCACCCGGCGCGTGCTACGGCCTTGTCGGGCCGAACGGGAGTGGCAAGTCGACGACCATGCGCGCCGTCGTCGGGTTGGTCCGTCCCGACGCCGGCGTGATCGAAGTGTGCGGAACCCGCGTCGACGAGGACGTCCTCGCCACCCGCCGCGCGATGGGCGTCATGCTCGACCCGCTGCAGCTCTTCGACCGGTTGACGGCCTGGGAATTCGCCGACACGATCGGCGCGCTCCGCTCGCTCGACCCCGACACCGTCCGAACCCGAGCCACCGACCTGTTCACGGTGCTCGACCTGATCGACGACGCCACCCGCCCGATCGCCGGCTACAGCCACGGCATGCGCAAGAAGACAGCGTTGGCGGCAGCGCTCCTCGCGCGTCCCCGCGTCGTCATGCTCGACGAACCCTTCGAGGGGGTCGACCCGGTCTCGACCAGAGCGATGCGCCTGATGCTCGACCGATTCCGGGCCGGTGGTGGCACCGTGGTGCTGTCGACACATGTGATGGACATCGTCGAGCGGGTCTGCGACCACGTCGGCGTGATCCACAAGGGGCGCCTGGTCGCATCAGGTCCCATCGACGAACTCCGTGACGGCCGACGCCTCGAGGACGCGTTCATCGACGTCGTCGGCGCCTCGGACGTCGACGACCAGGCCCTCGGGTGGCTCCGCTGACGAACCTCACGGTCGTCGCCCTCTTCGCCCGGCTCCGGTGGAAAATGCTGCGCGGCGTCCTGGCGACCGACGGCGCTCAGAAGGTAGCGGTCGTCATCGGGTTGATCGCGTCCGTGCTCGTCGGGTCGATCTCCGCCGCGGTGATCTTCGTTCTCGGTCGGACTGCGGACGACCCCGACACCGTGTTCGTGACCGCCACGACACTCGCCGTCTTCGTCGTGATGATGATCGGCGTGATCGCCGGCGTCACGCAGCCGGTCGATCCACGGGTCCTCGCAACCGAGCCACTGGCCGAACGCCAACTCGGCGTCGGCCTGCTTGCTGCCTCCGCCGCCGGACCACCTGGGCTCTCGGCTGCGCTCCTCGGAGTCGGCCTGTTCGCCGGTGCGGCCCGTGGGATCGATTCGATCGCTCCCGTCACCCTCGCCGTCGTCGCCGTGCTCGCGACCCTGCTGCTCGTGTCGCGGACGACGATCAACGGGCTCGGACTGTTGGCGACGCGATACCCGCGTGTCGGCCAACTGGTCGTCGGACTGTCGAGCCTGGCCTTCTATGCGGCATTCCAGATCGTGCCCCGTGCGGTCGCCGACCTCGACGACGGCGACCAGGACCGTCTCGCCGATGCGCTGGCATGGACACCAATGGGGCAGCTCGGACGGGCGCTCGGCACCGCCGGCACCGATCCGCTCGAGTCGCTCGTCCAAGTCGCCATCGGTTCCGCGTGGTTGCTGCCATTGCTCTGGCTCTTCACCTGGTCGACACGCCGATTGCTCACATCGGTCAAGGGCGGAGCGACATCGGGCACGCGGCAGCGCACGCGCGCGCGCCCGGTGCGGGCGGTGGCCCGTCGCCTCTGCGGCCACGACGCCGTCGGGGCCATGGCGTGGCGAGGAGTGCTCACCCGGTTTCGGACACCCCGCACCGCATTGGAGACCTTCACCGGAGCCGGGGTCGGGTTGGCGATCGTGCTCGTCCCGGTACTCACCGGACGAGAGGCGGGCGCCGGCGCGGTGCTGGTCGGTGGAGCGGTGCAGTTGGCCGTGCTCTTCATGGCCGGCAACAGCTTCGGTTCCGATGGCCCTGCACTGTCGAACGAGCTCCTGACCGGTATCGAGCCGTCGCTGATCGTCAGGGCGAAGGCCCGTTCGGTGATCGTGTCGGCCTCACCGATCGCCCTCATCGGCCCGCTGATCGCCGCGGCAGTCACCGACGAATGGAACTACCTTCCGGCCGGCATCGCCGTCGGTATCGGCGGCTTGCTCGCCGGTGCGGGTGCCGCGATGGTCCAGTCGTCACTCGTCCCGATCGCGATCCCCGACAGCGACAACCCGCTTGCCAGCGGCGACTCCGGCAAGGGCTGGTTCGCCGGGCTCATGCTCGCCGGAGTCCTCCTCGCCCTTGCGATTCTCACCTTGCCAGTCGCGCTCGCCCTCCTGTGGGCGATCGATCGCGAATCAGTCGCCCTCGTCACGGTGCTCGCAATCGCGATGCTCGGCGTTGGCGTCGTGATTCTTCACGGTGGCAATGCGGTTGCCGCCGCCCGTTGGCGCGACCGCGGCCCAGAGCTGTTCGAGGCGCTGACGCCGGCACGCTGATGCTCGCCATGGCCCACCACGCCAGGCGCGGTTAGTGTCGCCGCCATGGATGAACCGACTGTCACGCTCGACGACACCGCCGTCACGTCCGAGACCTCGTCCGACGAATTGCTCGAGGACGAACTCCTCGTCGAGGAGATCTCGATCGACGGGATGTGCGGCGTCTACTGACGTCGCCCCGGTCCGCATGACGACCACCCCATTGGCGTCGATGCTCGACCGACCTCTGGAGCTGCACCCCCAGGTGGCGCTGCGACCCGAGCCGTTCGGTGCACTTGCATACCACTACGGCAATCGCAAACTGATCTTCCTGAAACACCCCGACGTCGTTCTCGTCGTGCAGGCGCTGGGAGATCAACCCACCGTCGGCGCCGCACTTCGCTCGTGTGACATCGACCAAGCTCGCTGGCCGTCGTTCGAAAAGGCGTTCATCGCACTCATCGAATCGGAGATGCTCCATGACCGCACCGTTGGTTGAACAACTCAAGGGCGGTCTGGATGCCCCCATCTGTCTCACCTGGGAGCTGACCTACGCCTGCAACCTCGAGTGCGTGCACTGCCTCTCGTCATCCGGCCGGCGCGATCCCCGGGAGTTGACCACCGACGAAGCCAAGGCGGTGCTCGACGAGCTGCACGACCTCCAGGTCTTCTACATCAACATCGGTGGCGGTGAGCCGATGATCCGCCGGGACTTCTTCGAGCTGCTCGAGTATTCGATCGACCGTGGCATCGGCGTGAAGTTCTCGACCAACGGCGCGTTCATCGACGCCGAGAAAGCCCGACGGCTCGCGTCGATGGACTACCTCGACATCCAGATCAGCCTCGACGGCACCGATGCAGTGACCAACGACGCCATCCGCGGCGAGGGTTCATACGACACGGCCATCCGAGCGATGAACCATCTCCGCGACGCCGGCTTCGGCGAGTTCAAGATCTCCGTCGTCGTCACCCGCCACAATGTGGACCAACTCGACGAGTTCAAGACCCTCGCCGATTCCTTCGGCGCCCAGCTGCGCATCACACGCCTGCGTCCCTCCGGTCGTGGCGCCGACTCGTGGCACGACCTGCATCCAACGCAGGCCCAGCAGCGTCAGATCTACGACTGGCTCATCGCCCATGGCGACAACGTGCTCACCGGCGATTCGTTCTTCCACCTCAATGCGCTCGGCCAGGAGACAGGAACCGGGCCACTGCCCGGTCTCAACATGTGTGGTGCGGGACGGGTGGTCTGCCTGATCGATCCGATCGGCGACGTGTACGCCTGCCCGTTCGTGATCCATGACGAGTTCAAAGCCGGCTCGGTTCGCGACGAGGGCGGTTTCGCCAATGTGTGGAAGCACAGCGACCTGTTCAGCGAGCTCCGCGAGCCACAGTCGGCCGGTGCCTGCGCTTCCTGCGGGAGTTTCGATGCGTGCCAGGGCGGCTGCATGGCGGCGAAGTTCTTCGTCGGCATCCCGCTCGACGGCCCCGATCCGGAATGCGTCGACGGGCACGGCGAGGCAGCGATCCTGGCCGCCTCGGCCGTCATGAAGCCTCGCCCGATGATGGACCATTCCAAGCCCGCCCGGGTCGCCACACCCGGGCGCGTGCCGGTGGCCATCGGCCGCCGCTGACCACGGCCGCTGAACTCGCAGAGCGATGGGGTGGCCGACCGAACGAGGCAGTCTGTGCCGTGCTCAACCGGGTCGGCGAGCCACCATGAGGATCCGACTGAACGGGAAGAAGCAGGGCCGCTCGTCGCCCATGACCTCCACGAGCTCCCGCTCGTAGTCGACCAGGAACGCGTCGTATGCCGCCGGTGACATCACGGAGCGGAACCGAGTCAGCGTCGATCCCTTCACCCACTCGACCGCGTGACGCGTCGTCGGCAGGACGTGCGGGTACACGCGCAACTGGACATCGATGTCGACGTACCCGAGGTCGTGGAGCAGCCGCGCGTACTCGTCGGGTGCCAGGACGTACGCGGCCACAGGGTCGAGGGGCGGCCCTGACGGTCCGAATGCGCACCGATGCGGATCCCGCCCGGCTACGTCCGCCGCCACGACGTGCGTCGGCGCATGCGAGTTGGCCGGCACCTGCACGGCCAGCTGGCCACCGGGAGCAAGCCCGTTGGTCCATCGAGCAAGAACGGCGCGATGATCCGGCACCCACTGCAAGCTTGCGGCGGCGAGCACCAGGTCGCGATCGCCAGCCGACGTCCACTGACCGATGTCGCCGAGTTCGAATCGAATGTTCGAAGCGACCTGGCGGGCAGCGTCGGCAAGCATCACCGGTGCATGGTCGACACCGACCATCTCACCCACGCCGAGCTGTCGAGCCGCGAGCGCCGTCAGCTGGCCCGGCCCGCATCCGAGATCGACCGCCCGCCGGATCGGACCGGGTCGAACGAGACCGAGCAGGTCGAGGAACGGTTCCGCACGCTCGGCCGCGAACTGCGCGTACTGCTCGGGATCCCAGTCGAGTGTGCTGAGCGATGCGGGTTCGGCCACGACTTGTATCGTACTTGTATTCTCAACGGTCCGCGAGCATGAACGTCACCACGGCGTCCGACACGATCGTCACGTCAGGACGGGTGGGGCCGCGGCGTCAGTGACGAAGTGGAGTTCTTGAACCGCCCGGGTCATCGCCACGTACAGCAGACGAGCGCCTCGCTCGGTCACCGACCTGTCCAACCCCTCGCTCAGGATCTCGTGGGGATTGACGACGATGACACCGTCGAACTCGAGCCCTTTGACCAACTCGGGTCCGAAAACCGGCAACTCGGCCGGGTCGAGTTCGTGGACGTGGTCGACGACGCGAAGGCCGTGATCGGCGAGGGCGTCACCGATCCGTTCGTGCCACGCCGGTGGAGCAACGATCGCGCTGACCCGTCGCCGGTGCTTGGTGGCGACTGCGAGCGCAGCGGTGGTGGCGCCCAGTTGTTCGGCAGTCGTTCGATGCCAGCTCGGCGGTGCCCCCACTCGACGCACGCTGCGACTCTCCGTGGCATCGACGCCGGTGTACGGCAAGAGCCGGTTGGCGACGGCGAGGATCGGCTCGGGCACGCGATACCCGATCGTGAGATCGGCCACGGTTCCCGATGCCGTACCGAGATGGGAGAACACACTCGACCAGCGCTCCTGACCGGCCGGCGTCGTCGACTGCGCGACGTCACCGACCAACGTCATCGAGCCGGCCGGGCTACGGCGACCGATGACCCGCAACGCGACCGCGGAATGGTCTTGGGCTTCGTCGACGATCACGTGCCCGTAGGTGAACGGTGACCCGTTGAGCATCGAGTTGGCCTCGTCGACGAGCAGTTGATCGGCGCGAGTCCAGATGCGCCGCTTTCCCGACGGCCCCGGAAGCATCCGATCGACGACTCGGACCGGCTTCTGAATCGGCCACGACTTGTTGATCGCCGCCTTCAGGGGAGCGGCTTTCGACCAGGTGTCGTCGGAACCGGTCCGCTGCAACAGTTCCCGTCGGGCGAGTGAACGCATACGTTCACGCCGCTGGTTCAGCGGGCTCGTACCACTGGTCGCGATCCCCAGCCACGCGATGAACTGCTCCCGCGAGATCACATGCGTGCGTGCACCGATCGGGATCCGGATGTCGTCCTCGGGTGGCCGGATTGCCCCGAGGGCCGCCGCCTCGAGATCCGCCAACCGCTCGGCATCGCCCTTCCAACGCGCGACGGCCACCTCGTCGACACCGGTCACCTCGACTCGCGGGATGCAGAGTTCGTCGACGGTCGACTGGCGCACCGACCGCTCACCGAGCGACGGCAGCACGTTGCCGATGTAGTCGAGGAACGCCTGGTTCGGCCCGACGACGAGCACCCCGTCGCGAGCGAGCCGACCGCGATGCTCGAACAGCAGATACGCCGCTCGGTGCAGCGCGACCGCTGTCTTGCCGGTACCCGGGCCACCTTGCACGACCAGCACCTGATCGATCGGCGAGCGGATCACGATGTCCTGTTCGGCCTGGATGGTCGAGACGATCTCGCGCATCTCGCCGGACCGCTCCGCACCGATCTCGGCCAGCACCGGATCGGGAATGCCACCGGCGACCTCGCCCTCGTCGGGGTCATCGAGATGCTCGTCGAGGTAGGCGATGAGGTCGCCTTCGTCGAGCGTGAACCGGCGCCGGAACGCAACGCCCAGAGGGTCGACCGATGTCGCCCGGTAGAACGGCGCCGCGATCGGTGCTCGCCAGTCGACCACGACCGGGTCATGACGATCATCTTCGATGTGGCGCCGCCCGATGTACCACTCGTCGATTCGCCCGAAGAACTCGCCGGCGCCAGGCCCGCGGAGATCGTCGAGTGCTTCGGCGACGGTGACTTCGATGTACTCCTTCGTGATCTCGTCGGCGGCACCATCGGGGTCGACCGCTTCGAGGCGGGCGATCATCCGATCCCGCGAGGAACGCGCGAAGGCCAAGCGCTCACGCTCATCGAGGAGATCGGGGAAGAGTTCAGCCGCCACGGGGCAGGCCAAGCTAGTCCTCGACGTTCATGTCACCATGACCGTTTTCCAACGAACGGTGCAAGGATCTTGGCTGGTGCCGCTCCTGATCCTGCTCGCGTATGTCATCGGGACGTTCCCGAGCGCGATCCTGGTCGCCAAGGCGAACGGCATCGACATCTCGACGTTCGGTTCCGGCAACCCGGGTGCATCAAACGTCACACGGGCACTGGGCTGGCGCAAGGGCATGTGGGTCTACGTCCTCGACGCCGGCAAGGGAGCCCTCGCCGCCGGACTCGGCCTCGCGCTCGATGGGCGACCGCTCGCCTACTGGTGTGGAGCGGCTGCGGTGGTCGGCCACATGTTCCCGGTGTTCCGCCGTTTCCGGGGCGGCAAAGGGGTGGCGACCGGTTCCGGCGTCCTCCTCGTGGTCCAGCCGATCCTCGCGCCGCTCGCCGTCGGCCTGTGGTGGCTCGTGACGAAGACCACCGGGAAGGCCGCGCTCGGCTCGGTCATCGCGGTGGCACTCGTCCCCATCGTGATCATCATTCAGGATCAACCGAGGTGGGAACTGCTCGCCGTTGCCGGCGTCTGCGGCCTGATCATGCTGAAGCACACCAGCAACATCAAACGGATGATTCGACGAGAAGAGCACTCCCTCAGCCAGAATTGATCTCCTGATGCAGTTGCTCTCCCCCATCACGTTCGGCTCGCGCTCTGCACCCAACCGCGTGATA
>Ga0316193_10002136_pt1 | contig 13756 bp, 7 predicted proteins | sample MerIslsedime2_MG_FD_207735 | JGI IMG/M metagenome (GOLD analysis project Ga0316193, IMG submission 207735) | Coastal sediment microbial communities from Maine, United States - Merrow Island sediment 2 | ecosystem: Environmental > Aquatic > Marine > Coastal > Sediment | place: USA: Maine...
GCTATCACCATCCACCGACAGCGGCCGCAAAGATCCACTCGCGATCCAGAACTCACTGCCCATCAGCAACCTGAAGCCACCTGATCAGGTGGCCAAAAGTTTACTCATACCATCTCACTCGGACACTTTCCCACGCAACTGCTTGGACCTGCCACGTCGGGTCTTGCTGTCGAGCCTCCTGAGCTGAGAATTGCGCGTCGGCCGGGTTGGTTTACGAGATTTCTGCACAACCATTACCGAGGCTATCAAGCTGCGCAGACGATCAAGCGCAGCCAGACGGTTTTTTTCCTGGGTGCGGAACTGCTGGGCCTTGATGATAACCACGCCATCTTTGCTGATACGCTGATCGGAAAGCGCCAGTAACCGGGTTTTGTAGACTTCCGGCAACGAGGAAGCGCGAATATCGAAGCGCAAATGAATCGCCGAGGCCACCTTGTTGACATTTTGCCCACCCGCACCCTGCGCGCGAATAGCAGTCATCTCGATTTCCTCTTCGGGAATAGCCAGATTGCGGGAGATTTGCAGCACGCCAGGACTCGATCGATTAAATAATTTATTATAGGCCACCCCGGATCGATAAACACCCGCGCGGATCGTCACTGCAATCAGACCCGGTAAACCAGGCCCCAAAAAAACCATGCACTACCATAAGCCATAGAACTTTTAACCTTCCACCCTGGTCAGAGCATTCAATGAACTTCAAAACCATGATCTGCGCTGCTGCTTTCGCCGTACCCCTCCAGCAGGTGGATAACTGGCAACTGTTGCAATACAGCAAAATCGAACCTAATCGAGTCGTTTTTTCGCAACAGGGAATGACCGTCAACGTCACGGGATCGGCAAGCCCGGTCATCTACCCTCTCGACCAGCCGCGCCTGGTACGCAGGGTCGAGGTTACCGGCTCACTGAGCGAACTGCTCGCGCTCGACGCGAATAAACAGGGTCTCGAGGGCAGCGATGACTTCAGCCTCAGGATCGGACTGGTGGTGGCCGGTGACAAAACCCTCAACGGAGTCCAGAAATTGTTCAGCGCCAACTGGATAAAAACATTATTCGAACTTGCGCCGCAAGGCAGTGGTGTCGAAAACATCTACTTCCTCAATGCCGTACAGGGGAGCGCCATACTGGGGCAGCAGCGCCAGCATCCGCTGTCTGACCTGATCTACGAAAATAACGTCTGGTTGCTGGATAAACCGGGTGATTTCGCCATGAGCCACACCCTCGATAAACCCCGCAAGGTAATCGCTATATGGCTTTCCATTGACGGCGATGACAGCCGTTCAAGCTACTCCACGGTGATCAGGAGCCTGCGCCTCGAAGGCTGATCGGGCGGCCATCGTAACACCGCATTCAACCCCCGCCCACGCTCTCATCTATTCTGCGTAAATCGATATGATTCGTTGAATGTTTGGGGAAGCTGGTATTTAATAGGAACATAATAAATATATACTAATAACTAAAAAATAGGGGCGTTCCGGTTGTTTGGTTTGCATAGAAACCTTGATTTTATCTGGATTTCACGGCTAATAGCGGTGTTCCGGCGGGCTTCCCCGCCTTCTTCATCTACTCGCCGTCTGACCAGATACTCGCCGGCAATATGAGCAATGAAGTCTATCGTGTTGCAATCATCGGTTCCGGGCCGGGTGGCCTCAGTGCCGCTGCACATGCGGCAGAAATGGGCCTTTCGCACATATTGATCGAAGGCGAATCGCACATCTCCAACACCATCTTCCGCTACCAGAAAGGCAAGCACGTCATGGACGAGCCGGGCATTTTGCCACTGCGCAGTCCGCTCGAATTTACCGCCAGCAAGCGTGAAGTCGTTCTCGGCAGCTGGGAATCGGGGCTGGAAACCCACGGCGCCAACGTTCGCCTCGATGCCGAAGTGGTTGGCATTGAAGGACAACTCGGCGCCTTTGAAATCAAGCTCAAACAGGGTGAGATCGTCAAAGCCGAAACCGTAGTACTTGGCATCGGTGTGCAGGGCAATCCGCGAACGCTCGGTGTCCCCGGCGAAGACCTGCCGGTGGTGCAGTACACGCTGGACGATCCCGAAGAGTACGAGGATGAACACATCATCGTCATCGGTGGCGGTGATGCCGGTATCGAGAATGCCATCGCGCTGTGCAAACACAACACCGTCTATATCGTCAATCGCAACGCCGAATTCGACAGAGCCAAGGAGGCCAATAACGCCGCCATGCTCGACAAGATCGAAAAAGGCGAGATCGAATGCTTTTATTCCTCTAATTCAGCCAGGCTTGAAATGCTGCCGGAAGATAGCACTCAGAAAGCCATTTTGACCCTGGATACTCCGGACGGTGAGGCAGAAGTTCCCTGCGACCGCATTATCGCCCGCCTTGGCGCCATTCCACCGCGGCGTTTTATCGAATCCTGCGGTATCGAGTTTCCCAGCGAAGACCGCGAAGCCATCCCTGAACTCAGTGACCAGTACCAGACCAACGTACCCGGCATTTATATCATCGGCGCGCTCGGCGGCTACCCGCTGATCAAACAATGCATGAATCAGGGCTACGAGGTCGTCGAATATATCGAGGGCAATAACATCGACCCTGCCGACGAGCATCTGCTGCAGGCCAAATTCGACCTGCTGCAGGGCAAACCCAAGGTTGCCGTCGCAATTCGTGTTATTCAGAAACGCGTCCCCCTGCTGGGTGGCATGACCGTGCTGCAGTTGCGCGAATTTTTCCTCGATAGTGATATCCGCGCGCCCGATGCCGGCGATTACGTGTTCAGGAAGGACGATTACACCAACAGCTTTTACTGCATCATCGCCGGCACGGTCGAGATCGAAATCGATGAAAACGACCCAAGCAAGACCATTACACTGGGCAAGGGGCAGTTTTTCGGCGAGATGAGCCTGTTATCCGGACGGCGACGCTCGGCCAATATTCGCGCCGGCGCGGAATGCACCCTGGTGGAAACCCCGCGCCGCCTGATGAACAAGCTGATTCACTCGGTGGCCTCGGTGAAGCGCATCATCGACGAGGCTTTCATCGTCAGGACGCTGCAAACCCGGTTTGCCAAAACCTCGCGCATCGAGGACCTCGAAAAGGTTGCAGCCTCGGCGCAACTGACCCAGTACAAGGCCGGCGAGGAAATCTTCCACGAGGGGGCCGATGCCGACAGCCTGCACGTAATCCGGCGCGGTTCGGTCACGATTTCAAGAATGATCGGTGGCAACGAGACAACATTATCTTATCTGCCTGCCGGCAACTACATCGGTGAGATGGGTTTGATGGGGAAAAGTCAGCGTACCGCGACGGTGCGCGCGGCTGTCGCCACCGAAACGATTCAGCTGTCAGCCGAAAATTTTCAGTTCCTGCTCGATCAGGATGCGCAGTTGAAAGAACAGATATCGGCCGAGTACAAACGTCGCCTGTCGACCAACATGACAGCGCAGCACATGGGTCGTGGCAGCATCATATCGTTCCTGATCAGCCAGGGTGTCGGCGAGGCTACCGACGTGCTGTTGATCGACGAGTCGCTCTGCGTGCGCTGCGACAACTGTGAAAAGGCCTGCGCCGAAACCCATGGCGGCACCTCGCGCCTCGACCGCGAGGCGGGCCCCACCTACGCCTCGATTCACGTACCGACGTCCTGCCGCCACTGCGAGCACCCGCACTGCATGAAAGACTGCCCGCCAGATGCCATCAGGCGCGCGCCTGACGGCGAAGTGTTCGTTGCGGACAACTGCATAGGCTGCGGTAATTGCCAGCGCAACTGTCCCTACGGTGTCATCCAGATGGCGGTCGCACCACCTAAGAAGCCGGGGCTGGTTTCCTGGTTACTGTTCGGACTCGGCAGCGGGCCCGGCCAGGCGCCGGCGAACAAGCTGACGAAGGATCCCGATGCGATCAAGAAGGCGGTGAAATGCGATATGTGCAAGGATCTCAAGGGCGGAGCCGCATGCGTGCGCGCCTGCCCTACCGGAGCCGCACTGCGCATCAAACCTGATCAACTTCCCGCTTATGCAGGGGAACGCTAATGCATCAGTCCATATTAAGCTTTCGTCGCTCCCGCTACCTCTGGTGGTGCAGCGTCATCTGTATTGCGTCGATTGTCGCCTACTGGATGCACGAACCGGCCATGCCGCCCAATGGCAGCACATGGCTCGGCTATACGCTGGGCACCGTCGGCGCCGTGTTGATTCTGTGGCTGATGTGGTTCGGCATCCGCAAACGCAGCTATCGTTCGCGCATGGGAACGGTGCATGGCTGGCTGTCGGCGCACATCTATCTCGGTCTCGGCCTGATCACCGTGGTCACGTTACACACCGGCTTTCAATTCGGCTGGAACATGCACACCTTTACCTATGTGCTGATGATGCTGGTGATCCTCAGCGGCATGGTGGGCGTCTATTGTTACCTGCACTTCCCCCGGGTGATGACCGAAGACAGCGGTGAATCAACCGCCGACTCACTGATCCGTCAGATTCAGGAAATTGATCGGCAGGCACTGCTGCTGGCCGCCGAAATCGATCCGGAAACCCACGACGAGGTCATCAAAAGCATTCGTCGCAGCGCAATCGGTGGCAATGCCTGGCAATTGTTGTTCGCACGCGGCAAGACGCGGCAGGTAAAAGGCCTCAGCCTGGAGCCGAAAAAATCACCCGGACCTGACGCGGATGATACCTATCTCGGTGGCAGCACCATGATGTTCATGGCCAGTAATATCGCCAGTGGTGCACTCGACAAGGGTGATGCAACGCGACGCCTGTCAGATTTGTTGATTGGACAGAAAACCGGACTGGTTAAACAGCTGCGTCGTAACCTGCAAATTCAGGCCTTCATGGATATCTGGCTGTATTTCCACGTCCCGCTATCCTTCGCGCTGCTCGCTGCACTGATCGCGCACATCATCTCCGTATTTTTCTACTGGTAGCCGTGAAAGCCCATATCCGCCATATCGCCCATAAACGCAAGGGCATAGTTACCGAAAGCGAAAAGACGATCGCCAAACAGTCGATCGAGATCGGACGTGCTACCGACCAGGATATATTCCTCGCCGATTCAGGCGTCAGCTATCACCATGCGCGCATCAACCTGTTGCCGGATGGCACGGTTAGCGTGTCTTCCGTCAGCAAGCTCGGTTTTTACATCGAAGGCAAGCTGGTGCAGAACTGCCTGATTCAGCGTAACGGCGAGATTCTGGTCGGTGCCTTCAGTATCAAGATCGAGATTGATGCCAAAAAAGACCAGGTCGATATCACCGTCGAAAAAATCGCCGAGGATATCGTTGCGGAAGCAAGCGAACGCATGTTGCCGACTTCACTCGAGCAGACCTGGCTCAGTAAACGCACGGCTTCGTGGATTGGATTCATCGTCATGCTGCTGATTTTCCTCGGTTTTCCGCTGGCCGAGTTTTACGACGCCAATGCCAAACAGGCGATGCAGGAGCTTAACCTGCCCGGTGACGACCTCTGGCTGAGTGGTGAAATCAGCTCGCCACACCGGCATTTCGGCAACGACTGCAACCAGTGTCATGAGCTGCCATTCGTAAAGGTACGTGACACGGCCTGCACCGATTGTCACCAGCAAATCACGGCGCATGCCGATCCCGATCTGTACGACCTGCCGCAGCTGCAGGAAACCCGCTGCGCCACCTGCCACAAGGAACACAACGGCAATGAACACCTGATCCAGACCACGCAGAAACTGTGCAGCGATTGCCACGGAGCCCTGGTCACCGATGCCGACAGCCAGTTAACTCGCATCAGCGACTTTGCAACCGACCATAGCGAATTCAAGGTCAGCCTGATGACGCAAAGCGGCATGTCACGATACGATCCACAGGCCTGGCAACGCATCAGTCTTGACGATCCCGCCATCCGCCATGAAACCGGGCTGCTTTTTCCACACGACGTGCATCTCGACACTGAAGGTGTCGACGGCCCGCAGGGAAACCAGGTGATGGTCTGCAACGATTGTCATCGCACGGACGCAAGCGGCAACTACATGGTCCCGATCGCGATGGAACCACACTGTCAATCCTGCCATCGGCTTGAGTTCGATCCGGCTGACCTCGATCGCGAATTACCACACAGCGACCTGACGAATTTACGCAAGATGCTGAATGAGTACTATTCCCTGAAAGCCCTGCGCGGCGGAGTCATCGACGAGGATGCCCCTGACCTGGTAACCGAACGGCGCCGTCCAGGCAAATCGCTCACTCGCGAAGAACAGGAAGTGGCATTGAAATGGGCGCTGGAAAAAGCCGAGTTTGTCGCCGAGGAAGTGGTCGAGTTTCGCTCCTGCAACCTTTGTCACAAGGTCGAGCGCGATCCATCAATTGAGGAAGGCTGGAATATTCCCGAGGTCAACACCGCGCAGAGCCGCTGGTTGCCCAAGGGAGATTTCGATCATGAGTCGCATAAGAACAGCACCTGTGAAACCTGCCATGAAGCAGGCTCATCGGCGCGCAGTGAAGATGTGCTGCTGCCGAAAATCGCGGTTTGCCGCGAGTGCCACGGTGGTGAGAATTCAGAGAATCTGCTGCAGTCAACCTGCATCGAATGTCACGACTTTCATCAGCATGAACAGGTCCTGATGGAAATCTCACACAGCGGAGGCATGTCGAATGAGTAGGGTTCGTATCGGCCTGTTAGGCCTGCTCGGTCTGTTACTGCTGGCCTGCAGTAGCGGCGATCAGAAATCCGATGAGGGCACCGGAACCGGCTCCAACGGGTGCTCGGGGACATGCGCCAATGCCTCCACCTTTCTCAGCGCTGCTGACGTGCAACTTATCATTGCCCAGGCAGTCAACGAGGCGAGTGCACGAGGTGCGCTGGCAACCATCGCCGTGGTTGATCGAGTAGGCAACGTCCTCGGTGTGTTTCGCATGAACGGTGCCGCCACATCCATCACCATTCCGGCTCCGCGCGGCGTGGTCGGGGGACTCAACGGCCTCGAAATAATTCCCGATACCATGGCCGCTATCTCCAAGGCCGTTACCGGGGCCTATCTTTCGTCAGAGGGCAATGCCTTCAGCACCCGTACCGCGAGCCAGATCGTGCAGGAAAATTTCAACCCGGGCGAGCGCGGCCAACCGGGCGGCCCGCTGTTCGGCGTACAGTTCAGCAACCTGGCCTGCTCTGATTTGAACAATCGCTTCCCCGCGGCCGAGAATGGCTTCGGCGCCGGTCCGTTCCGCTCACCGCTGGGACTAGCTGCCGACCCCGGTGGTTTTCCGTTATACAAGCAAGGCACCCCCGTGGGTGGCATCGGGGTTATTGCCGATGGTGTTTACGGTCTCGATATCAATGTCGGCAATAGCGATAAAGATCTCGACGAATTGATCGCAATGGCCGGCAGCTTTTCCTATGCTGCGCCCATTGATCGCCGTGAACGCGTCACTCTCGACGGCAAGGTCGCGCGCTTTTCCGACATTGATTTCGGCGACCTGGTTTCTGACCCGGCCAATGCGCCCGGGTATGCCAGCATCATCGGAGTAAGTGGCGCACTGGCGGATATTCCCGCCTACTTCCTTGCTGCCGGTGGCATTTTAACGGGAACGGCGTTCGGCCAGAACGCCTCGGGTATTCGACCCGATAGCGGCATTTATCCCGGGGCCGACGCCTTTGTGCTGGTAGACAATACCAATACCGTGCGTTATCCACCGATTGACGGCACCGACGGCGTCGATGCCCTGAGCGCCACAGAGGCTCGCCAACTGGTGCAAAGCGCGCTGGCGGTGGCGAAGCGATCACGCGCGCAGATCCGTTTGCCGCTGAGTAGCCCCGTACAGGTCACCGTGTCGATAGTCGACACCAACGGCGTGGTACTGGCGCAGGCGCGCACGCGTGACGCCCCGATCTTCGGCACCGACGTCTCCTTGCAAAAGGCGCGCACCGCAACCTTTTTCTCGAGCGCCGCCGCAGCCGCCGCATTGAATGGCGCAGCTGACGTGAATTACCTGAATCCGGATGGTACGCCCAGCGGCACCACCATTGTTATCGGTGACTATGTTACCGCGGCGCGCAGTTTCCTGGGTTCACCGACAGCACTCGCCGATGGCGCATTCGCGTTTGCCGACAGATCCGGTGGCAACCTTTCCAGACCTTTCTTCCCGGATGGCCTCAACGGCAATGTCAACGGACCGTTCAGTAAACCCTTTTCCGCCTGGAGCCCCTTCTCCACCGGCCTGCAGCTCGACCTGGCATTCAATCAACTGGTGACGCACGTAGTGCATGTCCTCGGCGGCGGTCCTGATACGACTCAAGACTGCACCGGTAACATTAGCCAACTCGCCAATGGCCTGCAGATTTTCCCGGGCAGTGTGCCGATTTATCGTGGCAACACACTGGTGGGCGGCATCGGTGTCTCCGGTGATGGTGTCGATCAGGACGATATGGTCGCCTTTCTCGGCCTGCACGAAGCGGGGAAGGTGCTCGGCACGATTAACAATGCCCCCGCCGCAATGCGTGCCGACAAGCTGACGCCCAAGGGTATCCGTCTACGTTATGTACAGTGTCCACAATCACCTTATATCGACAGCAATGCTGCGCAGGTCTGTGATGGTAAGTAGATCGATACTCGCCGTTTGCGCACTTACCCTGCTCGGCAATGCCGCCCAGGCTGCTGAAGACATCAAACGCCAGCGTCCCGGGGTAGACCCCGCTGCGGAACAGGCCGCGGAACAGGTTTATAACGAGGGAGCACTGCTGCGGCCGGCCAACAGCCTGCCGCGCGAAAGCATCCCGATTCCGGATCGTTGGCGACTGATCGACACACTTGGTCTGGTCAAGGATGATTTTTTCGACCCCTACAACCACAATACTTACAAAGGCGACAAACCGATCCACGACGACTGGTTTCTCAGTCTGACCGCCATTTCCGACACGGTGCTGGAACTGCGCGAAATCCCGACTCCGGTCGGCCCCCAGACCAGCGATGACTCGGGCGACGTCGATCTCATCGGCGATAGCAAGCAAACCATCTTTGCCGAGAACCTGATCCTGTCCGCGGTTTACTACAAAGGCGATACCGTCTTCCGCCCACCGGATTACGAATATCGGTTCACCGGCGTCGCCAATTACAACCGCGTCGAAGTAAACGAAGTACGCGCACTGAACATTGATCCCGACGACGGCACCACGCGCAACGATAACCACTTCGGTGTGCAGGACATGTACGTCGACAAGCATTTGCGCAACGTTTCCGAACGCTACGATTTCGACAGCGTCCGTTTCGGCGTACAACCGATAACCGCTGATTTCCGCGGCTTTCTATTTATCGACAATCCCTTCGGGATTCGCCTGTTCGGTACGCGCGACAACAATGTCTACCAGTACAACCTGGCCTGGTTCCGGCGCATCGAAAAGGATACCAACAGCGGCCTCAACGACGTTTCCGAAGGCCTGCGCGACGATGACATATTCCTCGCCAATCTTTATCGCCAGGACTACCCGGTACTCGGCTTCAATTCCCAGGTGGTGGTGCTACACAATCGCAACAGAGAGGATGAGGATTTTCAGTTCGACACCAATGGCTTCCTGGTGCGACCAGCCTCGCTTGGTTTCGAAAAACTGCGCAGTTACGATGTCACTTACGTCGGCTATAACGGCGATGGTCACTTCGGGCGACACAACATCAGCATGTCGACTTACTTCGCGTTTGGCACAGAGGACGATGCGGTGTTCACCGACGCCGAATCGGACATCAGCGCTTTCTTCGCGGCGCTCGAGTATTCGCGTGATTACGACTGGATGCGCGCTCGCTTTTCCGCACTTTACGGCAGTGGCGACGACGATCCCTACGACGACGTCTCCAACGGCTTCGATGCCGTATTCGAAAACCCGCTGTTCGCCGGCGCCGACACCAGTTACTGGATTCGACAACCGGTTGGCAACATCGGTGGCGGCGGCGTCTCCCTGTCTGGACGCAACGGCATACTTAATTCGCTGCGGTCCTCAAAGGAACAGGGCCAGTCCAATTTTACCAACCCGGGCATCCAGCTGCTCGGCTTCGGCATGGACTTCGACCTGTTGCCGGAATGGCGCATGAGTTTTAACCTGAATCATCTGTGGTTCGACACCACCGAAGTGCTCGAAACCTCGCGCAACCAGGGTGACATCGACAGGGACATCGGCTGGGATATTTCGGCTTCGTCCATTTACCGTCCCTTCATGACGCAAAACGTGATCTTTCGATTATCGGCGGCCTGGCTGGTGCCCGGTGACGGATATGAACAGATGTACGGTGATGACACACAATATTCGATCCTGGCCAACCTCGTGCTGGCTTACTAGTTGGAAATAGATTCATGACTGCTGTGGTATATCGACTCTTTAACACCGGCTTGCTGATCGGCTGCCTGGCGCTGACGATGCCTGGAATCGCTGCCGCTTCCGAGTCGGCACACGCAGTCGCACGCGATTATCCGACCTATCCGGATGCACCGGCATCACAGCTGCCCGCCAGGGTGGATGCAAAGAATGGTGGCTGCATGAGCTGCCACATCGAAACCGATCAGCCGAGCATGCACGCGAGCAAGGCAGTCAATCTCGCCTGCGTCGACTGTCACGGTGGCGACCACCGCATCAAACCGCCTGCGGACGCTACCCCGGGTGACCAGGTCTACGCCGATGCCCGTGATAAAGCCCACGTCCTGCCGACCTATCCTGACGACTGGAACTATCCGTCGAGCGCGAATCCAAAGGAATCCTATACGCTGCTCAACCGCGAAAGCTCGGAATACCTGCGCTTTGTCAATCCGTCCGACTACCGCGTCGCAGAACGGGCCTGCGGCGCCTGCCATCTCGATCTCATCGAGGCCGCGCAACGCAGCCTGATGGCCACCTCAGCGATGCTATGGGGCGGTGCGTCCTACAACAACGGTATTCTGCCGTTCAAGAACTACCTGCTCGGTGAGTCCTATACCAGCGACGGCACCACCGCCGCGATCAAGAATCCATCGGTGCCCGATGCCGCGATGAAGGCGCGCGGCGTGCTGCCGATTCTGTACCCCTTACCGGCCTGGGAAGTCGTTCCACCGGGCGACGTGTTCCGCGTTTTTGAGCGCGGCGGGCGTAACATAGCCAATCTGTTTCCGGAAACCGGTATTCCCAACCAGCTCGGGCAGATTCAGCGCCTCGAAGAGCCGGGACGCCCCGACTTCAAGCAATCCAACCGTGGGCCAGCTACCGGCGGCCGCATAGCGGTGCCGGTCATCAACATTACCAAGACCCGTCTCAACGATCCGCACATGTGGTTCATGGGCACCAACAACAATCCGGGCGACTATCGCCATTCCGGCTGTGCCGGTTGCCATACCGTTTACGCCAACGACCGCGATCCGCGCCATTCCGGCCCCTATGCAGCTTCCGGACACAGCGGCAAAACGCGCACCATCGATCCCACCATTTCGCTCGCCGAGGAAGGTCACCCGATTACCCACAGTTTTACGCGCGCGATTCCGACCAGCCAGTGCATGAGCTGTCACATGCACCAGCCGAATATGTTCGTTAACACCTATCTTGGCTACACCATGTGGGACTACGAGTCCGATGCGCCCTTTATGTGGCCGGAGAAACAGAAATATCCGACCGCGGATGAATTGAACGACGCCTACGGCAAAAACCCTGAAGGCGCGGCACCGCGTGGCAAGTGGATCGATCAGAAGTTTCTGCGCCAGGTCAGCGAAATGAACCCGGAACTGAACGATACCCAGTTTGCCGATTATCACGGCCATGGCTGGAATTTCCGCGCCATTTTCAGTCGCGATCGCAAGGGCAACCTGCTCGACGACAAGGGTGATATGGTCTCCGACGACGATCCGGAGAAGTTCAAGAAAGCCGTGCACATGTCGTCGATCCACCTCGACAAGGGCATGCATTGCGTCGACTGTCACTTTGCCCAGGATAACCACGGCACCGGCAACATCCATGGCGAAGTCGCCGCCGCGGTCGAAATCATGTGCAAGGATTGTCACGGCACCTCAGACAAGTATCCGAACCTGTTGACCACCGGCCCGGCCGCGCCGCCCGAAGGCACCGACCTCAGCCTGATTCGCAATCCGGATGGCAAGAAACGCTTCGAGTGGCAGCAGGAAAAGTTGATACAGCGCTCGATACTGAACCCGGGCATGGAATGGGAAGTCAGCCTGGTCAAAGATTCCGTGAACCCCGCGCATCCGGGCTATAACGCCAAGTCGGCACGCGCAAAATTGATGAGTACCAATACCGAGACCCTCGACTGGGGTCTGGACGTTGCCAGCGATGAACGCGCCCACGACGACAGTGAAATGCACTGCTACTCCTGCCACACCTCCTGGACTACCAGCTGTGGCGGTTGTCACCTGCCGATCGAGGCCAACAACAAGACCGAACGCCTGCATTTCGAAGGTGGTGAGACGCGTAACTTCGCCACCTATAACCCGCAGGTGGCGCGTGACCAGATGTTCCAGCTGGGTAAACGCGGCAAGCTCAAGGGCGAACGCATCGCCCCGGTGCGTTCGTCGTCAGCGCTGGTGCTGTCATCGACCAATTCGAGTCGCGAACGTATTTATATCCAGCAGCCACCGGTTGCCGCCAGCGGTTACAGCTCCCAGGCCTTCGCACCGCACTTTCCACACACGGCGCGCAAGACCGAAACCAAGACCTGTACAGACTGTCACCTGTCTACGGAAAAAGACAACAATGCCATCATGTCGCAACTGTTGCTGCTCGGTACCAATTTCGTCAACTTCGTCGGCTTGAACGCCTGGGTCGGAACCGAATCGAGTATCGAAGCCGTGCGCGTCACTGAATGGGACGAGCCGCAGGCCGTGATCGGCAGCTACCTGCAGCAATATGCCTACCCCGATTTCTATCGCCAGCACCGTGAAAACGATCGCGTGCTGCAGGAAGTGCACAGTCACAGCTCCGAAGATGCGCGCTGTCTGCAACTGCGCGGTGAATACCTCTACGTGGCAGAAGGCGACGAGGGCATGCAGGTTTACGATGTCGCCAGCATCGCCAACAAGGGTGTTTCGCAGCGCATCATCACGGCACCCTTCAGCCCGCTCGGACACGATACGCACATTGCTTCGGAAAATGCGACCTGCGTGGCTATCCCCACCAACCAGCCGATCCACCCGGACCGCAACCAGGGTGACCTGATGCGTATCGAGAACCAGGAGCAGCCGTTCCATCCGATTTACAACTACGCCGTCATCACCGATGCCGAGGAAGGCCTGATTCTGACCGATGTCAACACGCTTGCCGACGGCGAACCGCGCAATAATTTCCTCAAGCGCGCGGTAACCTGGAACGAAGAGAATATTCTGCGAGGTGCCAGCCACATCACGCTCGCCGGCTACTACGCTTATGTCACTGCCGATATCGGTATCGTGGTGGTCAATCTCGACAACCCGCTCAAGCCTTCGGTCGCGTCGATTATCCCGCTCAAGGGGGTGCGCTCTACCGCGTTACAATTCCGCTACCTGTTCGTGATCGACGCCGAGGGGATGCGCGTGGTCGATGTAACGCATCCGGACAAGCCGAAGGTGGTCAGGAACAGCCTGGTAAGGCTCGACGATGCCCACCGGGTTTACGTGGCGCGCACCTATGCGTACGTCGCGGCGGGCAAACAGGGGCTGGCCATCATCGATGTAGAGCAGGCCGAGCAACCCTGGCTGGTCGAGTTGTTTAACGCCAAAGGCAAGCTCAACGATGCACGTGACGTCATCGTCGCGACCACCAATGCCAGCCTCTTTGCCTACGTCGCCGACGGAGTCAACGGCCTCAAGGTATTGC
>Ga0316193_10002138_pt1 | contig 13754 bp, 12 predicted proteins | sample MerIslsedime2_MG_FD_207735 | JGI IMG/M metagenome (GOLD analysis project Ga0316193, IMG submission 207735) | Coastal sediment microbial communities from Maine, United States - Merrow Island sediment 2 | ecosystem: Environmental > Aquatic > Marine > Coastal > Sediment | place: USA: Maine...
CGGGCTGGCTGGTGCTGGTGCCGTTGGCCATCTTCCTCAACCCTGCGCTCGCCGCAATTGGCGCCGAGACCGGGTACGCGGACCTGGCGTGGGATGTGTGGTTCAAACAGATCCGGCCGCTCGCGGTCGGCACCATGATCGTTTCCGCCTTCTATACCCTGTACACGCTGCGTGTCTCGCTGATGATTGGAATCCAGAAAGTCGTCGCGGTGTTTGGCGTCAGCAGCGCCTCCGCCGACGTCGAGCGCACCGAGCAAGACCTCAACCTCAAGTGGGTGCTGGTGGCCATCGGCATCATGGCGATCCCGATGTTCCTGCTCTACCGTTATTTTTCGGCATCGACCGGGGGAGCCCTGGTGCTCACAGTGGTTATGCTGGCACTCGGCGTTCTCTTCGCTGCGGTCGCCGGTTATCTGGTCGGTCTTGTCGGCGCCTCCAACAACCCGATCTCCGGCCTGACCCTGTCCGCCCTCGTGATCTCCGCAGTTCTCATGGTGCTGATGGGGATCACCGGAGTCGCTGGCGTTGCGGCGGTGCTCGGGGTTGCCGGTGTGGTGTGCTGCGCCGCCGGCGTTGCCGGCGATATGATGCAGGATTTCAAGGTCGGCCACATCCTCGGCGGCACGCCCTGGAGGATGCAGGTCGGCGAGCTCGTCGGTGTGGTGGCGGCGGCGTTGGCTTTGCCGGTACTCCTGATGGTCCTCAATCAGGCCTACACCATCGGATCGGCCGAGCTGCCGGCGCCCCAGGCCGGCCTCATGGCTCTCATGGCCCAGGGCATTGTCGGCGGCGACATGGCGTGGCCGCTGGTCATTGTCGGCATGCTCCTCGGGGTCGCCCTGATCCTCATCAAGGCGCCGGCGCCGATGCTGATTGCAGTCGGTATGTACCTACCGTTTTCCACGACAGCGGCGGTCTTCGTAGGTGGTGTGATGCGTGCCATCCTCGATTGGATCCTGAAGAAGAAGGAGGCCACCGACGAGCAGAAGCAACAGGCGGAGAACTCCGGCATCCTGGTGTCATCGGGTCTCATTGCCGGCCAGAGCTTGATGGCCGTTGTGCTGGCCTTTGTTGTCCTCTACGAACAGGCCAAGCTTGGCATGGCCGAGACCGAGCATCTGCTGCCGCACCTCGCCAACAGTTTTTGGGGCGGTCTCCTGGTGTACCCGATGCTACTCGGGCTCCTGGTCTGGTTGCCGCTGAGCAGGATGCGCAGAAGCAATGGCTAGCCGCGCACCTCAGGTCGTCGACCTGCTCGAGCTCACACCCATGCGTGAGGTTCCGTGGCTCGAGCGCGACGACGGCAAGGTCGTGATCGACCGGCCGCGACCGCCGATCGACGGCCTGCGCGGCCTCTTCCGCCGTGCCGGCTGGATGCTAGCCCCACGGCGGGTTCGCCTCGATGAGATCGGCAGTTTCGCCTGGCGGAGGTTGGACGGTGCGACCAAGGTGCGGGCCCTGGCGGGGGTCATGCGCGATGCCTTTCCGGACAGCTGCGACCAGCTCGAGGAACGGCTTGGGGACTATCTGCGGGCCATGCGCCGGCTCCGCCTGATCTCCTTTCCGGAGTGGGACGAACCCCTCTCTTAATTTCATTGTGGTAACTTTCGCTTGGTCGGTGTCTGCACAATGAAAGTCTCTCTTGTCGTCGTCTGCCATCATTCCTCTCGAGTGCTTTCGCAATGCGTCGAGAGCTTCCGCCGTGAGGCGGCGGCGGCCGTCGTCGACGCAGAGGTGGTTGCGGTGGAGCATTCGGAGGATGCTGCCGAGCTCGCCAGAGTCGAGGCGATCGGAGTCGACCGGCTCCTCGAACGGCCCAATCGCGGATACGCTGCCGGGCTCAACTCCGGCGCCGCCGAGGCCGGGGGCGAGGTCCTCCTTCTGGCCAATCCGGACATTCGTTTCTTTCCCGGCAGCGTCAGCGCGCTGCTCGACGGTGTGGAGCGGGGTTTTGACGTGGTCGGTCCGCAGTTCGCTTGGGATGATGACGGACACGTCCTTCTACCAGCAGCCGAGGACCCGTCACCCCGTGCCGAGTTCGGGCGGACCATTCGCCGGCGTTCGCCGCGGGTGTGGTCGGCGACTCTCGGGCGAGTCCTCGACGAGGCGTGGCGGCTGTGGACGGCCGAGGAAACGCTCCCCGTTGCCGGTCTGCGCGGCGCGCTGCTCACCGTCACAAGGGAGACCCTCTCCCGGTTCGGACCATTCGACGAAGGCTACTTTCTCTACTACGAGGAGACCGAGTGGTTGTGGCGGGCGCGCCGGCGCGGCGCACGCCTTGGTTTCGCGGCGGGCGCCAGGGTCCAGCATCGGTGGGGACATTCCATCGGTCAGAGTGACGGCGCCGCCGACCGTGAGGAGAATTCACGGCGGCGATTCGTTGCCCGAAACTACGGCCCCATGTGGCGACGGATCCTGCGGGCCAGCGGTGGCAGCAGCTGCGAACCCATGCAGGTTGTGCGATTGGGCGACGAAACCGGGGTCCCTCAAGCCGAGAACGATCTCTGGTTGGCGTCACAGTTTCCGCACCTCGTGCCCGCTATTGGCACCGTTCGCACGGGGGCGATGCCGGCAGCTTTCCTCGATTTCTGCCGCGCCCGGGGCTGGGTGATGGCGTCAGCTAAGCGCTCAGACGGTAAATGGCGCATTACCGGCGCCTGGACGTGGGCCGGTGATGGGGTCTGACGCGATGAACTTCCGTGCCTACCAAGAGGGTGACGAGGCGGAGATCCTGCGAATCCTGAACGAAGAACCGGACCTCGGGTGCGCGCTGGACGAGTGGGCCTGGCTCTTCCCGCCCGAAGAGAAAGGCCGGGCGATCATCGTCGGCGAACGGGACGGAGAGGTAAAGGCCGTGTGCGCGGGCAACCCGGTGGGCGTTGTTGTCGACGGTCGGGAGTGGCCCGCAGTCGAGCTTCGAAAACTGGCATCTCGAGATCGCGATGATGCGAACCGGATCCTCGATCACTTCATCGAGACATTTGCCTCGAGCGGTCGATGTGCGCTGACGATCGCGGGTCTCGGCGTGGTGAAAGACGCATCGTTCGGTTTCGACGGAGCGGCGAGAGTCGCGTTGGCGGGGTTGGTTCGGCACAAGCCAGTCTCCGGGGCTCTCCGGAGATTCCTCTACCGGGCCGAACCGGCGCGTGATTGGGATCCACGGCTCGATGGACTCTGGGTGAGGGTGCGGAGCTCGTATCCGGTGGCAGTCACCCGGAATGCGGATCACGCTCTCAGGCGGTTCGCGGGTCATCCGTCGATGTGTCATCACCGGTTCCTGGTCTTTCCCAGGTATTCGGGCAGTGCGGTAGCATCCGCGGTATTTGTCGACGACAGGTCGGACTGTTGCTGGCTGGATCTGCTATGGGACCACGCCCACCCCGGAGCGCTCGAGTTGCTCGCCCACATTTCGGGTCGGCTTGTCGCTCAGTGGGGGAATCGTGGCGAGCAGATTTGGCTTGCAGGTGATGACGCGGCAAAGGCCCTATTGACGGATCGCGGGTTTCAACCGCTGACATCAGCGCAGCGAGAGGTCGCTTTTCAATCCTGCACCTCGGAGCTCGATGCTCGGGACCTTGCGGATCGTGCCTATCTGACCGCTGCCGACGTCGGGGGCCTCGGCTCATGACCGAGGTTCGCCTCTACCGATTGGGCGACGAGATTGCGATCAACGACGCCTTCAATCGGGTTTTCGGCAAGCAGAGGAGCGTCGAGGAATGGGCGTGGAAATACTCAGCAGACGACCCCCACTTCCTGGTCGTGGTTGCATGGGATGGCGAACGTCTTGCCGCTCACAACGGCGGCATCGCCGCCGAATTTCAGGTTGATGGCCGCCGAATCCTGGCGATGCAAGCGGCCGATACATTTTCACTGGCGGTGGCGGAGCGGCGGCCCGAGTGGCGCGACGCCTGGCAGCAGGTGATGGATCACTTTGTTGAAGTCTCTGTCGAGGAGTTCGGCGCCTCGATGTTCTACGGCTTCACCGGCGGTCAGGCTATCAGCCACATTGTTGCGCGTGCGCTGGGGAACTCGGTGCCGCCGCGTCGGATTCCCCTGCTGACCCGAACCCGCCGCCCATCGGGTCGTTCGCCGGTATCGAGACTTTACCGAGCGCGTCTGATCAACGACCACGAGCCCGCCCTCGACCGCCTGTGGGAGCGGGTTGGCCACCGCTACCCGGTGTCGGTGGTCCGAAACGCCGACCACGTGCGGCGCCGTCTCAGCGGTCATCCCACCGTCGGCTACCACCGCTGGTTGATAAGGCCGCGGTGGTCGCGGATCCCGGCGGCTTTTGTCGCCTTCCGCTCCGACGGGGGCGCCATCAGGTGGGTCGATCTGGTGTGGGACGGACGACCGGGCGCCCTCGAGCTCGTGGATTATCTTTCGCGAAGGTTGGCGGAGCAGACCGGTGCAGAGCGAGAGGAATTGTGGCTGGACGGCGATCCGGAGGCCACCCAATGGCTCGAGACCTTCGGCTTCGAGGGTCGTCCCGATCCGAGCGGGGTGGTACGGGCGGTCCGCTTCATCGACTCCGATCTGAGAGCCGAGACCTTCTCCCCTGGTCGTGTCTACACCACCATGGCCGATGCGGATCTGGTGTGAGGGAATGATGAAAAAGTCTCGGCTCGTGCTGGTCGTCATCTGGAGTCCGGAGTTCCGGGAGGCGCCTGAATTCCAGTGGTTACAGTCGTGGGTTCGGGCGCAGGCCGAATCTTCGTGGGACGAAGTGGAGACCGCGGAAAGTCTGCCCGCCGCGATAGGCGATGCCTGCCTGATTGTCGGCGAGCGTTGCCTGATTGCCCGACAGACCCTCGAGGCGATGAAGAGAGCACTCGAGGCCGGTGCGTCCGCGGTTTCGCCGCGCCGGCTCGCCGCATCCGGCCTCCCCGCCCTCGATCGCTTTCGCACGCTGCGCGGCATCGAACGAGCGGAAAAAGCCATCCTTTCGAAGACCGGGACCACCGGTCACGATGCGTCTTCGTCGCCACCCCACGCAGCCGTTCTCTTGTCACCGGATGCCGTGAAGCAGATGAGCGGCGCGTCACCGGCATCGATTCTGAGCGGAGATGGGCCTCCGCTGCATCCCGTCAGCGTCGGGCTCTGTCACGAGTTCATCGACTACTACGGCGAGGTGCGGGAAGATATCCTGCCGTTCCTCGACCCCGAGTGCCGCGAGGTTCTCGAAATCGGGTGTGGCCGCGGCGCCACCGGTGCCTTCCTCCAGGATCGAATTGGTTGCCGGGTCACCGGTGTCGAGCTCAATCCGGTCGTCGCGCGGGAGGCCAATAAGCATCTCCATCGGGTGGTGGTCGGAGACGCCCTCGAAGTCGATCCGGGCGGGCCGTTCGACGCGGTGGTTGCGTGCGAGCTTTTCGAGCACTTGACCGAAGGCGAGGCCTTTCTCAACAGACTGCGCTCGTGGTTGCGGCCCGGTGGCCTAGCGGTGCTGTCGGTGCCAAACGTCGGTCACTACGCCATCGTCGAAGATCTTCTTGCCGGCCGCTGGGACTATCTGCCGGTCGGGCTCCTGTGTTCCACTCACTACCGCTTTTTCACCCGCCACACCCTCGAAGACATGCTCCATATGGCAGAGCTTCACGATTACCACATCGTCGCTCAGCGGACCGAGGAGCCGGAGTGGCTCGGCCGCCTCCCCGAAGATCTGGAGGTCGATGCCGAGAGCCTCGCGACGCACGGGTTCTACGTTGTGATTCGGGTTCCGTAGCCAGCCGAAATCACCCGGACCGCCAATCCCCGGAAGCGACCCACCGAAGTGCATCCTCGGCAGAGTCTGCCGCCCGGCGTGGTGAAAATTCCCTGGCCACATCCAACCCACCGCGTCGGTGCCGTCGCCACAACCGAGGTGTGTCGAGGATCTCCAGGGCGGCCTCGGCAAACGCCGTTGGTTCCCGTGCCGGTACCAAAGTCGCTGCGCGCTCCGCAAACCCTCTGAAACACGAGATGTCGGATGCCACGACCGGAACCCCGGAGGCAAAAGCCTCGAGCACCGGCAGACCAAAGCCCTCCTGTTCCCATGACGGCGCGAGGAGCACGTCGCAGGTTCTGACCAACTCTGCCGCCTCTTCAGGCTCGAGATGACAGTGATACTCGTCCGGCACAAGTAGCGAGCGTTCTGAATCCGTGAGCGGGAACTGAGACAGGCGGATGAGGCGCAGATCGCGTCCGGATCGGCGCAATTGACTGACGGCATCCAGCGCGGTGGGGATGCCCTTCCAGTCCCCCTCCCAGGGGCCGACAACCAGGACCCGCGGCGTCGCTGATGAACGGCGCTTCAGACGTGATCTCCAGTCGGCCTTCCAGAATGTCTCGAGAGGTTGGATGACGTGGCGAGATGATCTGTCGAAATCCTCTTGGAGGAGGCGGCCGAGATGTGGCGACACCACCAGGGCGGGAACCGGGTGTCGATAGGCGTCGACGATCGCCGGATGATCGTCGGTGTTGTGGGTGTAGATCGCCTCGAAGCCCTGGCAATAGTGGGCGACCTCGCCGTGGGCAACCTCCAGAGCAGGGGCAATGGTCGTCCAATAGGTGGCGACGGTGACGTCAGCCTGCGGTGCATCGTGTCGGTTGAAATCCGGCACCTGCCGAAACCCAGCCTCGAGCCGCATCCACTCCGGCCTAGGTCCACGCGAAAGAACCGTGATGTCGTGTCCCCGTCTGGTGAGGAGGTTGGCCTGGTTCAAGACCACCTTGACGCCGCCGAAAAGCACGGTGTCGTCGAGGAGGTAGAGGACCGAGAGAGGGTTTTTCGATGCCATCGTGCTCCGTGGTCGGTCAGCGCCGCAGGGCGTAACGACAGTTGTCGCAGATGAAGTTCTCGGGAGGGGCCTCGATTCCGTAAACCTGACGGCGCGCCTGTGCGTAGGCTTCGCCACAGAGGACATCGCTCAGGCTTTCTTTCTCCAGGTTGCCGAGGACCCAGGACTCGTCGTAATCCTGACAGCAGATGACGATGTTGGCCGCGGCGGTGATGTGAACATGTTCGATGGGTCGCGATCCCCCATAGTCGCATCCGCACACCTCGAGATCCCGGCCCTCGGCCGCGAGACCGATGTCGAGGTATCCGGCACGGTCGTTGGCCTCGAAATCCTGGACCTTGAAGTTGGAACCGGCAAACCTCTTCGTGATTGCCTCGAAGTCCCGGGCGTGCTGCTCTTCATCGGCGCCCAGAACCACGACGACCATCTCGTCTGCCATCTGTTTGTCCTTTGCGTAGTCCAGATTTGCGAGCACGCGCTCGAGATGGTTGCGGCCCCGGTCTTTGGCGTAGCGTTCGGGATCCAGGGTCGACAGGTTCACCGAAAAGTAGGTGATGCCGCCCATATCGACCAGAGCATCGACCTTGTCGGGTGTCAGCCCCGATCCGTTCGAGAGCACGGCCGGCGGCAGACCCGCATCCTTGATCGTCCTCACCTGGTCGACGAACCGACGATCGACGGTGGGTTCGTTGTACTGGATCATCGCCACGGCCTCGATCGGCTGGCCGAGCCCGGCGATCTCGGTGATGATCCGCTCGTAGAGATTGGTGGCCATGAAGTAGGCCTCGCGCGGCGCCACCGACACCGGACAAAAGAAGCACCGCTGGTTGCAGACCGAGTGGGCCTCGAGAGAAACCCAGCGAATCCGGTAATCGTGGGACAGGTCCTTGGTTTCCGGTATCAGCCACCCCTCATCTGCGAGGCGTCTCTGGGTCGGGTCGAGGTTTCCGACCACCTCGGCGCTGAGAAGGAACTGACGCATCCCGGAGTAAACGGGATCCTCGGCGGGGATGCCGCGCCCGGTATGTGGATTGTAGAGACCCTCGTCCGACAGGTGGAGATAGGGGCTGGCCCTCCAGCGGCCGCGGTAATTTCCGTTGCCGCTCATTCATCGTCCCCGTGGTGCCATCGGTGCGGGATCGCGACGATTCCGAACGGATAGTCCTCGTACTCTATTGTGAAGGCGTCCTCCAGAATGCTGGTGTCGTGGATGTGCAGTCCGTCCTCGGCGAGCAGGAAAACGTAAAGCTTGAATGTGTTCTTGACGAGCGGCAGCTCCGGTATTTCAAGCCGAACCGTGTGGTGGGTTTTTCCTGTCCACGGCCCTCCGTCCGAACGGTGGGAAGAAAACGAGGCCACCTCGACCTCATCGGGGCGGTTGAGACCGACACCGAGGTGAAACGCCATCTCGGGTTCGTCACAGCTCCAGCTGATCTCGAGCTCGAGCGTTTCCTTGTGTCGGTAGGTGTTGCCGGTCAGTAGGCGAACCTCGTCGATCCGGGCGGGCGCGGTTGGTGCCGCCTCGACGATCTCCGGTGCCTCCTCGGCGCGATCTGTTTTGGAATCGAGGTACGCCTCGTATCGGGGGACCACCTCCTGGGTAGGCCCGAGGGCTTCGATTTTGCCTTCGTGCAGCCACAGGGCTCGTTTGCAGAAGGCCGAGATGTAGTACATGGCGTGAGAACAGATGAGCAGGGTGCCGCCAGAATTCACGTCCCGTTTGAGGTGGACCATGCACTTCTTCTGGAAGTAGCCGTCGCCCACCGACAGCGCCTCGTCGATGATGAGTACGTCCGGTTCAACCTGGGTTGCAATGGCGAAACCGAGGCGCATCACCATGCCGGTGGAATAGGTTTTGATCGGCTGATCGATGAAGCGGCCGAGCTCCGAGAACTCGACGATTCCGGGCGTTCGCTCGATGACCTGGTTGCGGTCGAGACCGAACATAGCGGCGTTGAGGACGATGTTCTGGCGGCCGGTGAGTTCGCCGTGAAAGGCCGAACCGAGTTCGAGGATGGAGGCCACCGATCCTTCGCGCCGCACCTCGCCAGAGGTCGGTGCCGTGATGCCGGCGAGGATCTTGAGCAGCGTGCTCTTGCCGGCCCCGTTCTCGCCGATGATGCCGAGACCTTCACCCCTTGGAACCTCGAAGTCGATGCCCTTGAGGGCGTGGAACGGTGTGTGCCGCAGCCGGCGCAGAAGTCCTTCGACCAGCCGGTCGACCGGCCGGGCATAGACCCTGTAGGTCTTGGAGAGGTTGCGAGCGGAAACGATGTGGTCGTTCATACCGCCCTCAGATCTCGTCCGCGAAGACCGGTTTCAGGCGCCGAAAGACCACTATGCCGATAACCAGGCTGAGGGCCGAGGTGATCAGAAGCGGTGTCAGCGTTTCGAGCGGGGGCATCGTACCGCCGAGAAGCGCTTCGCGATACAGCGCGACGAGCGGCGTCAGGGGATTGAGGGCGAGATACGATCCGAAGCGTTCGGGAACCAGGCTCAGGGGGTAGACGATCGGCGTCAGATAGAACCAGCCCTGGAGCAGCATCGAGTTGATCTGGGCGGTGTCCCGGAAGAAGACATTGATGGCCGCGGCGAGGAAGCCGAGCCCCGCGGTGAGGGCAATTTGCAGCGGAACGGCGACCAGCAGGATCCACAGACCCGAAAGCGACAGCTGCCCGGTGACGCCGAGCACCACCAGAAAGAGCCCCAGGGCGATCGCCTCGTGGAGGAGTGCGGCGAGGACCACCGCCCACACCAGAAGTCCGGACGGGAAAGACATCTTTTTTACCAGTGCGGCGTTTTCGGTGATTGCGGTGGTGGCGCGGATGATCCCCTCCTGTACCGCCATCCACGGGAGGAGTCCGCAGAAGAGGAAAATCGCAAAGCTCTCGGTGCGCTCACCGATGCCGGGCGAAACTTTCATCACTGTACTGAACAGAAAAGTAAAGAGAGCGAGGCTCCACAGGGGCTGTACGAAGGACCACAAGAAACCCATCACCGAACCGGCGTAGCGGCCCTTGAAATCGCGGCGGGTGAACTCGCCGAGCAGGAAGAATGAGTGTCTCAGCATTTTTCGTCGGGCGATCGGCCCACAGTGGGGAGTCTAGCAGCCTCGTACCGTCGACCGGCACCACCCCTCGAGGTATACGGTCGTCGCGGGGGCATTGTCGTCCAGGCTTGACGAGTCATGGACGCCCGACCACACTTTCTCTGATGTCCCACTATGTGTGGATCCCGCCGCGCCCGCCGATGGTCGCCAATCTGGCGGGAACCGAAGTCGCTGGCACCGGCCGGATGGTTGTCGCCCAACCGAGGGCGCCCGGCTAGCGAGCACCGGTGGATAGCGAAAACGCACCTCTGGTGCGCGTCAACATTGCCGGTTTCGGTGCGGTGGTGCCTTCCGGCCGTCACCGAGTCGAATTCTCGTACCACCCATGGTCGTGGCGGAGTGAAGTACCCTGATGGTCATGGAGAAGCCAGCGGACCGCCGCCCGGACATCTCGGTAGTGGTGCCCGTCTACAACGAGATCGGCAATCTGGACTCCCTGGTCGAGCGCGTGCGTACGACCCTCGATCAGATGGGGCTCACCTGGGAGCTGCTGGCGGTCGATGACGGCTCGACCGATGGTTCGGGAGAGCGCCTCGACGAGATGGCAAAGACCGAAGAACGGATCCGGGTTCTGCATTTCAGGGAGAATCGCGGCCAGTCGGCGGGTCTCGACGCCGGCTTCAAACACGCGCGTGGGAGATTGGCGGCCCTCCTCGATGCCGATCTCCAGACCTATCCCGAGGATTTGCCGAAGCTCATCGAGATGCTCGAGAGCGAAGATGTAGACGCGGTGGTGGGCATTCGCGCCGAACGCCACGACACCGGTTGGAAGAGATTCAGCTCGCGCTTTGCCAACGGCGTCCGCAACCGGCTCACCCGCGAAGATATCCAGGACACGGGGTGCCCTATCAAGGTTTTTCGGGCCGAGGCCATCCGCTCGGTCAAAATCTTTACCGGCATGCACCGCTTTCTGCCGACCCTGCTGCGGATGGAGGGCTGCACCGTCAAACAGGTCCCGGTGCGCCACACCGAGCGCACCGCCGGCACGAGCAAGTACGGGACCTGGGACCGCGCTTTCTCCGGCCTCCGCGACGCCCTCGCCGTTCGTTGGATGCAGGACCGCCGCATGAAATGGAAGCTGCGCGACTGAGCCCACCCCCCCGATTCTGGATGCTCGATACTGGATTCTCGATCCGCCCACCCCGGGCTTGAGACTTGGGACCTGAGGCTTGACGTCCTCGGCAGAGGCATCGTTCTTTTGTCGCCCCAAACCCCAAACCCCAAACCGAGTGAACGCTGCGGTACCATTCTCCGATGCCGAAAGAGCCCTCGAACGCCGCACCACCAACCGAAGCGGAGCGCCTCACCGCCTTTCACGAGGCCGGGCACGCGGTGATGGCCGAGCTCTGCGGTCGGCTTCTGACGGAGGTGGAGATCGTCGGCGACCGCGAGCACACCGGAAGCGTGCAGTCGCTCGCGTTTCCCCCAGATCCAGAGGCCGAAGCTGAAGACGTCGAACGCCACCTCAAGATCATCCTCGCCGGGACGGTTGCCGAGGCGATGGTCTCGGGCCGCCAGGGCTGGGACGAAACGAGCGAGGACCTCGATTCGGCGGTGCGGCTCGGCATGCGGCTGGTTGACGACTGCGAAGACGTGTTACCGCTGCTTGAAGACATCGGAGCCGACGTCGAACGAGATCTCCGCGGCCACTGGTCGGCGGTGGAGATGCTGGCGGCCGAGCTCCTCGATCGCAAGGCGCTGACCGGCTCCGAGGTGCGCAGGCTTCTGGCGGGTGCGCTTGATTAGGTGATCACCTTCTCGATCTGCTCGAGCATGCCGCGCACTCCGTCTGAGAAGACATCTGACTGCGGCAGAAGGCTGAGCACCAACCGGCCGTCGTCGGCAAATCCGAAAAAGTGGCCGGGGTGGACGGCGATTCCGCATCGCTCCAGAAGACGAAGGCACAGCTCTTCCTCGTTGAGTACCGACGGTGCGCGCAGGACGGCGCTCCAACCGCCGCCCACGGGTGCGAGGGTCATTGCCTCGTGATCTGAAACGAGATCACGAAAAAACTCGAGGTTCGTGCGACAACGGTTGGCGATCGCATCGGGCAGCGATGCGCCGGCGGCAAGAAGCGATGGCAGCGCGAGTGCGGCCGGGGTGGAGACCGAGAGATAGGCGTCGGCGACGAAGTCGAGTCCGTCGAGGGCGGGCTCGACCAGCTCCTCGGGGCCGGTTACGACGACCCACGCCACCTTGAGCTGCGGCAGGCCGAGGCTTTTGGAAAGGCCGCCGAGGGTGCAGCAGAGACAGTCGTCGACTGTGGCGAAGGTCGTCCCTTCACCGGGTCCACCATCGAGCGGGTAGGGGAGGAAGACCTCGTCGGCGATCAGCGCCCATTCGCGATCGCGGCACAGGGCGACGAGTCGTTGGCGGTCATCGGGATGGACGAAGGAACCGGTCGGGTTGTTGGGGTGGACCACCACCACCGCCCGCACCCGCGCAGAGCAGCTTTCTAGGGTCGGGAAGTCAATTCGCCAGCCGGCATCTCCGTCGAGAGTGTAGGTCGCAGCCTCGATGCCCTCGAGTCGGGCGAGGTGCTCGAAGAGCGGGTATGAGGGCGAGGGCACCAGAACGGCGTCGCCCGGGTCGCAGAAGAGGCGAAAGAGAAGACCGTAGGCCTCGCTGGTGGAAGCCGCGAGCACGATGCGCCGGGGGTCGGGTGTGGCACCCCAGGGTTCATATCCGGCCGCCACTATTTTGCGCGCCGCCATCGGACCGCGGGGGTCCGGCTCGTAGGTGAGGCCTCGCGGATCTGCGAGCCCGGCGAGGAGATCGGATGGGTAGGGGATACCGCACGCGGTCGGGTTGCTGATGGTGAGGTCGAAGGGAATCTCGCCAATCCGTTCCCGTGCAGCGGCCAGTCGGTTGAGGGAGAGATCCGCGGGTACGCGTCGCGAACGGTGTGGCATGAGGGGATTGTAGCGCCCGCTCAATCAGCAAGATCCCAGATACGAGATTCGGGGTACGAGATCCACCCACTCACCCCTTGACGAAAACGGATGAGGATCGATGCGTTTCTCGCAACTCGCATCTCGTATCGCGCATCGAGCGCGGATAGAATCATTGAGTGGCTGAATTGAGGCAATCACAACTCAAAGCGCTCGAAGCATCTGGCTGCGAGGTACGCACCGATATGCTGACCCGCTGTCTGTACGCGGTTGACGCTTCGATCTATCGCGTCGAGCCGGCCGCGGTCGCCTTCCCGCGTTCGGCGGTTGAGGCGGCAAATCTCCTGAAGGTGGCTGCTGACAATGGCGTCGAAATCACTCCGCGCGGGGCCGGTACGGGTCTCGCCGGCGGCGCCCTCGGCAGCGGGCTCGTGGTCGATTTTGCACGCCACAACAGGCGCATTTCAGACTTCGATCGCGATCGTCAAACGGTGCGGGTCGCGGCGGGGGTGGTGCTCGATCAGCTCAACGACGAGCTCGCGCGGCACGGGATGTGGTTTGGGCCCGACGTTGCCACCTCGTCGCGCGCCACCCTCGGCGGGATGATTGCGAACAACTCCTCCGGCGCCCATGCGCCGGTCTACGGCACGACCGGCGACCACGTGGCCGCCCTCGAGGTCGTGCTCGCTGACGGCACGGTGGCGGTTGTTGGCAGCGAAAGCGCGGAATTGTCCGAGATCCAAAGGGCTGCAGATGACATCGTCGCGGAGCACGCTGACGCCATCGTCGAACGATTGCCCGAGGGCCTGGTCAAACGGTGGCCCGGCTACGGCCTCGACCGCGCTTTGTGTGCTCCAGGCGATCTGACCCAGCTGGTGGCGGGCAGCGAGGGAACGCTGGCGGGGATCACTTCAGCGATTGTTCGTGTGGTGCCAAAACCGGAGAGACGTTACCTCGGCATCCTCTTCTTCCAGT
>Ga0316193_10002139_pt1 | contig 13747 bp, 10 predicted proteins | sample MerIslsedime2_MG_FD_207735 | JGI IMG/M metagenome (GOLD analysis project Ga0316193, IMG submission 207735) | Coastal sediment microbial communities from Maine, United States - Merrow Island sediment 2 | ecosystem: Environmental > Aquatic > Marine > Coastal > Sediment | place: USA: Maine...
GCAGAAGCGGCAGTTGAACGGGTGCAGTCCGACACGCGCGCGCGCATGGCGCGCCAGTCTGATCCGTATTTGCGCGAACGCCTGCACGATCTGGATGATATTGCCAACCGCTTGCTGCGCATTCTCACCGGTGCTGAGGAAAAAGCCTCGCGTACCGAATTGCCGAAGGACTCCATCGTTCTTGCCCGCACCATGGGTCCGGCGGAACTGCTTGACTATGACCCTTCCAGATTGCGCGGCCTGGTACTGGAAGTTGCCGGTTCAACCTCTCATGTGGCCATTGTGGCGCGTGCGCTGGGGGTGACCACTGTCGGATCGGCACGATCAGTGTCGGACCTGGCTGAAGACGGGCAGGAAATCATCATCGATGGCGGATCGGGTGATGTGCATATACGGCCGTCGCAGGATGTGCAGCAGGTCTACACCGAAAAGGTCCGCTTGTATGCGAAACGTCAGGCGCAATATGCCAAGATGCGCGATATACCTGCCGTCACTCTGGACGGGCGTCATATCGATCTGGGGATCAATGCGGGCCTGATTGTCGACCTTCCCCACCTGGAGGCAGCAGGTGCGCATGGTATCGGCCTGTTTCGTACCGAGCTTCAGTTCATGCTGGCGCGGCGTTTTCCGAGATTTGGCGAGCAGAAACGCTTCTATGAAAGCATCCTGCACGGGGCCGGCGACCGGCCGGTCGTGTTTCGCACCCTGGATATCGGATCGGACAAGGTGTTGCCCTATCTGACTTCGGTGAAAGAGGAAAACCCGGCAATCGGATGGCGGGCCATTCGCATGGCTCTTGATCGGCCGGCCCTGCTGAGACTGCAGTTGCGCGCCTTGATATCAGCGGCTGCGGGCAAGGTGCTGCGGGTCATGTTTCCGATGATCTCTGAAACATCGGAGATGGTGCGGGCCCGTGAACTGGTAGATATGGAATGCCGGTTTCTTGCAGATCGTGGCTATGAACTGCCGCGTGAGATAAAAGTGGGTGCGATGATCGAAGTGCCCGCGCTTGTCTGGCAGCTGGATCAGTTGTTGCCGCATACGGATTTTGTCTCGATAGGATCCAATGACCTGATGCAGTTCATGTTTGCAGCTGATCGTCAGCATCCCAAACTTGCCGGGCGCTATGATGTCCTGTCACCGGCAGCACTCAAGGTGATGGATACGATTCGCGAAAGTTGTGAGCGCCATTCCACGGCGCTGACCTTGTGTGGTGAAATGGCGGGCAATTCGCTAGAAGCCATGGCGTTGATTGCCCTGGGTTTCCGGTCAATTTCAATGGCACCGACGTCAATAGGGCCAGTGAAACAGATGCTGTTGAAACTCGACTCGGTGCAAGCGGGGGCCTTCCTGCGCGGTCATTTCGAAAGCGAAGCGTCCTCACTGCGTGAGCCGCTTGTGGGTTTCGCCAGACAGCACAAAATTCCGCTTTAGGGTCGAGGTCTCACTTCTGCGACCCAGAATTGCAGCGTGTTTGTTGAATTTTACGCAAACTGGCGTTGTGTTCACGAATTGCTAACCCTGTTTGTTCATTCTGGACCGCGAATAGTCATGAGCTTCGAACGGATGTGTTCCGGAGCTAGGGTGTTCCGGATGTCAGTATGAGTTGCTTTGACCTTTGCGCATTCGCGAAGGTCGCGCACGCTGCACACAGGCGCCGGATCAAGCAGGAGTACCCGGCGATGAATCAGCATACGCGCGGCAACTTTGACCATAATTACCAGAGCTACCGGACCAAGCCGGATGGTTCCGAAGACCCTGCCGGTGAAGCAGGCTGGTTTTTGCAGCGCGAGCGCGAGCGGCGCAAGGTCAGTCTTCGTGATGTGGCGCGAGCAATAAGAGTACATCCCATTCATCTTGACGCCATCGAGCGTGGTGACCTGACCCGCATGCCGCATCGTACCGATGCCATCGGCATGGTCGGCGCTTATGCCGAGTTTCTGGGTTTCGATCCCCAACCGATGATGATGCACTATGCCCAGTTGCTGCCGAGATCGAGTGCGCCACGGCCACAAGGCTCACGCAAGCCGGCACCGCTTGGAAGTGCCCGCATCATCGATTTCCCGTTGAGCCGCCGCCTCAAGGAGATGGCCGGTGGTGGAGGTGGTGTCGTTGCTTCGGTGCTGGCGGCGGTTTTATTGTTCGGTGGTGTCAGCTACGCGCTGCTGCCTGGCGGCGGTTCTGATTCCAGCCAGACGGTTGCGCAGGCTCTCGATACCGGTTCCGCTGATACAGCGGTCGTCGTCGAAGGCGGCAGTAGCGAAGTTTCGGCTGATGTGAGCAAAATCGAGCAACCGCTCGGCGATGCGCCCAAGACCGCGGAAGCGGTTGATCCGGCGACAGATCCGATCGGTGCGCTGCTTGCTGCGGAGGCCGACCGCGCGGCCGACAGCCTGGATGGTCTCGACAAGCTGATTGCCAATAACGGTCAGATAGACGCCATCGCCGACACCATCACAACGGCAACCACCCAGCCCATCAAGTCTGTCGACAAACCGCTGTCTCGGGACGGCAAGGGCCGTATCTTCGGCGCCGACAATACCGATGCCCGGTTGGTGCTGCGTGCATCAGAGCGGGTCTGGGTGCGCATTGAGGACGGCAAGGGCAAAACCATTCTTGTTGATACACTGAACGCGGGAGATCGTTTCAAGGTGCCCAACCAGGAAGGTCTCGTGGTCATTGCACGCGACGGCGGCTTGCTGGCCTTTGAGATCGACGGCAGGCCCGGGGGAACCCTGGGTAATCCGGGCGAGGTTCTCGTCAACCGTACTCTCGACATCAACAAGTTGATGAACCGCGGCGGCTGATATTCTGTCTTTGGTATTACCGATGCAATCACGCCGTACCGGCTGGTTGCATCGTTGCGTTGGTACCCGCTCATCTCGCTCTATACTTTTACTCATGCTGCTGTAGAAGTAGGTCTGGTTCCACCAGCAATACTGCCATTATGTCTCTTTCAGATAGTCCGCAAATAGATAAGATCCTGCAACGCTTCGAGGCAATCGAGGCGGAACTTGGCTCGGGCGTCGTCGGGGACGATTTCGTACGGCTGTCCAAGGAATATGCTGAACTTGAAGCAACCGTTTCGGTCATCCGTTCCTTGCGCTCCAGCAGCGAAGAGTTGGCCGGTGTGGAAGAAATGATGCGGTCCGGCGACGCTGAAATGGAGGAGTTGGCGCGGGCGGAGCATGACGGCCTGAAACAACGCCTGGAAACGCTTGAGCATGACTTGAGGCTGCAATTGCTGCCCAAAGATGCAGCCGATCAACGCAATGTCATACTTGAAATCCGGGCAGGCACCGGTGGTGATGAAGCGGCTTTGTTTGTCGGTGATCTGTTCCGCATGTACCAGCGGCATGCAAGCTTGCACGGCTGGAAGGTCGAGGTGATGTCGGCAAGCGAGGCAGAACACGGCGGCTACAAGGAAATCATTGCCGGTATTTCCGGCGCCGGCGTCTACGCCAAGCTCAAATTTGAGTCCGGAGTGCACCGCGTGCAAAGGGTGCCGGAAACCGAAGCGCAAGGCCGGATACATACGTCAGCGGCCACGGTTGCCGTTTTGCCGGAAGCCGAAGAGGTTGACGTCGAAGTCCGGAATGAAGACATACGCATTGACACAATGCGTGCATCAGGTTCGGGCGGGCAGCATGTCAACACGACCGATTCCGCGGTTCGCATCACTCATGTGCCCTCCGGCATTGTGGTGGTACGTGCAGAAAAGAGCCAGCACCAGAACCGGGCCAGTGCGATGAAGGAACTGCTCGCAAGGCTCTATGACATGGAAAGAACCAGGGTTGACCAGGAGCGCTCGGATGCCCGCAAGGGTCAGGTTGGTTCCGGCGATCGCTCCGAGCGCATCCGCACCTACAACTATCCGCAAGGCCGGGTGAGTGATCATCGCATCAATCTTACGCTGTACAAGCTCGACACCATCATTGCCGGTGACGGGCTCGACGAAATCATAGATGCCCTGGTGGCGGATCATCAGGCAACGCTTCTGGCCGCTGATGGCGATGAACATGCCGCTTGAGGCTGAGAAGCTGCATCGCGACATTGCTGCCAGATTGCGTACTGCGGGTATCGATACGGCCATGCTCGACGGACGGCTGATTATTGGCCATGTAACGGGCTTGAGTGATCTTGAACTCATAACACGGCCGCAAACGCCGGTGTGCGATGAGCATATCTTGCAGATTGAGGAGATGATCAATCGTCGCCAGGCCGGCGAACCGGTCTCGCGACTGATCGGATGCAAGGAATTTTTCGGGCGCGAGTTCAAGGTTTCACCGGCCACACTTGATCCGCGCCCGGACACCGAGGTGCTGGTGGAAACGGGCCTGCGGCTGCTGGGCGGGCTGCGCGGTGAAGGTCCGGTGCGGGTGCTCGATATCGGCACGGGTACCGGTGTCATAGTCATAACGCTGCTGGCTGAGGTTCCATCTGCGACCGGTGTTGCCACTGACATGTCGCAGGAAGCTTTGAAAGTCTGCCGCAGCAATGCCGTTGCGCTGGGTGTCGATGACCGCCTTGAAACTGTCTGCACGAACTGGGCGGGCGGAGTGAGCGGCAAATTTGACCTGGTGGTTTCAAATCCGCCCTATATCGCCAGCCACGAGATTGCCGGTCTTGCAGCAGATGTTCGTGATTATGATCCCGGCCTGGCGCTCGACGGGGGAGCAGATGGACTGGATGGCTACCGGGCAATCTTTTCAGATGCCGCCGGGCTGTTGCAACCTGACGGGCATGTGCTGGTTGAGTTTGGTAAGGGACAGCATGGGGAAGTTGTGCGGATTGCGGCACGTGCAGGGTTTGTGATGAGCGATGACAGCACCGGTCTGATACGCGATCTGGCCGGAATAATTCGATGTGCAGTTTTCAAAGTTTGTTGATGCAAAACGCCATATGAAAAAAACTACTTGGAAACACGCGCACAAGCGGCTATTTTCTATTTCAGCGAGGTCATGTGGCGCGGTGATGTGGGTAACACATTGAGCGCAGGACTTCTTGGAGCGAACGATCGCTGGCGCGGGCAGATATGCGCCGATCTTGTCAAGGCACCTTAAAACCGTACTGATATCCAGAGCATTGAAGCTTGGAAGGTGGCATTTGCGGATTATTGGGGGGTCAAGGCTCCGGGGCTTAAATATCGCAGGGGTTATGCAAGGCATATTGCTTTGAAAGCTATTTCATGAAGGTTTTCCTGTTTCCGAAAGGACAGGCAGGCTGGGTTTGTTTTAAATTTTGCAGGTGACATTACGGAATGAGACAAGGACAACCACACAATAAGAACAGATCACGCGGGCGTGGCGGCGGTGGTGGAAATCGCGGTGGCGGTGGTGGTGGCGGCGGACGTCAGTCCAATCCACTCAACCGTGTGTTTGAAAGCAATGGCCCGGACGTGAAAGTGCGCGGCAATGCCCAGACAATTGCCGACAAATACCTGCAACTGGCCCGCGATGCGGTTTCATCCGGTGAAAACGTCAACGCGGAAAATTATTTCCAGCACGCAGAACACTATCTGCGGATTGTGGCTGCGGCTCAAGCCTTCAATCAGCAAAACCAGCAAGCGCAGCAGCAGGCCCAACAAAACCAGCAGCGGCGTGAAGATGGTGACAGCGAGGGTGAAGCAGCGTCCGCTAGTGGCGGTGAAGGCGACAACAAGCAAGCGTCTGCCAGTGAAGATGGCGGGGACGAGAACAGCCGGCAGAGCAACCGCAGAAGCAATCGCGGGCAACGCGGCAATGGCCGCCAGCGCCCTGCTGCCGACAATGAAGATGCTGTAAGCCGCAGCGAAGGGGCACAACCTGCATCGTCTGCCGAAGGTGACGAAAACTGGCAGGCACAAGCGCCTGATTTCCTGCGCCGTGAAGCTGGAGACCGCGACGGCAAAGCCAGCAGCGACGGCGATGACGCGACTGTCGAAGCCAAGCCAAAACGCCAGCCTCGCGCCCGCAAGGCAAAACCGGTTGAAGTGGCTGATGCGGCAGACAGTGCAGCTTCATCCGACGATGACGCCGCAGCTGAGGACGTCAGCGCGGCCTAGAGCGAGATGAGGTTAAATTGAACCCATCTATGGTTTTTGATTGATTCAATCGAAAACCATACTGATCCAGCGGGTAGTGTCACCCTGACACCTTGTTGCCTATGCAATAGTGATCTGCTGACCGAGTTTCAAAACCCGGTCAGCTGTGGCGCTGACATAAATGCCGCAGTCATCATGCTGGAAGGCAGACATCAAGGTTCGTGGCAGGTTCATGTCGCGCTCGGCTGTCTGTGGGTTAACACTTGTGGCGGCACATCTTTGAATGCGCTCAGCGACACGAAACGCCGGTGTTCCATCCACCTGCAGTGTCTTGCTCAACCAGCCGAACTCGGCCCATGGTTCTGCACCATCGATATGAATGTTGGCGCGAAACCGCAATGGATCAAGCGGCTTGCCAACAACGCGTTCGACCTCTCTTACACTTGCCAGGTTGAGGATCGAGATGAATTTCGCCGGCACATCGGTGAAATGGTGACCGTCGGCATGAACAACGCGTGGATTGCCGCGCAGCTCGTCCTTCATGTATGCAGCCATAAACTGTTCGATGATCTGTCGCCCGACCGGGGTTGAGAGATCACCGCGCGCAACCTGCTTGCCGTCACGGCTTATGACGAAAACCGGATTTTCGCCGGACACATCCATATTTGTCGCAAGGCCGGCGATCTTCTCATGGCTCATCAACTGGGCGAAAGCGGTCTTGGGCAGATAGGCCGGCGCGGCCACGTCAAATTTTCTGGCGCCGGCCTCGATAGCCCAGCTTCGGTCAAACGGAAAATTTTCTCCGGCGCTGACCTGAATTGACTCATGGGTCTGAACAGACATGCCTTTCACCGGAAACGTGTTCAGTGCGCAGATGGTGATCATGCCGGCCATATTTAGGCTGTCCAAATCTTGTTATGGAAAAAACGATACCTATATCTGGCAGGAAGCATACTGTTTGACCAGTGGTTCATGAATGTTGGCTGATAGCGACATCCTTCACTGGCCGGGCAGGGAGTAACACAGATAGGGCGCAAGCCCTGAATCCAGAACCGGATATCCAGATTTCAGTGCTGTAGTTGCAGGCTGTGCAACCGGATATGCCAGAAGGAGTTTGTCATGGATTTTGAAAAATATACCGAGCGTGCCCAGGGCTTTGTTCAAGCCGCCCAGAATCTGGCATTACGCGAAAATCACCAGCAGTTCTCTGCCGAACACATTCTCAAAGTGCTGCTTGACGACGATCAGGGCCTTGCGTCAGGCCTGATCAAGTCTGCCGGCGGCGATGCCAAGGCTGTTCTGGCCGATACGAGTGCACGCCTTGCAAAGTTTCCGAAAGTGGAAGGGTCCGGTGCAGGTAAATTGTATCTGGCACCGGAAACTGCACGCCTGTTTGAAACTGCCCAGCAGATTTCGAGCAAGGCAGGTGACAGTTTTGTCACTGCTGAACGTCTGCTGCAGGCCCTTACCATTGAAAAATCAGGTGCCCAGGACGCGCTGAAGGCCGGTGGTGTTACGCCGACCGGATTGAACAAGGCGATTGATGAATTGCGTCAGGGACGCACCGCTGACAGTGCATCTGCTGAAGAAGGCTATGATGCGCTGAAAAAATTTGCCCGTGACCTGACCGAAGCCGCCCGCGAAGGCAAACTCGACCCGGTCATCGGCCGCGATGAAGAGATTCGCCGGGCCATCCAGGTATTGGCGCGGCGCACCAAGAACAATCCGGTTCTGATCGGTGAACCCGGTGTCGGCAAGACGGCCATTGCGGAAGGCCTGGCGCTTCGCATCATCAATGGCGATGTGCCTGAAAGCCTGCGCGATAAGAAATTGATGGCGCTTGACATGGGCTCGCTGATTGCCGGTGCGAAATACCGCGGCGAGTTTGAAGAGCGGCTCAAGTCGGTCCTGTCGGAAGTGCAGGCAGCAGCCGGCAATATCGTCCTGTTCATCGATGAAATGCACACCCTTGTGGGGGCCGGCAAGGCGGACGGTGCCATGGATGCATCAAACCTGCTCAAGCCTGCGCTGGCGCGCGGTGAACTGCACTGTATAGGTGCAACAACTCTGGATGAGTATCGCAAGCATGTTGAAAAAGACGCAGCGTTAGCGCGTCGTTTCCAGCCGGTGTTCATATCCGAACCAACAGTTGAAGACACGGTGTCGATCCTGCGCGGTCTCAAGGAAAAGTATGAAATGCACCATGGCGTGCGCATCACCGATGCAGCTCTGGTTGCAGCCGCCAATCTGTCCAACCGCTATATCACCGACCGGTTTTTGCCCGACAAGGCCATCGACCTGATGGACGAGGCGGGGTCGCGTCTGCGCATGCAGGTTGACTCAAAGCCTGAAGAGCTGGACGAGCTGGACCGGCGCATCATCCAGTTGAAGATCGAGCGCGAGGCCCTGAAGAAGGAAGACGACAAGGCTTCCAAGACCAGGCTCGGCAAGCTGGAAAAGGAACTGGCCGATCTTGAAGAAAAATCGTCGGCCCTGACCCAGACCTGGCAGTCGGAAAAGCAGAAGCTCAACGAGGCCCAGAAGATCAAGGAAGAGCTGGATCATGCCCGGCTTGAGCTTGAACGCGCCCAGCGCGGTGGGGACTTGGCCAAGGCGGGCGAGCTTGCCTATGGCGCGATCCCTCAACTGGAGAAGAAGCTTGCCGATACGGAAGCGATCTGCAAGCCCGCCAATCCGTTGATGGAAGAAGCGGTTACTGCCAGTCATATTGCGGGCGTGGTATCGCGCTGGACCGGGATTCCGGTTGACAAGATGCTGGAAGGTGAGCGGGAGAAACTGCTCACCATGGAAGCCGAACTCGCCAAGCGGGTTGTCGGACAGGCAGATGCGGTGCGCTCGGTTTCAACGGCGGTTCGCCGTGCGCGGGCCGGTCTTCAGGATCCCGACCGGCCGATCGGTTCGTTCATGTTCTTGGGCCCCACCGGTGTCGGCAAGACCGAACTGACCAAGACGCTGGCTGCATTTCTGTTCGATGACGAGCAGGCGATGGTGCGGGTAGACATGTCTGAGTATATGGAGAAGCACTCGGTGGCCCGGCTGATCGGTGCGCCTCCGGGGTATGTCGGTTATGACGAAGGGGGTGCGCTCACTGAAGCGGTGCGCCGCAGGCCCTATCAGGTCATTCTGTTTGACGAGATTGAAAAGGCACATCCCGATGTGTTCAATGTGCTCCTGCAGGTGCTTGACGATGGCCGCCTGACTGACGGCCAGGGCCGGACGGTCGACTTCCGCAACACGCTGATCATCATGACGTCGAATATCGGTGCTGAATACCTGGTTGCGCTGAAAGAAGACCAGGCAGCGGAAGCCGCACACGATCAGGTTATGGAAATGGTCCGTTCCCACTTCCGGCCGGAATTTCTCAACCGGCTTGATGAGATCATCTTGTTCCACCGGCTCAAGCGGGAGAACATGGGTGCCATTGTGGACATTCAACTGGCCCGGCTGGCGCGGTTGCTGGAAGATCGCAAGATCGTTCTGGATCTGACCGACAAGGCGCGTGATCACCTGGCAACCCAGGGCTATGATCCGGCATATGGCGCACGCCCGTTGAAACGGGTGATCCAGAAACTGGTTCAGGACCCGCTGGCGGAAGCGATCCTTGACGGCAAGATCCATGACGAACAGGTCGTCAAGATCGACGCCGGCAAGCTTGGGTTGACCTTCAACGGGGAAACCGCCAGTGAAATGGAGGCTGGCATCATAGCTCCGAACACAGGCGATGACGCTTCCAAACCGGCCAGTGTTCACTAGATCGCGATGATTTTTGGTTGAATCAACCAAAAGTCATTGACCTGATCGCTGTCAAAGTGATCGAGCAACATGGGGTCAGTTGAACCCATGTTGCTCTAGCTGCTCGCTGATAAATTTACACACCTGGTACGCGATGCTGCATTTGGAGTATCGCGTACCAAACAGATTCTATCTGGGCACAAAATGTTCTAGAATATCCAGATGAGCTACTCTCTCAACGCTGGTCTGCGTGAAGCTATCGTCCAGAACCTTTCGGTACATGATCGGATGACCGTTACAGACGGCTCCCTGCGCAAGGCTGCCGTCGCCCTGGTTCTCGGTGCCGCGTGGCAGGAGGCGCCAACCGACATCGTGGTGACCCTGAGAGCAAGCAAGCTGAACCGGCATGGCGGCCAGTTTGCCTTGCCGGGCGGACGCCTTGACGAGGGTGAAGACGTGATTGACGCCGCCTTGCGCGAAACCCATGAGGAAGTGGGCCTGTGTCTTGATAAATCGTCGGTTCTGGGATTGCTGGATGACATGGTGACCCGTTCGGGGTTCGTCATCACACCGGTTGTGGTGTGGGCAGGTGCCGGTGCGAGCTTCACACCCGATCCCGGCGAGGTTGCGGAACTCTATCGTGTTCCCCTGCAAGAGCTGGATGTCCCGTCAATTCCTGAAATGGTGCCTGACAAAATCGGAGGCAAGCCGGTCATGTCTGCGGTACTGCCAACGATCGGGCATCGCATGTATGCACCGACGGCAGCGCTTTTGTACCAGTTTCGCGAGGTTTGCCTGCATGGTCGGTCAACCCGGGTTGGCGACCTCGGGCAACCCGAATTCACGCGGAGCTGAGCACACATGATGCCTGGCGCGAAAAAACATGTTGCCGCTCCGGTACTGGCGATCCTTCTTATGGGCGTCATCGCACCCGCAGCCAGTGGACGAGACCTCTCGCCCCTGGAGATTGCCCGCAAGTCGGTGGTGACCGTGATGCCGGTCTGGTCGGGAAGGCCGCCTAACCTCGCTGAACCGGAAGGCAGCGGCGTTGTGATTGGTGATGGCCGTACCATTGTGACGGCGGACCATGTGCTGGGGCCGGTTCAAGACCAGGTGCCGGTGCTGGTGCGCGATGATGATGGAACCAGTTACCCGGCCCGGGTGGTTGCGCGCCACAAGGCGAGCGATCTGGCGGTGCTGCAGATCGACGAGGCATTGCCGGCGATTGCCGGTCGCGACAGCACGCCGGGCCTGGGTGATGAAGTGTGTGCCATCGGCAACGCCTTCGGTGTCGGCCTGTCGGTAAGTTGCGGCCGGGTATCGGCGGTAAACCGGGCCGGTGTCGGCTTCAATGCCATTGAAGATTTCATCCAGACCGACGCTGCCGTGAACCCCGGCATGTCAGGCGGCGCACTGGTGGACATGCAGGGCCGTTTTGCCGGAGTACTGTCAGCCATCTTCACCAAACAGTCAGACGCCAATATCGGGATGAATTTTGCAGTCGATGCAAGGCTGGTTCAGGTTATTGCTGATGCTCTTGTCAGCACGGGCCGCTTTGTTCCAGCCAGAACAGGGCTGCTGCTCAGGGCGGTTCCACCCAGTGGCGAAGCTGGCCGCCAGGGTGTGCTGGTGGTGAGAATTGTGCCGGGACTGTCCGGTGACAAAGCAGGGCTCAGGACGGGTGATGTCGTATACCGGGCAAATGACAGACGCATCCGGAAGCCGCAGGACTGGCTGTCTGTCATGGCCGGCAGGCAGGCCGGTGAGCAGGTTGAAGTGTCGGGTCTGCGCGACGGCAAGCCGGTGCAATGGATCATGAGTGAATAGATATCCGGTTGAGGCGGGAAAGTCCGTCAAGCGTGACCGGTGTTATTGTCCGTTGACCTGGGCGATCTGAATTGAGGAAGGCGCTTCCTGCATGAGAGCCAGGACCTTCCTCTTCTTTTGCTTGAAGGCCCGCAATTCCTGGCCCTCCAGCTTGTTGCCGGAAGAGGCGACCTGCACCCTGCGTGGGTTGATCGGGCGCCCGGCCTTGCGGACTTCATAGTGCAGGTGAGGGCCGGTGGACCGGCCGGTCGTGCCAACATAACCGATAACCTGACCCTGGCGGACATTCTGTCCCTTTTTCAGCTTCGCGGTCTTGCTCATGTGGGCATACAGGGTTGAGTACTCTTTGGCGTGCTTGATGACCACGGTGCGGCCATAGGAACCGCGCCAGCCGGCATGGACCACGACACCGTCACCGGCTGCCTTGATCGGCGTACCGCGGGCCGCGCCAAAATCGATACCGGTGTGGAGTTTGTTATAGCCCAGCAAAGGATGACGCCGCATGCCGAAGCCGGACGTGATGCGAACGCCGGAAATGGGTGTCCGCATCAGCGATTTGCTGGCGCCTACACCGTTTTCGTCATAATAGGCGGTGTTACCTTTTGAATCCGTGAACCGGTAATAAATGTGGTCGCGGCCGGATGTGCGCAATTTTGCATAATGCAGCACTTTACGCTTCGTCGACGAGCCGCTGAGCGGATTTCCGTAGAACAGGTCAATCTGGTCACCGGCATGTATCTGGCGCTGCAGGTCGATGCTGTGGCCAAGCACCTTCATGGCGGCATTGATCACGTAGCCCGGAACACCATTGTCGCGGGCGGCTGCGTAAACCGAGGATGATACTTTTGCCTTGGCGCGATAGTGTGGTGCGTTCGCAATGCGCGACAGGGGCTTGGCTTTTTTGCCACCGACGGTTGCGATGTAACGACCGTCATCGTCAGACTCAACAATCAGTTCTTCGCCACCAGGCGGTGTAAACGATACCCGTACCGGCGCGATCACTTCATTGCCATAGAAATCCTGCTGCTTATCAAGCGTCACAGAGTATCTCTGGCCGGTGCGAACCAGGCGACCGGGAAACACCGGCTCAATGGCCGCTGCAATCGCGCGCGCGCTGTCGACGGTAACGCCAAGGTCGACCATGCGGCCAATCAGCGTGTCGCCCTGTCGCAGAACAACTTCCTCGTCAACCGGTTCCGGCGGCAGCGTCTTGGAGACGCTGGTGGAATTATTGGTATCGGGCAAAGAGGCAAGCTCAATGCTGTTTTCAAGAACGATCGGCTCGCCATAGGTCAGCGCGTCGCTGCCGGGCGCAGGATATCCGTTATCCGTCAACAGGTCGCCGGTCGCATTTATACCGCTTGTGTCCGGTTGACCCTGAATATAAGCCACCGACAATGGTCGCATCGGACTGGCAGAGACTGCCTTGGCGATGGCACCGTTGAAATCACCCTTGGTGGATGTCTGGATGAAACCCGCATTCTGCACCGATGAGCTTGCCGGTTGGCCACCTTGCACCTGCCAGCTGTTGGCGATGACGCCTTGTGTTGTTGACGGCCAGCTCAAAGCAAGGCCGGCAGCGGCGGCACCACCAAACAATGTGAAGGCCACCAGGCTTACCAGCTGGAAATTATTGGATTTCTGTTTTGGAACCAGGAAGAAATCGGTGTTGTCGACAGTCAGGTCATCGATGCTGAGTTTACGAGCGGTCTCTGTCAAAGAGCCTGCCTTATGCGGCCGCATCTTTTTGAACAATGACTTCAAACCCGTAAAACCCCTTGACCTGACCGGATCACAACCGCCACCTGCACGGTAGATTGCAAACCCGTTTTAAACACCGGATGGATACGAACACACCCATCCTGCGCTGCTTAGTCGTCACGCAGTCACCAAAACCTGACAAACGCTATGCTGAACGCAGTTTTACAACTGCTGGTCAGCCGTCCCCACCAACTGAGCGGACAATGCCCGTCAGCACGCTTCCTGTCAACCTTTCGAGACCCTGTGAAGCTGAAAAACCTGAGCTTGCACAATGAGTTGACGTCGGCGGCGGTGAGGTTGTAAGGCAAATTTTAGACAACCTTGCAGAGCCTCATATTGGTAGAATATGGTTTATCGGCGGTTAACTCGGCCATAAATCGCGCA
>Ga0316193_10002140_pt1 | contig 13745 bp, 3 predicted proteins | sample MerIslsedime2_MG_FD_207735 | JGI IMG/M metagenome (GOLD analysis project Ga0316193, IMG submission 207735) | Coastal sediment microbial communities from Maine, United States - Merrow Island sediment 2 | ecosystem: Environmental > Aquatic > Marine > Coastal > Sediment | place: USA: Maine...
CTATCAATGATTCGGTTGAACCTGCAGCGCTCCAGGCCATCAATGCCGTTGCGCTCACACCATGGTGTTTGCGCATATCGCGCAACTTGCTGCCCAGCTGTATGGCCAGCAATCGTAAAACACCATGGTGATGTTCCAGGGCCGCCTCTTCTGCCGTATCAAACATCCGCAGACCGACGCTATCACCCTGGTCAACAATGGCAGGCCACGCTTTCGTGCTTTGCCCGCTACCATCTTCGGTGAGCATCGACACCGGCAGATTTCCAAACACCCAGCTTGTCTCATTGTCACGCTGCAACTCACTGCCAAGACTTTTCATAAAATGACGCTTGGCCTGCTGCCCGAATTGCTCTTGTAAGCCGGCCAGATCGCGGCTTACAGCGATATGTTTTTGATTTTCATCGATAACTACGACACGAAAACGCAGATAGTCCGGCAACAAGGATTCATCGAATGCCTTCGTTTCAATCTCGATACCTGTCATGGCCTTCAGTGCTTTGGCCAACGCCGGCAGCAACGGGGCCGGATAATCATCACGCAGGCGTTCCAGTGCGGCATCAGCAAACTGGGGCACCGGTGTGAGCGCCCTGCGTTGCGGTTTGGGCAGGCTTTTGATCAGCGTTATGACCTTGTCGCGCAGCAATCCGGGCACCAGCCATTGCAACTGACCATCTACCAGCGTGTTAAGCCTTTCCAACGGTACTTCAAGGCTTACACCATCGGCGGCATCGCCCGGTTTGAACTGGTAACTCAACGGTAAATTCTGCACGCCAATCTTGATTGAGTCAGGATACAGGTCGCCGGGCGCATCACCGGCCTGTTCCCTCATCAACACATCGTGGCCGATGTAGAGTTGCTGGCGGCCTGGTTTACCCAGTTGTTTGAGCCACTTCTCAAAACTGATGCTGTCATAGACATCTTCCGGAATACGCGCATCGAAGAACTCGAACAGGGCAGATTCGTCTGCCATCACGTCATGTTTTCTGCGCTTGTGTTCCAGTTCCTCAATTTCTTCGCGGACCTGTTGATTGTTTTGTAGAAAGCCGGCACGCGTATTGAGTTCACCACGCACCAGGGCGCCGGTAATAAATATCTGGCGTGCTTCCTGCGGATTGATTCGACTGTAATTGACCCTGCGTTTTTCGACGATAACCAGGCCGAACAAAGCCACCTGCTCCCACGCCAGTACCCTGCCCTGCTTACGCGACCAGTGGGGATCGAAATAATGATGCTTCAACAGGTGAGCGGCTTGCGCTTCTATCCATTCCGGCTTGATTACCGCGTTGACACGGGCAAAGGTTTTGCTGGTTTCCACGATCTCCGCTGCCATCAGCCATTGTGGCCGTCTGCCGAAAAGTCCGGATCCCGGAAATATATGAAACGTCCTCGAACGCGGTCCCATATACCCGTTATCTTCCGGGTTTTTATTGCCAACATGACTTAACAGGCCGGCCAGTAAAGCCTGGTGGATATGTTCATCGCTACCCGGTTTTTTGCTAAAAGACAGTTTTTCTTCACGAGCCTGTACATACAACTGCCGATTGAGGTCAAACCATTCATTCACCCGCGTCCAGTTCAGAAACTCCCGTTTGCACATTTTGCGAAACTGGCTGGAGGATTTCTCTTTACGTTGTTGCTTGAGGTATCGCCATAACTGCAAAAATGCCATGAAATCTGAACTGTCACTCTCAAATCTTCCATGGGCCTCATCCGCTGCGGCACTGGCATCCATGGGGCGTTCCCTCGGATCCTGAATGCTCTGCGCCGAGGCCAGCACGATCAACTCATGCAAACAGGCCTTTTTTGACCCCTCAATCAGCATTCGTGCGAGACGAACATCCAGCGGCCAGCGCGCAAGCTGCCGGCCCAGTTTTACCGGTTTACGCGCTTCATCAATTGCACCGAGTTCGAACAATAGATGATAGGCATCGTTGATCATTCTTGGTGCGGGCGGATCAAGGAAAGGGAAGTCTTCAACCGCTCCGAGGTCCGTGGTCAACATGCGTAAAATGACCGAAGCGAGGGACGTGCGCAGAATCTCCGGTTCGGTGAACTCCGGCCTCAGATCAAAATCCTCCTCGCTGTACAAACGGATACAGGTACCCGGACCCAGACGGCCACAACGCCCCTTACGCTGATTCGCCGAGGCCTGCGAAATTGCCTCAATCGGCAAACGCTGAACCCGGCTCCGATGTGAGTATCTGCTGATGCGAGCGAACCCCGTATCAATCACAAAGCGGATTCTGGGTACGGTCAGTGAAGTTTCCGCCACGTTGGTACATAACACGATCCGGCGTGCCGTACCCGGATGAAAAACACGGCGTTGCTCGGCAACCGGCAACCTCGCGTACAAGGGCAATATTTCGGTGTTACGAAAGTTTTGCCGTTCCAGAAAATCTTTTGCTTCCTGTATCTCCCGCTCACCTGAGAAAAACACCAGCATGTCACCACGGGCATCAATCCGGCTTAACCGGTGAACGGCCTTGGCAATACCGGCATACAGATCACGGCTTTTTGCCTGGTCTGCGATCTGGCCCGGTTCCTGGTCCTCATCGAGTGGATGGTATTCAATATCCACCGGGTAACTGCGTCCGGATACCTCGATGATGGGAGCATTGTTGAAATGAGCAGCAAACTTTTCTGTATCGATCGTGGCCGAGGTAATGATGATTCGCAAGTCGGGGCGGCGCTTGAGCAATTGTTTCAGGTACCCCAACAGAAAATCGATATTCAGGCTGCGCTCGTGGGCCTCGTCGATAATGATCGTATCGTAGGCATTCAGATTACGGTCATGGGTGGTCTCGGCCAGCAGGATGCCATCGGTCATGAACTTGATGATGCCGTCCTTGCTCAGCTTTTCACGGAAACGAACCTGGTAACCCACCAGGCCGCCAAGCGGTACATTCAGTTCTTCCGCCACCCTGTCTGCCATTGCCTGCGCAGCAATCCGCCGTGGCTGGGTACAGCCAATCAGCCCGCGTATCCCACGACCGGCCTGCAGACACATCTTGGGAATCTGGGTGGTTTTACCCGAGCCGGTTTCACCGGAAATCACCACGACCTGGTGCTTTTGAATCGCGGCAACAATTTCTTCACGGCGATCAACGATCGGTAATATCGGATCGTAGGCCGGCTCCGGCAAACTTCGCTTTCTATCCTGGGATTTTTTTGCCGACTTGGTACAACGGTCAACCAGCGACTCCAGCAAAGAATCGATGGATTTACCTGATCTCAATCGACCCCTCGCAGCCTTGATACGCTGCCGGCACCAGGCTGCGTCAGTCTGCATAATACCATTCAGCAGGCCTGCAATCTGATCAAGTAATTTTGCCGGTTTGATCGCGGGTTCCATGGCGGCGCATTATCCCAGTGCTTGGCTTTACCTTCCAGCACTACACGACAAAGGTGAGCCTGAAAGCCTGAAGAAGGAGCGTGCCCTTACCTGGTACCCATTTGCCTGGATTTATGCAATCTTCTAATTTTCTTCAAATTTCATCCTTTTTTGTAGCGCAATATGGTACCTGGTCGAAATAGTTGGCCTCTGAAGCAAAGTTCCATCTTGAAAAGGAAAGCCATCATGAAAAAGAACTCCGGAAAATTCGTTTATCTAATCGCTCTATTGCTCATTTTTTCTGTTGGCACTGTCAATGCGCAGCAGCAAAGCAATGCCCAGAAGCAATCCCAGAAGCAATCCCAGAAACAATCCCAGAAACAGTCGCAAAATCAATCAGCTACCGGTGCCCAGCAACAGAGAAAGCAGTTTCGAAATCAGTATCAGCATCGGTATCAGTACGATAAGAATCAGACAAAGGCCAAGAAAAAAGGCCAGGGCGATCACCGGGGTAATTATAAAAGCCAGGGTAATGACCAGAATCAAGGCAAGGGCCAGGGTCAGGGCAAAGGCCAGGGCAAAGGCCAGGGTCAAGGTCAGGGCAAAGGCCAGGACAAGGATAATTAAGCTGGGTCAGCTAACGAGCCACCGACGGCCATGTCGGTGATGCCAAGCTGACCCGACGGTTTCAAGACAAGTTTTACTTCTTAAAGACAAGCCGTCAAAGCCTGCTTATAATCGCAAGCTGAATAAGAAACCACTTTTCTGGAACCCCGAATGAGCGCAAATTTCCGCAGTGATAACGAGACACCCGTCGCAGATGCCATCATGGAAGCAATACTGGAGGCCAACCACGGCACCGCCTGGGCGTATGCAGACGACGATTGGTCGAACCAACTGGACCAGGCTTTCTCGGAACTGTTTCGAACACAAGCCACTGTAGTGCCCGTCTCAACCGGAACGGTTGCAAACTCAATTGCGCTGGCGACTGTTACACCGCCCTGGGGAAGCGTTTTTTGCCATAGCGGTGCACATATATATGGTGATGAGTGTGGCGCGCCGGAGTTTTACGGAAATGGACTGAGACTGGTTCCGATAAACGGCGGGCATGCAAAGGTCACACCCGACGCCCTCGAGAGAGCTGTTCGTGCCAACGAGGGACATGGTGTTCACAGTTACAAACCCTCAGCGCTCAGTCTGACCCAGGCAACCGAAGGCGGGACTATCTACTCCATAGACGAGGTACGCGCCTTGTGTGATTCCGCTCATGCGATAGGAATGAATACACATATGGACGGTGCCCGCTTTGGCAATGCCATCGCCAGTCTCGGTTGCCACCCGGCGGAAGTCACGGTAGAGGCCGGCATTGATATGCTCTCCTTCGGCGCCAGCAAGAACGGCTGCATGGCCGCTGAGGCATTGGTGATTTTCAATCAGCCACAATGGCGTGAAACCGCAGAACGGCTGCGAAAACGCTCCGGTCACCTGTTGAGCAAGATGCGATATGTTTCAGCACAGTTGCTGGCCTATATTGAAAATGACCTCTGGCTGGAAATGGCAAGACATGCGAACCGGCAGGCTGCGAAGTTTGCCGAAGCCGTGGAAAATCATGCTGAAGCCAACCTGGAATATCCCGTTGACGCCAATGAAGTATTTGTGAAATGGACCAAAGAAGGATTTGATCACCTCATCTCGCAGGATATCCAGTTTCAGCTCTGGCCGGGGAGAGATGATCTTGCCCGATTTGTTTTTGGGCATTCGACCAGTGATGAAGAGACTGAATTGTTAATCAAATGCATACATTAGCAAAGATCTTTTGAGCTGATTACTACCTCAAAAGCCACACCACCTCAATGTCACCGAGGTTGGCTGATACCATCTTCAGTCGCTTGAATCGTTCGTGGGGTTCAGTTTTCCCGGGGCATTCTCCCGTCCAACGGGTACCGAAGATACTCATGTGTAAATTGATTACCTGCGGTTGATGGGTCGCCACGGTAAGGCCCAATTGTTTTTTGAATGACGAGTGCGCCTGTATTTTCACGCGATACAACAATGCGAATTTGAGAATTAACCGACATGCCTTCAATCATTCCATCACTGGTCAATATTGGGAACTCAATGAATCTACCTTTGCATTCAAAATCGTCTTCCTCAGCCCGAAAATGATACTCAACAATGCTGTTACTTTCCGTCTTGAATGAGAAGTAGAAATTGTCAGCATCCGGTTGACGAATGATGAATTGATTATTGGTCAGACTAAACTCATTTTCTGTGAGGTCTTTTCGGTCGGCGCGGTGAAACGGAAAGTGGCCGTAATATGATCCTGTGTTGTGTTCAAATTTGACGATCACTTTCTCCGCAGCCGGATAAACCTCTGGAGGCTCTATGTAAACACCTGATAATTTCGGGCAATCGGAGCCTGGAAGTGTCGAGTTACTGAACTGTCCCCAGTTCACAGGCGGCCCTGGAACCGGAGGTATTTCCAGAAGTGCACCTGTCGAACAAGCAGCCATGAATACCAATAAACTCAGGGAAGTTAGGGTTTTTCTCATGAATCACGTACCTGGAAATAAAGCAATCTCATATGATCAGGTATTAATGAAGGCAACACAATTGGGCTTGCCCAAAGTACATTGGTCGAGTTAATGCCATAACCAATCACTTTTTGGGAAAATCCTTCAATGAATCGATTTGTTCCATTCGGTGTGTAGAAGTATGTCTGGTTGAAAGTATCATGAACTCCTGAGTAGCCCTCAATCACATAGTCAACAAAACTGCCAGGACGATAACCCTTCCCGAATATCAATCCTTTACCACCTTGAAGCCCCCCTAGAGGGCTCAACCCTTTCACTTTCATTACATATACTTCATACAAATCAACAGCTTCCGCCAGCGGCATTCCATTCTCAAGCGCCGCTTTCGCTCCACTCTCAACCCAATACTTATCGAAAATACGTTCGCCACCAAGCTTTCCCGCAATTCCACGGTATCCCGGGCTTTCGCCGATTTGGCCCTGAACTTGGCTCGATTTCTTAAGTTGGTAAGCTCGCATACGAACAGAAGCGAAAGTAGCAGATGAAACCAATGCTGCAAACAACAACCCATCCTTGAATTTCTGCCCGTAAATCTCTGCCGAAATTCCACCGGCAACACTGTCTGCGGCAATACGACTGACAGAGTAGGTATTACCGAAATATCCAGCCACACCACCCATTATCGTTCCTGCAAACGCACCTTTTACTGCTCCTTTCAGATTACCACTGATGATTGCGCCACCCACAAAGCCCGCAACAGCACCCCCGATCGCAGCGGATGCGATATAGGCTCCTGTCGAAGCGACCCCTGCGATTGTTGATGGCATTAAACCCCAAGCCCAGCCAGAGGCGGCCCCAAATGTAAAATAGGAAGCCACAGCGGCAACAATCACTGGTCCCCATCTCTTGAAGAATCTTTTCAGGCTGAAGTAACCACTTGGATCGGTATAACTCAGAGGGTTGTTCAGCACGTAGCTGTATCGATTCAGGCTTTGGCTATTCTTCGGTGCCTGCACTACGGGGTCAGCCTGCAGGAATCTGCCCAGCTTTGGATCATAAATACGCCCGTTCATGTGGATGACACCAACGGAATCCACTTGCTCGTGACCGGTGAAGCCACGTGTCGTAATGTCATTCAGCGGTGAGTATAGAAAGCTGGTTAAGGGTGTCTTCCAGTCCGCAGCCTGTCGTTTACCGAAGGCACTGAAGTGCATGGTTGCTGAAATCAAACCTGATTCATCCAGCACGCTGTGAATTGATCCAATGTGGTCTTTTAGCAGGTATTTGAGTTGTTGTACGCCGCTCGCCGGGTAATAGGTTGCGATCGCCACCCCGCCAAGATAGCGCTTGAAGAAGGTACTGCCATTCTCGGTAATACGCTCGACGGTACCCAGGTAGAGTGTTTTCTTTCGCAGAACCCCACCTTCGTAGTCTTTCCGCTGATAGCGTTTGTTGCCAACACCATAGGAAAAGTCAGTACGGTTCGAACCCCTGGAAATTCTTCCCGGCTTGTCAAACACCGTATAGCTTATGGTTCTTCCGCCACCCGAAACCTGGTTGCCATTGCCATCATAGTTGTAGCGCACTCCGCCGGCACGGCTAACAGCATGAGGCTGTAGTCCGTCGTAATAATAGATGCCTACATCGGACTTGTAGATAATATTCCCGCTGGCATCGTAGTCCATGTTCAAGGTTTGAACTGCTGTCCCGGCGTTTACGGATAGACCTACACTTTTAAGCCTGTTTAACGAGTCATATCCGAACGCTTCCTTCAGATCAGTTGCCACTGATAAATCATGGCGTTGTTTGAGGTTGCCAAGAACATCGAACAGATAATCCACATTCATCAGTTCCACACCGAAGGCATCGAAAGCCGACAGCCGGGTAAGTTTGCCGGTGTCAGGCTCATAGTTAGCAAAGACGTCGGCGCCATTACCCATTTGCAAGTGGGTGACGTTACCGCGTGCATCCATTGTCCGGATGTCCTGGTACACCGTTCCGGAAAGTCCTTCGCGGGCCTCCCTTAATTTACTGAGATAGCCATTTGAATAGACATAGCGAAGTCCTCGATAATCACCTGATGTATCGAATTGCTGAAATACCCGACTGTATTGGTCGTAAGTGACCTGTTGCACAAATTGATCTGCACCTATCCTGGTGGTTACCAGGTCCCCCCGTCCAAAACGGTCATAGGTGAACGTTTTCCGGTGTAACTCCGTACCCAGTTCACCGCTGCGATATACCACGGAGGCAATTTGTCCTTTGCCGGGGCCGACGCCCAGATAACGGGTCGACTCCCTGTTAGCCGTGGTGAAGAAAGTGTCCTTCAGGCTGGAAACCCCTTTGAGTTCTCGTCGATCAATGACCCTGCCCAACGCGTCATAAGTAAAATCGATTGCCTGGTTCTTGCTGTCTAACTGGCGTTTCAATTCACCCAGGGCGTTATAGGAATATTGCCAATATCCCTTATCCGGATCATTCATTGCTGTCTTGCGGCCTGCAAGATCGTAGCTCATTGTGACACTTTCACCATCTGCGCCGGTCACCACTTTGAGGTTGCCACGCGCATCATATTCGTAACTGACCAAGCCGCATTTATCGTCATAAACAGCCTCGGTCTCACCCTTTACGTTTCTGACCTCAACACGCTGCTGGTTGAGCCCATTGTTGATGACTGTTACCCGGGGTGCCGCCGCAGTACATCGATTGCCCGCCTGGCTGTCATAATCATGAGTAAGGTCATCACCACCAGCGCTGAGTACAGCAGTAATCCTTCCCAGGTCATCGTAAGCAGTGATGTTCCAATAGCGTTGGTTCCCGGCGAAATATGGCTCAGAGACTCTTGAGACCCGACCTGACGAATCATAGTACTGATCCGTGTAAATATAGCTGCCATCCAGTCCTTTTATGGCCGTACGGGAAAGGCGGCCCAGCAGGTCATAGCAATGAATTTGACCCGCTTTTCCGCCAGTGGCGATGGCAGTGTAAAAGCTCGTGCCCAGCGGACAATTGCTGCCTCGCCCGCCATAAGCCAGGGTCTTAGTCCAGGCACCGGTTTCAGTAAAGCTGACGAACGGTTTCCCCATGAAATCTGCAGCCCCGGTCGTAATTACACCATCGATGTTTGCCACCTTGAGCGGATTCCCGAATACGTCCCTGGCGTTTGTTTTCTGAGTGGTCTGGGTAAGCGCGTTCAGGCTTTCATTGACATACCTGCCCAGGCTGTCATACCTCTCTATCACTCTTCGTGCCGGCATATTGGCGCCGGTTACCGTTGTTTGCTTGCGGTTACCGAAGTTGTCGAGTAGATAATCCGTCGTGACACTGAAAGTGGTGCTGTTTGGCTCAGTCACTTCCTTGCGCAGGGTTCCACTAACAGGGTCGTATACAAAGCTGGAATGACGGCTTATCGATGATTGACCTTGTCGTGAATAGGTAACCCTGGTTGTTAATTGCTGACCGATAAACCACTTCGCAACATTGTTGGAATAAGTATTTCTCGTTGCCTCACCGGCGAAAAAATTTCCCCCGGCGTCATAGACGGACATGCCTGTACTTAACAGGTTGCCGTATGCGTCATAGTTGTTAGCGGTCAGTGTCTTCCGGTCAATAACGCCTTCGAGCGTATATGCGATCTCAATGGAACCGGAAATTTTTGGAAAAACCGCTGCCCCGGTGGTGGGATTAGATGCCCATTGATTTAAAAAATAACCAAGCGGCGTGCCGCTCACCTGGGACGGAAAAGTAGTGGAACCACTCACCTTTGGCCAGTTAGCAGCCTCTCTTGTCTCAGTGTCGCTGACCGGATCGAACCTGGAACCCGCAGCATTGGATACCCGGGTGGTATCAAGTAACAAGCCAGTGAATGGAAAGTCCTGCCGGTAACGGCTGTTGGTTCGAATCTGCGTTTGGGGATTGTAGGAAATCACTTCACCGAAGCCCAGAAACCCGCGGCCACCGGCCTGCAATTTGGCACCGACATAATGATATTGAACCTGGCTGCGCGCTGACGGATTGTTATAAACCGGCGCACTGTTTTGCACCTGGCTCACCACGTAGATCGGTGCGACCAGGTCGTACACGGCTGAGCCATTACCCCAATCCGCATTGACTGAATCGTGCATACGTGAATAAACACTGCTATCGGTCAGCGGTTTATAGAAAATTTGCGTGACCGCGCCAAAACCATTTGTGATGGAAGTGATGACGTTGGCGGCCTCGACTTCCCGGCTGCCGCTGACATTCATCCCCTTACGAATCGAGGAGGAAAGGATTCCCCCATTACTATTGTTATTTATCAACAACTGGTCAGTCTTGCCATCCCCACTAAAATCAGCGAACACACTGGCATCATTTTCAACCGGGTCAACATTCTTGTCCCCGCCGACATTGCCTGCCAGCACCAGTGTATTGCTGGCTGCCGCGAAGGTCCGGCCGAAATGGTTCTGATTTATCATCCACCGGGCATTGGCATTGAGTATCCTGGACGGGTAGATGAAGTCGGGATATGAATCGCCGTTCCAGTCCTCAAACCTGACCAGTTCGTTGACACCATCGGGTACCTGGTTGATCAGCTCCGGAGCTGCAAACCCGTTGCCGGTATTGAGCTGAAAGTACCAGTTTCTTCGTGTATCACCCCAGGCAAGATCGGCAAGCCCATCGGCATTGATATCAACCGGCCAGACATAATCGCTGCGGGGCAGATCGTCATACTCAGGATTCTGGCAAATTGCCACCAGCGTGCAGCCCTCACCCATCGCAACGATGCTGTGACGGGTAAATGCATTCTGGCCATTGGATTCCATCAACACCCAGAAAGACGCGAACCGGTACTCATAGACGGGGGCTTCAAAAGTGCCACCCTGGCTCACACTATTAGTGGCCACTGGTATCGGCCCGCAATTGGCTACGCAGCTTCGGTAGTGACGCCAGACCTTCAACAACAGGTCAACCGCACCATCTCCATTGAAATCAAATACACGTGCATCAGGAATTTCTTTCTTCTCACCGTCTTCAGCGGCCCAGTCAAAATAGGGTGGCCGAATGTCCACACCCCAACCAGCCGAAACGTCAAATGGGAACAGATCCGCGTTAGTGACATCAAGTTCAATGGGGGCCGACAAAGCAGGACTGCCACCGGCAACAGATACATTGAGCAACACTGTTAAGTGCCAGCTACTACCCAGCACATCGGTATGTGCATGCAAAATATCGCTTAGCCCATCACCGTTGAAATCCATCACCTGAAAGCGGGATTCCAATTCCTGACCCGTGAGAAAAAAACGATGACCAGGGTTCAGCTCAATTTCAGCGGAAAACCCGCTGCCGTTTGAGATCAGCGCGACCCATGAGTAGTCTCCGCTTGTTCTGCTGTATTTACTGTAAGCAACGTCCTGTATGCCATCGGAGTTAAGGTCAATTGCAAAAACCCGGGGCGGACTACCGTCGGCTTTTTTGGGCAATCTATATCTCGTTGGCCACGCGCTAAAACCGGCATCGGCCGTGGCTTCCTTTACATAGAGGAAATAGTTCCGCCTATTAATTTTTGTATAAAGCAGATCCGGTCTGCCGTCACCACTTACTTCAGCTAATAGCAGGCCACTTAATGTTGACCTTGGTAACAATCCATCCTGCACAGTTGCCGCTATGTCAATTGTTGACTCACTCTTTAACCAGCTGAAACGAGTGGGCGGATAACAGGTGGTTCGACTGACAGAGCGGCACTCGGTTAATGCGGTGAGTATGTTTCGCCCCATACCGTCCTGCCCGTAACTGAGCTTATAAAAGCGCAAATCTTCCAGCGGACTGCCTGCATTTATACGCCCCTGTGAGCGTATGCTTTGCAACAGGTGACGCTGTTCCAACTCAACACCGGCAACATAAGTGTAGACAAGGTCCTCGGCAGAGCTGCGATCACGGTAGGTAAATGACAAACGTGCACTCGGCAGCGTACCGGCGCGGACATTTCCAGTGTAATCAATGGCCCGTAGTACAAACGCCACCGGGCCGGATCTGTTTTCAAGGTAGCTATAGAGAATGTAATTACCGGAACGGTCTTCAAAGCGATTTTGTGCCCAGGTAAAAATGGTTGCCGGGGTGGTGCTGCCACGAGCCTCAATACGTGAATCAGCGCTCTTGCCATACTGCACAACCGAGCCATCCTTATGTTCCACCTTAAACCAGGCCGGGCCGTTACCTGCCGAGCCGTAAGAGGTTATGCGGGCGAAACTATCGATTTCAGTACGGTATCGGGTACCATGCTTGCCATAGTCACCGCCGGAAGAATCTACCACCAACCGCTGACCATCAAGACAGAACCGGTCGCTACCATCCAGCCTTAAACCTCTTGAGCCGGAGGTAGCATCCTGTTCCATGGTTTGTGGACAGAGTGAAATTGCTGAAACTCCGCCGATCGACCACCCTACCCCAACCTCACCATTACCCGACTTTGAGTCGTAGTTCAGTGATATTTGCGGGGCGACGCCACCACTTGCCGGGGCGGTAAGAATCGGGATGCTGTAGCTTGCACTACCGGACTCAGTTACTCTGAATGCTCCCTCGGTCGTGCCAACTTTTGAAGAACTCTTACTGGCGGTCATCACAGGTGCTTTTGCCGGCGTGGGAGGCGTCTCGGGCTGGGGTACAACCGTGCCCTCAGTGACGGTAAATACCTCTGAAACTGCCATCAGCGTCGTATGCTGGCCATTACCCATGCGTAATTCAAACTCGTATAAACCCGTATTGGTCATCTGATAGGGGAAATCGACCATCGGAGACTGGCCGGATGTCAGAACTTTTGCGTAAGTGTTGCCGGATATATCGTGAGCAAAGAGCGTTGCATTCGGATAGTTACCATCCGTGTACCAGGTAAGTTGCACATCACAGGCCGTGGCGGAAGCTGTCAATTCACAGGATGAACCTGCCGCACTGTTAAATGTTACCCCATGAAAACTCGCTGCTTTTTCCAGTTTGACGGGCGTGCTACTGGTTCCAATACTGATTGAACCCGAGGCAAATTCCGTACCCGGCAAAGTAAAATCCGCCCAAATATATTCGTTGTCCAAACCAGAAAAATATCGGCGGCCATTGCGATTTGTTGAACCTACAGCTTGTTCCGGGTTACAACCCGATGTATGCCAATTCTGAAACCAGCCTGATGGCGTATCAGTCCGTGGTGAGTAACCCTCTTTCAAATAGGCCAGACAAAAACTACTGGAGCCCGACACAGCCGAACCTGGATTGACTGCCTCAACCCAGGTCGGTCTACCGGTATCGTCGTAAAAGACGATATCCACGACCTCTGCAATATCACCGATGTTATTCAACACCAGAAAACTGTTGTCGCCGCTACGCTTCCAAACACCACTAAAATGGGAAATATTGGTCGCATCAGCGGGGTCAGAGCCAAGAAGAAATGTCAGTGGATCGGAATCAGACAGGCTTTCTTTTTTAAAACTTGCATTCCAGTTGACTGTCGCGCTGGAACTGTTGGAGCCGAAAATGACATCGGCGCTACCAACCCATATCTCACTGCCGTTATTTCTGCTGACGTAAAGGCCTCCACCATATGACCCCGAACCCGTTGATACGGCTTTTAGCGTGAGAACCACGGGACGATAGGCGCTGGCAACCGGCGGACACCAGGAACAGCCCGGTACGACCGTGGATTGCTTGGCCTCATGGGTATACCAGATTCCTACCAAATCGTAATTGCTGCCAAATAACGGGTCATTTTTTGGAAGGGCCAGGCGGTTGGACCAGTAGAAACTCCAGCCATGACCATTCTTGGCCGGGTTATACCAGTGACCTGGCCGTAATTGGTCCGGCCCGCCATTTACATTCTCACCAATGACTGGCTGCGTGGTTTCAGCGGTCGAGTC
>Ga0316193_10002141_pt1 | contig 13744 bp, 12 predicted proteins | sample MerIslsedime2_MG_FD_207735 | JGI IMG/M metagenome (GOLD analysis project Ga0316193, IMG submission 207735) | Coastal sediment microbial communities from Maine, United States - Merrow Island sediment 2 | ecosystem: Environmental > Aquatic > Marine > Coastal > Sediment | place: USA: Maine...
CATCAAAGCCTTCGAGAAGCTGCAAGTCGAGCAGGGGGTTGAAATCATCCGGCTGTCCGAGGAAGACATTGCCAAGTTCCGCCGCTTTGCCCCTCAGATGTGGGTCAAGTGGGCCAAGAAGTCGCCGCTGGCGATGAAGGCTTTCAAAACCCAGCTTGAATTCATGAAGTCCGTTAAGGTGGGTTATATCACGGATGCGGATATGGTTGATTTCGACGGTAAGAAACTGGTATTCTAAATCCAAAATTTATTCCGGGAAGGGATTCTCAAATCCCTTCCCGATATTTTTATGGGGGCAAATATTCCAATTCTGAAATACAGATACGAAATGGAATGAATTCCTATCCACTCGATAACGGAATTTCGGGCAGTGTGAGGATTTTTCATGGAACTATTGAAAAAAATCATGGTCGCCATCGAGAAAACCAACATCTTTATCGGTAAGATGATGGTCGGGGTAACACTGGCGGCGGTTATTGTGATCACATTTGAAGTTGTGATGCGCTATGTTTTCGGATTGCCGACCAACTGGGGTCATGAAACCATGACCCTGCTTTTTGCCGTTCAGTACATGTTTGTAGCGGGCTATTGTCACTATCACCGCGCGCATGTGAGAGTGGATGTCTTCTATTCCACCCGTTCAAGAAGGACGCGGGCCTTTCTGGATCTATTCACCAGCATTTTTTTCTTCCTGTTCAACGGGGTACTGCTCTGGACCTGCTGGACCTTTTACTGGAGTTCTCAAACCATGCATGGGGGCGGAACCTTCCTCGGGATAACGCTTCCGGGGGAATTGTCTCTGACCGACTGGGCCCCTCCCTTCTATCCAGTTAAGTTCATGATGCCGCTCGGGGCGCTGATGATGCTCCTGCAGGGCATTGTCTGGTGGATTCGGGATTTGCATATAGCGATTACAGGGAGGGAAATGACATGAGTATTGAATGGATTACCGTATTGATGTTTGGATCCCTGTTCTTCCTGCTGGGATTGGGTCTGCCCGTTGCATTCGCCTGTGGCTCGGTGGGCGTCATATTCACCGCCCTCCTGCAGAGCCCGGCGGCGGTCAACCTGGTCTCCACCCGAATCTTCGGGCTGATGATGAATTATCTGCTGGCAGCCATCCCCCTGTTTATCTTCATGGCCTGCATTCTGGAAAGATCCGGCATTATCGAAGAGCTTTACGAACTGGTGTACCAGTGGATGGGGGCCATTAAAGGGGGGGTGGCATCTGCGACGGTACTGGCCTGCACGCTGCTGGCGGCCATGGTGGGTGTCATCGGCGCCAGCGAAGTGACCATGGGCGTTATCGCGCTGCCCCAAATGCTCAGGCGGCAATATGACAAATTTATTGCCTGCGGCTCCATCCTGGCCGGCGGTACGCTGGGAATCCTGATTCCGCCCAGTGTCATGCTGATTGTTTACGGTCTGGTGGACAACAGCTCCATCGGCCGGCTTTACGCCGGAGCCATCATGCCCGGCATTATGCTTTCGGCATTGTTTATCGGGTATGTTACCTTGCGTTGCTACATTAACCCCAAGCTGGGACCGCCGGTCCCTTTAGAGGAAAGATTGCCCTTATCCGCCAGGCTAAGGCTTCTGATCCGGATTGTGGCACCCGCCATCCTTATATTCCTGGTTCTGGGCACCATATTCACCGGTATTGCGGCCCCCACAGAGGCGGCCGGCGTGGGTGCGGCCGGAGCGATTATCCTGACCGCCCTTCAGGGGAAACTCAAATGGAAAGGTGTGGTGCAGGCAGCCGAAAACACCTTGAAATCCTCCGCCATGGTTATGTGGACCATTTTTGGCGCCAATATCTTTGTTGGTTTATACGTCATGGTAGGCGGCGGCGAATTTGTTACCCAGATGCTCCTTGGCTCCGGTTTGGGAAAATGGGGCATCATCATCGTCATGCAGTTTATTCTGATTTTCCTGGGATGTTTCATTGACTGGGTCGGTATTATCATGCTGTGCGTTCCCATTTTTGGCCCCATTGTTCGTCAACTGGGCTTTGACCCGGTCTGGTTTGGCGTGCTGTTCGCCACCAATTTGCAGATTTCCTTCCTTTCGCCGCCATTCGGATATGCGCTTTTTTATCTGAAAGGCGTTGCCCCTCCCGAGATTTCAACCACGGATATATGGAAGTCTTCGGCCCCCTTCATCGGCCTGCAGGTTGTTGGGGTATTGCTGGTGATGTACTTTCCGAAAATTATACTATGGCTGCCCGGCCTCCTGTACTAGATGATTTTATTGCTTCCGATCATAGCGTACGGCTGGCATCCCGCTGATCGCGGGACACCTGCCTGAGCATTAAAGCGATGGAATCATGAAAAAAGACAAGTCCCCTAAAAAAGAATACTTTTATCAAGCTCCGGTCATCTTTGTGGTGCTTTTTTATCTGCTTTTGCTGGTCTGGACGGTCGTATGTGTTGTGCTGATCGGATCAAAGACGATCAGCGCCGGGTGGCCGCTGTTTCAGTTGCTCATGATCGCATTTGTGCTGGGGTATACCTGGTTTTTTTCACTGGGCATTTCGTACAGGATTACCACTAATGAAGCGGGGACGATTGAGTTAACCAGTTTCAGGAGGGTATTCAGCGTCAAGGCCGATGCTATATCTCTGGTGGAAGGCCCGCGGTTGGCTTTTATGCCTTACAGCTTTATCAGGTTTCGCCTGGAGCGCGAAAAAGCCTACCTGTTTTGCCGAATCACTGACGATGAACTCCAACAGGTGCTGAAGAAGATGAGGTTAGCCAACCGGGAAATGAAGTTTAAAGGTGTGTGAGTGTCCTGAAATCGATACCTTTCTTTTTAACAAAAGTTTAAACTTCATATTCCTTCTTTGTGCCTTCGGGTCCTGGTGGCTAAACATTTACACAAATTTTGGGTTGACGATTTTGGTGTCCTGATGTAAGTTAAACTCAGAAATTATAGAGAATACAATCTTGCAAACTAGTATCAGGGAGGAATAATATGTTCGTACTCTGGCCGAATATTATTACCCTTATCTGTGTTGCCCTTGTGGGCGGAATGATTGGTTTCATAATTTACGGATGTATCAAAGGATTTGAGAATACATTCCCGAATGATTGAAGCCTATCGATTGGTTTTTATCTGCAAATTATCCTGATTGCGAAAAGGAGATTCAGGGTGCTCTGATAAAGAACAGATATCGGGCACCCTGAACTTTTTTACCCACTTCTAATGAGTACTTTTACGCTGGATTCCACGTATTCCAGATGTTCCAGCATTCTGCGCCTTGCCAGATGGGCATCTCTTTTCTTGATCGCATCTACCACCTTATAATGCTGATCATATATATCCCGCAGGTCAATATTTTCGTAATACTTTCTAAGGCTTTCTTTCAGTATATCGTAGATGGAGAACATTAAGTGCATCTGGATTTTATTGTGGGTGGCCTCTGATATTGCCAGATGGAAATCCGCATCGTCCTCGACGACACTGTTGCCCTGGTCAATCTTGATTCTCATTGATTCAATGCTTTGTTCAAGGCGGGCAATGTCCGCGTTTTTTGCTCTCTTGGCTGCATAATGGGCATTCCAGGTTTCGATGGCTTTTCTGACTTCGATTAGTTCAAATATGGTTTGGGTATCCTCTCTTAACAGCTGGAGCAAGGGTTCCGTGATTTTGCCCCCAGCCAGGGATTTTACGATTGTCCTGTGCCGCTGGGACATCTCTAAAAATCCCATACCCACGAGTGAATTGAGTGCCTCCCTCAGGGATGCGCGGCTCACATTTAGAATTTTTACCAGCTCCCTCTCGGCAGGAAGGGCGTCGCCTGGCTTCAACTCACCCTTGTTGATGAGCGCCTTGATTTGCTCCACAATTTTGGTGGAGATTTTTTCCTGTTTGATTGGCTGGAATTCTGGACTGACCATAATACTTTGACTTATATTTTTTACAGTTGACTGTTGAGAATTTACGCAGCGGAACCCGTCGTGTTTATCTGTCGCCAAAATGCCCGACAACTCTTTATGTTTATTGAAAGTACTATATTATCAGCGAATTTCGCTGTCAACCGACAACTCCTTATGGGAACAAACCGCTTGACACCGAATTGCAATTATGGTTTACAGACTATTGGTTCTACCATAGTTGCAACCGTAATAAAAGACAAAACATTAACGCATGGTGAGGGAGGCAAGATGGCAAAGTTTTTTGAATATCAGGGAAAGGAAATATTTAAAAAATCGGGTATCCCGATCCCTGAAGGGATGGTGGTAAAATCTCCACAAGAGGCCAAACAAGCGGCTGAGAAACTGGCCGGACCTGTTGTGATCAAGGCTCAGGTATGGGCAGGGGGCCGGGGGAAATCCGGTGCGGTAAAGTTCGCCGACACGCCTGAGGAGGCGGAAGCGGCAGCTGAGGCTATCCTGGGGATGAAAGTTAAGGGCCTGGAGGTGAAACAGGTCCTTGTTGAAGAAAAGCTTGATATCGCTCAGGAATTTTATGCCGGTGTCATCATCAACTCTGCCCAGGAAGTCAGAGGGCCGGTGCTGATGTTTAGTCCTGAAGGTGGTATGGATATCGAGTCGGTGCCGGAGGATAAAATTTCGATCATGAATGTAGATGTCATCAAGGGTCTTATGCCCTATGACACACTGAACATGGTATCCTCAATGGGTGTCAAGGGCAAGGTTCTGCGGCAGGTGGCGGATGTCGTATTCAAGCTTTTTAAAGCATTTCAAAAGATGGATTGCCGGACGCTGGAAATCAACCCGCTTGTACTGACCAGTGACGGTAAGGTTCTGGCGGCCGACTGCCGGATGGCCGTTGATGATCAGGCCCTTTTCAGGCATCCTGAACTGGGGATTAAAATCGGCCGTGAATTTCTCAAAGAGCCCACCGAATTCGATCTCATCGCCTGGTCTTTTGAGGAAAGTGATTTTCGTGGTACCAGCTATGTAGCTCAGATGGCCGAACCCGAAGAGGTGGCCAAGGGCGGTTATGTCGGCTACCACGGTATCGGCGGCGGCGCGGCCATGCTGGGTATGGATGCCCTCAACAAAGTGGACTTGAAAGTGGCTGATTATGCCGACACCAGCGGAAACCCGACGGCATCCAAAGTATATCGGGTCGTCAAGCTTATCATGAGTATACCGGGGATCGAGGGCTATTTCCTGTCTGGATTTATGATGGCGAATCAGGAACAGTGGCATCATGCCCACGGAATTGTAAAGGCATTGAGAGAAGAACTCCCCAAAAAACCGGGTTTCCCCGTGGTTCTTCTGCTTTGCGGCAATAAGGAAAAAGAATCCCAGGAAATTTTGAAAGAAGGTTTGGCGGGTCTCAATGCCAGAATAGAAATCTATGACCGCGAGCACGTGTACGATGCCAAATTCATTGGCGGCCGGGTCAGAGCCCTGGTCGATGAATACCGGAAAGAAAGGGAATGAATATTGAAGATTGATGGTTTCGTAAAAAGTCTTAAAACGTCCTTTGGCGTCATTCCTGCGAAGGCGGGAATCCAGTGTTTTCAAATAGTTCTGGATGCCTGCCTTCGCAGGCATGACGGAATTTCGGACTTTTTACGAGTTTGTCAAGGTTGAATATTCAATCATCTGGAAATAGCCAAATTCAGTTTTTACCGCAAAATGCACAAAAGTAACCTGAGGTACTATGAGGGGTAGTCTTATGGAATTTAATGAGAGAACGATCAAAGTCATCATCGATGACGAGAAATGTGAAGGCTGTAAAACTCATGCCTGTGTAGAGGCCTGTAAGACATACAGCCGTGGAATCCTGGTTCTGAAAGATGGTAAGCCGGCAGTGGAAGGATCTCCCGACGAGCTGGCGCGTAAAGGCACTGAATGTCTTGCCTGTGAATACGCATGCTGGTTCAGGGGAAATTCGGCAATTACCATCGAAGTCCCCATTGAGGGGTTGGCAGACTACCGGAAAAAGCACGGAACAGAATAGCAGGGGGATAATATGTCAATACTGTTAGATGAAAATACGAGAGTCATTGTACAAGGAATGACAGGCAGGGAAGGCTCTCTGCGAACGGCATTCATGAAGGATTACGGAACCAAGGTGGTTGCCGGGGTGACCCCCGGACGGAGCGGCCAGGAGGTTCATGGCCTGCCGGTGTATGATACGGTTTTAGAAGCCATCAAGAACGAAGGCATGGTGGACGCGACGGTGACTTTTATTCCCGGCCCGGCCTTAAAAAGTGCGGTTTATGAAGCTATTGATGCAGGGATTAAATTTGTAGTATCCCCGGTGGAGCGCATCCCGGTACATGATGTCATCGCTATGGTCAACTACGCCATGAAAAATGACGCCAAAATACTGGGTCCCGGCAGCCTGGGCATTATTAGCCCCGGCAAAGCCGCCATGGGGTGGCTGGGCGGCAGCGTTGATTGGGCCAAAATGCTCTTCGAGCCGGGACCGGTCGGAGTCATATCCCGCAGCGGCGGTCAATCCGGCACGGTGCCCTGGGCACTGAAGGTGGCCGGTTTGGGTATCAGTACCGCCATGCATATCGGAACGGAGCCTGTCTTGGGCCTTACCATGGCCGATGTTCTCAAGATGTTCGAGAAAGATGAACAGACCAAAGCGGTTGCAATTTTTGGCGAAATCGGCGGGACCCTGGAAGAAGAAGCCGCCGAAACCGTTGCCAGGGGTGAATTCACCAAGCCGCTGGTTGTCTTTATAGCGGGTGCGTGGGCACCGGAAGGCATGCGATTTTCCCATGCCAGCAGTATCGTTGAACGCGGAAGAGGGACCGCCCAGGGTAAGATCAAAGCCTTAACCGAAGCTAAAGCCCATGTGGTTGACAGTCCTGAGGAAATTGCACCTAAAATCAAGGAACTCATCAACCTCTAGATTTGAAATTCATACAACTAATCGAATAGATATGTTTATATTGAGATCTGAGTTTTTGTTTTTTACTTGGAGTAATGGAATTTTCCAACTAGAAAGAGGAGGATAGAATCATGCCTGTTATGAGATCGGTGTTTTATGTACCCAGCAATAATGAAAAGATGGTCGGCAAGGCGCCAACTATCGTCTGCGATGTTCTGACGCTGGACCTGGAGGACTCAGTTCCCCCGGCGGAAAAACCGAAGGGCCGGGAAATGATCCAGCAATATCTGAAGGCCGACCGGGAAAAACAGGTCGCGCCCAGCCTTTACGTGCGCATCAACAACTGGGAAACCCAAATGACCAACGATGACCTGGAGGCCATTGTCCACCCGGGTCTGAACGGAGTTTGCCTGGCAAAATGCGGTGATGCCGAAAATGTAAAACGTCTCGACTGGAAACTGGAAGAGCTGGAGCAGAGAAGAGGGATGGAAGTCGGCAGCGTGGCCATTCAGCTGCTGATCGAAACGGCCAAAGGGGTGATGAACGCCTACCCGGCCGCCGGCGCCAGTCCGCGGGTTAATTCACTCATTTTTGGAGCAGTGGACTTCACCAAAGATATGCGGGTAACCCTGACCTCTGAAGGCCAGGAACAGCTTTACGCCCGGTTTCATACAGCTGTAGCCGCCAGGGCCGCGGGGTGTGTGGCGATCGACTGTCCTTTTGTCGCTTTTCAGGATATGGAAGGTTATAAAAAGAGCACCCGGGAAGGCCGGCAAATGGGCTATGAGGGCAGAATGCTCATTCATCCCAGCCAGATCGAGCCTTCCCACGAGATCTACACACCGTCGGCCGAAGACGTTGAGTGGGCCGAGGGCGTCAAGAAGGTCTTTGAGGAAGAAGGTATCGCCAAAGGCACTGCCGCTGTTACTTACAAGGGCAAAATGGTGGACACGCCGGTGTATGAAAACGCCATGCAGATTTTGCGGACCATGGAAGAGATTCGTGCTGCTGAATCCAAGGCTTAATGGCCCTTCAGTGGTCTCCAATACCGTCGGGGTTTTGGCCGGCCATTGTAAAAGGGTTCCAGGAGGAGGCATCTGGCAGAGAGATCCGCTATGCCTCCTTTTGTTATAGATGTAATGATCATTTTTTGGTTCTCCGCCTGTGGCGAATGCGGGCTATCACCTTTTCGCCACCAAGACACCAATATAGGTTGAGTGGTTCAAGGTTCAACGTTCCGGGTTGAAAAACATCCAACCAGCTCTTATCAAAGGGATTCTGTCTTCGTCGTTTTTTTAGAGCATTTTCACCCAATGGGTGGCGTCGGGTGTTCCGGATCTTGATCACTATACTAAGCAGTTTCCATCATGTGTAGCCTTTGAACCCAGAACCTCTGAACGCTAAACGGTTGTCAAATAGTTTTGCTTTGTGTCGTTGTGCCTTTGTGGCCATTTTTCCGGTATATCCGGGTTAGGTGGGTATGATGAGAATTATATTGGTCGGTCAGGGCCCTTTTGGAGAAAAGGTACTGGATGCCCTCATCACGAGGGGTGAAGATATTGTCGGAGTCTTTTGTCCGAAGGATAAAAGGGGTGAGGCTATGGCGGCGACCGCCGTAGCATCGAGTCTTGCTCTTTTCCGTCCCGACAAAATGAAAGATGCCGAGGTCCAAGAGGCCTATCTTGAGTTACGTCCCGATCTGGTTATCCTTGCGTTCGTCACCGACATCATCCCCGAGGCCCTTCTGGATATTCCCCCCATTGGAACCATATGCTATCATCCTTCCCTGCTACCCAGACACCGCGGTGCCAGCGGCATAAACTGGGCCGTCATCCAGGGGGATACCCGCACCGGATTGACCATCCTTTGGGTGGATAAAGGAATTGATACCGGTCCCATCCTTTTACAGAAAGAAATAGAGATTACTCCCGCAGATACCACAGGTTCCTTGTACTTTAACAGTCTCTTCCCATTGGGAATTGAAGCCTTTGTGGAAGCGGTGGACCTCATTAAAAGCGGTGAGGCCCCTAAAATTTCTCAGGATGACGCCCTGGCGACCTATGAGCCACCCTGTGACGATAGGGTGGCAGCTGTCGATTGGTCTAAACCCGCATCCGACGTTTACAATCTGGTGCGGGGTTGCGACCCGCAGCCGGGCGCTTATTCGACCCTCAAGGGCGAGAAAATCAAGTTTTATAAAGCGTCGTTGATTGAGGCCACCGAGGAGACCTCACCCGGGCAGGTAATCAGCATTGGTGCGGGAGAAGTGGTTGTTGCGCTCAAGGGCGGAACGCTTAAGATTGGGAAAATGAAGGCTGAGAAGGGGGCTAAATTAGCCGCTGATGAGTTCGCTGAAGAAATGGATTTGAAAGTGGGGATGCGATTTGGTTCCTGAATAAGAATGTCCAAACTTTGACAAATAATTATTGAATGACCCTAAACTGGACAAACCGGAAATAACAAATTACAAGCATCAAATTGCAAATAAATTCCAAATCTCAATATCCAAATCCGCTGGCGGAACACATGAAATCGTACGTTCCTTACAACATGTTGTCAGATAAAACCCGATAAGGGATTAGTAAGCCCACATGGAGGCCAAATTGATACTTGCACAATTATCGGTATATCCCATTGGAGACGGCACCAGTTTAAGCCGGTTTGTCAAAAAAGGAATCGAGGTAATCAAAGAATCCGGTTACACCTATGAAATCGGCGGGATGTCCACTGCCATCGAGGTTCCGGACTTGGATGCTTTGTTCCTTCTCGTAAAAAAAGTGCACCAGGCCCATGTCGATGAGGGCGGGCAACGGATTGTCATTGACCTGAAGGTTGACGACAGGAGGGATAAGGACGCTACCATTGGGAGTAAACGAAACGCTGTGAAATAAGCAGACCCGGAATTGATGATTGAATATTGAATATTTGAAAATCGTGAAATCTTCGCATACTCCGCCTTGTTGGCGCTACAATATGAAAAAATATAATTTCTAAGGGCCTAAAGAAGGTGAACCGAGATGATAACAGATAAATTTATTCGCGAGTTGGAAGAAATCGTGGGCAAAGAGCATGTATCGGTTTCACGCGCCAATGCCGAACTATACTCCTATGATGCCTCTCTGGCCAGGGGAAAACCCGGGGTTGTGGTTTTTCCTGCCGACAGCGGGGAGACCGCACGGATAGTGCGTGCCGCTCACCGGGCCGGCATCCCTTTTGTTCCCCGCGGATTTGGGACCAATCTTTCGGGCGGAACGATTGTGACGGTCGAGGGATTGGTTTTGTGTTTGTCCCGTCTGAACCGCATCCTGGGAATTTATCCCGAAGGCCGCTATGCCGTGGTTCAGCCGGGGGTGACAAATTTGGAGCTCCAAGACGCCCTGGCCGCCATAGGGTTCTTTTATGCGCCGGATCCGGCCAGTCAAAAAGTGTCCACCCTCGGCGGAAATGCCGGTGAAAATTCCGGAGGACCCCGATGCCTGAAATACGGTGTGACGACTAACCATATTCTCGGAATGGAAATGATAGTGCCGGACGGTGAGGTCTTCCGTACCGGGGGCGCAGCCCTTGATCCACCGGGCTATGATTTGCGGGGGACTATCGTGGGCGGCGAAGGCACCCTGGCCGTCGTTACCGAAATCACCGTGCGGATTCTACCCCTGTCCGAATCCATTATCACCATGCTCGCCACCTACGATTCGATTGCCGATGCGGCCCGTTCCGTGTCCGATATCATTTCTGCCGGAATTCTTCCCACCACTTTGGAAATGATGGACGCGATGATCATCAAAGCGGTGGAGGACAGCTATGCTTGCGGCTATCCCCGCGATGCCGCCGCGGTCCTTATCATTGAAGTGGAAGGACCGACTGCCGGCCTCAAAGAGCAAGCCATGCGTATCCGGGAAATATGCATGCAAACAAATTGCCGCGATATTCAGGAAGCCAAAAACAACGATGAGCGCAACCGGCTATGGCAGGGCCGGCGCGGGGCATTCGGTGCTGTAGCCCGTTTGGCACCGAACTATCTGGTCAATGACGCAACGGTGCCCCGCACCAAGTTACCTGAGGCCTTGGCCAAGGTCGCCGAGATAACAAAAAATCATAACTGTGAGCACGGCAACGTCTTCCATGCCGGTGACGGGAATCTGCATCCCCTTTTATTGTTTGATTCCAGAGATACCGACCAGTTGCACCGGGTTGAAAAAGCCGGTTGGGAAATCATGGAGGCTTGCGTTAAACTGGGCGGGACCATATCCGGCGAGCACGGCATCGGTCTTGAGAAACAGGAAGCCATGCGCCTGGTTTTTTCCGAAGATGATTTTAAGGCTCAGCGTGCCCTCAAGCGTTCATTTGATCCCGATAATGTCCTTAATCCTGGAAAAGTGATTCCGCCGCCAAAAGATGTCGGAAGGGATGGAAAACCGCTGGAACCTACCCTTCTGGAGCAGGTTCGCGGTGTCTCCGGCAACGGAGCCCGTGCGTCGGAAATGAAGGCAAAGATCAAAACTGCTGCTTCACAAAAACAGGCGGTGGTGCCGGTTGGCAGCGGGACTTTCAGCCGGTTCGGCAACCTGCCGAACAGGGACACCCAACCTTTATCCAGTCTGTCCATGGCGGATGTTATCGAATATGATCCGCCCAACCAGGTAATCACCGTGGGGGCGGGAATATCCCTGGCCGCACTTCAGGAGCATTTGAATACGAACAATCAGTGGCTGCCGCTAAGACCGCCCTTTTTCAGCGCCGGCTCCACCATCGGCAGTTTGGTTGCGCTGGCTGCCTGCGGTCCGGAGCGCATGACCTATGGTGCCCCCCGCGATCTTTTACTGGGCCTGCGATATATAGACAGCAAAGGTGTATTGGTAACTGCCGGCGGCCGGGTCGTTAAAAACGTGGCTGGCTACGACATGACCCGCCTGCTAACAGGTTCGGCCGGTACTCTCGGATTCATTTCAGAAGCCACCTGGCGGGTGTCGACGATACCGGAGCGATGTGCCGCCATAACAGCTGTCGGTGCTCTGGACGCCTGCGCAGCAACAGCACTTAAAATCGTTCAGTCTGTACTTTCACCGGTCCATGTGGCCTGCCGGCCGGCCGATCAGTCATCGGCCGGCAAGGTTTCCGGTGACTGGAAAATTGTTGTCGGCTTTGAAGGATTTTCTCAAACGGTGGACTATCAGATGGAAAAATGCGCTGCCGTGCTGAAAACGGCCGGGCTGCATTCACCGGAAAGCGCGGATTATCCTGTGCATGATGGAAGATTCGGGGATGAATTCGGCGAGATGGGTCAATCTCCTTTTATACTTCGTGCGGATTTTCCCCTGGATCGGGTTGCCGGTTTTATCGGAGCGCTTGATGACCGCCCGGCACTGTCTAAGGTTTTTCTGGACTTTGGCTGCGGTCGGCTTCTTGCCGGCCTGGATGGTATGGACGATGATGACTGGGCGCGCCTATGCAAAAGAATTGACCAACATGACGGTCATGGACTGCTGGTTAAGGCGCCGGATGATTTCAGAAAACGAAATGATGTCTTCGGTACGCCCCGGCCGGAATGGAAAGTCATGCACCGGATCAAAGCCGCCTTGGATCCGGATAATATCTTTGCTCCCGGTTGTCTGCCGGGGAAAGTATAACCTAAGGTTGAGCGGTTCAGGGTTCCCAGTTCCCGGTTAAAATGCCCTAAATAGCCTTAACAATAGTATAACGCGTCAATCGGATCGAATTTCATGTTTAACCCAATGGGTGAAAGAGGTCAATCCAAACCATAGAATATATAAACATGGAAATCAGCACCTTATAACCTTTGAACCCTGAACCCAGAACCGATCACTTTAGGGATAAATAAATATCTGAGGGTTAAGGTTGGAGGTTGGAGGCGAGAAAGCTTAAAGAAAATGACTCAATCCTTATTTGCCTCAAACCTCTAGCGAAGCGATCCTCATACCTAATGCAAAGCGGAGCTTTTATTAATGGATATAGCTGAACACTATGACGCGATTGCGCAGTGCAATAAATGTGGTTTTTGCCAGGTTGCCTGTCCGATATTCCGCTCTACGGGGCATGAATCCGGTGTCGCCCGCGGACGTCTGGCTCTTTTGCGCGCGCTTATCGAAGGGCGCCTGGAATGGAACAAGGAACTCGAAGAACCGCTGTATGATTGTCTGGGTTGCGGTGCCTGCACCGCCAACTGTTTCCCGGCCGTTCCCACGGCCGACCTCGTCAATAAGGCGCGAACTGAATATCTTGAAAAGGTCGACCGCAAGCCCATTCACCAAATGTTGTTCGACTATCTTCTGCCCTATCCCCGCCGGTTGCACCTGGCGGCTCGGGCCGTCGCGCTGGGGAAAAATACCGGAATATCCAGCCTGGCTCGCGCGATCGGATTGTTGCGAATTTTCGGGCGCGATTTTTCCAAGGCTGAGGATATCATCGAAAAGCTGCCCCCTTTACCATTTCGAGACAGGATCAAGCCCGGCGTTTACGAGGGCAGCGGCGAGACCCTGCGCATCGGTTATTTTGTGGGCTGCGGCGTAGACGTCATTCAACAGGAAGCCGGTGAAGCAACCCTGGGGCTGCTGAAAAAAATTGGCAAAACGGTTACCCTGCTGAATAACTGTTGCTGCGGTCTACCGGCCCATTCCTATGGTGACATCGATGCCGCCAAAAAACTGGCCGCAAAGAACCTGGATATCCTGGTATCGGGCGAATTCGATGCCATTGTTACCGATTGTTCTAGCTGTGCGTCGTTTTTGAAGAAATATCCGGAGATCTTCGCTGATGATAAGCGTCATGAACAAGCCAAAACCGTTGCAGCTCTCTTTAAGGATATGGTGGAGCTGATCGTACCCAATGAACCCGTATCCGTCTCCGTTGATAGCCCGATAGTTGCGACCTATCATGACCCCTGTCATGCCTCGCG